>CHCFC05602__coassemble_87_pt1 | contig 90292 bp, 79 predicted proteins | sample CHCFC05602__metabat2_high_PE_021 | metagenome-assembled genome bin CHCFC05602
CCGCGAGGGCGGCCGCACGGTCGGCTCCGGCGTCGTGTCCAAGGTGATCGAGTAATTTCCATCCGCTTCGTGTCCGCGGCGATGCCTCGGCAGCCCGGATGCGCAGCAGGGAATAGACATGCAGCGGCCCTTCCGCCCGTCAGCGGGCGGGCGGAGGCGGCCTTTCCCACATCGACGAGGAGGTGGCGAACGTGGCAAGCGTTGCCCGTAACAAAGTGATGCTGGCCTGCACCGAATGCAAGCAGCGGAACTACAATTCCATGAAGAACAAGAAAAACACCCCCGACCGCATTGAGCTGAACAAGTATTGCCGTTTCTGCAAAAAGCACACCGTCCACCGCGAGACCAAGTAAGCCGGAAACGTCAACTTGCGAATGGAGTGAAAACCATGACGGAAAAGAAGACCAAGAGCGCGAAGCCGAACTTCTTCGTTCGCTTCGGGCAGGGATTTGTTGGCTTCTTCAAGCGCATCGGCCTGGCGTTCAAAAACATGTGGCACGAGCTTCGCAAGGTCACATGGCCCACGCGCGAGAAGCTGGTCAACTACTCGGTGATCGTGGTTCTCTTCATGCTGTTCATGATGGTCATTATCGGCCTGCTGGATACCGGGGCTACGCAGCTTGTGAGCCTCATCATGAGCGCGTAAGGAGACAGCCATGGCCGAAAACAGCAAAGAGCCGTGCTGGTATGTCGTGCATACCTACTCCGGCTATGAGAACAAGGTCAAGGATAACATCGAAAAGTCCGTTGAGAACAACCCCGAGATGCAGCGCCTGATCTTCGACGTGCGCGTGCCCGTGGAGGACGTGGTGGAGATCAAGGGGAACAAGCGCGTGAAATCCCAGCGGAAGGTCTATCCCGGCTACGTGCTGGTGCATATGATCGAAACCAGCGAAAGCTGGTACCTGGTGCGCAACACGCGCGGCGTGACCGGCTTCGTCGGACCCGACTCCAAGCCCGTCGCCCTCACCCCCGCCGAAGTGGACATGATGCTTTCCACGCAGCAAAACAGCGTGGAATTCGGCATCGCCATCGGCGAGGAAGTGCGCATTCTCTCCGGCCCGCTGGAGAATTTCACCGGCGTGGTGGAGGACGTCGATACTGTGCGCCAGAAGCTGACCGTGAAGGTCAAAATGTTCCTGGGGCGCGAAATGCCCGTTGAGGTGGACCTGCAGGACGTCGAAAAGGTCCAGCCCAAATAAGGCGCCTGAGCGCCGCAAAGCTCCCTCCGGGGAGCTGTGGGAGGAACGGAAAAGCCGTTCCGCCATGACCACATCGAAGGAGGTGCCATTCCCATGGCAAAGAAAGTCAAATCCATGATCAAGCTTCAGGTTCCCGCCGCCAAGGCGACGCCCGCGCCGCCGATCGGTCCCGCGCTGGGCCAGCATGGCGTGAACATCCCCGGTTTCTGCAAGGAGTTCAATGAGCGTACCCAGAAGGACGCGGGCATGATCATCCCCGTCGTCATCACGGTGTACACCGACAACACCTTCTCCTTCATCACCAAGACGCCGCCGGTTCCCGTGCTCATCAAGAAGGAGCTGAACCTGCAGACCGCTTCCGGCCGCCCCAACCGCGACAAGGTTGGCAAGCTCACCCAGGAGCAGGTTCGCAAGATCGCCGAGATCAAAAAGCCCGATGTCAACGCCACCGATATCGAGGCCATCATGAGCATGATCAAGGGTACCGCCCGCTCCATGGGCATCACGGTTGAGGAATAAGACGACCATTTGTGGGAGGACATTGTGCCGTTAGCACCACAGGAAGGACAGTAGCATGAAACACGGAAAGAAATATGTGGACAGCGCGAAGCTGATCGACCATCTCAACGCCTACGACCCCGCCGAGGCCTGCGAGCTGGCCTGCAAGACCAGCAAGGCCAAGTTTGACGAAACCATCGAGATCTCCGTCCGCCTGGGCGTCGATCCCCGCCATGCCGACCAGCAGGTCCGCGGCGCGGTGGTTCTGCCCCACGGCACCGGCCGCACCGTGCGCGTGCTGGTGGTCACAAAGGGCGACAAGGTCAAGGAAGCCGAGGCCGCAGGCGCGGATATCGTCGGCGGCGAGGAAATGATCCACAAGATCCAGACCGAAAACTGGTTTGGCTTCGACGTCATGATCGCCACCCCCGACATGATGGGCGTCGTCGGCCGCATCGGCCGCATCCTGGGCCCCAAGGGCCTCATGCCCAACCCCAAGAGCGGCACCGTGACCATGGATGTGGCCAAGGCCATCACCGATATCAAGGCCGGTAAGGTCGAGTATCGCGTGGACAAGACCTCCATCGTTCACTGCCCCATCGGCAAGGCCTCTTTCGGCCCCGAAAAGCTGGGCGAGAACCTGCAGGTCCTCATGGACGCCATCAACAAGGCCAAGCCCGCTGCCGCCAAGGGCACCTATGTGCGCAGCGTGTACCTCAGCGCCACCATGGGCCCCGCCATCAAGGTTAACCCCCTGAAGTTCTAAGGGGGGATGCCCCCAAGCCCTCCGCTTCTGAAACGGAGGGCTTTTCTTTTGCAGCCGGAGGCCGCTCGGGTTAACGGAGGGAGAAGGCATGAAGAAGGAAAGCCAAAGCAGCAAATTCGCAGCGCTGCAAGTTGTCCAGGCGGCGATCATTGCGCTGCTGGGACTTGTGGGAGCAGCTGACCTGACGGACGGACAGCCGCTGGCACTGGTGTTGCTGGCAGTGGGATGCGCGGCGACAGCCTGGCTGGCGGTGCGCCGCCCGGTAGAAAAACGGACCGACAGAACGGCGTTGGTGCTGGGCGCGCTATTTGCAGCGATGTTGGTCATCGGACAGGAAGTGCATCACCAGCAAACCATCGAGGGGTTTGTGACGGTGAAAACCTTCCTGATAGCGCTGATACGCATGGTCGGCCTGACCGGACTTTGCTGGGCGGCGCTGCGCATTGTGCTGCGAGCCGCAGGGCGCATGCATTCCGCCAAAAGAAGCGGCGGCCCGGCCTTCTGGAAAATTTGGTTGGCGATGTTCGTCTGCTGGCTCCCTTACTATATTTGCTTCTTTCCCGGGTGCCTGAGCCACGATTCCATCAACGAGCTTTCCATCATTCTGGGAAGCGCGCCGCTGAGCAATCATCATCCGATCATCCACCAGTGGACGATTGCTCCCTTTGTGCTGCTGGGTCAGGCTCTGGGCTCGCTGGAGTGGGGCGTGGGGCTTTATAGCCTGTTTCAGATGGCTGCCATGTCTGCGATTTTTGCCGGGGTGGTGCGGCGGCTGATGGAGGAGGGTGCCGCGCGAGGCGTGCTGGCCATGGCGTTCATCTGCTACGCGCTGGTAAGCGTGCATGCGTTTTACAGCATTACCATGTGGAAAGACGTGCTCTTCGGCGGCTTGACGGTGCTCGCGGTGATGATGCTGACGCGGGTGGCCCAATGCTGCGAGGAACCGTGCGAAAAGGGGAGCATGACACGCGGCTGGTGGCTGAGGCTGAGCGTGGTGCTGTTTCTGTTTTGTATCTACCGCAACAACGGGTACTACGCATTCCTGCTGGGGTTTCCGGTGTTTCTGCTTTGCAACCGAAGGCTGTGGAAGCCACTGCTGGTGGTGGGAGCGGCCATGCTGCTCATGGTGAACGCATACCAGTGTCTGATCTTCGACGGGCTGGGCGCCCAGAAGTCCGCGCCGGGCGAAGCGCTTGCACTGCCGCTGCAGCAGATCGCCAAAACCGTGCGCGACCATAACCTCGAGCTGACCCGGGAGGAGACGGAGGCGCTGGAGGAGCTCTTCCCGTCCGTGGAGGAGCTGCGCTGGGCTTACGATCCGACCGCGTCAGACCCGGTGAAGGCGATCCTGCGCAACGATGTCCTTTTGAGCAACCCGGCGCGTTATCTCAAGCTGTGGGCGCAGTTGGGGCTTGAGCATCCGCTGGTATATCTGGATGTGCTTTTGTACCATACGCATGGGTACTGGTATCCTAACGTGCCATTTTGGTCCGTTGACCGTGAAATCTATCCGAATTCGTTTGGACTGGTACGGCGGGAGACCGCCGGCACGGAATTTTTGGGCGGCATGTACGACAGGCTGCAAAACACGCCCCTGCTGGGCGCGCTGTGCCGACCTGCGCCGTATGTCTGGATCGTGCTGATCGCTTTTGCGGTGCTGGTAAGTAAGCGCAGGACACGGCTGGCGTCGTCGTGGGTTTTGCTGGCCGGCATCTGGCTCACGTCTATGGCCTCACCGGTTTTTGCGGAGTTTCGCTACATGTATGGCGTGGTTGCGAGCATGCCGTTTTGCGTGGGCATAGCGCTGACAACGGACAAACGCCGGATGTGATGCTGCCCTCCCAAGCCGGTTCCCCTTGCCTTCCCGCAGGGATATGCTATACTAGAAAACAGCGGCCGTGGAGGTGAGCACCGGTGTTTCAGCGGGACTACATCCTGCGCATGATCGAGATGATGGGCGACCTGATGCGGCGCGTCAAGGAGCTGATGGACGAGCTAGCGCAGATGCGCCTTTTGGATGGGGCTAGCCGCAAGCGATGCGGCCTGCCGCTTTCGGCGCTTGAGACGCTCAGCGCCGAAAGCCTGACGGAGCTGCTCTCGCCCACGCCGCGCCTGTTTGCCAGCGAGCTGCTCTACCTTCGCGCCATGGGCCTCCCGGCGCCCTGGGAGGAAGGCCGGATGCTCCGGCTCAAGAGCCTGCGCCTGCTGCTCACGCTGGAGGAGGAAGGACCGCTGTGCGAGCTGCGCGCGCCGCGCGTGCAGGCGCTCAAGCTGGAGCTGGCAGACCTGCTTTTGCCGGAGGATTTGATGGACTGCGCCGCGTTCCTCAGGCAGGGTGGAGCCTATGCAGACATGGAGGACGCGCTGTTTGAGGCAGCGGAGCGGTGCTCGCCGCAGGAGCGGGCGGCGTGCGTGCGCAAAGGGGTGTGCATGCTGCGCGAGGCGGCGCGCGCACCCGCACAGGACCTGGCCTTTGGCCGGACATCCGCGCACGAGCTGCGCCTGTCCGCGCGCGAGCTGGAGGAGCGCTGGGCGGCGCCCCCGGTTTCACAGCAAGATAGAGGGGAAGACACCCGATGATTTTGATTTCGGCACAGGATGTGCAAAAGAGCTTCGGCACCCATGAGGTGCTCAAGGGAGTCAGCTTCAGCCTGCAAAAGGGCGAGAAGATGGGTCTGGTGGGCGTCAACGGCTGCGGGAAAACCACGCTGATGCGCATCATCAGCGGCGAGACCGAGGCGGACGGCGGCATGGTGCACAAAAACCGCGACCTGCGCATCGGTTATCTCAAGCAGGTGGACGACATCGCCCTGACCGACACGGTCTGGGAGGCGCTTTTGCGCGTGTTTGAGCCGGTCATCGCCATGGAGAGGCGGCTGCGCAAGCTGGAAGCCCAGATGGAGCAGAACGCCGACCCCGACGCAGCGCTGCGGCTGACGGCGGAGTACCAGCGCCTGATGGACCGCTACAACGAGGCGGAGGGCTATGCCTACGAGGGCGAGATGCTGGGCGTGCTAAGCGGCCTGGGCCTCAAGCCCGACATGCACGGGCGCAAGGTGGGCACGCTCTCCGGCGGCGAGCGCACGCGGCTTTCGCTGGCCAAGCTGCTCTTGCAGAAGCCCGACGTCATCCTCATGGACGAGCCGACCAACCACCTGGATTTGGAGGCCATCGAGTGGCTGCAGGGCTATCTGACGGAATACAAGGGGTCGTTGCTGCTCATCAGCCATGACCGGTATTTTCTGGACCACGTCTGCACCACGATGGGCGAGATCCTCGGCGGCCGCATGATCAAATTCACCGGCAACTACACCGAGTACATGCGCAAGCGCACCGCGGATTTTGAAACCCGCATGAAGGCCTATAACCTGCAGCAGAAGGAAATCGAGCGGGAAAAGGCCATCATCGAGCGCTACCGCAGCTTCAACCGGGAAAAGAGCATCAAGGCAGCCGAGAGCCGCCAGAAGCGGCTTGACAAGCTGGAGCGGCTGGAGAAGCCCGTCGAGGAGGGGCATGTGCGCTTCAGCTTCGAGGCGCGCCGCCGCAGCGGGGAGGAGGCGCTGGAGGTCAAGGGCCTGAGCAAGACCTACGACGGCCAGCCGGTGTTCGACAACGTGAGCTTCAAGCTGCGCACGGGCGACCGCGTGGCGCTCATCGGCCCCAACGGCGTAGGCAAGAGCACGCTGTTCAAGATCCTGACCCATCAGCTCACGCCCGACCGGGGCAGCGTGAAGTATGGCGTCAACATCGACGTGGGCTACTATGACCAGCACCAGCAGAACCTCAACCCCGCCAACACCGTGCTGGACGAGGTCTGGAACAGCTTCCCCTCCATGGAACAGAGCAAGGTGCGCGGCGCGCTGGGCCTGTTTCTCTTCACAGGCGACGACGTGTTCGACACCATCGGGAGTCTCTCCGGCGGCGAGCGGGGGCGCGTGGCGCTGACCAAGCTGATGCTGCGCAAGGACAACCTGCTCCTGCTGGACGAGCCGACCAACCACCTCGACATGGACAGCCGCGAGGTGCTGGAGGACGCGCTGCAGGACTTCCCGGGCACGATCCTGGCCATCAGCCATGACCGGTACTTCATCAACCGCTTTGCGGACCGCGTGATGGTGATGAACGCCGACGGCGTGACCGAGTATCTGGGCAATTTTGACGACTACGTGGAAAAGCGCGACCGGCCCCAGCCGCCCGCCCCCGTCGCCGAGGGCGAGGTGACGCGCACGGCCGCCACGCGGGAGCGTAAGCGCGACCGTCAGCAGGCGGCCCGCGCCCGCGAATTGCAGGCGAAGGTGAAGCGCGCGGAGGAGGCCATCGAGGAAAACGAGCGCCTCATCCGGGAGCTGGAGGAGAAGCTGGCCGACCCGGCCACCTATGCCGACGCGGAGGCTGCGCGGGAGCTGGGTGAGCGCTACCGCGCCGAGCAGGCGCGCAGCGAGGCGCTCTACGAGGCGCTGGAAGCCGCCGAGGCCGAGGCGGAAGGCGAAGAGTAACCTGCGCTATGCGTTTTGCAGGCAATACAGCAGGTTTTTGCGGTATTGGGAGGGCGAAACCAGAAACGCCTTTTTGAACTGCGTGCTGAAATAAAACAGATCATAGCCGATGGCGCCGGCCACATCGCCGATGGAAAGCTCGGGGTTTTTGAGCAGCATCTGCGCATGGCGCAGCTTGTAGCGGATCACAAGCTGCTGGGTGGAACAGTTCATGACGTTGCGGCTACAGCGGTACAGGTGGCTCTGGGATACGTGCAGGGCTGCACAGAGCTGGTCCACATGAATGGGCTGGGCAAGGTGCGTCTCCAGATATTCGAAGAGCCGGGAGATGACGTACTGCTCGCGGGAACTGTTTTCCGCCGGAAGCGCCGGTGCGTTCTGCAGGCGGATCAGCCGGAGAAACAAAAGCTGCATCAGCGCGCCCAGCTGTGCATAGCCGCCGGGCCTGTGCGCCCGCATATCCTCATAGCAGGATTCCAGGGCCGCGATATCCGCCGGGGACAGAATGCGCGGAAAGTGCAGGATGCGCGTAAAGCCGAATTGCTGCAAAAACCCGTGCTCACGGGCATAAGGGTGCAAATTGAAGAAAATTTCATAGGAATCCACATGATCGAAGGTGGAGGCGCTGTAAACGCAGTAGGGCGGAATGAGCATGACGCTGCCGGGCGCGAGCGTGAAATGCTCGCTCCGGGTGGTCAGCTCCGCGTTGCCCTGCGTCTGCAGCACCAGTTTGATGCGCGTGCTGACCAGATTTTTCAGGGTTTTGAAATCCTGTTGCGGCCAATGCGTAAAATAATCCGCCTCAAAACGAAACTCGGACAGGTAGACGGACAGGGGGTCCGCGTCCGCCCGAAAGGGATCAAATCGCTCGGTCAGCTTCATGCGTTTCCTCCGTTGGACTGATAAACACAAATTTGAAATGGGTATGATATAGGCAAAGAATCGTTAAAAGTATATCATAGAAAGGCGGTATTGGGAACGGAACAAAAAACGTCCAGACTTACACAAAGAGGAAAATGACAGCTAGCAGGAGGAAACGGAAATGAAAACAGGCAGGAAACAGCTGCTCAGCCGTGTGCTTGTGTTGGCGCTTGTGATGGCGCTGACGCTGGGCACTGCGCTTGCTCCCGTGAGCGCCATGGCGGAGGCAACCCTGACGGACGGAACGTATACCGGCTCGGCCAACGGCATGGGCGGCGCGGTGAACGTGACCGTGACCGTGGAAGGCGGAAAGATTACCAGCGTTGAGGTCGGCGAGCATCAGGAGACGGCCGGCATCAGCGATCCGGCGATCGAGCAGGTCCCGGCGGCCATCGTCGAGGCGCAGAGCACCGACGTGGACGGCGTGGCCGGCGCAACCATTACCTCCGACGCCATCAAGGCGGCCGTGGATGCCGCGCTCAGCGGCGAGACCCCCGAAGAGGAACAGCCGCTTGAGATCACCATTGAGCCGGACGTGATCGTGGTGGGCGCGGGCATGGCGGGCCTGGTGGCCAGCGTGCACGCGGCCGAGCTGGGCGCCAACGTCTTGGTGCTGGAGCAGAACTACCGCGTGGGCGGCTCCGCCAACACCGCGGGCGGCTCCATCAGCGGCGCCGGCTACAAGATCCAGCAGGAAGCCGGCATCGAGGACAGCGCCGAGGCCTTCTATAACGACTTCGTCACCATGGGCGGCGGCGAGGAGAACATGAACACCGAGATCGCCAAGGTGCACGCCGAGCGCAGCGGCGAGGCCATCGACTGGCTGCAGGATTACGTGGGCGTGGAGTTTTCCGATCAGGTGGACAGCGGCGGATACCTGACCATGAACACCTACCGCGTGACCTATACCGCAGGCGGCGCCTCCTCCGGCGGCGGCTCGTACTTTGTCAACGCCCTGATGGAAAAGCTGCAGGGCTTCATCGACGCGGGCCAGGCCCAGCTGTGCCTGGATACGCTGGTCACCGACCTCATGTTTGACGACAACGGCGATGTGGTCGGCGTCAAGGTGGACGACGTGGAGATTCCCGCGCCCAGCACCATCATCGCCACCGGCGGCTATGGCTACTGCGAGCGCTGGCTCAAGGAGTACAACTTCACCAACATCACCTCCAACGATCCCGTCACTGCCATCGGCAGCGGCTATGACTTCGCCCGCAGCGCCGGCGCGGCGTTTGACAACATGGACTACTGCTCCTGCTACGGCGGTTCCGTGCCGGTCAGCGGCTTCCAGGCGTCCCTTCGCTGCAACATCAACTACAATGGCGCCATCTGGGTCAACACCGCCGGCGAGCGCGTCTTCAACGAGCCCGTCGCCAGCTCCATGGACAAGCGCACCGTGTGGCGCACCGCCGACCAGAACATCATTTACATCGTTCTGGCCGAAAACATGCTGTCGGATGACAGCGCGCTCTTTACCGGCATGATGAGCAACTCCGCGGCCTTCACCAACGAGGAGAAGATCGCCGAGCTGCTGGAGCAGGGTTACATGTTCAAGGCTGACACCATCGAGGAACTGGGCGAGATGATCGGTGCGGAGAAGCTGGCCGAGACCGTCGCCAAGTACAATGAGGATGTCGCCGCGGGCGAGGACTCCGTCTTTGGCCGCACGGACAACCTGCTCGCCTTTGAGGAGGGCCCCTTCTACGCCGTGTACACCGTTCCCTACCTGATGATGACCGCTGGCGGCCCGCGCATCAACGGCGACGGCCAGCTCGTGCGCGAGGACGGCACGCTGGTGGGCGGCGCGTATCTGGCGGGCGAAATCATCGGCTCGGCCAACATCGCCGGTCACAACACCATCGGCGGCATCGGCCATGGCCTGTGCGCCACCTGGGGCCGCATCTCCGCTGAGAGCGCGGTAGAGAACGCGGGCAAGTAAGCCCGCAGACCCGTTCCCGCATCCCGCCGGAAAAAAACCGGCCCGCGGGGGAGCGAAAGCTCCTCTGCGGGCCGGTTTTTGCGCATCTTCAGCGCCTGATGAGCACGACGGAAAGGTCGTTGACGTTGGTGCCGGTGGGGCCGGTGATGACGAGGCCGTCGATGGCCTTGAGGGCGTGGTAGGCGTCGTTGTCCTGAAGAACCCTGTGGATGTCCAGCCCGGCGGCGGCCAGCCGCGCGGCGGAGCCTTCGTCCACGATGCCGCCCGCTGCGTCCGTCGGCCCGTCCGAGCCGTCGGAGCCGAAGGAGAACACGCAGGTTTCGCGGCACCCGGCGATGCCCTCGGCCGCGCCCAGCGCGATTTCCTGGTTGCGCCCGCCCAGGCCCTTGCCCGTCAGGTGCACCACCGTCTCGCCGCCGGCCAGGAACGCCAGCGAGCGCTCCGTATCCTGGTGGTCGCGGGCGATGGCGGCCAGGAAGGCCCCAGCCTCCCGCGCTTCGCAGGTGAGGCTGGCGGTGAGGAACACCGGCTCGTAGCCCAGCTCCCGGCATGTCTCGGCGGCGGTGCGGCACAGCTGGCGCACGCTGCCGGTGATGAAGGTGGTCACGTTGGTGAGCTCCTTGGGCGTCTCCTGCCCCAGCAGCCCGCGCGCCGTATCGGACAGGCGCAGGCCGTAGCGCTCCGCGATCTCCTGCGCCTGCGCGCAGGTGGAGGCGTCGGGGTATGCCGGCCCGGAGGCAATCATGTCCAGCGGGTCGCCGATGATGTCGCTGAGGACCACGGCGTAGACGTGGGCCGGGGCGCAGGAGAGGGCGAAGCGCCCGCCCTTGACGGCGGAGAGGCGCTTGCGCAGCGTATTCATCTCCACGATGTTGGCCCCGCAGGCCAGCAGCTGGCGCGTGATGTCGGCCAGCTCCTCGGCGGGGATGAGCGGCTGCTCAAAGAGCGCTGAGCCGCCGCCGGAAAGCAAAAACAGCACGCTGTCGTTTTCCGTCAGGCCCGATACCGCCTCCAGCGCGCGGGCGGTGGCGCGGTAGCTGTTGTCGTCGGGCACGGGATGGCCCGCCTCGAAGATTTCCAGATTTCCCAGCGGGCCGCGCGAATGGTCGTACTTGGTGACCACCACGCCCGCGTCGATGCGCTCGCCGAGCCGCTCGTGCGCCGCGCGCGCCATTTCCCAGGCAGCCTTGCCCGCGGCTACCAGAATCAGCCGTCCACCGGCCTGAAAGGAGATCTGGTCGAGTGCCTGTCCCACCGCCGCGCCCGGCAGGGCCTCACGCAGCGTAGCGTCGAGAATGCGTTTTGCGTCTTGGTTCATAAGGGTTGGCCTCCATTTGGAAAAAACGGAATGCGGGCCGCGGCACGTGCGGCCGCGGCCCGGAGGGAACGCCGCCTTAGAAGATGGCGGAAATCAGCAGCACGTTGATGATGGCGGCGATGCCGATGACCAGCGTGCCCAGGGTCTGGGTCTTGTAGCCGTCCTGCGGCTCCATCTCACCGAAGTTGGTGACCACCCAGAAGTAGCTGTCGTTGGCATGGGAGACGGTCATGGCGCCCGCGCCGATGGCCACGACGACCAGCGCCGCGTCCAGCGGAGTGGCAAAGCCCAGCGTCATCATCAGCGGAGCGATAATGCCCGCGCTGGTGGTGATGGCAACCGTCGAACTGCCCTGCGCCGTCTTGAGGATGGCGGCCAGCAGGAACGGGAAGAGCAGGCCCAGGCTTTCCAGCGTGGCGGCATGGGCGGTGATGAAGTTGACCAGATCGGTGGTGGCGATCACCTTGCCCAGCACGCCGCCCGCGGCGGTCACGAACAGGATGGGTCCGACGGTCTTGAGGGTATCGTCCGTGAGGGCGTAGAATTCGCCCATCTTGCCGGACTGGGCCATGAGGATGACGCCCAGGATCAGGCCCACGGCCAGCGCGATGATGGGCTTGCCCAGGAACACGATGATCGCGGGATTGAAGCCGGCCATGCTGAACGCGCTGGCCACGCCCATCAGGATGATCGGCACCACGATGGGGGCGAAGGACATGACCGCGCCGGGGAGCTTGCCGTAGCTGGCTACCAGCTCCTCGTAGGTCTGTCCGATGGCCTCGGCGTTGGTGGGCTCATCCTTGGCCTTGACCTTTTTGCCGATGAAGAGCGCGAAGATGTAGCCGGCGATCAGCGGCAGGATGGAGCACACCGCGCCGATGGCCATGACCAGCAGGAGGTTGACGTCCGTGCCCAGGCCACCCACGCCAAACAGCGTGTTCGCCGCCGCGATGGGGCCGGGGGTAGGCGGGATGAAGCAGTGGGAAATGTACAGGCCCATCGAAAGCGCCACGGTGCAGGCCACGGAGGACTTGCGGGTGCGCTGCACCAGCGCCTTGCGGATGGGGTTGAGGATGACGAAGCCGCTGTCGCAGAACACGGGGATGGAGACGATCCAGCCCATGATGATCATGGCGGCTTCGGGGTGCTTCTTGCCCACGAGCTTAACGACGCAGTCCGCCATCTTGAGGGCCGCGCCCGTCTTTTCCAGCAGCGTCCCGACCATGGCGCCCAGGATGATCACGATGCCGATGGAGGTAAACGTGCCGCTGAAGCCCGCGCCGATGACGTCGGCGATCTGCGTCAGGTCAATCCCGGCCACGATGGCCAGCAGCAGGGAAACGCCCATGATGGAGAGGAACGGATGAATCTTCCATTTGGAGATAGCGACGATCATGAGGATGATTGCGATGACGAATGCGATTACCAGTGGGATACCAGTCATGCGAGGACACCTCCTGAAAGATATGGGTTTTACCATGACAGAGGCGTGGGCGCGCCCCTGATCGGTTCCGGCGTGGGTGGGAAAGTCCCTGCGAAAGAAAGCGGCAGGCCGCCCGAAATCCCGCGGCCATGCGCATCCGCAATGGCAACCTTATAAGAAATGGACAAAATCTCTGAAACTGTTTGCCATTGTAACATAGATTACGAAAAAGTACAAGAGACTATGAACAGGCTGTCAAAATGTTTATGAACAGGCTGTCAAAATGTTTAGCGCGCTCTTGACACCCGTCTCTTGCGCGGGTATCCTATATGTACGATTTCGTACATGATAGGAGTGGTCGGACATGCCGCGCGATATGCGCTGGAAGCAGCTGATGCACATTTTCGGCGAGATTTACGGGGCGTATCACGACGCGTCGTTCAAAATGGGGATGGCGGACAGCGCGATGCAGATTCTCTATTCCGTACACATGGCGCAGGACGCGCTGTATCCCTCGGAGATCGCCCGGCTCTGCGGCATGAGCCGGCAGACGGTGAGCTCCGCCCTGCGCGCGCTGGAGCGGCAGGGGGTATTGTACCTGGAGACGGGCACGGGACGCAGCCGGCCCGTCAGGCTGACGCAGGCGGGGGAAGCGCTGTGCCGCGAGCGCGTGGCCCCGATAGCCGCCGCCGAGGAAAGCATCTGGAACGGCTGGACGGAGGAGGACCGCAGCGCCTATCTGCGCCTGAGCCGGCAATACCTGGAGGATCTGCGTGTCCGGGTGGAGGCGCTGCCCCACCTGCAACACGGAGGGAAGGCATGAACATTCGTCTCTCGGACCACTTTACCTGCCGCAGATTGCTGCGTTTTACGCTGCCCTCTATCGTGATGATGATCTTTACCTCCATCTACGGCGTGGTGGACGGCTTTTTCGTGTCCAACTTTGTGGGAAAAACGCCGTTTGCGGCGATCAACCTGATCATGCCGTTTCTGATGGCCTTCGGCGCGCTGGGCTTCATGATCGGCACGGGCGGAAGCGCGCTGGTGGCCAAGACGCTGGGCGAGGGAAAGCGGGAGAGGGCCAACGGGCTGTTTTCCATGCTGATTGTGGTGACCCTGGCGATGGGCGCGCTGGTCGCGGCGGCAGGCATGCCGCTGCTCAGGCCCGCGGCCGGGGCGCTGGGCGCGCAGGGGGCGATGCTGGAGGACTGCGTGCGCTACGGCGGCATTCTGCTGCCCGCCACGGGCGCCTTCATGCTGCAGAACGTGTTTCAGAGCTTCTTTATCACGGCCGAGCGGCCGCGGCTGGGGCTGATGGTCACGGTGGCGGCCGGGGTGACCAACATGGCGCTGGACGCGCTGTTCATCATGGGCTTCGGCTGGGGGCTGGAGGGCGCGGCGGCGGCCACGGCCATCAGCCAGCTGGTGGGCGGAGGCATTCCGCTTGTGTACTTCCTTTCGCCCAATCAAAGCCTGCTGCGGCTGTCGCGCCCCGCGTGGGACCTGCGCGCGCTGGGCAAGGTATGCACCAACGGCTCCTCCGAGCTGATGACCAACCTTTCGCTCTCGCTGGTCAACATGCTCTACAACTTCCAGCTCATCCGCCTGGCCGGGGAGGACGGCGTGGCCGCCTACGGGGTGATCATGTATGTCAACTTCATCTTCCTGGGCGTGTTCATCGGCTATTCCATCGGCAGCGCGCCGGTCATCAGCTATCATTTCGGCGCGGACAACCGGGCGGAGCTGCGGGGCCTGTACCGCCGGAGCCTGGGCATCATCGCGGCGATGAGCGCAGCCATGACGGCGCTGGCCGAGGTGCTCGCCATGCCGCTGGCCCGCATCTTCGTGGGCTACGATGAAGCGCTGCTGGCCATGACACGGCACGGCTTCATGCTCTATTCGCTGTCCTTCCTGTTCGCGGGCGGGGGCATCTTCGGCTCGGCGTTCTTTACCGCGCTGAACAACGGCGCGGTTTCGGCGTTGATTTCGTTCCTGCGGGCGCTGGTGTTCCAGGTGGCGGCAGTGCTCATTTTGCCCCGGATTATGGGGCTGGACGGCGTGTGGCTGGCGGTGCCCGCAGCCGAAGCGCTGGCGTTGGCGGTCGCGGCGGCCTGCTTCTCGGCCAAGCGCAGAAAATATGGATATTAAATAACCAGTCCGGCATTTCCATCGGGAAATGCCGGGCTGGTTGCTTATTCCTCCTCGCGCACCCAGGTGAAGCGCGGGCCGCAGTAGCCGTCGCGCTCCACGGGTTCGTCCCACATGGACAGCGGGCGTACCCACACGGTGCGGTCGCCGTAGAGCTGGCGGTAGACGGCCATGCGCTCCAGCGTTTCGCTGTGGACGGCCGTACAGATGAGCTGATAGAGGTTCCCCTTGAAATGCCGGTACACGCCCGGCCTGGGCCCGCTCACGCGCGCCCCCGCTTCCACTGCAGGAAGTCCTCGAAGTTGCCCTCGTAATCCAGGCAGCCGGACTTGCCCAGCGGGAACTCGATGATGCGGTTGGCGATTTCATCGATGAACTGGTGGTCGTGCGAGGCGAAGAACAGGTTGCCCGGATAGGCCTGCAGGCCGTTGGACAGCGCCGTGATGCTCTCCAGGTCGAGGTGGTCGGTGGGCTGGTCCAAAAGCAGGGCGTTGGCCTTGCTCATCATCAGGCGGCTGAGCATGCAGCGCACCTTCTCGCCGCCGGAGAGCACCTTGGCGGGCTTGTAGACGTCGTCGCCGCTGAAGAGCATGCGGCCCAGGAAGCCGCGCAGGTAGGTTTCGGTGGTGTCGTGGGAGAACTGGCTGAGCCACTCGATGAGCGTGCCGTCGAAATCCTGGAAAAAGCGCGTGTTGTCCTTGGGAAAATAGCTCTGGGAGATCGTCACGCCCCAGCGGAAGTTGCCCTCGTCGGGGTTGAGCTCGCCCACCAGAATGCGGAACAGCGCGGTCGCGCCCGCCTCGTTGTCGCCCACAAAGGCGATCTTGTCGCCCTTTTTGACGGTGAAGGTCACGTTGTCGAGCACCTTGACGCCGTCGATGGTCTTGCTGATGCCATCCACGAAGAGGATGTCCTTGCCGGCCTCGCGCTCGGGCTCAAAGCCCACGAAGGGGTACTTGCGGCTGGAGGCGGGCATCTGCTCCAGCTGGATGGAATCGAGCACCTTTTTGCGGCTGGTGGCCTGACGGCTCTTGGACTTGTTGGCGCTGAAGCGGCGGATGAACTCCTGCAGATCCCTGATCTTTTCCTCGCGCTTCTTGTTCTGGTTGCGGATGAGCTGCTGCATGAGCGTGGAGGACTCGTACCAGAAATCGTAGTTGCCGGCGTACATCTTGCAGGTTTCGTGATCGACGTCCACGATGTTGGTGCACACGGCGTTAAGGAAGTGGCGGTCATGGCTGACCACAATCACGATGGCGTCGCAGTCCACCAGGAAGTCCTCCAGCCATTCGGTGCTTTCCACGTCCAGGCCGTTGGTGGGCTCGTCCAGCAGAATGATGTTGGGATGGCCAAACAGCGCCTGCGCCAGCAGCACCTTCACCTTCTGGCGGCCGTCGAGGCTGGCCATCTGGGCGTAGTGCAGCTCGGTGGGGATGCCGATGCCGTTGAGGAGCTGGGCGGCCTCGGTTTCGGCATCCCAGCCGTTCATCTCGGCAAACTCGCCCTCCAGCTCCGCCGCGCGCTCGCCGTCGGCGTCGCTGAAGTCGGGCTTGGCGTAGAGCGCGTCCTTTTCCTTCATGATGTCGTAGAGGCGGCGGTTGCCCATGATGACGGTGTCCATCACGGGGAAGGCGTCGTACTTGAAGTGGTCCTGCTCCAGCACGCTCATGCGGTCCTCCTTGCGCATGGACACGCTGCCCGTGGTGGGCGCAAGCTCACCCGATATGATGCGAAGCAGGGTCGATTTGCCCGCGCCGTTGGCGCCGATGATGCCGTAGCAGTGATCGGGCTGGAAGATGAGATCCACGTGCTTGTAGAGCAGATCGCCGGCAAACTGGAGGCTGATGTCGGTGAGGGTCAGCATTTCGGGTTTGTCTCCTTTGCTTGTTCGTGTTCCCAGATCTGGTCGTTGAGCTGGTTGATGTTGCCGCAGCCCATGGTGAGCACCAGGTCGCCGGGCTGCCAGTGGGCGCGCAGGTAGGCCTCGGTATCGTCAAAGGTGGGGGTGTGCACGGCGTCGACACCGTGGGCGCGCATGCCCTCGACGATCTGGCTGGCCTTGATGTCGCCGGGGTCCTTCTCGCGGGCGGCGTAGATGTCGGTTACCAGCGTGAAGTCGGCGGCCTCGGTGCAGGTGAGGTAGTCGTCAAAGAGGCGCTTGACGCGGCTGTAGGTGTGCGGCTGCATCACCGCCCACAGGCGGCCGTGCGGCTGGAGGCGGGCCACGGAGAGGACGTTGCGCATCTCGGTGGGATTGTGGCCGTAGTCGTGGTAGAGCTTGACGCCCTCCACCTCGCCGGTCAGCTCAAAGCGGCGGTGTGCGCCCTTGAACTCGTTCATGGCATGGCAGGCCATGGCCATGTCCGCACCCTGGCTGTGGGCGCAGGCCAGCGCGGCCAGAGCGTTATAGACCTGGAACTCGCCCGGCACCTCGAGGGCGATATGCCCCAGCACATCGCCATGGAAGCACAGGTCGAAGGAGGCGTGGCCGAATTCGTCATAGGTCAGGCGGCCCGGCGTGTAGTCGCATCCCTCGCCCAGACCAAAGGTGAGCCGCCGCACGGACAGCGCGGAAAACAGGCGCAGAATGCGCGGGTCGTCGCCGTTTCCGATGGCGGTGCCGTCGGGGGGCAGGAGCGCGAGGAACTTGCCGAAGGTTTCCTCGATGTGGTCGATGTCGCGGTAAAAGTCGAGGTGGTCGGCGTCGATGTTGAGAACCACGGCTACGGTGGGACGCAGGTGGAGGAAGCTGGCGTTGAACTCGCACGCCTCGGCCACAAACATGCCGCTCCTTCCGATGCGCGTGCTGCCGCCGATAAAGTCCAGCGACCCGCCGATGTGGATGGAGGGGTCCATGCCGCACTCCATGAGCACCTGGGAGAGCATGGAGGTGGTGGTGGTCTTGCCGTGCGCGCCGCATACGCCGATGGCGGTGTCAAACCCCTCCATCAGCTGGCCCAGCAGCGTGGCCCGCTCAATGGACGGCAGGCCCAGGCGCTCCAGCTCCACGCGCTCGGGGTTGTCGGGCAAAATGGCCACGGTATAGACCACCAGGTCCGCGCCGTGCACGTTTTCGGCGCGGTGACCGATGGTGACGGGAATGTGCAGGTCGTCCCGCAGATGCCGGGTCGTATAGGTTTCCAGATTGTCTGACCCGGAAACGATGTAGCCCTTTTCCCTAAGCATCTGCGCCAGTCCGCTCATGCTGGACCCGCCGATGCCGATCATGTGGATGCGCTTGCCCTGATAGTCCCGGATATGCGGTACGGTCATCCTTGATCCCCCGTCTCCTCAACAGGCGCGGCTTGGCTTCATCCGGAAGCCAAACGCGCTTGCAAAATATACCGATGATATTATACGCTGGAACGGAGGGAATAATCAATAGGCAGAGGGGGCGGATTTTGCCGCACGCCGCTCCGGGCGCCCCGGAATTGACAACCATTCCGCGCTGTGGTATAGTAAATGGCACGATTCTTTGACGTGTCACATAAGCAAATCCCTTCCCCGCCGGGAGGGATCGGAACATCAGCATGGGAGGTACTGTGTAGTATGGATACGCCAGCCCTTAAAAACATCTGTACCCAGGTGCGGCGCGACATCATCAACATGACGGCAAACGCGGGCTCCGGGCATCCGGGCGGCTCGCTTTCGGCGGTGGAGATGCTGGTGGCGCTGTACTTTGACGTGATGAACGTCGACCCCAAGAACCCCTCGGACCCGACGCGCGACCGCCTGGTGCTCTCCAAGGGACACGCGGCGCCTGCGCTCTATGGCGTGCTGGGGGAAAAGGGATACTTCAGCACGGAGGAGTTCAAGAACTTCCGCCAGCTGCACAGCATCCTCCAGGGCCATCCCGACGCCAAGAAGTGCCCGGGCGTGGACGCTTCGACGGGATCGCTGGGCCAGGGCATCTCGATTGCCGTGGGCATGGCGCTGGGCGCCAAGGCCACGAACAATCCATGCCATGTGTATGCCATCTGCGGCGACGGCGAACTGCAGGAGGGCCTGGTGTGGGAGGCCTCCATGGCCGCGGCGCATTACGGCCTGGACAACCTGACCGTGCTGGTGGACAACAACGGCCTGCAGATCGATGGCAGCAACGATGAGGTGATGAGCCTGGGCGACCTGAACGCCAAGTTCACCGCCTTCGGCTACCGCGTGATCGAGCTTGGGGACGGCAATGATATCGAAGCCGTGATCGCGGCGTTGAAAATCCCTCCGATGAAGGGCAAGCCCACGCTGATTCTGTGCCATACGCACAAGGGCAAGGGCGTCAGCTTCATGGAAGATCAGGTGGGCTGGCATGGCAAGGCCCCCAACGAAGAGCAGCGCGCTCAAGCGCTCAAAGAACTGGAGGGTTGAACCATGAGTGAAACAAAAGCCACCCGCGCGGCCTATGGCGAGGCGCTGGCCAAGCTGGGCCATGAGAATGACAAGATCGTGGTGCTGGACGCGGACCTTTCCCACGCCACGATGACGCTGACCTTTGCCAAGGAGTTCCCCGACCGTCACTTCAACGCCGGCATCGCCGAGGCCAACATGGTGGACATGGCGGCCGGCATGTCCCGCATGGGGCTGATTCCCTTCTGCTCCACGTTCGCCGTGTTCGCCGGCCGCAGCTATGACCAGATCCGCAACGGCATTTGCTATCCGCACTTCAACGTCAAGATGGCCTTTACCCACGCGGGCGTCACCGTGGGCGAGGACGGCGGCAGCCATCAGGCCATTGAGGATATCGCGCTCATGCGCGTGCTGCCCGGCATGACCGTCATCTGCCCCTGCGACGCCAACGAGACCTATCAGGCCGTGAAGGCCGCCGCCGAGATGGACGGCCCGGTGTACCTGCGCCTGGCCCGCCTGGCGACCCCCGTGTTTGATCCCATGCCCTTCACCATCGGCAAGGGCAATGTGATCGTGGACGGCAGCGACGCGGTGCTCTTCACCTGCGGCATCATGGTCAATGAGTGCCTTAAGGCGGCGGAGCTGCTCCGTCAGAAGGGCATGAACCCCGCCATCGTCAACCTCCATACCATCAAGCCCATCGACGCGGAGCTGGTGCGCGCCTATGCAGCCAAGTGCAAGCGCGTCTACACGGTGGAGGAGCATTCCGTCATCGGCGGCCTGGGCGACGCCGTGGCCGACGTCCTCCTCAGCGGCGGCGTGGCGTGCAGCTTCAAAAAGATTGGCGTGCAGGACTGCTTCGGCCAGTCCGGCAAGGCCATGGAAGTGCTGGCCGAGTACGGCCTGACCGGCGCGCAGATCGCGCAGACCATCGCCGGCTGACAGCAGACAGGGGCGGCGGAACCGGGTGTTCCGCCGCCCTTTTGCATCCGCCAACCCGCATGGCGCAGGCGGCAAAAGAAGAGAACAGACAGGCGGCCCCGGCTGCCATGAGGCCCCCTCCCGCGGCATGCCGGGGAGAGGGCCTTTTCAGCGCTAAAAATCGGCACGGGGTTGGTTTTTTTCGGACGCGGACCGTCTAATCAGCAGGAGGTGACGCGTATGACGCAGCAGCGCCCGGACGAGAGACGGGCGGCGGAGCTGAGCCGCCTGATGGCGGCTTATGAAAAGGACATCCTCAAGCTGTGCTGCCTCTACCTGCGGGATGCCGGCATGGCGGAGGATGCGGCGCAGGAAACGTTTTTCAAGGCGTATCGCGCGCTGGACCGCTTCCGGGGCGAGTGCGCGGACAAGACCTGGCTGGTGCGCATCGCCGTGAATACCTGCAAGGATATGCGGCGGGCGGCGTGGTTTCGCTTCGTGGACCGGCGGGTGACGCTGGACCGCCTGCCGGAACCCGCCACGCCGCCCGCGGCCGACAGCGTCCATCTGACGCTGGAGATCATGCGCCTTCCCGACCGGGAGCGCGACGCGGTGATCCTGTACTACTATCAGGGCATGACGCTCCGGGAGACGGCCGCGGCCCTGAACGTGAGCGAGACGGCCGTGGCCAAGCGGCTCAAGCGGGCCTGCGAACGCCTGCAGCTGATCTGGGAAGGAGGGGCGGACGATGTGTGAGACCAACCGGGAACGGATTCGGCGGGCCGTGGACGAGTGCCTGTCCGGGATGGATGACCGTCCGTCGCTCCAGACGCGCGTTTTGGCGCGTGCGCGGGGAGAGCGGCGTGGCCCCAGGCGGCTCTCGCTGGCGGTGGCGGTGGCGCTGCTGGTGACGCTGCTGGCGGCGGCCGCGCTTGCGGCGGGCGTGCTGACCGGATGGCTGCGCGTGCGGCAGGAGGATGTGGGCGCGCTGCACGGCTGCGTATCGCTGGACGGGACGCTGTACCTGTCCACCAGCGGCGGCCTGCGCACATGGAAGCCGGGGCAGGAGGAACCTGAGCTGCTGGTGTCCATGGACGAGCTGCAGGCGCAGGGAATCGGCTTTGACACGCTGATCTACGCGGACGGGGGCGCACCTGCCCTGCTGGACCTGAGCGGGAAGAAGCTCTGGCGATGGCAGGACGGCGCGCTCGTCTGTACGCTGGACTACGCGGGCACGCCGATGGACCTGCCACAGAGGCGGTACCGGGCGGCGGTGATGCAGGACGGCTGGCTGTTCCTGCGTGCCGTGCTGCCGGAGGGAACGGTGTATGAGGCGGACGTGTACCGGGCCGATCCCCTGACGGGCGAGGCGGAGCGCCTGCCGCTGGAGGGCGTCACGGAGCTGTGCGCCTGGGAAGGCGGGCTGCTGGCCGTCGCCTGCGACGTGGACGGAGGCGTATGCCGCCTTATGTCGGTGGACCCGGAGAGCGGCGTGGCCCGTACCCTGGACGAGCGGTCCATGCAGGGAATCGAGGGCGTGGCCTGCGACGGGGATACGATCTGCGCCATCGTGGAGGGCACGCTGTCCCTGTGGAACGGCACGGGCTGGACGGCGCTGCAGGGATATGCGCTCGGCCATCTGGATTACGCCTTTGCGGTGGTGGGCGAGGGCTACGCCTCCCTTGGCACGAACGACATGCAGTACGTGCCCTTTACGGAGGCGGGCAGCCTGCCCACGCTCGCCATCCGCGGTTATATCAGCGCGGACAACATCGACGCGGATTTTCAGCAGGCATGCCCCGGCGTGGCCGTATCGCGCGCCGCCGACCCCTCGCTCACGGCGCGGCAGGTGGCCGAGGCCATCGCCGCCGGGGATGAAACCGACCTGTTCCATGTGCGCATGGACGGGGAGCTGGTCACGCTGATGCGGCAGGGAGGACTTGCGCCGCTGAATGAATCGGACCTCCTGCTTGCGGACACGGAGGGGATGCTTGCGCAGGTCGCGGACGCGATCTTTCAGGACGGGTCGCTCTACGCCGTGCCCTCCTTTATGCATGTGACCGTGTGGGAAGGGGCGGAGGAGGTGCCCGCTACGCTGGAGGCGCTGCTGGAAAAGCATGCCGCATGGACGGAGAAGGCGCCGCTTGTGGCCCATGCCTGGGAGGGCGGCACATGGACGAAGGACGATTATGCGAACCTGCTGCTGACCGCCTGCATCACGGAGGCGTATCAGGCCGGCAGGGCCGTGGACTTCCGCGAGGAAGCCTTCGTGCGCATGCTTACGGCCCTGCGGGACGCGAAGCTGCCCGAAACGGAGGGCGAGGCGCGGCTGGACCCGGACGAGATTCTCTCGGTTTCGGGCTTGCAGGACATGCCCTTCTCCGGAGAGAGGACCTATGAGCCGGGGACCACGCCCCCGCCGCCCTCGGCGCCGGACTGGCAGCTGCCGCCCGCCCTGTCGGCGGACGCGCGGCGGACCGCCGGGGCCAACCTGCTGGTGTACGTGCTCAACCCCAACGCGCGCCACCCCGACGTGGCCATGACCTATCTGGAATACCTCTGCGGGCATCGTGCGCTGGATGAGGAGGCGCTGATCAAGCCCGCGTCCGCCAGCCCCGTGCTGCACCCCCAGATCGAGGAATGGATCGCGTGGATCATCGAGGACCAGCACGCCCGGGATGCCGAGCTGGGCCGCGCGACCGACGAGGAGGCCCTGACCGCAAGCACGGACGCCATTCGCGCCGCGCCGGACTCCTGGGCGGTGACGCAGGGCCGGCTGGAGGCCTACCGCGAGGAGATCGCGCCCTACGTGGACCTGCGCCTGCATCCGCTGCTGGCCGGGTCGCAGAGGCGGGACGGCGGCGTGTACGCCCGCATGCTCCGGGCCGTGTGCGACTATGTGGAGGGCGGGGCTGCGCTGGAGGACTGCCTCACGCGGCTGGAGAACCTCGCGGCCTCTGCTCCGGCCGTTCCTTGACAAAGCGGGGGGTGCGGCGGTACAATCTGCTTACGGAAGGATGAAGGAGGGACGGACCTTGAAGCAGTGCATGGACGCCGACAACCTGCACCGCAGGCTGCGCAAGATCATCGGGCAGGTGCAGGCCATCGACCGGATGGTGGAGGAGGACGTGCCCTGCGAGGACATCCTTTCCCAGCTCAACGCCGCCAAGTCGGCCCTGCACAAGTGCGGGCAGGTGGTGCTGGAAGGCCACATCCGCCACTGCGTACGCGACGGCATCGAGCACGGGGATGCGGACAGGACCATCGAGAGCTTCACAAAGGCGGTGGAGCGGTTTTCCAACATGGGATGACATACGGTACTTTGAAAGAAGCGGGCAATGAACGCCCGCTTCTTTTTATTAGCCGGAAACCGGCTGCCCTTCCGCTTGACAGGCCCTTTCGGCGATGCTATAGTATGGGTATACCCCTATAAGTATATTTCGGGAGGCGCTTATGAAAACGCTGGTTCAAAAGGCCGAGGCTTTTCTGGAATGGGGCGGCATCCAAAAGGAAATCGCGCTGCTGGCCGTCTCCGGCGCGGCGCTGGTGGCAAGCATCTTCGACCTGCTGCCCCTGCCGTTTGACGCGGCGTGGGTGGCCATCGTGCTCTGCGGCGTTCCCATCGTGCTGGAAGCGCTCATCGGCCTGATTACGGCCTTTGACATCAAGGCCGACGTGCTGGTGTCCCTGGCGCTGATCGCCTCGGTGCTCATCGGGGAGGACTTCGCCGCGGGTGAGGTGGCCTTCATCATGCAGCTGGGCGCGCTGCTGGAGGACGTGACCGTGGCCCGCGCAAGGGCCGGCATCGAAAAGCTGGTGCGCCTGACGCCGCAGACCGCGCGCGTGGTGCGGGACGGCGGCGAGACAATCGTGTCGGCCGAGCAGGTGCGGGTAGGGGACCGGCTGCGCGTGCTGCCGGGCGAGAGCATCCCCGTCGACGGCGTGATCCTCTCCGGGCAGACCTCTGTCAATCAGGCGGTGATGACGGGCGAATCGCTGCCCGTGGACAAGGCGGCGGGGGACGAGGTGTCCAGCGGCACGGTCAACCAGTACGGCGCCTTTGAGATGCGGGCCACCAAGGTGGGGGAGGACAGCTCCATCCAGCGCATGATCCGCCTGGTGCAGTCCGCCGACGCGGGCAAGGCGCGCATCGTGGGCCTGGCGGACCGCTGGGCCACCTGGATTGTGGTCATCGCCCTGACCGCCGCGGCGCTGACGTGGCTGGTCACGGGCGAGATCATCCGCGCGGTTACGATTCTGGTGGTGTTCTGCCCCTGCGCGCTGGTGCTGGCCACGCCCACGGCCATCATGGCGGCGATCGGCAACGCGACCCGGCACGGCTTTCTGGTGCGGGAGGGCGACGCGCTGGAACGGCTGGCTGCCGTGCGCAAAATCGCCTTTGACAAGACCGGCACGCTCACCTGGGGCACGCCCCGGGTGGTGGCGGTCGCAAGCGCCCTTCCCGGCCTGGACCGCTCGGGGCTCTATGCGCTGGCGGCGGGCGCGGAGCGGCTGTCCGAGCATCCGCTGGGCAAGGCCGTCGCGGCGGGATACCGCGAGGAAACCGGCTGCGAAGCTGCTCAGGCCACGGCGTTTGACATGCTGCCGGGGCGCGGGGTGAGCGCCGATGTGGACGGGCGGCGCGTGCTGGCGGGCAATCCGCAGCTGCTGGCGGAGAACGGCGTGGCCATCCCGGCGGACACGCAGCGCCAAAAGCTGCTGGAGGAAGGCTGCACGATGATCTACGTGGCGGTGGACGGCGCCTTTGCCGGATACCTTGCGCTATCCGACACGCTGCGCGCGGAGAGCGCCGCCACGATTGCGGCGCTGGAGGCGGCGGGCGTGCGGCCCGTGCTGCTCACGGGCGACCACGAGCGCGCGGCGGACGCCATCGCGGCCCGGCTGGGCATCCGCGAGGTGCGCGCCGGCTGCCGGCCGGAGGAAAAGCTGGAGGCCATCGACGGCTGGCAGCGGGACGGCATGCGCGTGTGCATGATCGGCGACGGCATCAACGACGCGCCCGCGCTGAAAAAGGCGGATGTGGGCATCGCCATGGGCGGCGTGGGCAGCGACATCGCCGTGGAGGCCGCGGACATCGCGCTGGTAGACGACGAGGTCAAGGAACTGCCGCACCTGATGGCCCTGTCCCGGCGGATGATGACCACCATCCGCATGAACCTGACCTTTTCGATGGGGCTGAATTTTCTGGCGATTTTTCTGGCCATGGCGGGAACGCTCAACCCGGTGGTGGGCGCGCTGGTGCACAATGCCGGCTCCGTGGCCGTGATTCTCAATTCGGCGGTGCTGCTCAAGTGGCGGCGCAGGCAGGGGTGATCCCCGCAAATGCCTTTCGGGAGGGCCGCGTCACGCGGCTCTTTTTTCTGGCAGGAGCTGTCCGCCGGGGCGGCGAAGCTCGTCTAACAGGTGAAGGGGGTGAGCGGCATGACGACCGCCAAGGGCCCGGGCGGAGACAGGCTGGAGGACCTGATGCGCCGCTACGGCGACGCGCTGGTGCGCATGTGCTGTCTGTATCTGCATGACGCTTCCCTGGCGCAGGACGCAGCGCAGGACACCTTTATCAAGGCGTGGCGCAGGCTGGAGACGTTTCGCGGCGAGTGTGACGAGCGCACCTGGCTGATGCGCATCGCCATCAACACCTGCCGCGATTATCACCGAACGGCATGGCTGCGGCATGTGGACCGCGGCACGCCGCTGGAAGCCCTGCCGGAGGCGGGCGCGGAGGACGCGCATCCGGACGGCGAGGTGATCCGGGCTGTGATGGCACTCCCCCTGCGCGAGCGGGAGGCCGTGCTTCTGCGCTACTATCAGGAAATGACGATTGCGGAGGCGGCGCAGGCGCTGCGCATATCACAAAGCGCGGTAAAGCAGCGGCTCCGGCGCGCGAACCGGAGGCTACGGGACAGGTTGAAGGAGTGGTATTACGATGCGTGACGGCCTAAGGGAGATCGTGGACCGCGAGCTGTCCGGCCTGCGCTGGCAGCCGCGGAACCGCAGCGCGGTGCTTGCCCGGACGAAAGGAGAACCCAAAATGAAAAAAAGAATGTCCGCCGGACTGATTCTGGCGGTTGCGCTGATGCTGGCAGCGGTTTCCGCGCTGGCGGTGTATGCCCTGACCCGCTCGCCCGAGGCGGAGGCAAAATACCAGGCCCGGCAGGCCGTGATGGACGCCTATGGGCTGACGGCGGAAACCATGGGTCTGTTTCACGCGGAGCATGAGGAAACGGACGACGGCTGGCGCGTGACCTTCCGCGCCCTGGCGAACATCGACCCGGGGCGTGCGGGCGTGTACACGGTGGAAAAGACGGCGGACGGCAGGACCGCCGCATGGAGCCACGATGGCCTTGACCCCGCGCTTTGGCGCGGCGAAGATCTGACCGCCCCCGCCTACGGGCAGGAGCAGCTGCTCTACGCCCTGAACGAGGGGCAGGAGGAGGCGCTGGCGCTGGCCCGGGAAAGTGCGGCTTCCGGCCCCATGCAGACGCCGCCCGCACCCGCGCCGGTGAACGAGGACGCCAGCGTATGGATGGATGTGCGCGAGGTTGAACCCGGCCCGGAGGACATGAGCCTGGCCGAGGCCAAGGAGATCATGCGGGCCGCCGCGCAGGAGGAGCTGGGCCTCAGCGGAGCCGGGGCGGCCGCCGTGGGCGCGGCGGAGGATTTTGACGAGGCGGGCGCGCGGCTGGTGGAGGACAATGCGGGCCGGCGCATGTGGGAGTTTGCGGTGGAGGTGGATCTGGGCGATACGCATATCAGCGGCGGCGCGTTCGTGGACGCCCGCACCGGGGAAATCGTGCTGTTTGATTATGAATCGGGCGGAAACGGCTGAATACGCAAAAAGAAGGGGCGCATCCCATGGCCCCTTCTTTTTTTGGCCGCGTGGGCCGTTTACTCCTCGTCGTGCTGGAAGGCCGCGTAGGCCGCGTTGAGCAGCAGCTTGTGCATGCGCGTGATCTCCCGGCGGTCGTCGGTCGTGCCGTGGCCGTTGAGCAGCAGGGCCACGAAAAAGCCGTCGTCCGGGCTGACCGCGATGAGCGAACCGCTGGCAGGGTCCGCAAGGCCATAGCCGTCGCTGGGCCACAGGTGCCCCAGAAACGGGTCCGACCGCTTGGTGATGCGGAAGCCGTACCCCCGCGCCTCGTTCAGCCCGCGCGTGCGCTCGGTGGTAGCCAGGTGGATGGAGCGGTAGGAAAAGACCACGCCCTCCTCGTTGCGGCCGTCACCCGCCAGCATGGAGGCGTAGCGGATAATATCCTCCAGATCTGTAAACAGGCCCGCGTGCCCGGCTACGCCATGCAGAAAGCGCGCGTTGCCGTCCTGCGGCTGGCCCGCCTGCCACTCCGCTCCCTCGCTTTCCCCGCCGGCGGGGGCCACGTCGTCGCCCGCGGGCAGGTAGCCGGTGCTGGGCATGCGCAGCGGTGCGGTCACAAAGCGCTTCACCGCCTCGTCCAGCGGCATGCCGAACACCCGCTCCAGCAAAAAGCCCAGCAGGATGAAGCCCATCGCGGAATCGCGCACCTTGCCGCCCACGCTTCCCGACAGCGGGTGGCGCATGAGCGCCCCCAGCGCATCCCGGCCGCTTTCGGCCTCCTGCGACAGCAGGAAGGACGCGCTCATGCCCGAGGTGTGGGTCAAAAGGTGCAGAAGCGTGATCTCGCGCTTGTCCTGCGGCACATCGTCCAGCCAGCGGCCCAGCCGGTCGTCCAGGCTGACCAGGCCCCGCTCCAGCGCGTAGAGCATGAGCGGCACCGTGGCCATCACCTCGGTCAGCAGGCCCACGTCGTAGCGCGTGGTGTGCGTCACACCGCGCGCGTCCCCCTGCGCCAGCGTGCCGTGCACGCTGGTGAACAAAACCCGCGTTCCCTGCCCTGCCGCCATGGCGCAGCCGGGAAAGATGCCCTCCGTCACACCGCGCGCCAACAGATCGTCCACCGCTTTCCACATAGGCGTTTCCTCCCAAAGCCCGGCCTGCTCCGGCCCGGCGCTTTCTTTCCTTTTGCTCCATTATAACACAGGAAGCCGCCGTGGCAAAGAGTGAGAGAAAAAACCTGAACGTTCGGAAAAATTTCTTTCTTTTGTTCAGATCGCTTGTGAGACTATTGACAATCTTGGCTTGCCGGTGCTATGATAAGGGCACGAATTCGAATGGCAAAGGCGGAAAAACAAATCGATAACCAAGGGGAAATTTGGAGAAAGGACGTGGTTTCTCATGAAAAAACTGTTGGCGCTTCTTCTGGTGGCTGTGATGGCGATGGGCCTGTGCGGCGCGGCTTCGGCCGAGGGCTATGACCAGGCGCTTATCGATGCCGCCAAGGCCGAGGGCGAGCTGACCGTGTACGGCAGCTGCGAGGAAGCCTACCTCAACGCCGCCTGCGACAAGTTCCAGGAGCTCTTCGGCATCACCGTCAACCGTCAGCGCCTCTCCACCGGCGAGGTTGCCGCCAAGATCGAGGAGGAAAACGGCAATCCCAGCGCCGACGTGTGGTTCGGCGGCACCACCGATCCGTATAACGAGTCCGTGGCCAAGGGCCTGCTGGAACCCTACGAGGCCGCGAACGCCAGCCACCTGCTGGGCGACATGTACCGCGACAAGGACGGCTGCTGGTACGGCATCTACAAGGGCATCCTGGGCTTCATGTGCAACACCGAGGAGCTGGAGCGCCTGGGCCTGGAAGAGCCCAAGGACTGGGACGACCTGCTCAAGCCCGAATACAAGGGCCTGATCTGGCTGTCCAACCCCAACACCGCCGGCACCGCCAAGCTGGTCATCAACACCATGGTGCAGATGAAGGGCCATGACGAGGCCATGGAGTACTTCGTGGAGCTGGACAAGAACATCGCCCAGTACACCAAGTCGGGCTCCGGCCCCTCCAAGAAGGTCGGCATCGGCGAGTGCGTCATCGGCATCGGCTTCCTGCATGACGGCATCACCCAGATCCTGGACGGCTATGACAACATCAGCCTGGTGATCCCCTCCAGCGGCACCAGCTTTGAGATCGGCGCCACCGCCATCTTCAAGGGCGCCAAGCATCCCAACGCCGCCAAGCTGTGGATCGAGTTCGCGCTCAGCCCGGATTGCGTCAACATCGCCAAGGAGAACGAGAGCTTCCAGTTCCTGGTGATCGACAACGCCGAGCAGCCTGAGGAGGCCACCGCCTTCGGCCTGGACCCCGAAAACGTGATCGACTACGATTTTGAGGACGCCAAGAACAACACCTCCAAGTACGTTGAGGACTACTTCAACGCCCTCGGCGCCGCCGCGGACGACCGCTTCCAGACCGAATAACCGAACGAATTCTGTGTCGGCGGGGAGGATGACGCTGCGTCATCCTCCCTCGCCGTCTCTGGGGAAAAGGAGGTAGATACGCTTGGTCAAGGCGCAGAGCGCAAGGCTGGACCGCAAAAAGCTCTTCGGCGACCCGGTGATGGTCTCCACCATCGTGGTGCTGCTGATTTTCCTGGCTTTGTTCATCCTCTATCCGCTGGCCATGCTGCTGATTGACAGCGTGGTATCGGAGGGACGCTTCACGCTGGACGTATTCAGCCGCGTCCTGGACATGGGCCGTTTCCGCACGGCGTTTACCAACACGCTGGAGCTTGGCTTCATCGTGGGTTTGGGCTCCACCGCGCTGGGCCTTCTGTTTGCCTATGTGGACGTGTATGTGAGCATCCGCCTGCGCGTGGTGCGCCGGATGTTCAATATCGTGAGCATGCTGCCGGTGGTGTCCCCGCCGTTCGTGCTGTCGCTGAGCATGATTCTGCTCTTCGGCCGCGGCGGCATCATCACGCGAAGCCTCCTGGGCATCTACGACAGCAACATCTACGGCCTGCACGGCATCGCCATCGTGCAGATCCTGACGTTCTTCCCCGTCTGCTACATGATGCTCAAGGGCCTGCTCAAAAACATCGACCCCTCGCTGGAGGAGGCCAGCCGCGACATGGGCGCCAGCCGCTGGAAGGTCTTTACCACGGTGACGTTCCCGCTGCTGCTGCCGGGCCTGGGCAACGCGTTTCTGGTCACGTTCATCGAGTCCGTGGCCGACTTTGCCAACCCCATGATGATCGGCGGCAGCTTCGATACCTTGGCCACCACCATCTATCTGCAGGTGACCGGCGCCTACGACAAGGCGGGCGCGAGCGCCATGGCCGTGGTGCTTTTGAGCCTGACGCTCATCCTGTTCCTGATTCAGAAGTACTATCTGGAGAAGCGCACCTACGCCACCCTCACCGGCAAGGCCAGCCGCGCGCGCATGCTCATCGCCGACAAGAGCGTGACCCGCCCGCTGACGATCCTGTGCTCGCTGTTTTCCGCGTTCGTGATCCTGATGTATGTCAGCATCCCCTTCGGCGCGCTGTTCAACCTCTGGGGCCGCGACTATTCGCTGTCCTTCAAGCATTTTGAATACATGTTCAAGTACAGCGGCCTCAAGGCGTTCCGCGATTCGTTCGTATTGAGCCTGATCGCCTCGCCCATCACCGCGCTGCTGTCCATGATCATCAGCTATCTGGTGGTCAAAAAGAAGTTCCGCACCAAGGGCCTTATTGAGTTTGCCAGCATGCTGGCCATGGCCGTGCCCGGCACGGTGCTGGGCGTGGGCTACATCCGCGGCTTTGCCAACGGCGTGTTCCACACGGGCTTTTTGCAGGGGCTCTACGGCACGGGCGCGATTCTGGTCATCGTCTTTATCGTGCGCAGCCTGCCGGTAGGCACGCGCAGCGGCATCTCGGCGCTTCGGCAGATCGACAAGTCCATCGAGGAAAGCGCCTACGACCTGGGCGCGGGCAGCGGCAAGGTGTTCACCTCCGTGACGCTGCCGCTGATCAAGGACAGCTTCTTAAGCGGCCTGGTCACCACCTTCGTGCGCTCCATCACCGCCATCAGCGCCATCATCCTGCTGGTGACGCCGCAGTACCTGCTCATCACCACGCAGATCAACGAGTTCGCCGAGAAGGGCAAGTACGGCGTGGCCTGCGCCTACGCGACCATTTTGATCGCCATCGTGTACGCGTCCATCGTGATCATGAACCTCGTGACCAAGTATTTTGGCACCAGCAGAAAGATAAAGGGAGGCAGCGAAGATGCCTAAGGACAGCAAGGGCGTTCGCCTTGACCACATTTCCAAGATCTACAAGGACCCCAAGACCGGCAAGGATTTTTACGCCGTGCATGATGTGTCGCTGGACATTGCGCCGGGCAGCTTCGTGACGCTTCTGGGCCCTTCCGGCTGCGGAAAGACGACGACGCTGCGCATGGTGGCCGGCTTTGAGAGCCCGGACGAGGGCGAAATCTACCTGGGCGGCCAGCCCATCAACGAGCTGACCCCCAACAAGCGCGACACCGCCATGGTGTTCCAGAGCTATGCGCTGTTCCCTCATTACAATGTGTTTGACAACGTGGCCTACGGCCTCAAGCTGCGCAAGGTCCCCAAGGCGGAGATCGAGCAGCGGGTTAAGACCATCCTGGATCTGGTGGAGATGGGCGGCATGGAAAGCCGCATGACCAACCAGCTCTCCGGCGGCCAGCAGCAGCGCGTGGCGCTGGCCCGCGCGCTGGTGGTCGAGCCCGGCGTACTGCTCTTTGACGAGCCGCTGTCCAACCTGGACGCCAAGCTGCGCGTGACCATGCGCACCGAGATCCGCCGCATCCAGCAGAAGCTGGGCATCACCGCCATCTACGTCACCCATGACCAGTCCGAGGCCATGTCCATCTCCGACGAGATCATCATTATGAAAAAGGGCGTCGTGGCCCAGATGGGCAGCCCCAAGGACATCTACTATCACCCCACCGACGAATTCGTGGCCGACTTCATCGGCGAGGCTAACTTCATCAAGGGAACCGTCAAGGGCATGCAGGGGAAGGACTGCGTCGTAACGGTGGAAGGGCGCGAGGTGACCGTGGAGACCGACACGCCCCGCAACGCAGGCGCGGAGGGCGAGATCGTGCTGCGGCCGGAGGCCATCCGGATTGCCCCGGAGGGCCTGCTGCCCTGCACGGTGGAGCTGAGCTGCTTCATGGGCAGCTATCAGAACTACCATGTGCGCCTTACGGATGGCACGCTGGTGAAAATCACCGACAGCTGCCCCCTCAACAAGCGCGTCTTTGAGGTCGGCGAGCATGCCGCCATCTCGTTTGACAAGGACTGCGCGCACCTGCTGTAAGGGGCAGGGAAAGGCGCGGACAGGGGCCGCCCGGCATTTCGCCGGGCGGCCCTTCAGGCTGCTGAAAAACCCTTGATTTTGGAGAGAGTCGCGTTTCTTGCGCCCTACGGGCGCTCGCAACGCTCGCAAGAAATGCTGCGGCATAAGGGCTTGGGGCTCTGCCCCAAACCCCGGCAGGGGGATGATCCCCCTGCACCCCGCACTTTGTCAGCAGTCTGGGCCGCCCGGCAGTTCGCCGGGCGGCCTTTTTTGCGCGCTTCCGCGCCGGGCAAAAATGTGGTATACTGATCCTACCCTTGCGAAAGGAGCCGGAATGCCGCATGCCAACCTTTGAAGCCGAGCGCGGCGGCCTGCTGTGGGACGCCACGGCGGTGCCCAACGCCTTTTTCTGCGAATACATGCCCGCCGCGCCCGACAGCCATGTCAAGGTGTATCTTTACGGCCTGATGTGCGCGCACGGCGGGGCGCAGGAGGAGGGCGACCTTCTGGACGACGTGGCCCGCTCGCTGGCGCTGTCCCGTGACGAGGTGGAGAGCGCCATGCGCTATTGGGAGCGCTGCCGCCTGGTGGAGCGGGTGAAGGACAGCCCGCCCGTCTATCGGTTTTTGAACGTGCAGCAGGCCATGCTCAAGCGCCGGGAGGCCCCGCGCGACGAGGCCTATGAGGCCTTTGCCCAGGCGGTATACGCCGCCTTCGGCGAGCGGCGCAAGCTCCATGGCGGCGAAACCGTGCTGGCCTACGAATGGGTGGAGCAGCTGAAACTGCCCGCCGAGGTGGTGCTCATGCTCATTCAGCACATGATCACCACGCGCGGGATCAATTTCAGCTTCAAGGCCGCCCAGAAGCTGGCGGCGGAACTGGCGCAGGAGCATATTTCCACCATTGAGGAGGCCGAGGCGGTGTTCCAGCGGTCCGAGGCGGCCATCAAGGGCGCGCGCCGGGTGCTCAGCCGCCTGGGCATGCGCCGCAGCCCTTCCATGGACGAGGTGGACCTGTATCTCAAATGGACGGAGAAGTGGGGCTTTGAGCCAAAGGCCGTCGAAGCCGCCTGCCGCGAAACCACCAAGGGCTCGCCCACCTTCGGCTATCTGGACAAGGTATTGGAAGGCATCCGCAGCCGCAGCGGCGGACAGGCCACCACCGGCAGGGCGGTCGAGCGCACGCTGGACGCCGAGCAGGAGGAGACCGCGCGCATCCGCGAGCTGCTTCAGGTGCTGGGCATCAGCCGCGCCGTGGTGGACGAGGGAATGCGCCGGCTGTACCGGGGGCTGACGGCTCTGGGCGGGCACGAGGCGGCGCTGCTGGCGGCCCGCGAGGTGGCCGCCAGCGGCAGGGCGCATTCGCTGGACAACGTGGCGGCGCTACTGGAAGCCTGGAACGCCAAGGGCCTGACCACGGCGGAGGCCATCGAGGGACATCTTGCGCAGGTGCGGGCGCTGAACCGGCGCATCCGCGAGCTGATGGACCTGTGCGGCCACCGCGGCGGCTGCACGCAGGCCAACCGGGAGCTGCTTCTGACCTGGCAGGCGGATTGGGGCGTGCCGGAGGAGCTGGTGGACCTGGCGGCAGAGTTCGCGCGCGGGGTGGACAGGCCCATGCCCTACATGAACCGCCTGCTGCAGGGCTGGCGCGAGGCGGGCGCGCTCACCGTGGAGGCGGCGCGCGCCGAGCACGAGCGCTTCCAGTCCGCGCAGAAGGACGCGGCCCGCCCGGCGCAGCCCGTCAAGCGCGTGATCGAGCAGCAATATGAGCAGCGGACCTATGACCCCGACGAGTTTGGCGACCTGTCGGAGGAACAGCTGGAGGAGTTGAACCGCAAATGACGCGAGAGCAGATCTTGGCCCGGCTGGAGCAGGAGTATGCCCGGCGGCGCGAGGACAACCTTCGCCTGTTTGATAAGCGGCGCGAGGAGGCCTGCGGGCGGTGCCCGGGCCTTCGGGAACTGCTGGAAAAGCGCCATGCCGAGGTGATGGCGGGCGTGCGCTCCAGCCTGACCGACCCCCGCCGCGACCCGCAGGCCAACGCCGGCCTGCCCGCGCGTATGGCGGAGTGGAACCGGCAGATCCGGGAAAAGCTGATCCAGGGCGGCCTGACGGCCGATTTCCTGCAGCCTGTCTACACCTGCGCCGTCTGCCGCGACGAGGGATACGTGTATGACCCCTCCCGCCGCATGTGCGACTGCATGCGCCGGGAGCTCAACCGCCGCCTGATGGAGCATAGCGGCCTGGGTGCAGGCACGGGCACCTTTGAAACCTATGACGAGTCCGTCTTTTCCGATGAGCCGGATGAACAGGGCCGGTCCCAGCGGCGCATCATGGAGGCCAACCGCGACATCTGCCGGCGCTATGCCGACAGCTTTCCCGCAACCCAGGTGCGCGATCTGCTCCTGATGGGCAAGAGCGGCCTGGGCAAGACGTTTCTGATGCAGTGCATCGCGCACCGCGTGGCCGAGCGCGGCTATCTGCCCACCTACATCAGCGCCTACCGCTTCTTTGAAACGGCGCGGCAGGCCTATATGGACAACGACGGAGCCAGGCTGGCCCCGCTGATGGAGGCCGAGCTTTTGCTCATCGACGACCTGGGCACCGAGCCGCTGATGAACAACGTGACCGTGACGCAGCTGTTCAACCTGCTCAACGAGCGGCAGATGAACGGGCGGCACACCATTCTCAGCACCAACCTGAGCATGAACGAGCTGTTGGAGCGCTACACCGAGCGCGTGACCTCGCGCCTGCTGGACAAGGACATCTGCCTGCGCGTGGGCTTCGTGGGCGGCGACGTGCGCCGGGCGCGCAGGCGAAAGGGGAAGGAAGCGTGAACATTCAGATCTACGTGTCAAACAGAAATCCCGACGTGCTCAAGGCGGAGCGCTTCTTCAAGGAGCGCCGCATCCCCTATCAGATGATGGACCTCAAAAAGCACCGGCTGGGCAAAAAGGAGCTGGAGGTGTTCGCCGCCGCGGCCGGCGCCAGGGCCCTGGTGGACCGCTCCGGCAAAAAGGCGCTGGAGCGCCCCGTGGCCCACATGTCCACCGACAGCCTGATTCTTTCGGAGCTGATGAACGACCCCATGGCGCTGGTCAGCCCCATCGTCAGAAACGGCAGCCGCGTCACCGTGGGCGCGGATGAGGCGGAATGGAAGCGCTGGGTGGAGATGGAAAAAGCGGCGACGCGCTGACGCCGCGCCGAAGGCAGAGAAACCGCCCCAAAAAGAGGCGCCCTGGGTTCACGCCGTCCGGCGAGGCTCAGGGCGCTTGGTTGTGTAATTCCGGCAGGACCTGCGCGGCTCATTCGCCCTCCAGAAAGCGCCGGAGCTGCGAGCGGTTGGCGGCAAGGTCCGGGGTGAGCACCATCATGCCGCCGACGGTTTCGTCCGCGTAGGTCCCGTCAAAGGGGACGTGCGCGCCCTGGATGTCCAGCGTATCGCACCCCAGCAGCGGGGCCAACGCCGCCAGATCGGCCAGCGTCAGGTCGGTTTCCACCTCGTCAAGCAGCGTCACGGCCAGCTTCAAAAGCGCAAGGAGGTTCATGGCCTTCAGCCGCTCCGCCGCGCTCTGGATGAGCCGCTGCTGGCGGCCGGTGCGCTGAAAATCGCTGTCGATCTTGCGGATGCGGCAGTAGCTCAGGGCCTGCCGCCCGTTGAGCAGGTGTTCGCCGGCGGTTTCCAGCAGGCCGTCGTCCGCCGCAAGGCCCACCTGGCGGTTGTAATCCTCCAGGATCTTGTTGAGCTGCACGCGCTCGGCCTCGGTGATGTCCGCCTCCACGCCGCCCAGCAGGTCCACCGCCGTCACCAGCGTGGGGAAATGCGCCGTCACGGTATGATCAACGCTGACGCCGAAGTTCTCCTCCAGCGTCCTCAGAAGCAGCGCCTCGCCGCCGTAAAAATAGGCGGCGTTGAGCCGGTCGCGCCCGTGGCCGGGGATGGATACGTACAGGTCGCGCAGGAACGACGCCAGCCGGATGCGGCCCGCTTGGGGATCGACGCTGGCCAGCATCATCACGTCGCTGCGCCCGGCCCTGCCCGATGTGTCCACGCCGATAAGCAGCACGGTAAAGGGGACGGATTCCTCCGCGCGCGCGGGCGTGACGGCAAGGAGCATCAGCGCCGCGCAAAGCAGCGCCGCGGTCCGTTGAACCAAACGCCTCATAAAAAGCCCTCCTTTGCGTTGGTGCCTAGACAACGCAGAGAAGGGCGGTTTTGTTGCAGCTGGGGGGATTTGGTCAGGTGTAGTCGGTGTCGAACTGCACCACCAGGCGGTAGCGGTCATCCAGCGAGCGGGCGTAGGCGTTGAGGGACTTGAGCAGCTCGTCGCGCCCCTTGTAGCCGGCGGGGGTGACGCAGTCGAAAATCAGGTTGATATGCCCCTGGCCAGGCACCATGCGGAAGTCGTGCAGGCTCAGACAGGGATCGGTGTTCTTGAGAAAATCCGACATCTGCTGATGGACGCGGTTCACGTTTTCGTCGGAGGTCACGACGGGGTCCATGTGGATGCAGATGGCCATGTGCATCTTCTCCCCGATCTCGCGCTCGGCGTCGTCGATCGCCTCATGGATGGCCACGATGTTGGCGTCGGCGCTGACCTCGGCGTGCACGGAGGCGATGCAGCGGCCCGGGCCGTAGTCATGCAGCACCAGGTCATGGATGCCCAGAATGCCCTCGCGCGAAAGGAGCAGCTCGCGGATCTGGCGGATCTTTTCCGGGTCCGGCTTGCCACCCAGCAGGCTGTCCATGGTATCGCGGCATACGTCAAAGCCCGCCTTGAGCACCACGGCCGCCACCAGCAGGCCGATCCAGCCGTCGATGGCCCATTGGAAGGCGAGGTAGGCCAGGACGCTGAGCAGCACCGCGCTGGTGGAAAGCACGTCGCCCAGGCTGTCCTTGGAGGCGGCCAGCAGCGTGCCGTTGTGGATGGCCGTGCCGAGCTTGCGGTAGAAGAAGAACAGCCACAGCTTGAGAAGCACCGACGCCACCAGAATCGCCACCACCACCCACGACAGGGTGAGCGGTTCGGGGCTGAGGACGGAGGAGATGCCGTCACGCAGGAGCTGCAATCCCATCAGCAGAATCAGCGCGCCCACCGCCAGCGACCCCAGGTATTCCATGCGCCCGTGGCCGAAGGGGTGCTCCTGGTCCACGGGCTTGCGGGCCAGGCGCGTGGTGATCAAGGTGACGATGCTGCCGGCCGCGTCGGAGAGGTTGTTGGCGGCGTCGGCCATGATGGCCAGCGAGCCGCTGAGCAGCCCCATGAGAAACTTGCCGCCGGAGAGGAGCAGGTTGACGGCGATGCCCGTTACGGCGGCCAGGGTGCCATAGGCGGCCCGGACATCCGGGTCGTCGACGCGGTCCGCCTCCCGGATGAAGCGGCGAATCAGCCATGCGGTCAAGGCAAGGCGCCTCCTTTGGATGGATATGGCCGGTATATGCGGCAATGTCCGATCATTATACCAAAATCGGCGCGCTTAGACAAGACAAATCCTCCCACGCCCGGCCGGTCAGCGGGAACGGCGCGCCAGCCCGTCGGCGAAGGCCTTCAGATGCGCGGGCACGTTGATGCCCTGCGGGCAGGCCTTTACGCACTGGCCGCACCCCACGCAGGCCGAGGGCTGCTTATCGGCGGGCAGGGCCTCGATGCGCTCCGCCTCGGAGGAGGACAGGCGGAATGCGTTGTAGGCGGCCAGCAGCATCGGAATGTCCAGCCCGGCGGGGCAGCCGTCCACGCAGTAGCGGCACGCGGTGCAGGGCACGGTGTTCTTCATCCGCTCGGCCAGGGCCAAAAGCGCCTCGCGCTCGGCATCGGTCAGGGGCTGGGGTTCGGAGAAGGTTTTGATGTTTTCGCTTAGCTGCGCCATGTCGGACATGCCGCTGAGCACCACGTACACGTTGGGCAGGTCCTGCACGAAGCGGAAGGCCCATTCCGAGGGGCTGCGGCGCGGATTCAGCGCGCGCAGGGCTTCCTCCCCGGCCGCGTCCAGGCGGGCCAGCCGCCCGCCGCGCACGGGTTCCATCACCCATACGGGGATGCCCCGCGAGGTCAGCAGCTCGTACTTCTCCCGCGCGCTTTGGAACGTCCAGTCCAGATAGTTCAGCTGAATCTGGCAGAAGGACAGCTCCCTTCCGTAGCGGTCCAGAAATTCGCGCAGGTTGTCCATCTTCCCGTGGCTGGAAAAGCCCAGGTGGCGGATGCGCCCCAGACGGCGCTGCTTGAGCAGGTAGTCCACGATGCCCAGCTCCGGGTCCAAAAAGGTGGGCGTCGTGGCTTCGCATACGTTGTGCAGCAGGTAGAAATCGAAGTGCCTTACCCCGCATTTTGCCAGCTGCTCCTCGAAGATGGAGGCGGGGCTGCGCCCGGCGGCGGCTACATGGCTGGGAAACTTCGTGGCCAGCAGGTAGCTCTCACGGGGGTAATTCGCCAGGATGCGACCCATGATGCGTTCGGACTCGCCCCCGTGGTAGGGGTAGGCGGTGTCGAAGTAGTTCAGGCCGTTTTGCATGGCATAGGCCACCATTTTGCGCGTTTCGGCCTCATCCACCCGGCCGGAGCCGTCCGCAAGCAGCGGCAGGCGCATGGCGCCAAAGCCCAAACGCGGCAGACGGATATCATGAAACATGCGGGTTATCATCGTTGTTTTCCCTCCCTGGGCAGCCGGCGCCCGCGGCGCACGGCCGGAATGTACTCCCAGCATACCACGCGCGGGAGGCGGTCTGTCAAGAGGCAAACGGCATTTTGCACACCCGCGCCGGAGGAAAATTAGGCTTTGCAAAATTCTTCCGGCTGATATATACTGTTATTTGACGGGAAAGGCGAAAAAGCGCCGTTCCGAAAAAGATATTGTGCCATAAGGCGACAGGAGCCACGAAATGCAGAAAGTATGGATCATCGGCGCAGGCCCCGCCGGACTGACGGCGGCGTATGAGCTGCTCAAGCGCGGCTACGACGTGACGGTTCTGGAACAGAGCCATGAAATCGGCGGCATCTCCAAAACGGTGCGCTATCAGGGCAACCGCATGGATATCGGCGGGCACCGCTTTTTCAGCAAGGACCAGCGGGTGATGGACTGGTGGTCGGATATCATGCCGCTGCAGGGCGCGCCCTCCTATGATGACAAGGTGCTGGGCCGGCCCGTGCCGCTGTGCGCCGGCGGCCCCGATCCCGAAAGGGAGGACCGCGTCATGCTGGTGCGCAACCGCGTCAGCCGCATCTATTACGATAAGCACTTCTTTGACTATCCCATCAGCCTCAAGATGGAAACACTCAAGACCATGGGCTTTGCCACCACCATGCAGGTGGGGATGAGCTTCCTTTGCGCCACGCTGCACAAGCGCCCTAACGACAACCTGGAAAACTTCTACATCAACAGCTTCGGCAAAAAGCTCTACGGCATGTTCTTCGAGGGCTATACCGAAAAGCTGTGGGGCCGTCATCCCCGCGAGATCGACGCCAGCTGGGGCAAGCAGCGCACCAAGGAGCTGAGCATCTTCGGCATCCTCAGGGACATGTTCTCCAAGGTGTTCGTCTCCAGGGAACAGCGGATGAAGCACGTGCAGACCTCGCTGATTGAGGAATTCCGCTATCCCAAGTACGGCCCCGGCCAGCTGTGGGAAACCGTGGCTGCCGAGGTGGAGAAGATGGGCGGAAAGATTCTGCTGGGCGCGGAGGCCCTGGGCCTGACCACGGAGGGCGGGCGCGTCAGGAGCCTTCGCTACCGCGACAAGAGCGGCGAGCACACGGTGGAGGGGGACGCGTTCTTCTCCTCCATGCCGGTCAAGGACCTGGTGGCGGGCATGAACGATGTGCCCGCGGATGTGGCGCGCGTGGCCGCGGGCCTGCCGTACCGCGATTTTGTGACCGTGGGCCTGCTGGTGGACCGGCTGAACCTGAAAAACGAAACCAACCACAAGACGCTGGGCAACATCGTGCCCGACTGCTGGATCTATGTGCAGGATACCAACGTGAAGCTGGGCCGCATCCAGATTTTCAACAACTGGTCGCCCTACATGGTGGAGGACCCGGAGCATACCGTGTGGATCGGGCTGGAGTACTTCTGCGACGAGGGCGATGATTTCTGGAACATGAGCGAGGAGGCGTGCGTGGCGATGGCGGCGCGCGAATTGTGCGCCATGGGCGTGATCGACAGCCCGGACCATGTGCGCATGAGCCACCGCGAGCGCGTGAAGAAGGCGTACCCCGCCTACTTCGACACCTACGACGAGATGGACAAGGTCGTTTCCTATCTGAGCGGCTTTGAAAATCTCTACTGCGTGGGCCGCAACGGCCAGCACCGCTACAACAACATGGACCACTCCATGGCCACGTCCTTTGAGGCGGTGGACAACCTCGTGGCCGGTATCAAAACCAAGGACAACATCTGGAACGTCAACACCGAGCAGGAGTATCACGAGGAAAAGAAGGCCTGACGCCTCCCTTATCCCGCGTCCCTGTGCAAGGAGGCTCCGCATTGCTTCGTTTTATCCCACGTCAGGCGCGTCCGCTGGACGGGCGCGCCGCGGCCGCGCTTCGCCCCTACGAGGGGGTAACGGCGCGGCTTTTGTACGCGCGCGGCATCACCGACGCGGCGCAGGCCGAGGCGTTTCTAAGCCCCTCGCCGGACCGGCTGCACGACCCCATGCGCATGCACGGCATGGCGGAGGCGCTCTCGATTCTCACGGACGCGCGGCGGCGCGGCCTTGGCGTGGCGGTCTACGGCGATTACGACGTGGACGGCATCTGCGCCTGCGCGCTGATGACGCAGGCGCTGCGCCGCTACGGGCTTCGGGCCGACCCCTATACGCCGCTGCGCGAGGCGGGCTACGGCCTGAACCTTTCGGCGGTGGAGCAGCTGGCCAAAGACCATCGCGTGCTGGTCACGGTGGACCTGGGCATCACCAACCACGAGGAGGTGCGCCTGGCGCAGCGGCTGGGCATGCGGGTGATCGTGACCGACCATCACGGCCTGGGGCTGGAGGCCAGCCCCGCCGACGCGGCGCTCAACCCGCTGCTGGGGGACTATCCCTTCCGCCGCCTGTGCGGCACGGGGGTGGCCTTCAAGCTGGCGCAGGCGCTGCTGGGGCTGGAGGCGTGCCGGGAGTATCTGGATCTGGCTGCGCTGGCCACCGTGGCGGACATCGTGCCGCTGGAGGACGAGAACCGGATCTTGGTGGCGCTGGGGCTTAAGACGATCGCCGGGCGGAAGCGGCAGGGCATGCGCGCGCTGCTCCGGGTGAGCGGCGATCCCGACCCCGTGGACAGCGACGTGCTGGGCTACCGGCTGGGGCCGAGGCTGAACGCGGCGGGCCGCCTGGACGACGCGGGCAAGGGCGTGCGCCTGATGATGACGGACGACCCTGCCGAGGCGGACCGGCTGGCCGAGGAGCTGGACGCGCTCAATACCGAGCGCCGCGCCGCCGAGCAGCGGCTGGTCAAGGCGGCGCAGGCGCAGGCCGCGGCGCACGACTTCATCGGGGAACGCGCGCTGATCGTGCGCGGGCAGGACTGGCACGTGGGCGTGATCGGCCTGGCGGCGGGGCGGCTGTGCCAGCAGTATTACTGCCCCACCTGCGTGCTCAGCGAGCATGACGGGCTATTGCACGGCAGCCTGCGCAGCATCCCCGGCGTGCACATCCACGAATGCCTCAAGACCTGCGACGATCTGCTGCTGCGCTACGGCGGCCACGAGCAGGCCGCAGGCGTGACGCTGGAGGCGGACCGCTATGAGGCGTTCTGCGAGCGCCTGCAATCCGCCGTGGCGCGGGCGGAGGAAAGCTGCTTCGTGCCCGCCCAGCCCTACGACGCGGAGCTGACCCTTTCGGACTGCACCGACGCGCTGCTGGACGAGATCAGCCGCATGGCCCCCTTTGGCTGCGGCAACCCCGCGCCGCTGTTCCTGGCGCGGGCGCTCCGGCCGGAGGAGCGCCGGGCCGTGGGCGCGGAGGGCGCGCACCTCAAGCTCACCCTCCGGCAGGGCGGGTGCATGCTGGGCGGCATCGCCTTTTCGCAGGGTGCGCTGGCCTCGACGCTTCCGGACGAGGTGGACGCGGTGTTCAGCCTGGGGCGCAACACCTTTCGCGGGGTGACGTCGCTGCAGCTGGACGTGAAGGCCCTGCGGCCCGTGCGCGAGGCGTGGGCACAGGCGCTGGACGCGCCCGACGGCCCGGCGGAGCGAAACGCGCTGGTGGACGCGTTGACCGACGCGTTTTCCATGCAGGCAGGAAAAATCCTTTCGGATACAGAATCCATACAGGAAACCGGCTGGCCCGCGCTGGAAGCCGCGCTCCGGGAGGGGCGGCGCGGGCATCTGCTGGCGGCGCGCACGCATGCCTCGGCGCGCCGGGCGCTGGCGCTGGCCGATTTGGACGTATGCGCCCACGCGCCGGACGACCCCCGCGGCTTTGCCACGCTGCTGACCGCGCCGGCGCTGCCGCTGATGGCAGGCCACTGGCGGCACGTGTGGCTGCTGGACGGCGAGGCGTTCGCGGGCGAGGCGGCGCTGTGGCGCAGCCGCCTGCCGGACGCGCAGGTGCATGTGCTGCCGCGCAGCGACGCGCTCAGGGCCCTGGCCCGCGCCGTGGACGCGAGCGACGAGGCCTACCGGACGCTCTACAGGGCGCTTCGCAGCGGCATATACCGTACGCTTGGGCAGCTGGCGCAGGCGGCGGGCATGGAGGACGCGCAGGCGCGCGCCGGGCTGCATGCCTTCTGCCAGCTGGGTCTGATCGACTATACGCCGTCGCCGTTTCGCTACATGATTCGCCCGGCGGCCAAATGCAGCCTTGGCGACAGCCCGATGCTGGCGGCCCTGCGGACCGTGGCGGGCGGCGCCTGACAATACAAAGAAAGGGACGATGCGGTTGAGTAGACCCAACGCGCGAAGCATGCTGCTTCTGCATGGCACGCTGCTCATCTATGCGGTGGTCAGCGTGTTCGCCAAGCTGGCCGGACTGCGCCTTGCGGCGCAGGAGGCGGGCATGACGCTGGTGTTCCTGGCGGCGGAGGCGGCGGCGCTGCTGGCCTATTCGCTTCTGTGGCAGCGGGTGCTCAGGCGCATGCCGCTGAACTTCGCCTACAGCAACAAGGGCGTCTGCACGCTGTGGACCGCGCTGTTCGGCCTTGCATTTTTCGGCGAACAAATGACCTTTGGAAAGGCGGCCGGCCTTGCGGCGGTGCTGGCCGGAGTGGCGCTCGTGGTGACGGACCATGAATAGCGGCGTCCTGATTTACCTGATTACCCCCCTGCTTTCGGCGGTGAGCCAGCTGATCCTCAAAAAGGCCGCCGACAATACCCGTTACACGGGCGTGCGCACCTATCTCAACGCCCCGGTCATCCTGGCCTATGCGCTGTTCTTCGGCTGCATGCTGCTCAACGTGGTGGCGCTTCGCACGCTGGAATTAACCGTGGCCAGCGTGCTGGAGGCCTCCAGCTACATCTATGTGATGCTGCTTAGCTGGTGGTTCCTCAAGGAAAAGATCACCCCGCGCCGCTTGATCGGCAACCTGCTCATCATCGTGGGCATCGTGCTCACGCTCACCCTGTAACACCTCAAAGGAGGAACGCCCCATGGATACGCCCGCCGAAACCAAAAAAATCATCTTTTCCGGCATTCAGCCCTCCGGCACGCTGACGCTGGGCAACTACATTGGCGCGCTGCGCAACTTCAAGCTCCTGGAGGACGAATACCAGTGCATCTACTGCGTGGTGGACATGCACGCCATCACCGTGCGGCAGGACCCCGCGGCCCTGCGCCGCCGCTGCCTGGAGCTGGCCGCCATCTACATCGCCAGCGGCCTGGACCCCAAAAAGAACGTCATCTACTGCCAGAGCCACGTCAGCGCCCACGCGGAGCTGGCCTGGATTCTCAACTGCTTCACCTACATGGGCGAACTGCAGCGCATGACCCAGTTCAAGGACAAGGCGCAGAAGCACGCCGATAACATCAACGCGGGCCTGTTCACGTATCCTACGCTGATGGCCGCCGACATCCTGCTTTACCAGACGGACCTGGTGCCCATCGGCGCGGACCAGAAGCAGCACCTGGAATTGACGCGCGACATCGCCCAGCGCTTCAACGGCGTGTACGGCGACGTGTTCACCGTGCCCGAAGGGTACTTCGGCAAGGTGGGCAGCCGCATCATGAGCCTGCAGGACCCCACCCGCAAGATGAGCAAGTCCGATCCCGAGGACACCTTCATCTCCCTGCTCGATCCGCCCGACGCCATCCGCCGCAAGGTCAGGCGCGCCGTGACCGACTCGGAGGCGGACATCCGCTTTGACCCGGCGAACAAGCCGGGCGTGAGCAACCTGCTCAGCATCATCGCGGCGCTGACCGGACAGAGCGTGGAGGAGGCGGCGGCGGAGCTGCGGGGCCAGGGCTACGGCAAGCTCAAGGACCGCGTGAGCGAATGCGTGATCGAAACCCTCGCCCCCCTGCAGAGCGAGCACAGGCGCCTGATGGCCGACAAGGCCTATTTGCAGGGCGTGCTTACGGAAAACGCCGAAATCGCCAACCGCATGGCCCTGCGCACCCTGCGCAAGGTGCAGCGCAAGGTGGGCTTTGCCGAGCGCCTGAAATGACGGAGGAGACAGCGCATGGAAAACAAGAATTTTGATTTCATCATCATCGGCGCGGGTCCCGCGGGCATCTTCGCCGCGCTGGAAATGGCCAAGAAGCGGCCGCAGAGCCGCGTGCTGATCGTGGATACGGGCCGGGCGATTTCCCACCGCGCATGCCCGGCGCGCATCGACGGGCAGTGCAAGCACTGCGATCCCTGCGCCATCGTGCACGGCTGGGCGGGCGCGGGCGCGTTTTCCGACGGCAAGCTGTCGCTCAGCGACGAGGTGGGCGGCCATGTGAGCGACTACATCGGCCACAAGCGTGCGATGGACTATATCCATCAGGCCGACGACATCTACCTCAGCTTCGGGGCCAGCAAGACCGTCCACGGCCTCAACAACAGCCGCGTGGACGAGATCGCCTACGAGGCCAGCCGCTATAACATCCGCCTGGTGCCCTGCCCGGTGCGCCACCTGGGCACGGAGAACGCGGGACCTGTGCTTGGCGCGATGCACGACTATCTGGTCACCAAGACCAATACCACCTTCCTGGAGCTGACCAGCGCGGAGGACATCCTCTGCGAGGGGGGGAAGGTGACGGGTGTGAAGATTCATCAGCGCGGGCACGAGCCGGAAATCGTCTACGCGCCCTATGTGGTGACGGCCCCCGGCCGCGGCGGCGCGCAGTGGCTGTCCGAGACGGTGAACAAGCTGGGGCTTCGCACCCAGAACAACGAGGTGGACATCGGCGTGCGCGTCGAGGTGCCCAACGCCATCATGGACCACCTGACCCGTGACCTCTACGAGGCAAAGCTCGTCTACTACAGCGACACCTACGAAAACAAGGTGCGCACCTTCTGCATGAACCCCGGCGGAGAGGTGAGCCAGGAGTACTATGAGGGCGGCATCGCCGTGGTCAACGGCCACAGCTACGAGGACCCGGAAAAGCGCACCGGCAACACCAACTTCGCCATGCTGGTGTCCACGCAGTTCACCGAGCCGTTCAACCAGCCCATCGAGTACGGGCGCTACATCGCCCAGCTGGGCAACATGCTCACCGGCGGCCCCATCATGGTGCAGCGTTTGGGCGACCTGCTCAAGGGCCGCCGCACGGATGTGCAGCGCCTGGCCAAGTCCACCACCATCCCCACGCTCTCCACCGCCGTGCCGGGCGACCTGAGCTTTGTGCTGCCCGCGCGGCACCTGACCAGCATCGTCGAGGCGCTCAAGGCCTTCGACCATCTGGCGCCCGGTCTCTACAGCCAGAACACGCTGCTCTACGGCGTGGAGGTCAAGTTCTACTCCAGCAAGGTGCTGGTGGACAGCCACATGGAAACGGCCATCAAGGGCCTGTTCGCCGCGGGCGACGGCGCGGGCATCACGCGCGGCCTGATGCAGGCGGGCGTGAGCGGCATGGTCGTGGCCGACGAGGTGGCCCGCCGTTTGGACAGCTGAACAGTGAAAAAAGGCGGCCCGCGCAGGATGGCGCGGGCCGCCTTGCTTCTCCTTGTTTTCAGGTCACGCACACCACGCGGCCCGGCACGAAATCGCCGGGGGCGAGCGAGGTGTTGATCACCAGCAGCGCGCCGGGAGCCACGCCCAGCGACTGGGCGAGGGTGTAGAGGTTTTCCCCTGTGCCCATCACATGGCTGTAGCTGCCGGTGGGGCACAGGCGGCGGCTGCCGGCGGGGGGCACGCAATAGCGCGTGCCGGCCTGCGGCCTTGTGACGGACAGGCCGGGATTGGCCGCGCTCAGGGCCTGATAGGACACGTTATGGAGGAGCAGAAGGTCGGTAAAGGACTGGCCGCGGCCGACGATGGCGGCGGTGTAGCCCGCAGGACAGCAGAAGCTGCCGGGGCAGGTGATCTGCGGCTGGCTGGGCAGGGAAGGCGTGGGCAGGCCGTCCGGCCCCGGACCGGGGGAGGCGGGCTGGTTGGCGTCCGGCAGAGCGGGCGTGGGCAGGCCGTCCGGCCCCGGACCAGGGGAGGCGGGCTGGTTGAGCATCATGGTCAAGCGCTCCTTTCAGCATTGAGCGGTTCGGCTGCGCCGCGGGGGCGCGCCTGTACCATCCTATGACGCGGCGCGGCCGGGGTGCGGGGAATCTTTGCCCAAGTCGCGGCGTGTGTGGCTTTTTTGGGCGAAACATGCTATAATCTAAACTCGGTAACCTATGCACCTTGATGTGAAGGGAGGGAGCGGCATGCAGGCGGAGAACCGGGTGGAAAAAATCCGGCGCGCGCTGTTGTGGCTGAGCGTGGCGGCGCTGGTGCTGGGCACGCTGCCGCTGTACGCAATCTCCCTGTACAATCATCCCTATTATGACGATTACGGCTTTTCCGCGCGGGCGCATCAGGTCTGGCGCGAGACGGGCAGCGTGGGCGCGGTGCTGCGCGCGGCCTGGGACAGCGCGCTTGAGACGCGCGAGAGCTGGCAGGGCACCTATACGGGCACGCTGCTGAGCAACGTGCAGCCCGGCATCTTTGCTGAGGGGCTGTACTTCATCGGCACGTTTGTGCTGCTCACGGCGCTGATCGCGTGCTTCCTGTACTTTTTTTCGGTGGTGCTGGGCCGGCTGGGCATGGACCGCACGGGCCGGTGGACGCTGGGGTGCCTGGCGGTGACGCTGATGATTCAGTTCATGCCCGACGCGGGCGAGGCGTTTTTCTGGTTCAACGGAGGCATCGGAAACACCTTCATCTATTCGCTCATGGCGCTGGCCGCCGCGCTGATGGTGCGGCTGGCCGGGGCGAAGGGCCGCGCCGCGGGGCTGACGGCGGCGCTGTGCGTGCTGATGGCGCTTTTGGGCGGCGGCAGCTACGGCGGCGGGCTGTTTGGCCTGTGCATGCTGGCGGTGTGCCTGGTGTGGATGATGCGTGCGCGGCATCCGCGGCGCTGGCGCTTTCTGGGGCTGACGGCCCTGCTGCTCGTGTGCTTTGTGTACAGCATGTCCGCGCCCGGCAACACGGTGCGCGCCGGGGTGATCGGGTATCAGACCTCGGCGGTCAAGGCGGTGTTGCAGTCGCTCTTTTACGGCGCGGCGCAGATGGGGACGTATCTGCGCCTTGAGCTGATCGCGGTCACGCTGGCGGTGCTGCCTGCGCTGTACGGGGCGGCGAAGAAAAGCCCCTGGCGCTTTTCGCACCCCTGGCTGGTGCTGGGGCTGATGGGCGCGCTGTACTGCACGCAGATGACCCCGCCGCTCTACGCCATCGCCTCCATCGGCGCGGGGCGCATCGTGGATACCTACTACATCAGCTTTGTGGCGCTGTGGTTTCTGGCGGTGTACTACCTGGCGGGCTTTGCGGCGCGGCGGCTCGCGGCGGCCGGCCGGGAGACGCTCGCCCGGCCGCTCACGGCGCGGGGCTACGGCGCGCTGCTGGCGGTCAGCCTGTGCCTGCTGGGGATGGGCTGCCTGGCGTGCAGGCCCGCGGGCGAGGAGCTCTACGGCGTGCAGAACCTGAGCGGCCCCAGCGCCGCCCTCTCGATCCTCAGCGGCGAGGCCGCGAGGTATGACGCGGAGATGACCCTGCGCGAGGAAGCGTTGAACGACCCCGCGCAGCCGGTGGTCACGCTCTCCCCGCTCACCGCCGTGCCGGACGTGTTCATGGATGATTTGATCGTGCCGGGCGCGGAATACGACGTGCGGCCCTCCCTGGCGGCCTACTACGGCAAGGAGGCCATCCGGATCGCGGGAGAGGAGGGGACGCCATGAGGCACGCGCTTGCGCGGCGCCGTCTGTCTGGCCGGGCGCTGACGTGGCTGTGCGTGGCGGCCCTGCTGCTCAGCCTGATGCCGCTGTACGCCCTGTCGGCGTACAACCACGCCTGCTATGACGATTTCGGCTTTTCCATCCGCACCCATGCGGCGTGGCGCGAAACCGGGAGCTTCTGGGAGACGGTGCGCGCCGCCGTGCAAAACACCATAAGCATCCGAAACACCTGGGAGGGCACCTACACCACGTCCTTTATCAGCGCCCTGCAACCCGCGCTGTTTGGCGAGGACCTCTACTGGGTGACGACGGCGCTGCTGATGACGTTTCTGCTGTTTGCAGTATGGTTTTTCCTGAGGCAGGCGCTGGTGCGGGGGCTGGGCGCGGACCGGCAGGCCTTCTGGACGGCGTTTTGCGCGGTCGCGTTTGTGATCATCCAGTTCGTGCCGGAGCTGAGCGAGGCGTTTTTCTGGTTCAACGGCGGCGTGGCCTACACGCTGATGTGGGCCGTGGCGCTGGTGCGGCTGGGCGTGTGGCTGTGCTTTGAGCGAGCGAAGCGGCGGGGCGCGAAGGCCGCGCTGTACGGGCTGCTTCTTGTGCTGACCGTGGCGGTGGGCGGGGCCAAGTACTCGACGCTGCTTCTGTGCCTGCTGATGGACGCGCTGCTGGCGGCGCGGGCGCTGCTCGTGCGCCGGCGCGACCGCGTGGCGGAGGTTGTGCTTTTTGCGCTGCTGCTGGCCTGCTTTGCCTTCAGCGCATCCGCGCCGGGCAACGCCGTGCGCGCCGCCACCCTTTCCGGCGGCATGAGCGCGCCAAAGGCGATATTGCAGGCGTTCTACTTCGGCGCGGCGCTGATGGGCAGCTGGTTTTCCCTGCCGCTGCTGGTGGTCTGGGCGCTGGTGGCCTGGCAGTTGAGCGAGGCCATCCGCGGCTGCCCCTGCCGCTTCAGCCATCCCGTGTGGATCACGGCGCTGAGCGTGTGCCTGTTCTGCGCGCAGCTGGCCCCCACGCTCTACACCGGCAACTACCTGGGCGACGGCCGCACGCTCAACACCTACTTTTATACCTTCGTGCTTATGAGCTGCGCGCTGGTGCTCTACTGGCTGGGCTGGGCGCAGCGGCGCGCGGAGGACCGGCTGCCCTTCGCGGCCATCGGCACGGCGAGGCGCGACGGACTGCGCATCGGCGCATTTCTGGCGGCGCTGGTGCTGCTGGTGGTGGGGTGCGTGAGCTACCGCCCGGAGGGCAGCGCGGACTGGAGCCTGTGGAACACGGCTTCGGGCAGCGCGGCCCGCTCGCTGATCACCGGGCAGGCGGCGGCCTACGACGCGGCCATGGACGCGCGCAACGCCGCCATGAACGACCCGGAGAACACCCGGCCCGTGCTCGCGCCCGTGGAGGACATTCCCGACGCCTTCATGGGCGACGCGCTGAACGCCGATAACCTCGACTATGTGCTCAGCCTGTACGCGGAGTATTACGAAAAGCAGCAGGTAACCGCTGCGGAGGGGGAATAGCATGCTTTTGGAAGGAAAGAACGCGCTGATCACCGGCGCGGCGCGCGGCATCGGCGCGGCGATGGTGGAGGTGTTCGCGCGCGAGGGGGCCAACGTCTGGGCCTTTGCCCGCACGCCGGACGCGCGCTTCGAGGCGCGCCTGGCCATGACCGCCGGGAAATACGGCAGATGGATCAAACCCGTCTACTGCGAGCTGACCGACACGGCGGCGCTCAAGGAGGCGTTCCGTCAGGTCATGGCGGACAAGCAGCCCCTTAACGTGCTGGTCAACAACGCCGGCATCATGGGCGAGGACCGCATGTTTCAGATGACCTCCGCGGAGGACATGCGCCGCATCATGGACGTGAACTTCTTCGCTGCCATGGAGGTCAGCCGCCTGGCCACGCGCCTCATGGCGCGGGGCAAATGCGGCGCGGTGGTCAACGTGGCCAGCGTCGCCGGCATCGAGGGCGACAGCCGCCTGGACTATTCCGCCTCCAAGGCGGCGGTGATCGCCGCCACGAAAAAGATGGCGCGCGAGCTCATCAGCGTGGGCATCCGCGTAAACGCGCTGGCCCCCGGTTTCACGGATACGGACCTGGTGAGCGGACTGAGTGAAAAGGTGACGCAGGAGCAGCTTTCCCGCATCCTCATGCACCGAAAGGCCCGGCCGGAGGAGATCGCGGACGTGGCGGCCTTCCTGGCCAGCGACAGGGCCAGCTACGTGACCGGTCAGGTCTGGCGCGTGGACGGTGGCATGCTGTAAGCCCATCCCAAAAGGAATCTCATGATAAAGGAGCGATTCACATGACGAATCTTGAAAAGTACGTAAAGGCGTTTTCCGAAGCGCTGGAGGTGCCCGAAAGCGACGTGCCCGCCCTCAAGTACGGCGAGAGCGACCAGTGGGACAGCGTGGGTCACATGACCCTCATCGCCGCGCTGGAGGACGCGTTCGACATCATGGTGGATATGGACGATATCATCGACCTGAGCTCGTTTGAGAAGGGGAAGGAGATTCTGCGCAAGTATGATGTGGAGATTTGACCGCTTCGGCGATGCCGCGGCGCTTGTGGACGAGCACGGCCAAAGCCTGACCTACGCGCAGCTTGCGCGCGAGGGCGAGGCGCTGTGCGGGGCCATCGGCGGGCGCTGCCTGTGCTTTAACCTCTGCGGGAACACCATCGGCAGCGCCGTGGGCTACGCGGGCATGGTCGAGGGCGGCGTGGTGCCCGCGCTGCTGGCGGCCTCCATCGACCGCGAGCTGTTTGCCGCGCTCTACGAGGCGTACCACCCGGCGTACCTGTGGGCGCCGGAGGGCTTCGAGTGGGAGAGGTGCGAAAGCGTGTACGAGCGCTTGGGCTACCGACTGCTCAAAACGCCCTTTGGCGCGGAGACAAAGCTGCATGACGACCTCGCGCTGCTTCTGACCACCAGCGGTTCCACCGGCAGCCCCAAGTTTGTGCGCCAGAGCTATGGAAACATCCGCGCCAACACCGAAAGCATCGTGGAATACCTCGCGCTGACCGCGCAGGAGAAACCCATCACGACGCTGCCCATGAACTACACCTACGGCCTGAGCATCCTCAACACCCACCTCTGGGTGGGCGCGACCGTGCTGTTGACCGAGAAGGGCATCGCCCAGCGCGACTTCTGGACCTTCTTCAGGGAGGCGGGGGCCACCAGCATGGGCGGCGTGCCCTACACCTACGAGATGCTCGACCGCATGCGCTTCACCCGCATGGACCTGCCCACGCTGCGCACGCTCACCCAGGCGGGCGGCAAGCTCCTGCCCGACCTGCACCGCCGCTTAGCCCAGTGGTGCAGGGACACGGGGCGCAGGTTCGTCGTCATGTATGGACAGTGCGAGGCCACGGCCCGCATGGCCTACCTGCCCTGGGAGATGAGCCTGGACAAGGTGGGCGCCATGGGCGTGGCCATCCCCGGCGGACGCTTTGAGCTCATCGGCGTGAACGGCGAAATCATCACCGAGCCGCACGTGACGGGCGAGCTTCGCTACTACGGTGAAAACGTGACCCTCGGATACGCCCAGTGCGGAGCTGACCTTGAAAAGGGCGACGAGCGCGGCGGCGTGCTGGATACCGGCGATATGGCGCAGGTGGACGAGGACGGCTGCTATACCGTCGTCGGCCGCAAGAAGCGGTTTTTGAAGATGTATGGCAACCGCGTCAACCTGGACGAGACCGAGCGCATGCTCAAGGCGGCGTTCCCGGAGGCGGAATGTGCCTGCGCGGGACGTGACGACCACCTGATGATCTTCTCCACCGACGCGGACGCGCTGCCCGCGATGCGCGCCTGGCTGTCGGAAAAGACGGGCCTGAACCTGAGCGGCTTCCATACGACGCACCTGGACGCCATCCCCAAGAACGACGCGGGCAAGACCCTCTACCGGGAGCTGGAGAAATACCATGTATGACGTCAACGATCTGCCCGCCCTGCCCGTCTACGAATGGGACCGGGCGAAAAAGCGGGCCTTTCTGGATGCGGAGCTGTCGGACCTGACGGACTGGCACGCCGCGCGCTGCTCCCAGTATGCGCGCATGCGGGACGCCTGGCCCGCGCGCGGGGAGGGCTTCGAGGCCCTGCCCTTTCTGCCGGTGCGGCTGTTCAAGGAGCTCACGCTCAGGAGCGTCCCCGAGGAAGCCCTCCACCGCACCATGACCTCGTCCGGTACCACGGGCCAGCAGGTGAGCCGCATCTACCTCGACCGGGAAACCAGCGCCCTGCAAAGCAAGGTCTTAAGCCGCATCATGGGCGAGTTCCTGGGCAAGCAGCGCCTGCCCATGATCATCCTCGACACCAGCGCCGTCATCAAGAACCGCGCCATGTTCTCGGCGCGGGGCGCGGGCATTTTGGGCTTTGGCATGTTCGCGCGGGACAAGGTGTTCGCGCTGGACGAGCACATGGCGCTGGACAGGGAGGGGCTGGAAGCGTTTCTCAAAAAGCACGAGGGGGAGGACATCTTCCTCTTTGGCTTCACATTCATGATCTGGCAGCATTTTGTGGCCAGGCTCCGGGAGACGGGCTACCATCCGGATCTCAGCCGCGGCGTGCTGGTGCACGGCGGCGGCTGGAAGAAGCTGGCCGATCAGCACATTTCCACCGAGCGCTTCAAGCGGGAATTGCAGGAAACCTGCGGCCTCACCCGTGTGCACAACTACTACGGCATGGTCGAGCAGACCGGCACCATCTACATGGAATGCGAGCACGGCCACCTGCACGCGCCCGTATGGTCGGACGTGACCATCCGGCGGCCGGGGGATTTCTCCGTGGCCGATGTGGGGGAGACGGGGCTGATTCAGGTATCCAGCGTGCTGCCGCGCAGCTATCCGGGCCATGTGCTCCTCACCGAGGACGAGGGGCGCATCCTCGGCGAGGACGACTGCCCCTGCGGCCGCAAGGGCAAATACTTTGAAATTCTGGGGCGCGTCAAGCGCGCCGAGGTGCGGGGGTGCAGCGATACCTATGAGCAGAAATGAGCCCTATACCCGCCTGTGCGGCGGGGACTGGCAGAGCGCCCGCCCCCTCGCGCCCTTTGACGATGGCGTGATGGCGTTTCTTTCCGACCTGGGCGCGGCCCTCATCGCCGACCGCGAGGCGCGCGCCTACCCGGACGTGGTGGCCTTCGGCTTCTTCTGCCGCCGCGCGAATCTGGAGGCGCTGGCGCGGGAATACGAGGGCGCGGTTTCGGACCGGCTGGGGCGCGGCATTTCATTTCATATCGCGCCCAGCAACGTGCCGGTCAACTTCGCCTATTCGCTGGCGGCGGGGCTGCTGGCGGGCAACGCCTGCGTGGTCAAGGCCTCCAGCCGCGACTTTGCGCAGACGCGCATCATCTGCCGCGTGATGGACGCGCTATTGCGCGGCGCGCACGCGGCGATGGCAAACCACGTGTGCGTGATTACCTATCCCCGCGACCGCCAGGACGTGACCGAGCTGTTCAGCGCCCAATGCGACGCGCGCATCATCTGGGGCGGCGACGAAACCGTTCGCCGCGTGCGCACGGCGCCGCTCGCGCCCCGCGCGGTGGAGGTCGCCTTTCCCGACCGCTACAGCCTGCTGGCCGCGGACGCGGGAAGCGTGCTGGCTATGGAGAACAAGGCGCTGGCCGCCGCGGCGCGCGGGTTTTACAACGACACCTACCTCACCGACCAGAACGCCTGCACCTCACCCCGGCTGGTGTACTGGCTGGGCAGGAACGGGGACGTGGAGGCGGCGCAGGCGCGTTTCTGGGAGGCCGTGCGCGCCTATGCCGCGCCGCGCTATCCCATCGAGCCGGTGGTGGCGGTGGACAAGCTGACCGCGGCCTTCCGCGCGGCCGCCGCGCTGCCGGGCGCATCCCTCGCGCCCATGCCGGACAACACCGTGGTGCGCCTGCGCGTGAGCGCGCTCACCCCGGACATCGACGATCACCGCTGCGCGGGCGGCTTCTTCGTGGAGTACGCCGCCGAAACGCTGGACAGCCTGATTCCGGTGGTCAAGCGCAAGTACCAGACGCTCAGCTACCTGGGCCTGGAGCCGGAGACGCTTCGGCGCTTCGTGCGCGAAAACGCCCTGTGGGGCGTGGACCGCATCGCGCCCGTGGGGCACACCATGGACTTCGCCCTCACCTGGGACGGCTACGACCTCATCCGCACGCTGAGCCGCCGCATATCCGCCATCTGACGAAACGAGGTGCCTTTATGGCCAAACCGCTGATTTCCTTTGTGATTCCCTGCTACCGCTCCGCGCACACCATCGGCGCGGTGGTCGGGGAGCTGAACGACACCCTTGCCGCCCGCGCGGACGAGTACGACCACGAGATCATCCTCGTCAACGACGGCAGCCCCGACGATACCGCCGACGCCATCCGTCAGCTGTGCGAGCGGGACCCGGCCATCGTCTTTGTGGACCTCTCGCGCAACTTCGGCCAGCACAGCGCGGTGATGGCGGGCTTCCATCAGGTGCGGGGCGACATCGTCGTCTGCCTGGACGACGACGGGCAGACCCCCGCCTGCGAGTGCTTCAAGCTCATCGACAAGGTGGCCGAGGGGTACGACATCGTCTTTGCCCAGTACCCCAAACGCCGGCAAAATGCCCTGCGCAACCTGGGCAGCCGCTTCAACGCCGCCTGCAACCACTACTTCTTCGGCCAGCCCAAGGAGCTGACCGTCAACAGCTACTACGCCTGCCGCCGCTTCGTGGTGGACACCGCGCTCCAGTACCCCAACCCCTTCCCCTACGTGACGGGCCTTCTGTTCCAGAGCGTGAGCCGCTATGCCAACGTGCCCGTGGAGCACCGCGCGCGCACGGAGGGCCGTAGCGGCTACAACCTCAAAAAGCTCGTCGCCCTGTGGCTTAACGGCGTGACGGCCTTTTCCATCAAGCCGCTGCGCTTTGCCAGCTACGCGGGCTGGCTCACGGCGGTGGCGGGCGTGGTGTTCGCGCTGGTGACGGTGATCCGAAAGCTGGTCAATCCCGACATCCCCGCCGGCTGGGCGAGCACGATTTCCGTGCTATTGCTGCTGGGCGGCGTGATCATTGCGCTCATCGGCGTGATGGGCGAATACATCGGCCGCATCTACCTGAGCATCAACCGCTCGCCCCAGTTCGTGGTGCGCAGCGTGACGCGCGGCGCAGCGGACGCGGTCCGTGAGATCGAGGAGAAGGAGGTGAGCGCGGATGAAGACCACGCATGCGGTCTGGGAGCGTGAGAACCTGGGCGTGGACGCCTACGAGATCGCGCTGGACGCCTCCGACACCCCGGACCTGCTCCGTCAGGAGGAAAGGCGCATCGTCGCGGCGGGCGCGGAATATATCGTGGTGAAAACCCCGGTGGACTGCCCGGCGCTGCTGTTTTCGATGCAGGATTTGGGCTATACCTACGTGGAGACGGTGTTCCATGTCATGATCCGGCGGGACGAGTACCACATGCCGGCCTCCATCGCCCGGTTCGACCGGGGGCTGAGCGTGGCAGAGCGCACGGAAGCGGCCGACCGCGAGCGCATCTACGGCCTGATCCGCCGGGGCGTGTTCAAAAGCGACCGCGTGAGCATCGATCCCTTCTTCGGCCGCGAAAAGGGCGGCAACCGCTACGCCAACTGGCTGCGCGGCATGCTGGCGCGCGGCGGCTTTCTCTACGAGGTGCTTTCGGGCGAGAAGCCCATCGGCTTCTTCGTCATCTGCCGCAAGGACGAAACCACGGTCGATCCCGTGCTCATGGGCATGTACGACGAGGAGGGCGACCGCGGCATGGGCGCGCTGCTGCACAAAAAGACGCTGGACACCTGCTTTACGCACGACTGCAAGCGCCTGACCTCCACCATCGTCAGCAACAACGCCAAGGTCCTGCGCGTCTACGTCAACGCCGGGGCGACCATCACGGACACGCTCTACACCTATGTCAAGCACGTGGGCTGATGCCGGGGAGGAATGGCCATGACAGGCGCGATCTGGGTGCTGCTGATGACCGGCGGCGTGGCCGCGCTGCTGGCGGCGGTGAGCCGCCGCCGCTTTGAGGAATGGGCCGCGCCCGCGGTGTTTTTGCTCACGGGCGTGATCTATGTCTTTGCGCTGGCGGGCGCGCCGGCGCTGGGATGCCGCGCGGCGCAGGCGCTGGGACTTGCGTCTCTTGCGGTCGCGGCGGCGCTGGCCGCGCGCAGGCGCGAGGCGAGGGGGCGCATCCTCACGCCGGGCGCGGCGGCTTTTGCGCTGGTGGTGCTGGTAGCCTGGTGGGCGCACCGGGGACAGCTCTACACGCTTCAGGACGAGTTTTCCCATTGGGGCCGGGTGGTCAACCGGCTCTGCGCCCTGGGCACGCTGCCCCATGCCGTGCCCGGCGCGGTGGACTTCCCCAGCTATCCGCCGGGGGCCGCGCTGTGGGAATACGCGTGGGTGGTCCTCTCCGGCGGGACGTTCAGCGAGGGCGCGACCATCAGCGCAAACAACGTGGCGCTGGCCGTGTGCTTCCTGCCGCTTTTGCGCTACGCGGACTGGCGGCGATTAAAGCGCGCCGTGCCGCTGCTGCTGGCGGCCGTGATGCTGCCCATGGCCTTTCTGGTATATGCTTATCAGGACGTGTATGTGGACGCGCTGCTGGGCGCCGTCGCCGCCTACGCGCTGATCCAGTGGTTCACCCTGCCGCGCGGCTGGGAGCGGAGCGCGATGACCGGCGCGGCCATGCTGGGGCTGGCGCTGGTGAAGGAGAGCGGCGCGTTTCTGGCGCTGCTGGCCATGGCGGTGATGGCGCTGGACCTGTGGCGGGAAGGCCGGGGAACGGGCGCGCGGCGCTTTGCGGCCCTGGCCGCGCCCGCTATGTGCCTGGCGGCGGGCGTGGCGTCGTGGAAAATCTACCTGGCCCTGAACGGCATCGGGAGCGAGAAACCCTTCCGCTACTGGGAGATCGGCGAGAACATCGCGCTCTTTCTCGCCGGCGAATCCCCTTGGCACCAGCAGTACCTGCTGAGCAACTTCTTCCGCTACCTGACCATGCCCCAGATGATGGGCGAGGGGCACATTTTGCAGCCCTGCTACCTGGAATGGGTGATGATCCTGTGCCTGGCCGCGTGCTATCTGGCGCGGCGCAGGCGGGCCGGGGGCGAACCCTGCCCCAGGGCGAGGCGCTACGGGCGGGCCGTGGCCGCCATGACCGCGGCCACGGCGGTGTACGCCGTGTGCCTGGTGCATCTCTACCTCTACGCCTTCAGCGCAACGGAGGCCGCGTCGCTGCATTCGTTTGACCGCTACATGGCCAGCGTCATGATTCCGGCGCTCTCCCTGGCGGTTGCGCTGGCGCTGGAGAGCTGGGAGGCGGACCCGCCCCGCGCGGTGCCGGCCGCGCTGGCCGCGCTGGCGGCCATGATGCTGCTGGTTGCGCCCGCGCAGCTGATGTCGCTCACCTTCACCGCGCCCCTGCAGGCGGAAGGCACGCAGTCGCTGCGCGCCGGGCTTTACCCGCCCGCGTGGGCGCTGGAGGCGCTCCCCCAGGACGCGCGCGTGGCGTGGATCACCTGCGGGCGCGACGATACCAATACCTACCGCACCTATGTGTGCAACCGCTACGAGTTTATGCCGGTGGAGCTGGAGGCTCCCTGCGGGATGCTTCTGGAGGACAGCCCGGAGGATGTGGCGGCCGCGCTGGCGGACTATGAGTACGCCTACTGCTTTGACGCGGACGAGGCCTTCATCCAGGCATACGGCGCGCTGTTTGAAAACCCGGACGACATCGCGGACAGGACGCTCTACCGCGTGGTGCGCGAGGAGGACGGCGTCCGGCTCAGAAGGGCCGGGTAAGACACAAGCTCAGAACATGGCGAGGATGTGACACGATGCTGACCTACATCACCAACGAGTGCATGCCGCTGGAAAAGATGCTGGCGCGGGTGCAGAAGCACCACCCCGGCGACGGCTGCCTGCTGGTCAAAAAGGCATACGAGTTTGCCGAAAACGCGCACCGGGGACAGGTGCGCAAAAGCGGCGAGCCGTATTTCATCCATCCGGTGTCGGTGGCGAGCATCCTCACCGACCTGATGATCGACGCGCCGACCATCGCGGCAGGCTTTCTGCACGACACGGTGGAGGACTGCAAGGACATCACGCTGGACACCATCCGCGCGGAATTCGGCGAGGAGGTCGCCCAGCTGGTGGACGGCGTGACCAAGCTGGACAAGCTGGATTTCACCAACCGCGAGGAGCAGAAGGCCGAAAGCCTGCGCAAGATGATCCTGGCCATGAGCAAGGACATCCGTGTGGTCATCATCAAGCTGGCGGACCGGCTGCACAACATGCGCACCCTGCGCTTCCAGCCGGAGGAGCGGCAGAAGGCCATCGCCCATGAGACGCTGGACATCTACGCCCCCCTGGCGCACCGTCTGGGCATGAACTCCATCAAATCCGAGCTGGAGGACCTCAGCTTCAAATACATCGACCCCGACGCCTTTCACGACATCGCCCAGAAGGTGGGGCTTCGGCGCACCGAGCGCGAGGAAAACATCCGCATGGTGATCTCGGAGCTGTCCGAAAAGCTGGACGCGCAGCACATCCACTACGAGATGGACGGCCGGCCCAAGCACCTGTACTCCATCTACAAGAAAATGAAGGGCCAGGGCAAGACCTTCGACCAGATCTATGACCTGATCGCCGTGCGCGTGCTGGTGGACACCGTGCAGGACTGCTACACGGTGCTGGGCATCGTGCACACGCTGTGGAACCAGATCCCCGGCCGGTTCAAGGACTATATCAGCGTGCCCAAGGGCAATATGTACCAGAGCCTGCACACCACCGTGATCGGCGGGCGCAAGATGCCCTTCCCCTTTGAAATCCAGATCCGCACCTGGGAGATGCACCGCGTGGCCGAGTTCGGCGTGGCGGCCCACTGGCGCTACAAGGAGGGCGGCACGGGCGGCGGCGATCTGGACAACAAGCTCTACTGGCTCAGGCAGATCCTCGACTGGCAGGGCGATACGCGCGACAGCCAGGAATTTATCGACTCGCTGAAAACCGACCTGTTCAGCGAGGAGGTGCTGCTCTTTACCCCCAAGGGCGACATCGTCAGCATGCAGCGTGGCGCCACGCCCATCGACTTCGCCTACCGCATCCATTCCGGCGTGGGCAACCATTGCGTGGGCGCGAAGGTCAACGGCCGCATCGTGCCGCTGGAAACCGAGCTGGAGACGGGCGACCGCGTGGAGATCATCACCTCGTCCTCCTCCAAGGGCCCCAGCACCGACTGGCTGCGCGTGGTCAAGACCCAGCAGGCCAAGGCCAAGATCCGACAGTTCTTAAAGCGCGAGCTGCGCGGCGAAAACGTCGTCAAGGGCCGCGACATGCTGGAAAAGGAGGCCAAGCGCCGCGGCGTGGCACTCTCGGCGCTGACCAAGCCGGAGTATTACGAGGGCATTCTCAAGCGCTACGCCTTTTCAGAGCTCAACGACATCTACGGCGCGGTGGGCTACGGCGGCATTGCCAGCGCGTACGTGATCAGCCGTCTCCTGGAGGAACAGCGAAAGACCGAAACCCCCGCGCTGCCCAAGGTGCAGGAGGTCTCCCACGAGGAGGCGCAGAGCCACCTGGGCAAGCCCACCCATGGCGTGTACGTCAAGGGCGAAAGCGGCATGCTGGTGCGCTTCGCCCGCTGCTGCAACCCCGTGCCCGGCGACGAGATCATCGGCTACATCACCCGCGGCCGCGGCGTGACCGTGCACAAGGCCGACTGCATCAACGCCACCAACTCCGAGCAGGAGCGCATGGTGGAGGTAAGCTGGGCGGGCGCGAGCGACCTGGCCAACTTCAACGCCTCCATCAACATCATCGCCTACGACCACGTAAGCCTCCTGGGCGAGCTGGCCCTGTGCATCGGCAACATGGACGTGCCCATCGTGGCGGTGTCGGCCAAGCGCGACGAAAAGAAAAAGACCAGCAACATCACCATGGTCATACAGGTCAAGAGCCGCGAGCAGCTGGACCGCGTGTTTGCCCAGCTTCACAAGCGCAGCGACATCATCGAGGTCTACCGTGGATCGACCTGAAGAATGCACAAAGGAGCGAAAAAGCATGCTTGCGAAACGGCGCGCGTATCTGTTTGCCGAGGCGGCCTGCCTGGCAACCGCCCTGCTTTGGGCGTTGTCCGCGTTTCACTGCACGCACCCGCTGTACGAGGGTGTCGGCGCAGACAGCGCGATCTTTCTATGCATGGGGCGCGGCATCGCAGAGGGGCTGACGCCCTACATCGACATCATCGAAAACAAGGGCCCGCTGTTCTTTCTGATGCTGGCGCTTCCACAGATGCTTGTGGAGGGCACGACGGGCGTGTACGTGCTTGAAGTGCTGTTTCTGCTGGGCAACTGTGTGCTGATCATGCTCATGACTCGCTGGCTCACGGGCGGGCGGGGCAATATCCTGTGCGTGGCGGCGGGCCTGACCCTGCTTCTGAAAACCTGCGGGCAGCACTGCTACTGCGAGGAATTTGACTACTTTTTCATGCTGCTGGGCTTTGCGGTGATGGTGCATACCTTTACCGGGCAGCGGCGGGGCGAAGGCATGAGGGCTTTCGCGCTGGGGCTGGCGACGGCGGCGGTGGCGCTGATCAAGGTCAGCGACGGCATCGGCCTGTGCGTGGTTACGCTGGTCTATTTCGGACAGGTCCTGCGCACGCGCCGGGGCTTCTGGCGCGAGGCGGCGCGCTATGCGGCGGGCGCGGCGGTGGTGACGGTGCCGGTGCTGATGTATCTGTGTGCCGTGGGAGCGCTGGGCGCGATGATTCAGGAGTACGTCATCAACAACTTCGTGCATGTGGGCAGCGCTAAGGACGCGGGCTTCTGGGAGATTCGCCGGTGGCTGATCGTAAACGATGTGTATGGCTGGCTGAGCCTGCAGCCGGTGCTGCTGATGCTGGGTGCGCTGCTGGTGCGCCTGCTGACCTGCTGGAAAGATCCGGAGCGGATGAAGCGCGAAAAGCCCCTGTGGCTTGGGATGATGCTGGCGGCCGTGGGCAATATGCTGTGCGCGTTCGTCTCGCCGCTGGGATTCAGGCAGCACCTGCTCATGGGCTACTGCACCATGCTGGCGGCATGCGTGCTGGGCGTGAGCGCGGCGCTGGAATGGCTCAGCAGCAAGGCCGCGTGGCTGAGATGGCCGCAGGCCGCGGCGGCGGCATGTCTGCTGGCAGCCATCATCGTGCCCGAAGCACAGGAACTCGCGCCGCAGCGGCTGGAGGCCGTGCGGCAGGCCGCCGAGGAGGAACATGTGCTCCAGTGCGAGCTGTCGCCCTATCTGGAGGGGTATGAGACGGTCTACAGCATCGGTGTAGGCGCAAACTGGTACTGGCACATGGGCCTGCAGCCATCCTATCCGTACTACAACATCGTGGGCTTCGCGGCCGACAACGTGGGTGCGGAGCAGGAGGTTGCCTTTGAGCAGTTCCTCACCCAGGGCACCATCGAGGCGCTGGTCACCGGCGGGGATATCGAAGATTACCGGAGCGATTTGACCAACGGCATCATTGATTATGTGCAGAACAACTATCAGGTGATTGTGGAGGACAGCTATGGCCGCTGGCTATGGACGCTGATCTGATACGGAAGGAAAGGAGCGGCATATGCGCGCAGTCATCCAGCGGGTGGAAAAGGCCAGCGTGAGTGTGGAGGGAGAGATCAGGGGCCAGGTCGGCGCGGGGTTCCTGGTGCTGATCGGCGTGGAGGAGGGCGACGGCGACGCCGATTTCAAATACATCGCCGACAAGGTGCCCAACCTGCGCGTCTTTGAGGACGATCAGGGCAAGATGAACCGCTCGCTCATGGACGTGGGCGGCGAGGTGCTGGCGGTCAGCCAGTTCACCTTGCTGGGCGACGCCCGCGGCGGGCGCAGGCCCAGCTTCATCGCCGCCGCGCGCCCGGAGACGGCCGATCCCATGTACGAGCGGCTGGTGGCGGAGTGGCGCGCGCGCGGCATCCGGGTGGAGACGGGCGTGTTCGGCGCCCATATGAAGGTCGCGCTGGTCAACGACGGCCCGGTGACCATCCTGTTGGATTCGCGCAGGCGGTTTTGAAAAGGCGGGGAGCGGTAAGAGATGCCAAAGATTGATGTGAAATGCCTGCCCGTGGGGGAATTTCGGGAGAATTGCTATCTGGTGGTGAATGCCGAAACGCGGGAATGCCTCATCGTGGACCCCGGCGAGGAAGGGGAGCGGATCATTCGGGCGGCTCAGGCGTACCGGCCCGCCGCCGTGCTGCTCACCCATGCGCATTGGGACCACATCGGCGCGGTGGATGCGGTGTGCGGCCATTTCGGCATTCCGCTCTACGTGCATGAGGCCGACGCGCCCAAGCTCACCGACAGCGTGCAGAACGTGGCCCGCCAGTTCGGCTACGACGTGACGGTTGCCACGCGCCCGCATGTGCTTCAGGGCGGGGAAACGCTCTCCCTGGCCGGCATGGACCTGCGTGTGCTGCACACGCCGGGGCACAGCGCGGGCAGCGTGTGCTACCTGCTGCCCGACGGGCAGGGCGTTCTGACGGGGGACACGCTGTTCGCCCACGGCTACGGCCGGACCGACTTTGCGGACGGCAGCTTCCATGAACTCAAGGAATCGCTGCGCGCGCTCTTTCACCTCTCGCCCCGGCAGGCCGCCTATCCGGGACATGAGGAAGCGGGCACGGTGGGCCGCGACCCCGTGGAGGGCTGAGGCATGGAGAAGGTGCGCATCGCGCTCTACACGCCGCTTCCGGGGTTTGCCAACGACCTGTGCGACGTGCTCAAGCTCTTTTTTGAGGTAGAGGCCTTTGCCGTCAATCCCGAGGGCGCGGACGGCGAGCCGCTGCGCCATGAATACCAGGAGCGCGGCGGCGTGGCCCGCAGCGTGATGGAGCTGCGCGGGCAGACCTTCGCGCTGGAGCAGGCCCTGCCGCAGGCCGCCCCCGGCGGGGACGGCGAGCATCTGGCGGTCGCGCTCAAGCGGGTGCGCAAGCGCCTGTGCAAGCTGTCGCTCTACCGCCTGCTGCGCCAGCTTACGGGTGCGCATCCCCCGTGGGGCGCGCTCACGGGCATCCGGCCCACGCGGCTGCTGTGTCAGGCCATGGAGGAAGGCCGCTCCATGGAGGAGGCCCAAAGGTATCTGGAAGCCTTTTTTGACGTGACGCCCGAAAAAACGGCGCTGCTTTCGCGCATCGTGCGCGAGCAGCAGAAGCTCCCCGCGCCTTCCCCTTCGCAGGCGGATGTGTATGTGTCCATCCCCTTCTGCCGCACGCGCTGCGCCTACTGCTCCTTTCCAGGCGAGGCGGTGGGCAGGGGCGGGCGCATCGCGCCGTATCTGGAGGCGCTTTTTGGGGAAATGCGCGAGGGCGCGCGTCTGATGGAGCGCTGCGGGCTTTCGCTGCGCGCGCTCTACGTGGGCGGCGGCACGCCCTCGGCACTGGGCGAGGAGGACTTCGCCCGGCTGATGGACGAGGTGATGACGCTGTTCCCCGGCGCGCGGGAGTACACCGTGGAGGCGGGCCGCCCGGACACCATCACCCGCGGCAAGCTGCTTGCGCTCAGGCGGCTGGGCATCGGCCGCATCAGCATCAACCCCCAGACCATGAACGACGAAACCCTGCGCCTTATCGGCCGGGACCACACGGCCCGCCAGACCTGCGAGGCCTTCGCTATGGCGCGGGAGCTGGGCTTTGACGACATCAACATGGACGTGATCGCGGGCCTGCCCGGTGAGGATGAGGCGGCCTTTGCCCGCACGATGGAGGCGGTGCGCCGCCTCGCGCCCGACAGCCTGACCGTGCACACGCTGGCCATCAAGCGGTCCAGCCGGCTCAACCTGGAGCGCGCGCCCCTGCCGGACGCCGCCGTGGCCGCCGCCATGGTGCGCCTGGGCGGGGAGACGGCCGATGCGCTGGGTCTGGTTCCGTATTACCTCTACCGGCAGAAGTATATGGCCGGGCAGCAGCAGAACGTGGGCTACGCTCGCCCCGGCGCGGCGTGCCTGTACAATGTGGATATCATGGAGGAAACCACCTCCATCGTCGCCATGGGCGCGGGAGCTATCAGCAAGCGCGTGCTGCCGGACCGGGAGCTGCGTATCCGCCGCGCGCCCAACGTGACCAATGTGAGCGTCTATATCGACCGCGTAAAGGAAATGACGCGGCGTAAGGAAGAACTTTTTTTACAAACGGAGGGAGAACAGCCATGAGAATCCTAGTGGCACTGGACCAGGGCACCACATCCAGCCGCGCCATCGTCTTTGACGAGGCGGGGCGCACGCTTGCCTCGCACGCCATCGAGTTCAAGCAGCACTACCCCCAGCCCGGCTGGGTGGAACACGACCCGGACGACATCCTCGGCACCCAGGTGGAGGCCCTGCAAAAGGCCGTGAAAATGAGCAAGGTGGATGTGCGAGACATCGCGGCCATCGGCATCACCAACCAGCGCGAAACCACGCTTTTGTGGGAGAAGGACACGGGCCGTTGCGTGCACAACGCCATCGTGTGGCAGTGCCGCCGCACCGCGCCCTATGTGGAGAAGCTGCTGCGCGAGGGGTATGGCGAGACCATCCGCAAAAAGACCGGTCTGGTCCCGGATGCCTATTTCAGCGGGACGAAGCTGGCCTGGCTGCTGGACACGCTGAATTTGCACGAGCGTGCGGAGAAGGGCGAACTTTGCTTTGGCACGGTGGACAGCTTTCTGGCCTGGAATCTGGTGGAGGGTCGCCCGCATGTGACCGACGCGACCAACGCCGGGCGCACGATGCTCTTTAACCTTCACACCCAGCAGTGGGACGACGAGCTGCTGGGCATGCTGAACATCCCCCGCGCGGTGCTGCCGCAGGTGGTGGACACGGCGCAGGTGATCGGAAACCTGCGGCCGGAAATTCTGGGCCGGCCCATTCCTGTGGCGGCCATGGCGGGCGACCAGCATGCCTCGCTGTTCGGGCAGGCGTGCTTTGAGCCGGGCATGGTGAAAAACACCTATGGCACCGGCTGCTTCATGCTGATGAACACGGGCGAGGTGCCGGTGGAGAGCCAGAACGGACTGCTGACCACCATGGCGTGGCGGCTGGACGGCAAGCCCACCTTCGCGCTGGAGGGCAGCGTGTTCATGGGCGGTGCGACGGTGCAGTGGCTGCGCGACGAGATGAAGCTGATCAAAACCGCCGCCGAGAGCGAGCAGATCGCCGAGAGCGTGCCGGACACGGCGGGCGTGTTTCTGGTGCCCGCCTTCACGGGCCTGGGCGCGCCGTACTGGGATATGTACAGCCGCGGCACCATCGTGGGCATGACGCGCGGCACGGGCCGGGCGCATATCGTGCGCGCGGCGCTGGAGGCCATCTGCTACCAGAGCTGCGACCTGTTCCGCGCCATGGTGGCGGACCGGGGACATCACGCGCCCAAGCACATGAACGTGGACGGCGGCGCGAGCGCCAACGGCTTCATGATGCAGTTCCAGGCGGATATTCTGGGCGTGCCGGTGATTCGGCCCGTGGTGCTGGAAACCACGGCGCTGGGCGCGGCGCTGCTGGCGGGTATCGGCGCAGGCGTATATGCCAGCAAGGAGGAAGCCGCCGCCATGGTCCGGCCGGACCTGACCTTCCATCCGCGCATGGCGGACCGCGACCGCGACCTGGCCCTCTACGGATGGCACCGGGCCGTGGAGCGCAGCCGCGGCTGGGTGGAGCCGGACAAGTAAACAAACAGCGGGGCCGGAAGGGCGTGTGCCTTTCCGGCTCCGTTTCAACCGCGCAGACAGGAGGTGTGGCTATGAAAATCGAGATCTCCGAGGCCTTTCCCGAGCATTTCCGGCCCGCGTATCCGGAGGAATTCGAGCTGTTTTCCCACTTTGAGACGACGGCGGGCATCCCCTCGCCGCTTTTTGCCATCACCACATGGAAGGCAAACGGACGGCCCAACGTATGCTTCCACGCCTGGAGCTGCTTTCACGGCGACAAAACCGCCTTTTTTGCCGTGATGGGCAACCTCTACCAGCACACGCACACCTACGCCAACATCCTGCGGGAGAGGTGCTTTGCCCTCAACTTCCTGCCCGTGGCCTGCTATGACCGGCTGGTGGAGACCATCCGCCGAAACGGGATGGAGGAGGACGAGTTCGATGCGGGCGGCTTTGCGGCGGAGGAGGCGCGGACCATTCACGCGCCGCTGATTGCGCAGGCGTTTCTCAGCCTGGAATGCACGCTCACGGAGACCAAAGACCTGACCGGCGCGGGACAGACCGCCATGGTGACAGGACAGGTGCGGCATGCGTGGGTCGAGGAAGCCTATGCACGGGGGTATGACCGGCGCTACGGCAAAGACGGCTTCATGCTGCTGGTGCCCGCGCCGCAGGACCTGCTCACCGGCGCGCCGGGGCAGTCGGGCATTGCGACGGTACACATTGAGCGGCTGGACTGAAGCGCATGCATTGGCCGCGACGGGGCATCCTGATGACGGAGGTGATGGGATGCTTCCCGAAATGGAGCTGTTTCAGTACATTTACAAGACGGCCGACATGGGATGCCAGGGCATCGACACGGTGGAGGAGCACGCGGAAAAGCGCCTGCGTGAGGAGCTCAGGCGCGAGCGGCAGGAGTACCGGTCCATCCGCGACGAGGCGGACGGATACATCCGCCAGCGGGGCGATACGCCCGCAGGCGTGGGAACCATGGCGCGCGTATCCGCCGAATGGATGAGCAAGGGCCAGCTGGCCATGGACGATTCGCGCGGAAGAATCGCGGAAATGATGATCCAGGGCACCACCATGGGCATCGTCAAGACCATTCGCCACCTGAACGACTATCAGGGGCAGGACGGCGACGCGCGCAGGCTGGGCGAGCGCCTCCTGGATATGCAGGAACGGAACGTGGAACGCATGAAAGCCTATCTCTGAGCCGTCACAGGCGCCACAGCCGCTTGAGCTGGCTCAGGCAGCGCACAGCCATGGCCATGTCATCCTCCGGGGTGCATGGCTTTTCATTTGCAAACACGGTGTCCAGCTCCATGCGCGCGGTGGGGGTCAGGTGCACGCCGTCCGCCTCCTCGAAGGCGCGCGGCATCAGCCGCTCCGCCGCCTGCGGAAAGACGCGGTAGAACAGCGGCAGATAGCTGCTCAGCAGGTCCTCGCGCTCCGGGCCGCCGTAGGGACGGGTGCCGTTCCACCGGTCGCCGCCGTGCACGGCGCTTTGGAGCGCGTCGTCCCGCGCCAGCAGCCCGCGCGCCACCTCCTGCTTGGGGTGGCGGCTCTGCACCGGCAGCAGCGCGCGCAGGGGATGGTCCGGGGCCAGGCGCGTCATGGCCAGCGAGCACAGGCGGGTCAGCTGCTCGTCGGTGAGGGCCTTGACAAGCTGGCCGCCGTTGCCCGCCACGCACAGCGCCATGCGCTGCGGCAAAAGCGGGGAGAGGTCCGCGTCGGCATGGGCGCGCTGCATCAGCTCGCCAGAGAGATAAAACAGGTAGCCGATCTGAAACAGCAGCAGGCTTTCAAAGTAGGTGATCGTGCCCAGCGACCGGGCGGCCGCCATGCCCTCCCGGATGTCCCCGGCGTAGGCGGCGAGCAGATCGTCCAGCAGAAACATGCATTTCAGCCGTCCCCGCGCGGTGGACGCCTCGCGGCGGAAGGCGGAGACGACGCCGCCGACCGCCTGCCGCAGCGCCCCGGAGCCGGAGGCAAAGTCGCGCTCCAGATCCTCGCTGTGCCAGTCGCACAGCGACTCAAAGAGCATCTCCCGGCAGCCCAGCAGGAGCGAGCATTCAATGGCGGCATGCGCCGCGCCACCCAGCCACAGGCTGATATCCGCCGTGCTGCCGCCGATGTCGAGGTTGAGGTAGCCGCTGCCGGCGCTTACCTCGCTGCGGGAGAGGAAGTAGAGGCCGTCGGCCTGGTTCTCCGTGGCGTAGAGCACGGCCGGGCAGCCGTCCGTCAGGGCAAGGCCGCACTCGGCGGATACCTCCCGCGCCAGGCCGCGCATCATTTCCAGATAGGCCTCCTGCTTGGCAAGCGGCATGGCGTTGGGCATGGACACGCGCCAGGACGCCGAGGACGACCCCCACAGCCGCGCCGAAAGCGCCGCCTGCAGCATGACTTGCTTGAGAAACAGCCGAAGGCAACGCAGGGCGTAGTCCTCGCTGCTCCACTTGAGGTCGTAGTACAGGGCGGAGGCGCTTTTTTCCAGCAGGTCAGGCAGGGAGAGGCGGTAGTAGATGTGCCCGTCGCACAGGACCGTGCGCCAGGCTTCCGGCACGTCGGTGAACATGTCCATCACGCTGTAATAGGTGGCCTCGACGGCGCTTCCGGGCAGAAGCACCGTGTCGGGCAGAAATTCGTCGGCCAGATGCGCGCCGTCCTCCGCGCCGGAGGCGAGCAGCGTGCGGTGCAGGCATTCCGGCAGCGTGGCGGGCTGCACGCGCCCGTCCTGCCGGAGCATGACGGTGGTGGAGATGCTGCCGAAGTCGATGGCGATGGCCGCCGCGGGCTCGTGGCGCAGGAGGCGGCGGGGCGCGTCGTTGAGTAGCGCGCCCAGAGAGAGCGCCCCGCGCCGGAGCACGACAAACGCCGGGAAGCGGTCCACGCAGGTGTTGCGCCACTCGCGGCCGGGGGCATGGCGCAGGTCGCCCTGCGTCCAGCCCTCCGTGCCCAGCGCCCACGCGTCCACCTTCCGCGGCTGGTGGACATGGAGGAAATAGCGCTTCCACAGGCCGGGCGAAAGGCGTACATTGGGCCATACGGTCACGCAGGGCGCCTCCCCGGCGGGCAGCACGATGGCCGCGCCAGTTTGCAGCACATCGCCCAGCGTATAGGTGCGGCGGAGGGTAACGGCGCTTTCGGCGGCTTCCCCGCCGCTGTGCACCCGCCGCCGCACACGCAGCTGCGCCTCGACGGACCGGCCGTCCGCCGCGGGCAGAAAGCGAAGGCCGGAGAGGTCCAGCCGGGGCGCGCAGGAATCGTCCGCGTCAGCCGCGTCCATCAGCCAGGCGCACAGCCCGGGCGAGAGCGGGGGCACGGCATAACAGGCGCGCGCGCCCAGCGTGACGCGGCAGGCCGTGTTAAGCGTTTCATCTGCGAAGGGCGGCGGGCCGTCCAGCAGGAGAAGCGCGTCGGAAAACGGCTGCTGCACCAGCGACACGTCCTCCATGCCCAGCGCGTCCCGGAGCAGGGCGCAGAGGGCGGCGGGACGGCCGTCGAGCGGATAGGAGATGTCAAGGGTGCAGCCCGCCGCCTGGGGCTGGCGGTCCAGCTCGTCCGCCCAGTCTCTGAGCAGATCGGGCAGACGCGGCCACAGGCCGGGACGGTCGGCGGCCGCCAGCTCCCGCAGCGTGGCCGCGGCGCGTCCGCGCCAGGCCGCGTCATGTTGCTCCAGCAGCGAAAGCTCCCGTTTCAGGCGGGCCAGCGCATCCGCTTCGCCGCGGCTGCGCGCAGGCTCCGTCAGGCAGTAGGCCGACCGGCAGGCAAAGGCCGTGCCCTCCAGCGAGGAAAGGACGCAATCGCCGCCCTCCGCGGCGGGGGGCACGGGGCCGAGCACCACGCGAAGAAGCGGGTTGGCGGCGGGGTCGGCCTCGCCCGGATGCAGCGTTTCTTCCCGGATGCCGGCGGCCGTGTCCGCCAGCGTATGGGCGGCCAGAATCCGGGTGCGCAGATCGTCCAGCGCCTGCGCATCGCCCCGCGAAAGAGAGGCGCGCCATGCGTCGCGCGCGTGGGCAAGGTCCTCAAGAAACGGGCGCAGCACGCCGCACAGGCCCGCCGCGGGATCGTAGAGCGGGCTGCGCAGCGAAGGCTGCTCGTTCAGGCGGCACAGAAGCGCAAGCCGCGCGGCCAGAAACGCGGCGTCGCGCTCGCAAAGGAGGGCGCAGGGGTCGAGGAAGCGGCGCTGCGCGCGGTCATACCACGTCACGCACGGCGGCAGCAGGGGGGCCAGGTCGCCCGGGTCGGCGGCGGGCACCACGGCCATGGCGCGGGAGAGCAGGGCGACGGGCCGCGCGGGAATGCCCTCGCCGTGCAGCGTAAACGCCCACAGCCCGTCCGGGGCGCGGGCGGGGGAGAGCGCGGCGGTTACGGAAGCGGAGAACGCCGTGCCGCCGTCCGAAAGGCGCACCAGCTTCAAAACAGGCCATGCGCCGTCCTGAGGCCAGGTATCCCACAGAAGCAGCAGGGCCAGCACCCCGCGCCAGGCCGCCATCGAGGGATGGGCCAGGGCGCGCTCCGGCGTCAGGCGCGCAAGGCGGCGCAGCTGCTGCTCGGCGCTGAGCACGTCGGGGATGGAATAGCTCACGTCCACGCCCGGCGTCTGGAGGTAGCGGGCCAGGCTTTCCAGCCATTCGCGCGGGCGCTGGTTGCGGTCGCACACGATGCCGGGCGCGGTGTGGTAGCCCGTATGAAAGCCCTCGTCCATCGGGGGCAGAAAGGTCAGGTAGGCGGTCTGGCGGTCCAGCGCCTGCTTTTCTTCACGGTTGCCGCGCACGGCGCGTCCCTCCTTCCACGGTCAAAGGTCCTCCATCACGGCGGCCAGCAGCGTGTCCAGAAAGGCGGCCAGCGCCTCGTCCGGGCCGCCCGCGCGCGTGCCGCCGCCCAGCGCGCTCACCACGCGCGCCATGTCGCGCCGGTCGGGCACGGGGGAGGACACCAGCCGCTCCAGCCCGCGCTGCACCTGACGGCAGGCCGCGTCATCCGGCGCGCCGCTTCCGAGGGAAAGCAGCGCCGTGTGCAGCGCGTCCAGCGTGGCGGCGTCCATCAGGCCGTTTCCGTCCCCTTCTCCGGACGGGCGGAACGCGGGCGGCAGCGTGTGGAGCACCTGATGCATCCAGTTGATATAGAAGGCGAAGAAGCGGTACACCCCGTCCAGCCGCACGCCCAGGCGGGCGCGCGCGGAGGCGGGATAGCTGCGGCGGAAGAACGCGGCCAGGTAGCCCACCCGCCCCAGCGAGCGCCGTCCGTCGCACAGGAAGGCGCGCAGCGCGGGGTAGCATTCGGTCACGTAGACGGCGGCGGCCTTCATCAGCGCGCCGTAGCGCGCGCGGTAGAGGGCCGCGTCGGTGTCGAAGCTGTCCCAGCAGAAATGCGGGGTGTGCCACTGGTAGTAGTAGCAGTCCATGTTGTGCGCCTGATCGCCCCGGAAGCCCGCGGCGAAAAAGCGCGCGGCGCAGCGCGCCGCCAGCCATTCCAGCATGTGCGCGTCGTTTTCCTGGCTCTGCGAGCCGGTGGAATACAGCCGCGCGGATACGAAGTGCTCTGGCGGCAGGCCCAGCAGGTAGGCCGCGTCAAAGATGCCGGAGGCGTCCTCCGCGCCGTTTCTCACCATGCCCTCCATGCCGTAGTATTGCAGCGCCGTGCGCGCCTTGTCCAGAAACTCGTCGCTGGAGACGGCGATTTCGCGCTGCGTGTCCACGCCTGCGGGAGGCACGCGGTAGTAGGGCAGCATCAGCACCGCGCCCATGACGAAACGGTCCGTATCCCCGGCGAAGCGGCGGCGCAGGTACTTGCTGACGGCGGGGATGCCGCTGGCGCCCGTGCCGCCGAAGATGCTGCCGGTCAGGAGCACCTGAACCGTCTCGCCCCGGTCCAGATCGGCCCGCATGCGGTCCACCATGGCGTTGAGCTCGTCGGGCTGGCCCTGGGCGCGCATGTCCTCCAGCGTCCCCAGCAGATCGGCAAAGAACAATACGCCCAGATCGGGGTGCCCGCGGAAGCCCTCGCTGTATTCCAGATCGGCCTCGGCGCGGGTGAACAGCGTGCGGGCCAGCAGCCCGTCCAGCGCGTGATGCCGGGCCATCTGGCTGACGGAGGCGGCGCGGCGGCTGAGGTTCATGCTCCACCGGCTGATGGACAGGCGCGTGTGAAAGCAGGCGTGGCTGTAGGGCGAGGCCGCCAGCGCGGCGCGGGCCTCCTCGTAGGCCTCGGCGGCGCGCTTTACGCGGGTGGTGTTGCCGCAGGAGGCGTCCACGTCCACCGAGAGCAGGTCCAGCGCGGGAAGCGGGCCTTCGCCGGGCGTGGAAAAAACGTCCGCGCAGGCGGCGTAGACGATGGCTTCCATCACCTTGCTGCCCGTTCCGCCCACGGCGATCACATACCGGCCCATGCGCAGGCCTCCTTTTCAGAAATCGTTACAACCGCTTGAAAAAGGCGTGGCGGCCGCTGATGGCGGGCGGCGCGGCCAGGCGCGACACGGCGGCGGCGGCCAGCACGTTGAGCGCGTAGCAGCCGAAATATGCCGCCAGGTCCCACCCGGTACGCCCGGGAATCCACCTGACGCCCGCCAGCCAGACCACAGCGGCAAAGGCCGCGTTGACCGCGCAGAGCCACAGGAGCGTCAGGCGGTAGGCGCGGACGGCCCGGCGGGTCGCCCGGGCGGGCTGGAGGGCGGAGCGCTGTCCGGCGCGCCAGAGAAGCTGGACCGCCAGCGTGATCAGCCACGCCGCAAGCGCGCAGGCCGCCAGAAACCACAGCCAGCTTTGCTCGCGGGAGAAAAGCGCGGCGCGCAGGGCCTCCGGCGTTGCGGCGGCGGCTTCGCCCGACCGGGCCAGCGCGTCCAGCGGCGCGAGGGAAAAGGGCAGCGCCGCTTGCAGGTGCTGCGCCACGTTGGGCGCGGTGCCCGTCAGTTTGAGGGGGTAGATCCAGAGGCTGGCCGCGGCCTGCCACAGAAGCGGCAGGGCGAAGCAGACCAGATAGCACACCAGGCATTTCAGCCGGTTGGACCGGCGCAGGCGCACGGCGGACGGCATGCTCACACGCCCCCTTCCCATGCCCCGGCGGGCACGAATACGTCAAACGCATAGCGCACCAGCGGCGCCTTCTCCACGTTGGCGGCCGCGCGCACCTGCGCGATCAGCTCCTCAAGGCCCGGCGCGCGCATCACGGGCGGAAAATCCGGAATGGTCAGGCCGTGATAGCCGGATTCGTTCACAGGCCCCCACGCGTGCTGAAGCTGGCGGGGCACGCTCGCGCTGTCCCCGTCGTAGGTATGCACCGCCTGGGCAAACTGCTCCCAGGCGGAAATCTGTTCGTTGGTCAGATGCGCGTCAAGGCCGTCGGCCCAGGGGACAGCCTCCCATTCGACCTGCGCGCCGGAGAGGTCCGCGCTGACCAGCACGCGGTAGTAGCCGGGCGCGAGCTCGGCTTCGTCCGCCGACACGGTGAGGGTGAGGCGATTCCCGCCGTCCTCCAGCGACACCCCGGCAAGCGTGAAGGGGCTTTGCCGCTCGCCGCTCTGGAAGGCCTCGTCCTCGCGGGTAAAGACGTACTGCGTATCCCGAAGCGCGATCACCTGCCCCTCCCCGGCCTGCGCCGTGGTGGGCAGCGTATCGGTCAGGATGAGCGCCGCTTCGACCGAGACGGAGGCGGTGAGGCCGCTCAGGTCCGCGCTTGCCGCGCCGCTTTCCTGCGTCACGGGCAGCGACACCGTCACCGACGCGCCGGACGCCTCGCCGTCGAGTACGACGGTGGCCGCCTGCCCGTCGGTTTCCAGCGTGCAGCCGGATGCGGACAGCGCCGCGCCCTCGCTCAGACGGGTCAGGCAGGTCCAGCCGGGCCGCTCGATGCGCACCGAATAATACGCAAAGCCGAAGGGCTGCTGCGTGACGGTCTGGCCGCCCGCGGTATAGGTGAGCTGGCCCTCGTCCGGTCCGCGCAGGCCCTTGAGCGCCTCGGAGGCCGCCAGCCCTTCGTCCAGCAGCGAAGTGTAGCGGTCCACCTGCGCGGGCGTTCCCACCACCAGCATGATGAGCGTGCGCGGCATGGGCAGGGCCTTGTCGGAGTTCTGGGCGGCGTTGTCGTAATCCAGCCGGCCCCAGAGAAGCGGCTCGGCAAAATCCGCCGCGCCGAAGGAGGACATCTGCCCCATATAGTCCAGCTCAAGGGCGTAGAGCTGAACGCACAGCCCCGCGTCAAACACACCCCGCGCCTCAAGCAGCTGCGTCACGAAATCGACGGGCCTGCCGTCCGCCTCCACGGAGGACAGGCGGCGCAGGGTGGCCGGGTCGCAGGTGATGACGGACAGGCGCGTGAGGTCGAGGTTTTCCAGGGCATACATGAGCGGCGCGTCCGCGTCGCCGTCGGCCACGTATCCGTCTGTGTCGCCGCTTTGGATGGCGGCGATCTGCCTGTCCAGCGCGTCGGCCATGGCCGGGGCCAGCGACGGGTTTTCCAGCAAGGAGGCGTCCAGCGCGCGCAGCCGGTTGAGCATGGGCGTGCCCAGGTCGTAGAACGAGCCTTCCATGTTCTCGGCGGACAGGCCCGCAAAGAACGAGGGCAGGGGGTTCATGGCACAGGTGAGCAGGTCGCGCGTGACGGAGGCGCGCGCCTGAGCGTCGGAGCCGGCCAGCGCGTCGAGCACTTCCTCCGGCAGGCGCTCGTTGCCCGCGCGCAGCACCCGCACGCGCGAACCCTCGGCCGCGGCCAGCAGGCAGCGCAGCACGCCCTCGTACATGCCCACCTGCGAGCCGTAGCGGTAGTGGAAGCCGCCCTCGCGGTACTTGCGGCTGAAATGGGGGTATACGCTCTCCTCGTGGACGTTGATGCCGCCCATCACCTGGGAGGCGTCCAGCCACAGGTCCGCCAGCAGGGGCGCGGCGGACGCCGGGGCCTCCGTTTCGCCGGGGACGGCGGCGCTCATCGCGGGCCATTCCAGCAGGCGCAGGTCCGGGACGGCAGATGCGCTGTCCGCACCGGAAAAGGCCTCCAGCGCGCCGGGCAGGCCGCACGCCGTGAGCAGCAGAGCGGCGCACAGGAGCAGCGCCAGCAGCATCCGCCGGACCATGCAGATCTCTCCTTTCGCATCAGACCTGTTGGGAAATATCATTCGCCCCCGGTCGGGGCTTTCCCTGCCGCCTTCTCCAGCGCCGCCTGCCAGGCGGGGCTGTGGCGGTACATGTTTTCATAGAGCTTGAGATAGGCGGAAAAGCACTTGCCCGCCTCGAAGTCGGCGGCGCGGGCGCGGCAGGCGTCGGCGCTGCGGGGGGCGGCGCACAGGCGGCGCACCGCGTCGGCCAGGGCGGCGATATCGCCCAGCGGCACGACCTCGCCCACCTCGTCGGTCACGATTTCGGGCATGGCGGTCGCGTCGTAGCACACGACCTGCGTGCCGCAGGCCAGGGCCTCCACCAGCGTCATGCCCATGCTCTCCTCGTGACTGGCGCTGAGGTACACGTCGGCGGCGGTGTAGAGGGCGCACAGATCCGCGGTGTTGCCCGTGCGCTTCACGCCCAGCACCGTGTTTTTGGGCAGCGAGGCGATCTGGTATTCATCCAGGCCCACGGCCACCACGCAATACTCCGGCCCCAGCGCCTCGCTCAGATCAATCAGGTCGTCCAGCCCCTTGCGCTCGTCCCACACGGCCGCGGCGCTGAGCACCAGGCGGCGCCCGCCCGACCCATCCAGCCCGTAGAAGCGCACCACGTCGCGCATGAACTGCTCGTCCGAACAGGGATGAAAAACGGTCAGGTCCACGCCGTTGGGCAGGGCATAGACGGGATAGCCGCCGAGGAAGGAGCGCCTCACCTCGCTGCGCAGCCATTCGCTGGGGGTGGTGAGCACCATATGCCTGAGGCCGCAGAACAGCTCCCGCTTGTCGCGCCAGTTGCGCGCGCTCCGGTCCACAAACCAGCTGGACGGGTAGACGTGCCGCCGGACGCAGCCCCCGCAGCCCCCCAGCCAGCGGTCGCAGCCAAGGCGGTCCTCCCGGCTGGCCCGGCGGCGGCGGCCGTCCACCGGCGCGGCCCCCCGCGCCATGGTGTAGTACGCGCAGTGGCCGGTGTAGGCCCAGCAGTCGTGCAGGGTCCACACCACGGGCAGGTCGCGCTTTTTGAGCCAGGCAAAGAGCGTGGGCAGGTTGAGGTAATATCCGTGCAGGTTGTGCAGGTGCACCAGGTCGGGCTTGTACGCCTCCAGCTGGCGGATGAGCCGGCGGGTGGCATAGCCGCTGAAAAAGCCCGCGCGGTCGGTGAGCCGGGTCAGGGCCAGGTCCAGCATCGTTTCCGCCTTGCTGCCGATGACGTAGCTGGGCACGTCGCCGGGCGCGTGATCGCGCGAATGGCACATCAGGGCGCGGTGCCCGGCCTGCATGGCCGTGCGACACAGGGAAACCGCGATGCGGCCCGTGCTCAGCGAGGCGACGACGTTGATCTGGACGATGCGCATGCGGGCGCTCCTTTCATCAAGAGGGGGAAAACGGCTGGGTATAGTGTATCACGTTCGGCCGGGAATGGAAAGGGCGCAAAAAAAGCCGCCCGGCAAAGCCGGACGGCGCGGGCGCTTTGAATCAATAGTTCTGGGCGCGGAGCTGGAAATAGGCCTTGGGGTGCTTGCACACGGGGCACATTTCGGGGGCCTTGGGGCCGATGACGATGTGTCCGCAGTTGGAGCACTCCCAGATCATGTCGCCGTCGCGGCTGAAGACGATGCCGTCCTCCACGTTGGAAAGCAGCTTGCGATAGCGCTCCTCGTGGGCCTTCTCGATCTTGCCCACGGACTCGAAGAGGAAGGCGATATCGTTGAAGCCCTCCTCGCGGGCATCGGCGGCCATCTTGGCGTACATGTCGGTCCACTCGTAGTTTTCGCCGTTGGCGGCATCCAGCAGGTTGGTGCTGGTGGCGGGAATCTCGCCGTCGTGCAGGAGCTTGAACCAGATCTTGGCATGCTCCTTCTCGTTGTTGGCGGTCTCCTCAAAGAGGTTGCCGATCTGCACGTAGCCTTCCTTGCGGGCCTTGGAGGCGTAGTACTTGTACTTGGTATGCGCCTGGCTCTCGCCGGCGAAGGCGGTCATGAGGTTGGCCTCGGTCTTGGTTCCCTTGAGATTGTTCATGGGTCACGTACCTCCTTCATGTTTTCGTTTCCCGTCATTACGCGTTTATTATACCGCATTTTGCGCGGGATGAAACGGGTTTATTTCCAGGTCTGGCAAAAGCCGAAGACGGACCAGTGGTCCGTGTGCAGCTCGTACTGCACCAGGGGGTCCGAGTGCATCTGCTCGGGCAGCTCGGACATGTTGTTTTGCAGCTTGAGGCCTTCCTCCACGCCCACCATATGGTTGGGCTTGTTGCTGTCGTAGACGTAGCAGTAGCTCTTTACGCTGTTGGACATGTTGCCCTCCACCGTGGTCACGGCGTAGAGGCCGTCGCCCAGGTCCTGCACATCCGTCACCGAGCCGATGTGCACGGTGCGGTAGGCGTTGCTCATATCCGCGTAGATCACCAGGTAGCCGGGTCTGGGCACGCTCACGAAGCGGTCCAGCGCCAGGAAGCCGTCGTACTGGCGGCCCACCTGTCCCTCGCGGAAGAACTGCACGGGGGACTCGCCCTCCGTCTCCAGGTCGGCCACCTTGATGGGGTTGGCCCCGGCGGCGTTGGCGCAGTAGATGGTGAACACCGAGCACCAGCCCACCTCGTTTTTCCTGCCGTAGTACCACTTGGCGTACTGGTTATACTTGGGCAGGCGCGCGCGCTTGACGGTATAGAACTCCCGGTTGAGCACGTAGATATAGTTTTTGATCAGCTCCGGCAGGGCGTCGTCGCTCACGGTCACCTGACAGGTGCGCTCGCCCTCCACGGCCTGATAGGTTACGGTGGCCGTGCCGGGGGCTACGCCCGTCATCAGCCCCGCGTCCGTCACCGTCACCACCGACTCGTCCGAGGACGAAAAGGGACCGGTGACCGGCGGATAGACGGTCGTCTCCCGCTCGTCATAGGGGGTGATCTCCGGCGCAATGCAGGGCACATAGGCGCTGTCGCCGGTGTGCAGGTCCAAAGCGCCGTCCAGGTCGGCCTGCTGCGCGGGGCTGAGCAGCCCCTCCAGCGCCGCGTCAAAAAGCGCGTCGCGCTCCTCGTCGGCAAGGGCGCAGGATGCGCAGAGCAGGCAGATGAGCAGGCAGCACAGGCCGCGGGTGAATGTGGTTCGCATCCGGGTAAGCTCCTTTGCTGGATTATTGAGGTTCCACGCCATTATAGCACATTCCGGCGCATTTGGAAACTTGTCCGCGCGCGCCGCAGGTGTTACAATAGCAGATAAAGAAGGAGGAAGGTAGATGAAGCTGCTTTTGCATATCTGCTGCGCGCCGTGCTCCATCATGTGCATCGAAACGCTGCGCGGCGAGGGCATCGAGCCGGTGGGCTTCTGGGACAATCCCAACATCCACCCGTTCACGGAGTTTCGCATGCGCCGCAACACACTGGTCGATTATGCCAGGGAGATCGGGCTTTCGCTGATCGTGGAGGGCGGATATGGCCTCAGGCCCTTTCTGGAGGCGGTCGGGGGCGATTTTGACGGGCGCTGTCCCGTATGCTACCGGCTGCGCATGCGCTCCGCCGCGCGCTATGCCGCGGAGAACGGCTTTACGCACTTCACCACCACGCTGCTCATCAGCCCCTATCAGAACCATGAGCTGCTGGCCCGGACCGCGCGCGAGGCGGCGGAGGAATTCGGCGTTGCGTTCCTCTACCGGGATTTTCGCCCTTTCTTCCGCGAGGGGCAGGACCGGGCGCGGGCCATGGGGCTGTACATGCAGAAGTACTGCGGCTGCGTGTTCAGCGAGGAGGACCGCTACCGCAAGCGCAAAAAATCCCCGAAAAAGGAGGAGGTATAAGCCATGGACCCGATTCTGGGCATGCTGTCCACGCGGGAGCCCATCTCCGGCGAGCGGCTGTGCGAGCAGCTGGGCATGACGCGCGCCGCCGTGTGGAAGCGCATGGAAAAGCTGCGCGCGGAGGGCTACCGCATCGTATCGGCGGGGAAGCTGGGCTACCGGCTGGACCCGGAGCACAACAGCCTGCTGCCCGGCTACCTCCTGCATGAGCTGGATACCCGCTGGGCCGGGCGGGGCGAAATCGCCTACGAGGCGAAGATGGATTCCACCAACATCCGCGCCAAGGAGCTGGCGCGCGCGGGCGCGCCATCCGGCAGCCTGGCCCTGTGCGACCAGCAGACCGCCGGGCGCGGGCGGCTTCAGCGCAGGTGGGAAACCCCCGCGGGCGTGGCGCTGACGCAGTCGCTGGTGCTCAGGCCCTCGCTGCCCACGGAGCAGGCGCAGCTGTTCACGCTGGCCGCGGCGCTGGCCGCCGCCGGAGCCATCGCGGAGATCTGCCCCGGCCTGGAACCCGGCATCAAATGGCCCAACGACGTGATCCTGAACGGGAAAAAGTGCGTGGGCATTTTGAGCGAGCTGGCGGCGGACATGGACGGGCTGAGCTTCGTGATCCCCGGCGTGGGCATCAACGTCAACCAAACGGGCTTTGAGGGCGAGCTGCGCCAGAAGGCGACCTCGCTGCTCATCGAGATGCGAAAGGCCGATCCCGGCGCGCCGCCCGTCTGCCGCAGGAAGCTCCTGCTTTCCTATCTGCGCCACATGGAAAACGCCGTGGACGCGCTGGAGCGCGAGGGGCTGGCGGGCATCCTTGACGGGTACGTGGCCCGGTCGGTCACGCTGGGGCGGCGCGTGAAGGTGATCGGGCTGAATGGGGAGTTCACCGGAACGGCGCAGAGCATCGACGAAACCGGCGCGCTGATCGTCAGCGAGGACGGCGGCGGCGAGCGCCGCGTGCTCAGCGGGGACGTGTCCGTGCGCGGGCTGATGGGTTATTGCTGAGAGGGGCGCCGCGGAAGGCGCGAACGCAAGGAGGTTTGAAGCGATGAAACAGCCTGTCTTTGAGGGCAGCATTACCGATGTACACGGCATCCGCGTGGGCCAGGCGCAAAACGCCGCCGCCAAAACCGGCGTGACGGTGGTCCTGGCCAGCCATGACGGCGCGGTGGTGGGCGCGGACGTGCGCGGCGCGGCGCCCGGCACGCGCGAGACGGACCTGTGCGCGCCGGAAAACACCGTGGAGCGCGCCAACGCCGTGGTGCTGGCGGGCGGCAGCGCGTTCGGGCTGGCGGCCGCCACGGGCGTGATGGCGTTTCTGGAAAAGCATCAGCTCGGCATGGACATGGGCGTGTGCCATGTGCCCATCGTGCCCGGCGCGGTGATCTTCGACCTGACCGTGGGCGACGCGCATGTGCGCCCGGACGCGGCCATGGGCATCGAGGCGTGCAAGGCCGCGTCCAAGGCGGTCGAGCAGGGCGCGCACGGCGCGGGCACGGGCGCGACCGTGGGCAAGCTGGTGCCCGGCGCCACGCCCATGCAAAGCGGCGTGGGCACGGCCAGCATCGTCCTGCCCTGCGGGGTGACGGTGGGCGCCATCGCCGTGGTCAACGCCTGCGGCGACGTCTACGACATCCGAAACGGCCGGCCGCTGGGCTTCGGCCGCATGAAGGACGGCACCCCCGTTTTGTGTGAAAGCCTGCTCAGCGGGGCGGCCCCCGCGCCCGGCACCCCGCGCATCACCACCGGGCAGAACACCACCATCGCCGTGGTGGCCACCGACGCGGTCATCACCAAGGCGCAGGCCAGGCGGCTGGCCACCTGCGCGCATGACGGGATGGCGCGGGCCATCCGCCCCGTGCACACGCAGATGGACGGCGACACCATCTTTGCCCTGGGCACGGGCCGCGTGGACGCGGACGTGAACCAGATTCAGCTGTGCGCGGCGGCGGCGGAGGTCATGGCGCGGGCCGTGGTCAACGCGGTCGCCATGGGCCGGGACGCATGAGGGGCCTGGGCATCGACCTGTGCGGGGTGGAGCGCATCGGGCGGGAGCTCAGGCGCGGCGACGCCTTTCTGCGCCGCTTCTTCACCGACGGCGAGCGGGCGTACATCGCCTCGCGCGGGCAGATGGGCGCGCAGAGCGCGGCGGCCATGTTCGCGGCCAAGGAGGCGTTTCTCAAGGCCGTGGGCGCGGGCATCGGCGGGGGCATTGCGCTGGATGAAATCGGTGTGGAGCACCTGCCGGGCGGCGCGCCGGCCTACCGCCTGACCGGGGCGGCGCAAAAGCGGCTTGCGGAACTGGGCGCGGAGCGCGCGTTTCTGAGCCTGACGCACGAGGCGGGTATGGCCGCCGCCGTGTGCGTGATCGAGTAGCAAAAGGGGGAAGGGCGCATGCTGCGCACCATCACACCGTCGGAGATGAAGCGGGTGGAAACCCGCGTGATGCGGGAGACGGCCCTCACGGGCGACAGGCTCATGCAAAACGCCGCGGCGCACGTGGCGCAGGCGGTGCGCCGCCGGATGGCCGGGCGCGCGGGGCAGGTGGTCTGCCTGTGCGGCACGGGCAACAACGGGGGCGACGGCCTGGCGGCCATGCGCATGCTGGCGCAGGAGGACCCGGCCTTTCGCGGGACGTGCCTGCTGCTGCCCGGCACGCTCAGCGCGGACGCGCAGCGCGAGCTCAGCCGCCTGCGGGAGGCGGCGGAGGACCGCGTGGCCGTGCGCCGCGCGGAGGACGGGCTTGCGCTGCCGCAGGAGGCCGCCTGCGCGGTGGACGCGCTCTTTGGCACGGGGCTGTCGCGCCCGCTGGAGGGCGCGGCGCGCGCGGCCTGCGAGGCGCTCAATGCGCTAGCGGAGGCGGGCGTGCCCGTGGTGGCGGTGGATATCCCCTCGGGGCTGAACGGCGAGACGGGGCAGGTGATGGGCGCGGCGGTGCGCGCGTGCGAGACGATCACCTTCCACCGGCCCAAGCCGGGGCTGTACCTGGGGCAGGGGCCGGACTTTGCCGGAGAGATCACCGTGGCGGACATCGGCCTCAGCGCACCGGAGGCCGCGGCGCTGGACGACGCGGACGGCATGCGCGTGCTGGAGCGGGGCGAGCGGCTCCTGCCGCCGCGCGCGAAAACCGCGCACAAGGGAAATCTGGGCCGCGTGGTGCTCTGGGCCGGAAGCCGGGGCATGGCGGGAGCCGCGGCCATCGCCGCGACGGCGGCCCTGCGCGCGGGCGCGGGGCTGGTGACGGTGGCCTGCCCGGACGACGTGGTGGACGTGGTGCAGACGCTCTGTCCCTGCGCCACCTGCGCCCCGCTGCCCATGGACGACGAGGACGCCGCCTGGGAGGCCCTCTCGGCGGCGCTGGAGCGCGCGGACGCGCTGGGCGCGGGCTGCGGGCTGGGACGGGGACCGATGGCCGCCGCGCTGATGGAGCGCCTGCTTCGCTTTCTGCACGGGCGTGCGCTGCCCTGCATGCTGGACGCGGACGCGCTCAACCTGCTGGCCCGCCGGCCCGCCTGGCTGGCCGACGGCGCGGCGATTGTGCTGACCCCCCATCCGGGGGAGGCGGCGCGGCTGCTGGGCGTATCCACGGCGGAGATTCTCGCGGACATGCCGGGCGCGGCGGCGCGCATCCGTCGGCGGTACGGCGCGGCGGTGGTGCTCAAGGGCGCGCGCAGCGTGCTGTGCGCACAGGAGGGCCTGGCCCTCAACCCCTTCGGCACGCCCGCCATGGCCAAGGGCGGCAGCGGCGACGCGCTCACCGGCGTGATGGCGGCGCTTTTGGCCGGGCGAGCGGCGGGCGCCTACGCGATGGACGACCTGCTTCTGATGCAGGCGGCGTGCGCCCTGCACGGGCTGGCGGGCGAGCGGGCCGTGCGGCGATACGGCGAGCGGGGCATGCTGGCGACCGACCTGTGCCAATGCCTGGGCTTGGATTTCTGGGAAGACGAGGCGAGGGAAGACGCGAAACCCTGCGCCGCCCCCTCGCCGCTGGGGCGGACCGTGCATGTGACGGTGGAGCACCGCCGCGGGGCGCGAGACGCGCAGGGCCGCGTGTATGAGCTGCCCTGCGGCCATGTGGCCGAGTGCCTCGAAAGCGAAAACCGCTGGCAGGACGCCTGCCTGATGGGGATGAGCGGCTCGCCGGAGTGGTTCGAGGGCGAGGTGGCGGCGCGGGTGCGGCTGGCCGGAGGCGATATGTGGGTGGTCGCGCCAAAGGGAACGCGCCTGGCCCCGGAGGAGGTCAGGCGCGCGACGGCGTTTTTGGGCCCGGCGGAGGGCGTTGAGGTGCGATGACTTTCATCAGGCGCGGGGGCGCTGGGACAGCGCCAGCCCCACCAGCGTCAGCGCCGCGCCCAGCAGTGCCATGGGCAGCACGGGGTCGCCCAGCAGCAGCCAGGACGCCACGATCGTCACCACGGGGGAGAGATAGATGTAGACGCTGGTGCGCACCGCGCCCAGCCGGCTGACCGCCACGTTCCAGGTCACGAAGCACAGGGCGCTGGCGCACAGGCCCAGGTAGAGCAGGTTCAGGAGATTGACGGGTTTGAGCAGCGCCTGCATGTCAAAGCCAACCGGCGTGAAGGGCAGCGCGGGCAGCAGGAACAACAGGCCGTAGAGGAAGATGCGGCGCGTGACCAAAAGCGTGTCGTAGCCGCAGGTTTCGATCTTTTTGAGGAACACGCTGTATCCGCCCCAGCACACGGCGGCCAGCAGGCACAGAAGGTCGCCCAGGGGATTGAGGTTGAGCGCCTGCCCGCTGAAGGAAAGCAGCGCGATGCCGAGAATGGCCACCGCAAACCCCGCGTAAAAGCTGCGCCCCATCGGCGCGCCGCCCAGAAACAGCCGCACCGCGATGGCCACGAAAAACGGCGCGGTGGAGATGATCACGCTGCAGTTGGCCGAATAGGTGAAGGTCAGCGCGTAGTTTTCCAGCAGAAAATACAGGGATACGCCCGTCAGCCCCGCCCCGGCGAAGAGCCATTCGTGGCGGCGGCTTTTCAGTTGCAGCCGCCGGGGCCGCGCCACCGTCAGCGCCGCGATGCCCAGCACCATGCGGAGGATGAGGATTTCCAGCGGCGCAAAATCGCGCAGCAGCACCGACGTGGACAAAAACGTGGTGCCCCACACCACGATGGTAAACAGCGCCAGCAGATGGCCCCGGCGTTCCCCGGCGGACATAGTATGGCCTCCTTGCCTGAGGCGCGCGCATGCGCGGCCTTCTTTGGAATGGAATGGGACCATGATACCACGCGCCCGGCGGCGGAGCAAGTGGCTAAATAATCTAACGTTTTTTGCTGTTAAAATAAAAACGTTCGGAAATGCTGTTGACAATACGCTCGATTTCGGATAAAATAGCCGCATCGTTCGGAAAGGAGGGATCCTCGCCGCCATGCGTCCGCTGCGCTGTACCGCCGCCTGTGACCGGCTCTGCGGTTCCTCCCGGAAAAACGCCATCCTTATGCCCTGAACGCAGCCCCGCACGCTTACCGCGTGGGGAGGCTGCTTCTTTCTTGCATGGGAATGGAGCATTTGTCGAAAAGGGAGGCTGGTTCTTTTGAAAAAAGTGGCGGTCATCATGGGATCGGACAGCGACCTTCCCGTTCTGGAAAGCTGCTTTCAAACCCTTCGAAAGCTGAACATTCCCTATGAGGCGCATGTGTATTCCGCGCACCGCACCCCGGACGCGGCGGGCGCCTTCGCCGCCTCGGCCCGCGAAAAGGGCTTCGGCGTGATCATCGCGGCGGCGGGCAAGGCGGCGCACCTGGCGGGCGCGCTGGCGGCGCGCACGGTGCTGCCGGTGATCGGCATTCCGGTAAAGGCCAGCGCGCTGGAGGGGCTGGACGCGCTACTCTCCACCGTGCAGATGCCCGGCGGCATCCCCGTGGCGACGGTCGCCATCAACGGCTCGGAAAACGCGGCGCTTTTGGCCGCGCAGATGCTGGCGCTGAGCGACGAGACCCTCGCCGGAACCCTCGAGGCGATGCGCAGGGACATGGAAGCGGCCGTCCTTGCCAAGGACGCGGCCCTGAGCGTTTGACAGAATCCCATGCTTGATTTTTAAGGAGGCAATTCCCATGAAAAAGATGGAGCAGATGTACGAAGGCAAGGCCAAAAAGGTATTTGCGACCGACGATCCGGGCCTGGTGCTGGTGGACTACAAGGACGACGCCACCGCCTTCAACGGCCTCAAGAAGGGCACCATCGCCGGCAAGGGCGCCATCAACAACCGCGTGACCAACCATCTGATGAAGCTGCTGGAAAAGGAAGGCGTGCCCACGCATTTTGTGGAGGAGCTGTCCGACCGCGAAACGCTGGTCAGGCGCGTGAGCATCGTGCCGCTGGAAGTGATCGTGCGCAACATCGCCGCCGGGAGCCTGTCCAAGCGCCTGGGCCTGCCCGAGGGCACGAAGCTAAGCAAGACCGTGCTGGAGTTCTGCTACAAGGACGACGAGCTGGGCGACCCCATGGTCAACCGCTACCACATCGCCGCCATGGGCTGGGCCACGGAGGAGGAAATGGACCTCATCTGCCGCTACAGCCTCAAGGTCAACGACGTGCTCACCGCCTACCTCAGGGACCTCAATATCGAGCTGATCGACTTCAAGCTCGAGTTCGGCAAGACGGCCGACGGCACCATTGTGCTGGCCGACGAGATCAGCCCGGACACCTGCCGCTTCTGGGACAGCACCACGCACGAGAAGCTGGACAAGGACCGCTTCCGCCGCGACCTGGGCGGCGTGGAGGACGCCTACCACGAGATCATGAAGCGCCTGATGGGAGAATGAGCATGCACGCGTTTGACAAGCTGCACGAGGAGTGCGGCGTATTCGGCATCTACCTCAGGGACGGAAAAACCGGCGTGGTGCCCGCCGCCTACCACGCGCTCTACGCCCTGCAACACCGCGGGCAGGAGAGCTGCGGCATCGCCGTCAACAACGACGGCGTGATCGACTGCTACAAGGACGTGGGTCTGGTCAACGAGGTCTTTACCCGCGACGTGCTGGAAAAGCTGCACGAGGGCAGCATGGCCGTGGGCCACTGCCGCTACGGCACCACAGGCACCCAAAGCCGCGGCAACGCCCAGCCCATGCTCGTCAACCACCTCAAGGGCGGGCTGGCCCTGTGTCACAACGGCAACCTCGTCAACGCCCGCGAGCTGCGCGAGGAGCTGGAGCTGGGCGGCGCGATCTTTCACACCACCAGCGATACCGAGGTCATCGCCTATATCATCACGCAGGAGCGTCTGAAGTGCGAGAGCATCGAGCAGGCCGTGCTGCGCGCCATGGAGCGCATCGAGGGCGCGTATTCGCTGGTCATCATGAGCCCGCAGAAGCTCATCGCCGCGCGCGATCCCCACGGCTTCCGCCCCCTGTGCATGGGCGATCTGGACGGGGACGTGGTCTTTGCCAGCGAAAGCTGCGCCCTGGACGCGGTGGGCGCGACCTTCGTGCGCGACGTCGAGCCGGGCGAAACCGTGGTCGTCTCCGCCGAGGGCGTCAGGAGCCTCAGGTGCGGACGCAAATGCGACAGCTCGCTTTGCGTGTTTGAGTTCATCTACTTCGCCCGCCCCGACAGCGTGGTGGACGGCAGCAGCGTGCACGTGGCGCGCCTGCGCGCGGGCGCGTTCCTGGCGCTGGACCATCCCGTGCAGGCCGACGTGGTCATCGGCGTGCCCGACAGCGGCATCGACGCCGCCATCGGCTACGCCCGCCAGAGCGGCATCCCCTACGGCATCGGCTTCATCAAGAACAAGTACATCGGCCGCACCTTCATCCAGCCCACCCAGAAGCAGCGGCAAAACAGCGTGCGCATCAAGCTCAACGCCGTCAGATCCACCGTGGAGGGCAAGCGCGTGGTGCTCATCGACGACTCCATCGTGCGCGGCACCACCTCGGCCCATATCGTCAGCCTCCTGCGCGAAGCCGGGGCCACCGAGGTGCACATGCGCCTGACCGCGCCGCCCTTCCGCTTCCCCTGCTACTTCGGCACCGACATCGACTCCACCGACAACCTCATCGCCGCGCACCACAGCGTCGAGGAAATCGCCGAAATCATCGGCGTGGACAGCCTGGGCTTTTTGAATGTCGAGCACCTGCCCAAGCTGGCCGACCATTCCACCTGCGGCTTCTGCGAGGGCTGCTTCACCGGCAAATACCCCGTGGACCCGCCCCGCGACACCGCTAAGCTCAAGTTTGAGCGCAGCCTGACCGAACGCAGGAGCCAACAGACGGAGGAAGGAAGCCTATGAAAAGCGAGAGCGCAAGCTACAAGGCCGCCGGCGTGGACATCACCGCCGGCTACCGCGCCGTGGAGCTGATGAAAAAACACGTGGCCCGCACGATGATCCCCGGCGTGCTGGAGGGCATCGGCGGCTTCGGCGGCCTGTTTGAGCTGGACATGACGGGCATCCAGCGCCCGGTGCTGGTCAGCGGCACCGACGGCGTGGGCACCAAGCTCAAGCTGGCCTTTCTGATGGACAAGCACGACACCGTGGGCATCGACTGCGTGGCCATGTGCGTCAACGACATCGTCTGCTGCGGCGCAAAGCCCCTGTTCTTCCTGGACTATGTGGCCGTGGGCAAAAACGTGCCCGAGCGCGTGGCGCAGATCGTGGGCGGCGTGGCTGAGGGCTGCGTTGAGGCGGGCTGCGCGCTGGTGGGCGGCGAAACCGCCGAGATGCCCGGCTTCTACCCGGAAGACGAATATGATCTGGCGGGTTTCAGCGCAGGCGTGGTGGACAAGAGCAAGATCCTCGACAAGAACACCATGCAGGAGGGCGACGTGCTTATCGCTTTGCCCTCCAGCGGCGTACATTCCAACGGCTTTTCGCTGGTGCGCAAGGTCTTTCAGGTGGAAAAGGGCGGACTGGACCGCCGCTACGCAGACCTTTCCCGGACGCTGGGTGAAACGCTGCTCACCCCCACCCGCATCTACGTGAAACCCGTGCTGGCGCTGCTGGAAGCCGGGGTGCGCATCCGCTCCGTCAGCCACATCACCGGCGGCGGCTTCTATGAGAACATCCCGCGCTCGCTGGCGGAGGGCATGACGGCCCGCATCGAGCGCAGCGCCGTCAAGGTGCCGCCCATCTTTGACATCATCGCCCGCGAGGGCGGCATCCCCGAGCGCGACATGTTCAACACCTTCAACATGGGCGTGGGCATGTGCCTGACGGTTGCGGCGGAGGACGTCGATCTGGCGCTGGACAGCCTGGCGGACGCGGGCGAGGATGGCGCGTACGCGCTGGGCGAGATCGTGCGCGGCGAAGGCGGGATCGAGCTATGCTGAACATCGCGGTATTGGTGAGCGGCGGCGGGACCAATTTGCAGGCGCTTCTGGACGCGCAGGCGGCGGGAACGCTGAGGAGCGGCCACATCGCCCTGGTGGTGAGCAGCAAGGAGGGCGCCTACGCCCTGACCCGCGCGCAAAACGCGGGCGTGGAAACCGCGGTGCTCTCGCGCGAAAGCGGCGAGACGCCCGACGCCTACGGCGAGCGGCTGATTTCGCTCCTGCGCGCTCACGGCATCGGCCTGGTGGTGCTGGCGGGCTTTATGCTCATCCTGGACGCCTGCGTCATCCGCGCCTACGAGGGCCGCATATTGAACGTGCACCCCAGCCTCATCCCCGCCTTCTGCGGCGAGGGCTATTACGGGCTGCGCGTGCACAAGGCGGCGCTCTCTCGCGGGGTGAAGGTAACCGGCGCGACGGTGCACATCGTTAACGAGATTCCCGACGGCGGGCCGATTCTGGCGCAGAAGGCCGTGGAGGTGCTCCCCGGCGACACGCCCGAAACGCTACAGCGCCGCGTGATGGAGCAGGCCGAATGGCTGCTTTTGCCCCAGGAGACCGAAAAGCTGGCAAAACGCCTGGAAGGGAGCGAAATGGCATGACCGATCTGTTTTCTTATCTGAAGGAACGCCCCTATCCGGGGCGCGGTATTCTGCTGGGCGCGACGCCCGCCGGAAAGGCCGTATGCGCCTATTTTATCATGGGTCGGAGCGAAAACAGCCGCAACCGCGTCTTTGAAAAAACCGACGACGGCATCCGCACCCGCGCGTGGGACGAAAGCAAGATGACCGATCCGAGCCTCATCATCTACCATCCCGTGCGCCGGCTGGCGGACGGGACGCTGATCGTGACCAACGGCGACCAGACCGATACCGTGCGCGATTTCCTTGCGCAGGGCAAGGGCTGGCTGGAGGCGCTGTGCTCGCGCACCTTTGAGCCCGACGCGCCCAACTGGACGCCGCGCGTGTCCGGGCTCATGCAGCCCTGCGGGAGCCATCTGCTCTCCATCCTCAGGGCGCAGGGCGGAAAGCCGGACTGCTGCGAGCGCTTCTTCTACACCTACGACGCGGCCACGCCCGGCGTGGGCCACTTCATCAGCACCTATGAGGGCTTCGGCTCCCCCCTGCCCAGCTACCACGGCGAGCCGGTCGCGGCGCAGGTGCCGGACCTGGACGCCCGCGCGCTGGCGCAGGCCGTCTGGGACGCGCTGGATAAGGACAACCGCGTGTCGCTCTACGTATGCGTGGACGGGAACGAGGTCATCATCAACAAGCACGGCGGGGAGGATGAAACCAAATGAACGAGCTGGAACTCAAATACGGCTGCAACCCCAACCAGAAGCCCGCGCGCATCTTCATGAAAAACGGCGAGCTGCCCATCCGGGTGCTCAGCGGCCGGCCGGGCTATATCAACTTTCTGGACGCCTTCAACGGCTGGCAGCTGGTGCGCGAGCTCAGGCGCGCCACGGGCCTGCCCGCCGCCGCCAGCTTCAAGCACGTCAGCCCCGCCGGCGCGGCCGTGGGCCTGCCGCTGAGCGATGTGCTTCGGCGCATCTACTTCATCGCCCCCGACGCGGAGCTTTCGCCTCTGGCCTGCGCCTATGCGCGCGCCCGCGGCGCGGACCGCATGTCCAGCTTCGGCGACTGGATCTCCCTGTCCGACGTGTGCGACGTCTCCACCGCAAAGCTCATCAAGCCCGAGGTGTCCGACGGCGTGATCGCCCCCGGCTATGAGCCCGAGGCCCTCGAAATCCTCAAAACCAAGCGCAAGGGCAATTACAACATCGTCGAGATCGACCCCGCCTACGAGCCGGAAAAGCTGGAGCGCAAGGACGTGTTCGGCATCACCTTCGAGCAGGAGCGAAACGAGCTGGTCATCGGCGACGATTTCTTTGCCAACGTCGTCACAGAAAACAGGGACCTGCCCGACTTTGCCAGGCGCGACCTGGCCATTGCCATGATCGCCCTCAAGTACACCCAGTCCAACTCCGTGTGCTACGTCAAGGACGGCCAGTGCATCGGCATCGGCGCGGGCCAGCAGAGCCGCATCCACTGCACGCGCCTGGCGGGCGACAAGG
>CHCFC05602__coassemble_89_pt1 | contig 88404 bp, 93 predicted proteins | sample CHCFC05602__metabat2_high_PE_021 | metagenome-assembled genome bin CHCFC05602
CGGCTTTGCCGGGCGGGCGGGGAGTTTGCGCCCCTGGGCGCAAACATTTCTTAAGTATCTGGCGGAAAAGGCCGGCGCAGCCGGACTTTTTCGACAAGCTGTGGGCGCGGCGTCTCGCCGCGCCCCATTTCACGCATGAATGGACACGCACGAAAACGTGTTCATTTCAAGCGCCTAACAGGACCGCGCCACCATGCTTTGCGGCCCAAAAATCCAAAAAATTTTAGCAAAACCCTTGCATTTCGGGGCGTTTTGTTTTATACTACTGAAGCTGTCTGTTTAGGGATGAAGCGGTAAGTTGCCGCCATGGCCATGGCGGGTAATTATCGTGGACCAGCCCGGAAATCGGGCGACGGACTTGAGACATCGCGCGGGGCGCGATCCGCGGCCAGGGCCTGAGCGCTCTCACGGCAAGGGTTCGAAGCGGAAAAGGAAGGCGAGGGTTGCCTCGCCTGCTTACAAGCGGCCGATGGACACACCCGGCCCGGTGTACTTGAGACGAATCAAGGAGGAACGAAAATGGCCAACCAGAAAATCCGTATCAAGCTGAAGGCTTACGAGCACAACCTGATCGATCAGTCCTCCGAGCGGATCGTGGAAACCGCGAAGCGGACGGGCGCGAAGGTTTCGGGCCCCATTCCCCTGCCGACGGAAAAGGAGATCGTGACCATCCTGCGCGCGCCCCACAAGTACAAGGATAGCCGCGAGCAGTTCGAGATGCGCACCCACAAGCGCCTCATCGATATTCACAATCCCAACCCCCGCACGGTCGATGCCATGATGAAGCTGGATCTTCCTGCCGGCGTCGAAATCGAAATCAAGCTCAATAACTAATGCAGGAGGTACGACATCATGAAGAAAGCGATCGTAGGTAAGAAGATCGGCATGACGCAGGTTTTCACCGATGACGGCCGCCTCGTGCCCGTGACCGTGGTGGAGGCCGGCCCCTGCAAGGTCGTGCAGAAGAAGACCACCGAGTCCGACGGTTACGACGCCGTGCAGGTCGGCTTTGACACCTATGCGGAAAACCGCGCCAAGAAGCTGGTCAACAAGCCCCTCACGGGCCATTTCAAGAAGGCCGGCGTCGCCCCCACCCGTTACCTGCGCGAGTTCCGCCTGGATAACGTGGCCGAGCTGGAAGTGGGCAACGAGCTGACCGTTTCCCAGTTTGAGGCTGGCGAGAAGATCGATGTCAGCGGCGTGAGCAAGGGCCACGGCTTCACCGGTACCATCCAGCGCTGGAACCAGCACACCGGCCCCATGGCCCACGGCTCCAAGTATCATCGCGGCGTGGGCTCCATGAGCGCCAACTCCGACCCCTCCCGCGTGTTCAAGAACAAGCACATGCCCGGCCATTACGGCGTGGAGCGCGTGACCGTCCAGAACCTGGAGATCGTCCGGGTGGACGCTGAGCGCAACCTGCTCCTCATCAAGGGCGCGGTGCCCGGCCCCAACGGCGGCCTTCTGCTGGTGCGCAACACCTGCAAGGCTTAACGGCGCCACACATTGGGAAATGTAAGTACCCTTTTATGAAGGAGGAAATCAACACCATGCCTAAGACTTCTTTGTATAACATGGAAGGCGCGGCCATTGGCGAAGTGGAGCTGAGCGAGGAGCTCTTTGCCGCTCCCATCAACACCGCCGCTATGCATCTGGTCGTCCGCTCCATTCTGGCCAACCAGCGCCAGGGCACGCAGAGCGCCCTCACCCGCGGCGAGGTCCGCGGCGGCGGCCGTAAGATCTACCGTCAGAAGGGCACCGGCAACGCGCGTCACCATGGCAACCGCGCTCCGCAGTTCCGTCACGGCGGCGTCGTCTTTGCGCCCAAGCCCCGCGACTACGTCATCAACGTGCCCAAGAAGATCCGCCGCCTGGCCTTCAAGAGCGCCATGACCTCCAAGCTCAACGCCGGCGAGATCATCGTGGTGGACGAGATCAAGCTCGCCGAGCCCAAGACCAAGCTCATGGCCAAGGTGCTGGGCAACTTCGACCTCAAGGGCTGGACCATGCTGGTGCTCCCCGGCCGCGACGAGACCCTCGTGCGCGCCAGCGGCAACATCGAAAAGCTCCAGACTTCCTACGTCAACACCCTCAACGTGTACGATATCCTGAAAGCCGGCAAGATCATCCTCACCAAGGATGCTCTCAAGGGCGTAGAGGAGGTTTACGCATGAAAAATCCCCATGACGTCATCCTGCGCCCCGTTCTGACCGAAGCGTCCTACGAGGGCATCGCGGACAAGCGCTACGTGTTCGAAGTGCAAAAGAGCGCCAACAAGACCGAGATCAAGCTCGCGCTTGAGGCCATCTTCAAGGACATCAAGGTCGAGAAGGTCAACACCCTGCGCACCATCGGCAAGATCAAGCGCCAGGGCCGCACCTCCGGCCGCACCCCGGAGATCAAAAAGGCCTATGTGACCCTCACCAAGGACTCCAAGCCCATCGAGTTCTTTGAAGGCATGGCTGACTAATAGCAGGGAGGACAAGACACGATGGCTATTCGAGTTTATAAGCCGACCTCGCCCGCCCGCCGTTTCATGTCGGTGCTGACGTACGAGGAGATCACCACCAACAAGCCGGAAAAGAGCCTGCTTGAGTGCAAGAAGAAGAACGCCGGCCGCAACAAGCAGGGCAAGATCACCGTGCGCCACCAGGGCGGCGGCAACAAGGTCAAGTACCGCATCATCGATTTCAAGCGCAACAAGCTGGACATCCCCGCCAAGGTCGCTACCATCGAGTACGACCCCAACCGCTCGGCCTTCATCGCCCTGCTCCACTATGCGGACGGCGAAAAGCGCTACATCCTGGCGCCTCTTGGCCTGAACGTGGGCGACACCGTCATCTCCAGCGCTACCGCTGACATCAAGCCCGGCAACGCGCTGCCCATCTCCGCCATCCCCGTCGGCACCCTGATCCACAACCTGGAGATCAAGCCCGGCCGCGGCGGCCAGATGGTCCGCTCCGCCGGCATGAGCGCGCAGCTCATGGCCAAGGAAGGCCAGTACGCGCAGGTCCGCCTGCCCAGCGGCGAGGTGCGCAAGGTGCCCATGAACGCCATGGCCACCATCGGCACCGTGGGCAACACCGATCACGAGAACGTGCGCATCGGCAAGGCTGGCCGCAAGCGCCACATGGGCGTCCGGCCCACTGTGCGCGGCGTCGTCATGAACCCCTGCGATCACCCGCATGGCGGCGGCGAGGGCAAGAGCCCCGTTGGCATGCCCGCCCCTGTGACTCCCTGGGGCAAGGTTGCGCTGGGACTTAAGACCCGCAAGCACAAGAAGTACTCCAACAAGATGATTGTGAAGCGCGCGGGCAAGTAAGCCCATGCATCCAAGGAAGGAGGAAGCCTCTCAATGAGCCGTTCCGTCAAGAAGGGACCTTTTGTAAACGAAGCGCTGATGAAGCGTATCGTTGAAATGAATAACACCGGCAAGAAGGCGGTCGCCAAGACCTGGTCCAGGTCCTCCACCATCTTCCCGGATTTCGTGGGCCACACCATCGCCGTGCATGACGGCCGCAAGCATGTGCCCGTCTACATCACCGAGGACATGGTCGGCCACAAGCTGGGCGAGTTCGCCCCCACCCGCACGTATCGCGGTCACGCCGGCGAAAAGGCCACCGGCAAAAAGTAAGCGGAAGGAGTGAGTTTCCATGGCAACCAATACCCAGAAGAAGGCGCAAGCCCACATGGCGGCCCGCGATACTCGTCCCGCCGCTCATGCCAAGTACGTGCGCATCTCTTCCCGCAAGGTCAAGATCGTCATTGACCTCATCCGCGGCAAGAATGTGGACGACGCGCTCGCCATCCTTCAGTACACCCCCAAGGCCGCCGCTCCCGTGGTGCACAAGCTGCTCTCCAGCGCCATCGCCAACGCGGTCAACAACAACGAGATGGACCGCAAGTCCCTCTACGTCGCCGAAGTCTACGCCAACCCCGGCCCCACGCTCAAGCGCTACGTTGCCCGCTCCCGCGGCAGCGCGTCCCCCATCCTCAAGCGCACCAGCCACATCAGCGTGGTGCTGGACCAGAAGTAATCCAAGGGAGGTTTATCAATGGGACAGAAAGTAAATCCCCACGGCGCTCGCGTTGGCGTGATCTTCAACTGGAGCACCCGCTGGTATGCCGGCAAGAAGGATTTCGCGAACAACCTCGTTGAGGATTACAAGCTCCGCGAAATGCTCAAGAAGAAATACTACGCCACCGGTATCAGCCACATCGATATCGAGCGCAGCGCCAACCGCGTGACCATCAACATCTTTACCGCCAAGCCCGGCATGATCATCGGCCGCGGCGGCGCGGGCATCGAGGCGCTCAAGAAGGACATCGAAGCCTTCCTGGGCCGTCCTGCCAACATCAACATCATGGAGATCAAGGTGCCTGACACCAACGCCCAGCTCGTGGCCGAAAACATCGCCCAGCAGCTGGAGAAGCGCATCTCCTTCCGCCGTGCCATGAAGCAGAGCCTGCAGCGCGCCATGCGCGCCGGCGCCAAGGGCATGAAGACCACCGTGAGCGGCCGTCTGGGCGGCGCGGATATCGCCCGCACCGAGCACTATCACGAGGGCTCCATCCCCCTGCAAACGCTTCGCGCCGACATCGACTACGGCTTCGCCGAAGCCAAGACCACCTATGGCCGCTTGGGCGTCAAAGTCTGGGTGTACAAGGGACAGCGTCTTCCCAAGCCCAAGAAAGCGCCGGTCGCCGCCAAAACCGAAGGAGGCAAATAAGCTATGTTGATGCCTAAGAGAGTGAAACGCCGTCGCGTTTTCCGTGGCCGCATGAAGGGCAAGGCCATGCGCGGCAACTTCCTGGCCTACGGCGATTTCGGCCTGGTCGCCACCGAGCCCAGCTGGATCACCTCCCAGCAGATCGAGGCGGCCCGTATCGCCCTGACCCGCTACACCAAGCGCGGCGGTCAGGTGTGGATCAAGATCTTCCCCGACAAGCCCGTTACCGAAAAGCCCGCTGAGACCCGCATGGGCTCGGGCAAGGGCTCTCCCGAGTACTGGGTGGCGGTGGTCAAGCCCGGCCGCGTTCTGTTCGAGATCGCGGGCGTTCCCGAGGAAGTGGCGCGCGAGGCCCTGCGTCTGGCCTCCCACAAGCTGCCCCTCAAGACCAAGATCCTCGTGCGTGAGGACAACAAAGAAGCGGGTGGTGAAGCACAATGAAGGCTAAGGAGCTAAGAGCCATGAACAAGACCGAGCTTGAAAACAAGGTCGGAGAACTGAAGGCGGAGCTGTTCAACCTTCGTTTCCAGCTTGCCACCGGTCAGTTGCAGAACACCACGGTCATCGCCAGCACCAAGCGCGACATCGCCCGCTGCATGACCATCCTTCGCGAGCAGGAACTCAAGGACGCCCGCTAAGGGCCTAAGTAAATGAAGGAGGCAACCGCTTCAATGTCTGAGCAGAGAGGACTTCGCAAAACCCGCGAGGGCGTGGTCGTCAGCGACAAGATGGACAAGACCATCGTCGTGGAGATCAAGACCCGCGTGCGCCATCCGCTGTATGGCAAGATTATGAACCAGACCAGCAAGCTCAAGGCCCATGACGAAAACAACGAGTGCGGCGTCGGCGACCGCGTGCGCGTGATGGAAACCCGCCCGCTGAGCCGCGACAAGCGCTGGCGCTTGGTCGAAATCGTAGAGAAGGCCAAGTAATATACCGCAGCCCTCACAGGCAAAAGGGCCTTGTGCCAAGCCTCTGATGGGCGCTCCGAATCAACAGTCGCGGGAAAGCGCCCCGCTTTCCCGATTCCAACAAGGAGGAAAAACCGTATGATCCAGCCGCAAACGCGACTCAAGGTGGCCGATAACTCCGGCGCCAAGGAAATCATGTGCATCCGCGTGCTCGGCGGTTCCTTCCGCCGTGACGGCTCCATCGGCGACGTGATCGTGGCCAGCGTCAAGAGCGCCACCCCCGGCGGCGCCGTGAAAAAGGGCGACGTGGTCAAGGCCGTGGTCGTCCGCATGCGCAAGCAGAAGCGCCGTCCCGACGGCAGCTATATCCGCTTTGACGACAACGCCGCCGTCATTATCAACGACCAGAAAATGCCCCGTGGCACCCGTATCTTTGGACCTGTTGCCCGCGAGCTGCGCGAGAAGGACTTCATGAAGATCGTTTCGCTGGCTCCCGAAGTGCTGTAATTGGGAGGATTGACGAATGAATAAGGTTCATGTCAAAAAGAACGACCAGGTCGTCGTCATCTCCGGTCCCAAGGACGGCGATAAGGCCATCAAGGGCAAGCAGGGCAAGATCCTGACCGTCGACCCCAAGGCCGGCAAGGTGATCGTCGAGGGCGTCGCCTACGTCACCAAGCACCAGAAGCCCCGCCGTCAGGGCCAGCAGGGCGGCATCTTCCAGAAGGAGCGCGCCATCGACGCCTCCAACGTGATGCTCGTCTGCCCCAAGTGCGGCAAGGCCACCCGCGTCGCCCACCGCGTAACCGAGGTGGAGCGCGAGGACGGCTCCAAGAAGAAGAAAATCGTCCGCGTCTGCAAGCGCTGCAAAGCGGATATTGACTGAGGAGGTAAGGTAAATGGCTACTCGCATTAAGGAAAAGTACCTCAATGAAGCCGTGCCTGCCCTCCAGCAGAAGTTCGGCTACAAAAACCCCATGCAGATCCCCAAGCTCTCCAAGATCGTCATCAACATGGGCCTGGGCGACTGCAAGGACAACCCCAAGGCGCTGGAAGTGGCCGTCAAGGAACTGGCCGCCATCGCCGGCCAGCAGCCGCTGGTGACCAAGGCCCGCAAGTCCATCGCCAACTTCAAGCTGCGCGAGGGCATGAACGTGGGCGCCAAGGTGACCCTCCGCGGCTCCCGCATGGAAGAGTTCATGGATAAGCTGGTCAACATCGCCCTTCCCCGCGTGCGCGACTTCCGCGGCGTGAGCGACAAGGCCTTTGACGGCCGCGGCAACTACGCCCTGGGTATCCGTGAGCAGCTTCTCTTCCCCGAAATCGAGTACGACAAGGTGGAAAAGATCCGCGGCATGGAAATGATCTTCGTTACGACCGCCCAGACCGACGAGGAGTGCAAGGAGCTGCTTCGTCTGCTGGGGATGCCGTTCGCGCAGTAAGGAAAGGGAGGAGCAAGAAACATGGCTAAGACCAGTATGAAAATCAAGCAGGCCAGAACGCCCAAGTTCTCCACCCGTGCCTATACGCGCTGCCGCCTGTGTGGCCGCCCGCATTCGGTGCTTCGCAAGTACGGCATCTGCCGTATCTGCTTCAGAGAGCTGGCCTACAAGGGCCAAATCCCCGGTGTCCGCAAGGCCAGTTGGTAAGCGGGAAAGAACGGAAGGAGGTTCCATCATGGTTGTGAATGATCCCATCGCCGATATGCTGACCCGCATCCGCAATGCGCAGATCGCCAAGCACGACGCCGTCGTTCTGCCCGCCAGCAACACCAAGAAGGCGATCGCCAAGATCCTCTTGGCGGAAGGTTATGTCAAGTCGGTCGATTTCATCGATGACGGCCCCCAGGGCAGCATCAAGATCGTCCTGAAATATGTCAACGGCAAGCAGCAGCCCGTGATCGCCGGCCTCAAGCGCATCTCGAAGCCCGGCCTTCGCGTCTACGCCAGGTCCGAGGAGCTGCCCAAGGTGCTGGGCGGCCTGGGCATCGCCATCATCTCCACCTCCAAGGGGCTGATGACGGACCGCGAAGCCCGCAAGCAAATGATCGGCGGCGAAGTGCTCGCCTACATCTGGTAAACCGACACGCAATGGAGGTGTAAGACAATGTCTCGAATCGGAAAACTTCCGATCACTGTCCCCGCGGGCGTGACGGTAACGGTGGACGAGGACAACACCGTAACGGTGAAGGGCCCCAAGGGCACCTTGACCCAGGCGGTGAACCGCGATATCACCCTCAAGCAGGAAGGCAATGTCCTGACCCTTGAACGCCCCAGCGACGCCAAGCCCCACAAGGCCATGCACGGCCTCTACCGCAGCCTGGTCCACAACATGGTGGTTGGCGTGACCGAAGGCTTCCAGAAGACCCTGGTGCTGGTGGGCACCGGCTACCGCGCCCAGGCCGACGGCGGCAAGAAGCTGACCATCAACATCGGCTTCAGCCATCCCGTCATCCTCGACGCGCCCGAGAATATCACCTTTGAGACCCCTGAGCAGACCAAGATCGTCGTCAAGGGCATCAACAAGCAGCAGGTGGGCAACCTTGCCGCCGATATCCGCGCCATCCGCAAGCCGGAACCCTATCTGGGCAAGGGCATCAAGTACGAGGACGAGGTTATCCGCCGCAAGGAAGGCAAGACCGGTAAATAATCGAAAGGGGAGTGAACGCAAATGTTTAAGACGCGAGACCGCAATGCGGACCGCAAGATCCGCCATGCCCGTGTTCGCAGGAAAATCAGCGGCACCCCGGAGATGCCGCGTCTGTGCGTGTACCGCAGCCTGAACAACATCTACGCGCAGGTCATCGACGACACCAAGGGCGTCACTTTGGTCGCCTGCTCCACCCAGGAGAAGGACGTCATGGCCCAGATCAAAGATACCGACAAGAAGGGCGCTGCCAAGATCGTTGGCAAGCTGATCGCCGAGCGTGCGTCCGAGGCGGGCATCAAGCAGGTGGTCTTTGACCGCGGCGGCTACGTATACACGGGCCGCGTGGCCGAGCTGGCCGCCGGCGCCCGCGAAGCCGGACTTGAATTCTAAGTAAGGAGGACGAACGCATGCAACGCATGGAACAGGTCAGCGAATTCAAAGAGAAGCTCGTTGCCGTCAACCGCGTTACCAAGGTCGTCAAGGGCGGCCGCAACTTCCGCTTCTCTGCGCTGGTTGTGGTCGGCGATGAAAAAGGCCGTGTGGGCGCGGGCATGGGCAAGGCCGCTGAAATTTCCGAGGCGATCCGCAAGGGCACCGAGGACGCCAAAAAGCACCTGATCAACGTGCCGGTTCTGGGCACCTCGATCCCCCATGAGAGCATCGGCCGCTTCGGCACGGGCAAGGTTGTCCTTCTGCCCGCTCCCGAGGGCACCGGCGTCATCGCCGGCGGCGCCGCCCGCGCGGTGCTGGAGCTGGCGGGCATCCGCGATATCCGCACCAAGAGCTACGGCACCAACAACAAGATCAACATGGTCAAGGCGACGCTGGAGGGCCTCAAGCAGCTGCGCAGCGCCGAGGAGGTCGCCAAGCTGCGTGGCAAGACCGTCGAAGAAATTCTGGGCTGAGGAGGACGACGAAGATGAAACTGCAAATCACGCTCAAGAAGTCGCCGATCTCCAGCCTTCAGGTGCACAAGGACACCGTCGCCGCGCTGGGCCTGCGCAAGGTCGGCCAGACGGTGATCAAGGAGGACAACGCCTGCATCCGCGGGCAGATCTTCCGCGTGAAGCACATGATCGACGTTCAAGAAATCAAGGACTGAGGAGGGAAAGCCAATGAAACTGCATGAGCTGGGCCCCGCCGCGGGTTCCACCACTGCGCCCAAGCGCCTTGGTCGAGGCGTGGGCTCCGGTCTGGGCAAGACCTCCGGTAAGGGCCACAAGGGCGCCAAGGCCCGTTCCGGCGGCGGCAAGCGCCCCGGCTTCGAGGGCGGCCAGATGCCTCTGTACCGCCGCGTCCCCAAGAAGGGCTTCACCAACATCTTCCGCACGGAGTATGCCACGGTGAACGTGGGACAGCTGGAGGTGTTTGATAACGGCACCGTCGTGACCGCCGCCATGCTCAAGGAAGCCAAGATCATCAGGAAAACGCTGGATGGGGTGAAGGTTCTGGGCAATGGGGAGCTGACCAAGAAGCTCACCGTGGAAGCCGCGAAGTTCACCGCATCGGCCAAGGAGAAGATCGAGGCCCTCGGCGGGAAAGCCGAGGTGAAGTAAGATGGCTAGGAACCCGAACAAAGTAGGCGTTTGGCAATCTCTTCGCAATGCGTGGAAGGTGCAGGACATCCGCAAAAAGCTGGTCTACACCTTTCTGATGCTGGTGGTGTTCCGTCTGGTGGGCGTCATTCCCGCCCCCGGCGTCGATTATGCGCGCGTGCAGGCCTCCATGGGCTCCAACACGCTGCCGCTGCTGGATCTGGTCAACATGATGACCGGTTCCAACTTCCAGAACATGACCATCATGGCCATGGGTATCACCCCCTACATCAACTCCTCCATTATCATGCAGCTTCTGACCATCGCCATCCCCGCTCTGGAGCGCCTGCAAAAGAGCGGCCCCGAGGGCCAGAAGAAAATCGCCCAGATCACCCGCTATGTCACCGTGGGTCTTGCCGTGGTGCAGGCCATCGGCCTGGTGGCCAGCCTTGGCTACATCAAGGACGGATGGTTTAACACGGTGCTGGTGGGCGTGAGCATGGCCGGCGGTACTGCCCTGGCCATGTGGATCGGCGAGCGCATTACGGAGAAGGGTCTTGGCAACGGCATTTCGCTGCTGATCTTCGCCGGTATCATCTCCAACCTCTTTACCGGCTACACCACTTTGATTCGCAATGCCTTCCAGGCGACCAGCCTCACCCCGTGGCTCACGCTTCTGGCGGTGCTGCTGGTGGCTGTGGTGATGATCGTGCTGGTCACGTTCGTGGACATGGGCGTTCGCCGCATCAACGTCCACTTCGCCAAGCGCGTCAGCGGCCGCAAGATGTACGGCGGTCAGAACAGCGTGATCCCCATGAAGGTGGTCAGCGTGGGCGTGTTGCCGCTGATCTTCGCCTATTCCTTCATGGCGTTCCCCGGCACCATCATCCAGCTCGTGGGTGGCTCCGACAGCGCCGCCGCCATCTGGTGGTCGCGCTACATGAACGGCGCCAGCTTCTGGTATCTGCTGGTGACGGCGCTGCTGATCATCGCCTTTACCTACTTCTACAGCTCCATCTCCTTCCAGCCGGATGAGATGGCCAAAAACATCCAGCAGCAGGGCGGCGCGATCCCCTCGGTGCGCCCGGGCAAGCCCACGGCGGATTACCTGCGCCGCATCAATGGCCGTCTGACCCTGTTTGCCGCGTTGTTCCTGGCAATCCTGGCCACGGTTCCCACGGTCTTTACCGTTGGACTGCAGACGCAGATTCCGTTTGCCGCCAGCAGCATCCTCATCGCGGTCAGCGTGGTGCTGGAGACCAAGCGTCAGCTCGACGACCTGCTGGTCAGCCGCAACTACGACTCCATCTCCTGACCAGAGCCGTCCGACCGTACGAATGATGCGCCGCTAAGGCGCGGCACAGGCACATTTACCGCATCTGTGGTATACTGTAAATGTGCCGCGCGTTAGCGGCCTTCATCCGTGAACAGGAGGAATGACGTATGAACATCATTTTCCTAGGCCCTCCGGGGGCCGGCAAGGGCACGCAGGCCCAGATCGTCTGCCAGCGGCTGGGGATTCCCCAGGTTTCCACGGGCGACATGCTGCGCGCGGCCATCGCCGCGGGTACCGAAATGGGCCGAAAGGCCAAGGAATACATGGACCAGGGCCAGCTGGTGCCCGATGAGGTCGTCATCGGCATCGTCAGGGACCGCCTGGCGGACGCGGATTGCCAGAAGGGTTACATCCTGGACGGCTTCCCGCGCACGGTGGAGCAGGCCAAGGCGCTGAGCACCTTCGCCAAGATCGACGTGGCCATCAACCTGGATGTGCCCGACGATGTGCTGGTCAAGCGCCTCAGCGGCCGCCGTGTGTGTCCGCTGTGCGGCGCGCCCTATCACGTGGACCGGCTGAACGGCGAAACCGTCTGCCGCGCCGACGGGACCCCGCTGATCCAGCGCGACGACGACAAGGCCGAGACGGTGCTGAACCGCCTTGCGGTCTATCATCAAAAGACCGCGCCGCTGATCGACCATTACCGCGCGGAGGGCCTGCTGAAGAACATCGGCGGCGGTCTGAGCCTGGAGGAGATCAGCGAGGAGATCTTCAGGACACTTGAGGCGATCCAATGATTTATCTCAAGAATGCACAGCAGCTTGCTTTGATGCGAAAGTCGGGCGCACTCCTCTACGAGGTGCTCTGCCGCCTGCGCGAGGCCATCAAGCCCGGCATGAGCACCGCTGAGCTGGATGTGTACGCCGAACAGCTCATTCGCAAGCACAAGGCGATTCCCTCGTTCCTGGATTACCAGGGCTACCCTGCCACCATCTGCGCCTCGGTCAACGACGAGGTGGTGCATGGCATCCCCTCCGACAAGACCATCCTCAAGGAGGGCGATGTGCTCTCGATTGACTGCGGCCTGATTCTGGACGGATGGCAGTCCGACAGCGCCTTTACGGTGGGCGTCGGCGCCATCAGCGAAGAAAACCGCAAGCTCATCGAGGTTACGGAGGAGAGCTTCTACAAGGGCGTGCGCAAGGCTGTCAACGGCAATCACCTGGGCGATATCGGCAGCGCCATTCAGACCTATGCCGAGAGCTTCGGCTACGGGGTCATCCGCGACCTTACGGGCCACGGCATCGGCCGGGCCATGCATGAGGAGCCCAGCGTGCCCAACTTCGGAAAACCGGGCCATGGCACCAGGCTGCGCCCCGGCATGACGCTGGCCGTCGAGCCGATGATCGCCATGGGGGACTATCATGTGGCCGAGCTGGAGGACGGCTGGACCATCGTGACGGAGGATGGCAGCGTATGCTCGCACTATGAGCACACCATTGCCATCAACGAGCATGGCCTGCCGGAGCTTCTGACCTATCCGGGCTTTGCCCTGACGGAGGAAGCCGAGTGAAAGCACAGCCGACGGAACCGGGGCGTGTGGTCGTATCCACGCAGGGGCATGACGCCGGACGCTGGCACGTCATCGTGGACGTGCTGGACGGGCGCTACGTGCTCATCTGCGACGGAGAGGCGCGCAAGCTCGCCCGGCCCAAGAAAAAACAGGTCAAGCATCTTCGCGCGCTGCCGCTGACCTTTCCCGTGAGGGGAAAGGGAGCGTCCGGCGGGCCGATTGCCGACAGCGACATCCGCGCGGCGCTCCGTGCGGCCAGGAATGCTTACGAAACCAGGACCGGCTCCGCGCCCACGCGTGCGCGGCCAGAGAAAGACAAGGAGGAAGGCGCGCTTGTCCAAAAGTGATGTCATCGAAATGGAAGGCACGGTCATTGAGGCGCTTCCCAACGCGAACTTCAAAGTGGAGCTCGCCGGCGGCCACCGGATCATGGCACAGATTTCCGGAAAGATGCGCATGAACTTCATCCGCATCTATCCCGGCGACAAGGTCACGGTGGAGCTTTCGCCCTATGATCTGACGCGCGGCCGCATCACGTGGCGCAGCAAGAACTGATACCCGCGGCGGCTGCCGCCGCGCAAGTAAGGAGGATACGAGCATGAAGGTACGCCCCTCGGTCAAGCCCATCTGCGAAAAGTGCAAGATCATCAAGCGCAAGGGCCGCGTGATGGTGATCTGCGAAAACCCCAAGCATAAGCAGAAGCAGGGCTGATGTTTTGCGTCGGTGCCATGCGCATCCGGACGCATGAAATACGCCGCGCGGACAGGATTCGCGCGGCTTTCTTTTTGACAGAACACCGGCAATGTGCTAGAATGCAACAGAACCGGAGAAATCTGTGTATGGAGGGTTGAAAATGAAAAAGATCATAGCGGTCATGGTGGCCATCGCGCTGTTGCTGATGAGCGCTGCAGTCCTGGGCGAAGGAAATGTGCTCATGCCCGTGGAGCTGAACGTGGACAGCCTGGAATACGTGGATGAGACCCATTATCTCATCGCCCGCGATGCGGATTCCCGCCTCTATGGCCTTTACAGCACGGACGGCGAAATGCTGATTCCCTGCGAATATGGCCTGCTGGCCTATGCGGATTTCGGCTTCTTTGAGGCCATCAACGAGGACGGGATCAACACCCACGCGCTGCTGCGCGCCGACGGGCAGGCCGTGACCGGGTGGGAGTACGCCGCCTTTGAGATTTTAAGCGAAAAGTGGGGTCTGGCGGTGACGCTGGAGCCCACCGAGAGTGAGGATTACGACTATTCCGGCGGCTTCCTGGGCGGCGGCGACCACTATGTGGTGACGGCCTATGACGTGTACGACCTGGAAGCGGGCCAGAAGGTAGGCACCCTTGCGCGCGAGGACTGCGATACTGCCGTGCCTCATGGCGACTATCTCTACGTGGAGGACCGTCAGGAGGTCATCCATGTGTACGACAAGACCCTTACGCCAGTGGATGTTGAGGTGACCTCCCTCTACAACGCCTATGACGAGGTGGACGGCAACGCGGTGTGCCTCAGCGACGGCCGGGTCATTGCCGAGGACGTCTACAGCGCCTATGAGGACACCGACACCGGCTACATCAGGGTGAGCGGTGACAACGGCATGCGCCTGGTGGACGCCGAGGGCAACGTGCTGGTGCCGGAGGGCTTTGATTCCATCGGCATGGTGTACGACGGCTATGTGACCGTCGAGCAGGACGGCCTCTGCGGCCTCTATGACCTGGCCGGCGGCAGGCTGGCGGTGCCCTGCGAATATGACGAGGTGTACTACTTTGGCCTGGCTACCATCTACAGCTATGTGCACAACGGCTTTGTCTGCGTGGAGAAGGACGGCAAGGTGGGCTTTGTGGATACCGACGGACAGGTGACCTGCGAGCTCAAGTATGGTGCCGCGGGCGTGACGCAGCATGGCTGCTCCCTTACGGTGACGGATCTGGATGGCTCCATCTACATCGTGGCGGCCGACGGTACCCAGACCAAGACGGACTTTGACGAGGTGGACGAATACTCCGGCGGCGACGGCTCGCTGCTGATCGTGTGCAAGGATGACGCCTACGGCCTGGTGGACTGGCACGGGAACGAGGTGCTGCCTCTGGAGTACGCGAGCTATGACATCACCATCACCGACTATGCGGATGCGGTGATCGTGGATGATACGCTGATGGTGCGGTAAAAAGGCATATACAAAGGGCCCGGCGCCTGGCGCCGGGCCCTTTGTATATGCCTTGGCCGCGGAGGGTTACCCGCGGTAGTCGGGATCAAACAGCAGCTTCATCAGATCGGTGCCGTCCATCTGCACAGGCTCGCAGGCCAGCTCCTCCTCGCAGAACTTGCGCATGGGAGCGGGCTTGCCCGCCGCGCGCGCGGCGGCTACGGTCCGGCTGTCGTAGATGGCATAGGGCACGGGGCTGCCGTCGTGCGTGCGCGTGGTCAGGAGCGTGGGATGGTCGCTTAGAAGCAGCAGGCGGAAGTCCTCTCCGCGTGCGGTCAGCTCGTTCAGGATGGGCGCGACCACGCGGCTTTCCACATTCTGAATGGCTTCCAGCTTGCGGCCCAGGTCGCCCGCGTGGGCCATCTCGTCCGGCGCCTCGATGTGCACGGCGGCAAAATCATCCCCGCCGGCCAGCGCGTCCAGCGCGCAGCGCACCTTGCCCTCGTAGTTGGTGTCCAGGTCGCCGTTCGCCCCTTCCACATGCGGCGTCTTGAGGCCGGCCAGCCCTGCGATGCCCCATACCAGCGGCACGGCGCTCACCACCGTGCCCCAGTGGCCGTACTTTTCCCGAAAGGAGGGCAGGCGCACGGCGGTGGCGGCGCCCCAGGGCCAGATCATGTCGGCGGGCAGCAGGCCCAGGCTTTTGCGGCGCAGGTTGACGGGGTGGTCCTTGAGCACCTCATAGCTGCGCAGCATGAGCGAGCGGATATCGTCGCACAGCTTGCGGGCCGCCGCGTCGTCCGTCTCCCGCACCATATGGGGCAGATGTGTGTCGATGGGCTGCTCCAGCACGTTGTGCGGCTCGGTCAGGCAGACGCTGGCCAGGTCTTTTGCGCCGGAGGTCATGACCCCCACGTGCCGGAAGGTGTCCGTCACCGTGATGGAAAGTCCGGCGTCCTTCATCAGCGCCGCAAAGCCGGGGTCGGCCAGCAGGTCGTTCATCAGGGTGGTGGCTTCCTCGCCGTGGATGTTGCCGCCGTTGTGGCTGTGAATCACCAGCCGCCCGTCTTCGCCGGGCAGCACGGCGCACAGGTTGACCCGGAAGCTGATGGTTCCATCGGGCAGGGACACGCCCATGCCGGCGGCTTCCAACACGCTGCGGCCCGTATAATAGGTCTGCGGTGCATAGCCGAAGATGCTCAAAATGGCGGTGTCGCTGCCTGCAGGCATGCCGTGGGGCACCGTGAGCGCGCGGCCGCAGAAGCAGCCCGCGCAGCGGTCGAAGGCGGGCAGGGCCAGCGCCTCCAGCGGGGTTTTGCCGGCGAGCTGGGGCAGGCGCGTGTCGGCCATGCCGTCGCCGATGACCAGTACATATTTCATCCTGAAAGCCTTCCTTCCCTGTCCCTGGCGAGTCGCGTCACTCGGCCCAGATGATGTCGTCGCGCAGGCGGTAGAGCGTCGCGCCGTATTTCTTGCGGCAGAACGCGTCCACAAACCAGTCGATTTCCTTCACCGCGTCGTACTGCACATAGCCGTAGCGCTCGCCGTTGCGCGTGGCGCCGCGCATGTTGCTGTCCGTCCAGGTGACGGTGTCGGTCTCCGGGTCGTAATCCTCAATGAAGATCAGGCTGTGCGCGCCCACGCCATAGTAGTAGTTCGCGGCCATCTGGAAGTAATCCCCACGCTGAACCTGCTTAAGAAAAGCGCGGGCATCCTCCCAGTTTTCCTCCTTGGTCTTGTCCGGGTCATAGCGGAAGCTGGCCGCCACATAGAAGGGGTTGCCCTCGGAGGCGGGCACGTCTTTCCATTCCACGCCGTAGACGTAGTCGGTGCACTCCTCGCGCGGCTTGTTGTCGGGGATGACCAGCGGGGTATCGGGATACTCCGCCATGCGGAAGCGGTCGCGGTTCTCCCGGAAGAGATAGACCGTGAAGTTTTTGCACACGTAAATATCGCCGCTGTAATGCGCGCGCTGGGGCTGGCCGCCGGCTTCGTCAAACTTTTCCTTCGCCAGGTCGATGATGCCGTCGATAAAGGCCTTGCGCGCGTCGCCCTGCCCCTCGGATTCGACGGTCTGAAGCTGCTCCTGCTCTCCGTCCTCCCCGATGATGGTGATGGATACGTCGGCCATGGCCGCAAGCGGCAGGCACAGGGCCAGCGCCAGAAGCGCGCACAGGGCGCGGCGGAAATGATGCTTCATGCGAATCGTCCTCCCACTCGGTTGCTGATGATACGTATGCATTGTACACAAAACCGAGGCAAAAGTAAACCGCTCAAAAAAGGAGTTGGGCGCGGCGGAACCGAATAAAGAATGCCATAGCAATACGAAAGAAGGTGGGGAAACACCATGTCCATCCGAAGAATGCTGATGCTGATTGCGGCCCTTGTGCTGATTCCCTCCATGGCGCTGGGTGCGGTGACGGAGGATGCGTTTGCACGGTGGTATGACCACATCGCCTATCTGACGGAGGAAGCAGGCATCCGGACGGTCGGCAGCATGGGGCATGACGTGGCCTATTACTATCTGCTGGAGGAATACGAGCGCATCGGCATGAGCTATGACGATGAGACCCTATGGAAAAGCGGATGCATCGCCAATGGCTATGACGCGTTCAACATCGTGGGGGTGAAGCCTGCGCTCAACGAGAACCCCCGGATTATCACCGTGTGCGCGCATTATGACAGCATTTCGCCCGGCGCGCGGGACAACGCCAGCGGCGTGGCCACGGTGCTGCTGGCGATGGAGTATTTCCAGCAGCTTGCGCCTTATCCGGATACGGAGCTGCGCTTCATCGCCTTCACGGGGGAGGAATCGGGTCACGAGGGCTCGCTGATGTATGTCGAAAATCTGACGCCGGACGAAAAGCAGCGCTCCCTGGCCACGTTTAACGTCGATATCCTGCTCGTGGACGCGGAGGACACGCAGGCGGCCTTTTCCTGCGATACACTGGGCATGCGCACGGAGGACGGCTACGTATCCGGCACGGAGGCCAGCCCCGCCGTGAACGCCGGCGCAAGGGCCATCCTTGCCGCCATGGAGGAGACGGGTCTCTTTGACGCCGGGGAGGAGGGCGTAACCTGGTGCGTGCCGCGCCACCTGGGCGCGAGCGACCATGAATCCTTCCATCTCTCCGGAATCGACGCGGTCAACGTCTGCTTCCGGGGCAATGTGGCCGAAGGCGGCAGCTGGCCAGGCGTCATGCACACCCCGGAGGACGTAATGGGGGATTTTGACCTGGAGCGGAGCCGGCAGGCGCTGGAGGTGCTGCTGACCGCCGTGGAAGGATTGGCCGCCGACCCTGACTATGGTGCGTAGCGGCGCTGTACGTTTCTGGTTTTTCGGTTGACTTTACCGGGATGAAGTCTATAATAGAAAATAACCGCGCCCCGTTTTTGAGGCGCCAGTACGCTGGATGGAGGAGGTCAGAGTATGGCGGTCGTTACCGTAAACGAAGATGTGTGCAAGGGCTGCGCCCTGTGTGTGGACGCGTGCCCCAAGCACATTATGGAGCTTGATACATCGCACCTGAACAAAAAGGGCTATCACCCCGCCCACTGCAAGGATCTTGACAGCTGCATCGGATGTGCGTTCTGCGCCACGATGTGTCCCGATGTGGCGATCACCGTGGAAAAATAGCGCAAGGAAGGAACGAATGGCCATGAAAAAGCTCTTGAAGGGCAACGAGGCGATTGCCGAGGCTGCCATCCAGGCCGGATGCCGCTTCTTTTTCGGCTATCCCATCACGCCCCAGAATCAGATTCCCGAATACATGTCCAAGCGCATGCCCCAGGTAGGCGGCTGCTTTTTGCAGGCCGAAAGCGAGGTCGCGGCCATCAACATGGTCTACGGTGCGGCCGGCGCGGGCGGGCGCGTGATGACCAGCTCCTCCTCGCCCGGAATCAGCCTCAAGCAGGAGGGCATCAGCTACATCGTGGGCGCCGAGCTGCCCTGCGTCATCGTCAACATGGTGCGCGGCGGCCCCGGCCTGGGCAGCATTCAGCCCGCGCAGAGCGACTACTATCAGGCCACGCGCGGCGGCGGCCATGGCGACTACCGCATGTGCGTGCTGGCGCCCAGCTCCGTGCAGGAGGCCGTGACGCTGACGCAGGAGGCGTTCGACATCGCCGACCGCTACCGCAATCCCGTCATGGTTCTGGGCGACGGCCTGATCGGCCAGATGATGGAACCCGTGGATATGGACGAGGCCAGCAACCGCAAGCCCGCCGCCGATCTCAAGCCCAAGACCTGGGCCGCGACCGGCCACGTGCCCACGGCGGACAGCCCCCGCGCCGTCATCAACTCCCTCTACATTGATCCCCAGGCCATGGAAACGCATTGCCAGCACCTGCAGGCCAAGTACGACGCCATTGAGGCCGCCGAATGCCGCTGGCAGGAAGAGCTGGTGGAGGATGCGGAGATCGTGCTCGTCGCCTACGGCACCACCAGCCGCATCGCACGCAGCGCCATGCGCAAGTGCCGCGAGCAGGGCGTGCGCGTGGGCCTGATCCGTCCCATTACCCTCTGGCCTTTCCCTGAAGCGGCCATCCGCGCGACTTTGTCCACCGCGAAAAAGTACCTCTGCGTGGAGATGAGCATGGGCCAGATGATCGACGACGTGCGCCTGGCCGTGAACGGCGAGCGGCCCGTCGAGTTCTACGGCCGCACCGGCGGCATGGTGCCCACCGTCAAGGAGCTGGTGGACCGCATCATGGGCATGGCAAAGCCCTGCGGCTTTGCCGGCCAGGTAGATCAGGCCATCGGCAGCATGGGCGAAAAGCTGGGCGAAATGGGCCGCAAGCTCGACGAGAAGCTCAGCAGCCCCGAATTCGTCGAAAAGACCGAGGCCCTCAAGAAGCAGGCCGCCGATGTGGCCGGCAAGGCGGCCGACGGGCTGGCCAAGGGCGCCACGCTCATGGCCGAGGGCATCGGCAAGGCGATTGACGCCATCAAAAAGAGCATCGACGGCGATCAGAACCCGAAGGGAGGCGACCGGTAATGGCCATCGTCTTTGAAAAGACCCGCATGCTCACCGACAAGCCGTTCCATTACTGTCCCGGCTGCACGCACGGCATCATCCACCGTCTGGTGGCGGAGGCCCTGGACGAGCTGGGCATCGGCGACAAGGCCGTGGGCGTCGCGCCCGTGGGCTGCGCGGTGTTTGCCTATGATTATTTCAACTGCGACATGATGGAAGCCGCGCACGGCCGTGCGCCCGCCGTGGCGACCGGCATCAAGCGCGTTTTGCCCGACCGGGCGGTGTTCACCTATCAGGGCGACGGCGACCTGGCTTCCATCGGCACGGCGGAGATCGTCCACGCGGCCACGCGCGGCGAGAAGATCACGGTCATCTTCGTCAACAATGCCATCTACGGCATGACCGGCGGCCAGATGGCTCCTACCACCCTGCCCGGGCAGGTGACCACCACCAGCCCCTACGGCCGTGACGTGAGCCACTGCGGCTACCCCGTGCGCGTCAGCGAGATGCTCTCCACCCTCAACGGGCCGGCCTACATCGAGCGCGTCAGCGTGCACGACGTGCCGCACATCAAGAAGGCCAAGGCGGCCATCAAAAAGGCGTTCCAGCTTCAGATGGAGGGAAAGGGCTTCACCTTGGTCGAGGTTCTCTCCACCTGCCCCACCAACTGGGGCAAGACGCCCAAGGAAGCCTTTGAGTGGCTGAAGAGCGACATGCTGCCCACCTATCCGCTGGGCGTATACAAGGATATCACCACGGAAGGGGGCCAGGCGTGATGGAAAAGCAATTTCTGATTGCCGGTTTCGGCGGACAGGGCGTGCTGCTCATCGGTCAGCTCATCGCCAAGGCGGCCATGCGTCAGGGCTATGAGGTCAGCTGGATGCCCAGCTACGGTCCCGAAATGCGCGGCGGCGAAGCCAACTGCGCCGTGGTTGTCAGCGACGAGCCCATCGGCAGCCCGCTGGTCAGCGAGCCGCCCGTGCTGGTGGCCATGAACAAGCCCAGTCTGATCAAGTTTATGCCCATGATGCCCGCGGGCGGCACGCTGCTCTACAACGCCTCTTTGATCGAGGGCGTGGAGCTGCGCACCGACGTGAAGGTTATTCCCGTCGCCTGCAACGAAGTGGCCGAACAGCTCGGCAACGGCCGTGTCAGCAACATGGTCATGCTTGGCGCCATCCAGGCCGCCACCGAAGTGGTCACGGACGAGAACCTCGTCGAAACCCTCCGCGAATGGCTGGGCGAAAAGAAAGCCCATCTGCTTGACGTCAACCTCAAAGCCATTGAAGCTGGCCGCACCAGGGGCTGACCAGGGGGTGACCCCCTGGACCCCCATCCGCGGAAGGCCGTGAGGGAGCAAACGGGCTCCCCGCGAGCGAAGGTGGAAAAGAATCGGCGTTTCTAAAAAACAGCATCAAAGGGCCCGGCAGTTTTGCCGGGCCTTTTACATACATTGTTTCTGGTTTTTTCAACCGCTATAGCTCATAGCGGTCCAGAATCAGCTGAGCCACCCTTGCGCGGGGGAGCCGCTGGTCCATGGCCTGCTTTTCGATGGCGCGGTGGGCCTCGGCCTCGCTCAGGTGTCTGTGCTCAATCAGCAGGCATTTGGCGCGATCCACCAGGCGGATCTCATCCAGCTTGCGGTGGAGCTGCTCGTTTTCATGCTTGAGCGTCACAAGGCGGCTATGCGTGGCGGCGGCCAGCTGCACCGATTGCTGCAATATCTGGGGGATCACCGGTTTGCCCACCACCAGCACGCCGGCTTCCGTGGCGGGCGTGTACACCATGCTCATCAGTTCGGTCCGCACCAGCAGCACCACGGCGCTCAAGGTGGTAGCCGTCAGCTCCATGGCCAGCTCCAGCCCGGTTTCATCGGGCAGAGGCGCGTTGATTACCACCAGCGGCCACGAATCCTGCGCGGCGATGCGCCTCGCTTCCCCCGCCGACGCGGCGCAATCCGCGTTCAGGAAACCGGCGGAGGCCAGCGCCCTTCGCAGCTTGTCCGCTCCCCGCGCCGTTACCAGCAGCGCGCGTTCCTGCGCCATATGCATTCCTCCCCGTTCAGTAGCGCAGAAGCTGTGCAAGGGTCAGGGCGGAGGCGTCGCTGCGGTGGCGCTCCATCAGCGATCTGGCGCGCGCGAAGAAGCAGGCCGGCGCGTCGCCGGGCAGAATGCGGCGCACGAAGGCGCTGCCGGCAGCCAGGTCCAGGGCTTCCTCCATGGAGGCGGGCAGGCGTTCTGCCTTGTCGGGCGGCACGCTGTAGGGCTCCAGCGAGGCGCCGTCAGCCATGCCCTCCAGCGCGGCTTCGATGAGCAGCGCAAAGCCGAGATAGGGATTCATCGTGGGGTCCGGGCTGCTCAGCTGCATGCGCGCAAAGCGGCTTTGCGGCAGGGGAATACGCAGCGCGCTGCGGTCCCGCTCCATCGACCAGCACACCCGGTCAAATGTGCCGGCCAGACGGTCATAGCTGTCGGGCAGGGGGTTGAGAAACAGCGTGATGTCCGCAAGTCGGCGCAGCACGCCCGCCATGGCGCTTTGCGCCATCGGGCCCAGGCAGCCGTTTTCCAGCCGGAACAGGTTGCGGCCATCCTGATAGAAGGCCAGCTTCACGTGCAGGCCGTTGCCTTCCTCGCCTGCCAGCGGGCGGGGCAGGAAGGTGGCGTGTACGCCGTAGCGCTGCGACACGGACCGGACCGCATGGAGAAATGCCACATAGTGGTCGGCGGCGGTGACGGGCTCGGCGCGGTGAAAATCGACCTCGTTTTGTCCGGGACCCCGCTCATGATGGCTGCTTTCCGGACGGATGTTCATCTGTTCCAGCGTCAGCACGATGTCGCGGCGGATATCCTCGCACCGGTCCATGGGCGCCACGTCCATATAGCCGCCGCGGTCATGCGGCTCCAGGGTAGGCCGGCCGTGGTCGTCCAGGTCAAGCAGGTAGAACTCGCAGTCCGTGCCGATGCGCACCTCCAGCCCCGCTTCCCTTGCGTGGCGTGCCGCCGTGCGCAGGAGGGCGCGGCTGTCCATCGGAAAGGGATCGCCCTGCGGCGTGAGCAGGTTGCACAACAGGCGGCACACGCGCCCGGACTGGGGTCGCCATGGCAGGATGCACAGCGTGTCCGGGTCCGGACGGAGCAGCAGGGTGCCGCCCGGCGCAGCAGCGCAGCCGGGGACGGCGGTGGCGTCGATAGCCACGCCGCTTTCCATTGCGGCGGCCAGCTGATCGGGCAAAATGGCGATGTTGCGAAGCTGACCGAACAGATCCGTAAAGGCCAGCCGGATAAACTTAACGTCATTGTCTTCAATGAAGGATAAAACCTCGTTGGCCAGCATGAAGGGGCCTCCTTTCACGGCTTTCGCGTCCGGATCATGATAGCGCGCATCGATTCCGGCCGGGGGCGTTGCGCCTCTGTGAAACCGGCAGGACCGGCGCAGACGGACGATTTCTGACGAGCTGAGGCAAGGATCAGCCGGCCGCGGCGCCGTGCTCCACGCCTTCCGAGCGGTGGAAGCGGCGCACCAGCGCGCCCAAGCCGATCTGAATCAACGGCGCCAGCACGGCTGCCGACGCCAGCACCCACCACTGGCCTCCGGAAACGGGCGACAGGTAGAACACCTCAGGCAGCAGCAGCACCGCGCCCGCAAAGAGCGCCGCCATCACCGCCACCAGTCCGGCGCGCAGCGGGTTGAGGGGCAGGCAGGTCAGGAACAGCACCACCAGCCCGGAATAGCCGGCGATCAAAGTGCTGAGCGTGCTGACCACATCCTGGGAAAAGCCGAGCCTGTCGGACAGGGCCATCAGGGGGATGATGAGCGCTGCCGTGCACACGCCGCCGGGCAGGGCGCGCATGATCACGTTGCGCAGGAAGCTGCCGCTCACCCGGTCCCGGCTGGGCTGCAGCGCCAGCACAAAGGAGGGCAGGCCGATGGTGAGGGAACTGACCAGCGTAAGCTGGATGGGGGCAAAGGGATAGGCGAAGGGAAAGACCAGCAGCACCACCGAGAGCAGGAGGCTGAAGATGTTCTTGACCAGAAACAGCGACGCGGCGCGCGTGATGTTGTTGATGACGCGGCGGCCCTCCAGCACGATGCGCGGCATCACGTCAAAGTCCGCGTCCAGCAGCGTGATCTGCGCCACGCGGCAGGCGGCGTCGCTGCCGCCGGCCATGGCGATGGAGCAGTCCGCCGCCTTGAGGGCGGGAATGTCATTCACGCCGTCGCCCACCATGGCCACGCCGTGGCCGTCCTTTCGCAGCGCCTCGATCAGGCCCTGCTTGTCCTGCGGGGATACGCGTCCAAAGACGGTGTAGCCGCGGGCCAGAGCGGCGTAATCCTTTTCTCCGGAGATGGAGGAAAGGTCCACCATGCGCTCCGCGCCGGGCACGCCGGCGGCCGCGGCGACATGGGACACGGTAAGCGGGCTGTCGCCCGAAATGACCTTGAGCATGACGCCCTGCTCGCCAAAATAACGCACGGTTTCCTGCACGTTGGGACGCAGCGCGTCACGAAGGCAGACGAGCGCCAGCGGGGCGAGCCCCTCCGGCAGGGTTTCCCCCGACAGGGTGGCGGAGGAGCGCATCAGCGCCAGCACGCGGAACCCTTCGGCGGCCAGCGCCTGCGCCTGCCGGAGCGCTTCTCCTTCCAGCAGGCGCTCCGGCGCGCCCAGCACCACACTGCCCAGGCCCTCGGCCTGTGCCGCGGACCATTTGCGCTCGCTGGAGAAAGGCACCGACTGTACGATCGCCGCCCCGTCCGCGGCGGAAAACGCCTGCGACAGCGCGCGCACGGTGGGGGTTGCGTCGGGCGTGGCCCGAAGCAGCGCCGCCATGCATGCGCCGATCTCCTCCGACGAGGCTTCCCCCAGGGGCAAAGTCCGGTCGAGAATCATCTCGCCGCTGGTGAGGGTGCCGGTTTTATCCATGCACACCACATCGGTGCGGGCCAGGGTTTCGATGCCGAACAGCTCATTGACCAGCGCGTTGCGCCGGCCCAGCGCCACCACGCCCGCCGCCAGCGAAACCGAGGTGAGCAAGATCAGCCCTTCGGGAATCATGCCCAGCACCGAGGCGACCGTGCCGGTGACGGCATCCTGAAGGCCCAGCTCCACGGAGGCATACTGCCGGGAAAACATGGCGACGCCGATGGGCAGGATGATGGCGGACACCCAGCGGATGATACGGCGCATATCGCGCATCAGCTCGCTTTGAGCGCGCTTGACTCGCCGGGCCGAAAGCTGGAGCTGCCCGGCATAGCTGTCCGCGCCCACGGCGGTGAGGCGCGCGGCCACGCTGCCGCTGACCAGAAAGCTGCCGGAATACAGCGCGTCGTCCGCCGCCTTGGAGACAGGCACACTTTCGCCGGTGAGCAGGGATTCGTCCGCTTCGGCCGTGCCGGACAGCACCCTGGCGTCGGCGGGGACCTGGTCGCCGCGGGAGAGCAGCACCACATCGTCCAGCACCAGATCATGCGGGGACAGGAGGCATTCCGCGCCGTCCCGCATCACGCGCACCTGCCCCTCGCTGAGCAGCTTGAGGCGGTCGTGGGTGCGTTTGGCGCGCAGTTCCTGGATGGTGCCGATCAGCGTGTTGGACAGCACCACGCCCAGAAACAGCATGTCGCGGTGGCTGCCCACCCACAAAAGCAGCCCGGCCAGGCAAAGGTTGAGCAGGTTGAAAAGGGTCAGGACATTGCGCCGCAGAATATCGGCCAGGCCGCCCTCGGCCCGGCGGGGCATGGTGTTGGTACGGCCCTGTTCCCGGCGGGCACGCACCTGTTCTTGCGTAAGTCCGTACAGGGGGGCGTCATTGGTATGCATGCGACAACTCCCTCGCCGCGCGCGCAGCGCGGCCGTCGATGTAGCCCGTCCGGCCCAAAAGAGCGGAGCGGACGGCCGGCTTCTATTATACCATGGCCAAGCCTGTCAGGAAAGCCTTGACACCCATGCGCCGGATGTGTACGATATTTGGTGCGATCAATCCGAACACTGGTAAGAAAGGCTGTGGATGGATATGCTGCATTTTGAATGCGATTACGCCTGCGGCGCGGCGCGGCCCGTGCTGGACGCTTTGGTCAGGACCAACGGGGAGCAGACCTCCGGCTACGGCGAGGACCCGCATTGCGAGCGGGCGCGTGCACTGATCCGCGAGCAGTGCCGTCGGGCGGATGCGGCGGTCCATTTTGTTACGGGCGGCACGCAGGCCAACCTGACGGTGATCGCCGCGGCGCTTCGGCCGTTTGAGGGCGTGCTGTGCGCGGATACGGGCCATATCAACGTGCACGAGACCGGCGCCGTGGAGGCCACGGGGCACAAGGTGCTGCCGCTGCCGGGCCGCGAGGGCAAAATCACCGCCGCGCAGGTGCGCGCCGCGGTGGAGGCCCAGCGCGCCGACGCCTCGTTCGAGCATCTGGTGCGCCCCGCGCTGGTCTACATCAGCCATCCCACGGAGCTGGGCACCCTTTATACCCGGCAGGAGCTGCAGGACCTTTCGGACACCTGCCGCGCGCTGGGCATCCGCCTGTTCCTGGACGGCGCGCGCCTGGGCTACGGGCTGGCCGCCCAGCCGGATGTGGACCTGCCCTTCCTGGCGCAGGTGTGCGACGCCTTCACCATCGGCGGCACCAAGGTAGGCCTGCTTTTCGGCGAAGCCATCGTCCTGACCGACGAGGGCATCAACGATTGCTTCCGCTATCACATCAAGCAGCGCGGCGGCATGCTGGCCAAGGGACGCCTGCTGGGCGTGCAGTTTGAGGCGATGCTGGAAAACGGCGATTATACCCGCCTGGCTGCGCGGGCCAACGATATGGCTCAGGAGCTCAAGCGGGCCTTTGTGCGCCATGGCTGCCCCCTGCTGTGCGATACCGCTGCCAACCAGATTTTCCCCATTCTGCCCGATGAGGCGGCGCGGCGCCTGTCCGCGGGGTACGCGTTCTCCTTCTGGGAGCGGGTGGATGACACGCATCAGGCCGTGCGTTTCTGCACCAACGTGACCACGGACCGCGCCGACGTGGACGCGCTTTTGCACGATATCGACCGGATTTTCGACGGCATGTAAAGCAAATGGCACAGAAACGTTACGCCGTTAAAAAATGAGTGATAAAAAGTAAGAAAAAAGCGTTGACAGCGTAATAAAATTGTAATATTATAAGCATGATACAAGGGGCTACATCCGTTTGGATGAAGGCAGGAATGAACCGGCCAAGGCCGTAAGGAACACGGAGGTTTCACCATGAGGAACGACCATCAAACAGTAAGGACATCCGCCGCGGCGCCACGCCCGTTGCTGGCGCTTGTATTGGCAGTGTGTCTGCTTGTTTCTGCGCTTCCCACGGCATGGGCCTCCTCCGTAGGCTCCAGCCCCTCCAGCCTGTCGCGCAGCACCTCGCCCACGTATGTGAAGCTGTCGCGGGCTGTGCTGATTTTCCAGGGCGACATCTATGGAAACGGCGTGTCCCTGACGCTGCCGGCGGGTACGGTATTCCAGCTGTATTCGGAGAATTACTATACCGCTTCCGACGGGCTGCAGTATTATAGCCTGTATTACCTCAACACGCGCTACAACGTGCTGCGTACCGATATCCAGAACGATATCATGACCGCTGCCGAGACGGAAACCTACATCACCGGCACCCTCTGGAAGCAGACCACCTACAGCACGCTGCGCGAGCGGGACGGCCTGGTGGGCGATATCCGCGTGCATGCGGTGCAGCTGGCGCTGAGCCGGCTGGGCTATTACACCGGCGCGATCGACGGCGACTATGGCGAAAAGACCAATGCGGCCATGAAGGAATTCCAGCGCAAGAACGGCCTGGACCCGGACGGCTCCGCGGGTCCCCTGAGCCAGCCGGTGCTCTTCGCGCTCGCCTCGGGCAGCGCGGTGCCGGGCACGGGCGGCTCCACAAGCGGCGGCAGCTCCAGCAGCGGCTCGTCCGGCTCCAGCAGCGGCAGCTCCACCACCACGGGGAGCACGGCGCCCTCCAGCGGCACGCTGAAGACCACGGCCAGCGTCAACCTGCGCAAGAGCGCTTCCACCTCTTCGGTCAGGCTGGCGGTGGTGCCCAAGGGTGTCAACCTCAGCTATACCGAAACCTATGTCAGAAGCGGCGTCACCTGGTTCAAGGTGCGCTATAACAGCCTGACCGGCTGGCTGATGGGAACCTTCGTCAGCGCGGCCGGCAACGCCTCCAGCCCCGCCATCGGCACGGTGACCATCACCATGCCCGGTACCCGCGTCCGCGATGCCGCCGACGGCAACAAGACCGGTACCGTGCTGGCCAAGGGCACCGTGGTGGACCTGCTGGCCCAGCCCACGTCGGCAGGCGGCTATACGTGGTATAACATCCGCACCTCCAGCGGTCTGGTGGGCTTCGTCCGCGGGGACTGCGCGTCCGCCAGCATCGGCGGCGGCTCCGGCAGCGGGTCGGGCGGCAGCTCCGGCGTGGTGCCCAGCTCGGACAAGACGTTTGTGCGCCTGCCGTCCAATACGTTGCTGTTCACCACCGAGACCATGCCCTCTTCCGGCGGCGTCACGGTGGCGGCGGGCACGGTGCTGCAGATGGTCAACACCACCACCTATAATGTGGGCGGCGTCGAATACTGCACCCTCTACTACAACAACCAGCGCTACAACGCCGTTTACAGCGACGTAAAGAGCGGCATTCTCACCAGCGACCAGCTGGCCGCCTATGTTAAGACCCTCTGGGCCAATCCGCTGGGTTCCTCGCTCAAGCGCGAGCTGGGACTCGTGGGTGATGTGCGCGTCTATGCGCTGCAGGTGGCCCTCAGCTCTTTGGGGTACTACACCGGCAATCTGGACGGCACCTATGGTTCCGGCACGGAAAGCGCGGTGCGCAACTACCAGCGCAAGGCCAAAATCAGCGTGGATGGCGACTGCGGCACCGAAACCTGGTCCGTGCTGACGGCACAGGTGCTGGGCAGCGGCAGCTCGGGCGGGTCCGGCGACAGCGGTTCCAGCGGCGGCGGCTCCATCACCGTGACGGACTTCGGCACGGTCAACAAGGTGGTCAAGGCCAGCTGGGATTGGGATAACGCCGGCATCGACCTCTTCCCCAAGGGCAGCTACGCCACCGTGATGGACGTGGCCACCGGCAAGGTGTTCCGCATCTACCGCTGGTCCGGCTCCAGGCATGCGGACTGCGTGCCCGCCACCGCGGCCGACACCAAGGTGATGTGCGATATCGTCGGCTTCCCCTACAACAGCAACCATCCCAACAGCAGCCAGCTGGCCCAGATCAAGGCCGACGGCGACAGCGACGTGGTGAACTACACCTGGCCGGACTTCAAAAACAAGTTCGGCGGGGCCACCAACATCGGAAGCGCCTGGGACCGCCGCGCGGCGCTGCTCAACGTCAACGGCACCGTGTACCCGGTCAGCATCTATGGCTTCCCGCACGGCTTCAACGGCACGGACAGCTTCTCGCAGTCCCGCTTCTCCAACGGGCAGTACTTCTACGCCGTCAACAACTACTACGGCATGATGTGCGTGCACTTCGTAGGCAGCACCACGCACGGCGGCACCTCGCCCGATTCCAAGCACCAGGCGGCCATCAATACGGCGTACGATTACGCCAAGAAGCTCTGGCCCACGCTGGTCAAGTAATCCGGAAAACGAACCGCTCCCTGCGGCCTTGCCGCGGGGGGCGGTTTTTTGTTGCGCTCCGTCTGCATATGCTGATTCCGAAAGCACTTTGATAAGGAGGCGTCCCATGCAAGCCATTCACTATTTTCCCGGCGGTAACACGGCCGAGGGCTTTTGCAGCCATTTCGAGGACATCTTACCCGCACCCGCGCGTCGGCGCATGTTCTACCTCAAGGGCGGGCCGGGCGTGGGCAAGAGCACGCTGATGCGCCGCGTGGGCGAGGCGGCGGAGAAGGTGGGGCTGGAGGTGGAGTACTTCCACTGCTCGTCCGACCCGGACAGCCTGGACGCCGTATGCCTGCCACAGAAGGGCGCGGCGCTGATGGACGGCACCGCGCCGCATGTCTACGACCCCGTGGCTCCGGGGGCTCGGGATACCCTTGTCAGCCTGGGGGATTTTCTGGATGAAGCCGCGCTCCGTTCCCATACGGACGAGATCCTGCGCCTGCAGGCGGCCATCTCCGGGCGTTTCCGGCGCTGCCACTGTTACCTGGGCGGCGCCAGGAAGGTCTGGGAGGCCGCCTGTCCGGGCCGGGAGGACCGGCGCAGGGCATGCGAGCTGGCTGCGGAATGGGCGGACAGCCTGCCGCTCAGAGGCGGCGCAGGGAGCCTGCGCAGGCTGTTCGGCGCGGCCTATACGCCCAGGGGATACGTGGACCTGGTGCCCCGTATGGAGCTGAAGCGGCGGTTGACGGTGGACTGTCCCTTTGGGCTGGATGCGGATGCCCTCATGACGGAGGCGGCGCGGCAGGCTGCCGCGCGCGGGCTGCATGTGATAGCGCTGATGGACCCGCTCTGCCCCGGACGGATCAGCCATGTCGTCATCCCAGCGCATGGCATCGGTCTCCTCTCGGGTCGCCGGGGACCTTCGGACCCGGGCGAATGGCTGGATGCGGAGGGACTGTTCGATATGGAGGCGGGCGCGGAAAAGGAGCAGAGCTTTGACCGCAACGCCTATGAGCTGCTGATCCAGCGCGCCACGGAACAGCTCTCCGCTGCCAAGAAGCTGCATGACGAGCTGGAGAGCCATTACGTGGGCCATATGGACTTTTTGAAATGGCGGACGGTGCTGGACCGCATTCTCGCGGAGCTGGAACTGGCCTAGGAGCGGTCAGTCGCGCTCGTAGACGGTGCAGATGGGAATGCTGTAGCTGTCCAGCGTGAAGAGCACGTGGTAGCCCTCCGGCGGGTCCACCTCGTAGATGACGGCATAGGTCGTGTTGGAAAACAGGTAGGGTGCGTCCGGGTCGGCGCTCACCTCCAGCGCCTCCCGCTCCCCGGCGGAGAGCGTGGCGTAGGAGCGATCCAGTCCGAGCTGGCTCATGTCGTCCCGCGCGCCAATCTGCAGGGGAAGCGATTCGTCGCGGGGCTCCTTCAGCAGCCGCTGCATCGCGTTGCGGGTGCTGACCACCCAGTAGTCCAGCTCCATCTGCGTTTCCGCGTTCTTGTGGCCCAGCCGGTTGTAGTAGGCGTACTGATAGGGATGGTTCTTGGCGATATCCGAAGCCGTCCACGCGAAGAACAGGCACAGGCCCGCCGCAAAGACGCGGTGCATGCCATATTCGCCCGTATGCCTGCGCAGAAAGCCGATGCACGCCGACAGCCCGCGCGCACCCAGCAGCACCACGCCCGCGTACACGAAGTAGAAATGCCGCCAGCCGTTGTATACCAGCGGGCGGGTCAGCACCGCGAACAGGAGCGGCACAAACCAGCACAGGCTGGCGGCGGCCAGGGCCAAGGTGACGGGATCGCGCAGGGCGGCGGCGCGCTGCTGCCACACGCGCCGGAGCACGCTGAGCTGCCCCACCGCCGCCAGCGGCGTTACGTACAGAGGCAGCGTGACCAGCATCATCCATACCAGGTAGTAGCGCGGCAGGGGGTTGACCGCGTGCTCAAAGCGCATGCCTCGGAACAGCACCACCCCCGGCCAGCGCGTGAAGCCGGAGGCGTTGGCCAGAAGATAGCGAAGGTATTCCAGCGGGCCGCTCCATAGCGCGGGCGTCAGCAGGGCGTAAAATCCCGCGAACAGCGCCACGGTTGCGGCGGCAATACCCGCCGTGCGGCGGTTCCAGCGCCGCTGCGCCGTCACCAGCACCACCGCGCACAGGCCCGTCAGCCCCCATACAAAGAAGCCCACGACCTTGGTATTGGCGGCCATGGCGCCCGCCAGGGAAAACAGCGCGCCGCGCAGGAAGCCCGGCTGCTTGAGAAAGCGCAGGCCAAGCCACAGTGTACACAAAAACAGCGTCATGAGCACCATGTCCTTGCTGTTGTAGTGCCCCTCGGCAAAAAAGCGCGGACACAGGTAGAGCAGCAGCATGCCGCCGCAGGAAACCGGACGGCTCAGCTTTGCCTCGCGGCAGAAGCCATACACGGCGGCCACGCCCAGCATGAACCATAGCCACGTATAGGCGTGCCACCATACCATGACCCGGTCAGGCTGCTCATCCCGAAGCGGCAGCAGCGCGGCGGCCAGATAGTAGGCGCACTGGCCATGGTCCCGCTCGATGCTCTGCGAAATCGGCGTGACGCCCCGCGACAGATACCACCGGGCGGGCGCGCTGTCCTCCCCGAAGAGGCGCAGGGCGTATTCCAGCATGTTCTCCTCCAGGATGACCTGTTCGGTGGTTTCGTCACAGGGCAGCCCGTAGTCCGTGCCGGCGGATAGGCCCACCAGGGCAAGGATGGCAAAGAACAACGCTACAAAGGCGAATTTGACGCGCTCAAGGGTCATGGCTGGACAGCCTCCTTTGCGGTGCGTTCGTAGAGGGTCATGATGGGCTGACCGTAGGCGGAAAGGGTGACGCATTCGGTCATGTCCGCCTCCGGGGAAAAGCCGCTGAAACAGGCATAGGTGGGGTTGGAGAGCACAAAGCGCGCCCCGCCGCCCTCCGGCAGGCAGACGAAGCGGCCCGCCAGCTCATCCGGAAGGGCGGCCAGCGCACGCTGCAGGGCGTACTCGCTCCACAGATCGGCGGGTTCTACGGCCAGCTCGCCTTCATAGATCCCGGCCAGGCGGACAAGCGCGTCCCGAGCGCTTACGTTCCAGTAGTCCAGCTCGTTGTAATCCGTGCCGCGCAGCTGCACCAGCGGCTGATAGTAGGCGTACTGGCAGGGGTGCTGCGCAGCAATCCCCACGCCGGTGAAGGCCATGCACAGCCCCAGTAGCGCGGCAAAGACCCGCCGCCTTGCGCCGCGCATATGCGTCCACAGTTCCCGCGCGCCCAGCACGGCCAGCGCCAGCATCGGTCCGTACAGGAAGTAGAAGTGGCGCCAGCCGTTGTATACGCGCGTGCGGGTAAGCACGGCAAAGGCCAGCGGAAGCAGCCATAAAAGGACCGTCAGCAGCGGAACCAGGCCCGACGCGTCGCACGCGCGCAGGCGGCGCACGCCGGTCCACAACGCCAGTGCCGTGCCTGCCGCGCACAGCATAAGCACCCACAGCGACGTGGTCGCCAGCATCATGTAGGGCAGGTAGTACCAGGGCAGAGGCTGCGACGTGGTATCGAACACGCTGCCGCGAAACAGCACATACCCGTTCCAGCGCTGAAAAGCCATCGCATTGGAGACGAGATAGCCGAAAAACGCCGCCGGGTCGGCCCACAGCGCGGGCGTAAGCAGCGCGTACAAACCCGCGAAGGAAAGGACCGTCACCCCGGCCACGGCCCAGACGCGCGGGATCATGCGGTGTTCCATCAGCAGGCGGACAAGCACATACAGCGCGCACAGGCCCCACAGCGCCAGCCCCGCCACCTTCGTGTTGGCCGCCAGCGCGCCGAAGAGCGCGAAGCACAAGCCGCGCGCAAAGCCCGGCCTTCGCGCCAGCGCCAGCGCCTGCCACAGGGCGCACAGCGCCAGCGAAAACAGCGCGATGTCCTTGTTGTTAAAATGCCCGTGGGCAAAGAACTGCGGCGAGAGGAGCAGGCAGACCGGTCCCAGCAGCGCCCAGCCCCGTGAAAGTCCCATCTGCCGCAGCGCGGCGTAGAGCGCAAACCCGCCCAGCGTGAACAAGCTCCAGCAGGCCATGTGCCACAGCGCGCTGCGCTGCGCGCCCGTGAGGGAGAGGTCCAGCGCCACCCATGCAAAGGGATAGAAGGCGGCCGTGCCGTGGTCCTGCTCGATGCTCTGCGAGATAGGCCGCAGCGTTTCGATGGCGAGCGGCCCCTGCGTGGCGGCCAGCGCCTCAAAGCGGCTTTCGTCCAGCCCCAGCGCGCGGGCATACTCCCACAGGTTCATGCGCAGGATGTCGATTTCCGTCTGCTCGTCCCAGGCGGGACCATAGTCGCCGGCGGTCAGAAGCCCCAGCGCCAGAAAGGCGGCAAAAAAGACGCATACCGCCCACCGGGGCAAAGCCTTGTTCATCAAAACACCTCATTTGCAGCGGGAAAGCCCCTCTCCCGATTATACCGCAGAACGTTCGCCTTGGGAAGATGGGAAAAGCCCGCGCGCAGGTGCGCGCGGGCTTGTGTTGTCTGAGGGAGGGTCAGATTTCCTCGTCGCCGCCATCCGAGCCGTCCACCACGGTTTCGGTCTCGTCCGTCATCTTGGCGACGGCCTCCTCAAAGGCGGCTTCGTCGGCCTCGTCGGGCTCCTCCTGCTCGGCGCGGGCCACGCCCACGATCCGGGCGCCCTCGCTCAGGCGCATGAGGCGCACGCCCTGAGTGTTTCGGCCGCTTTCTCGGATATCGCTGACGGCCATGCGGATGATGGTGCCGTCGTCGGTGATGAGCATGATGTCCTCGTTCACGTCCACGGCCAGCTGCGCGGCCAGCTCGCCCGTCTTTTCGGTGAGCGCCATGGCGCGGATGCCCATGCCGTTGCGGCCTTGCTCGCGGTACTGGTCGGGGTCAGTGCGCTTGCCGTAGCCGCCCGTGGTGATGGCCAGAATCTGCTGGCCGTCGGTCAGGCGGCTCATGTCGATCAGCTCGTCGCCCGGCTGCAGCTTCATGGCATGCACGCCCATGCCGGTGCGGCCGATCACGCGGATGCTGCTTTCGTGGATGCGAAGCGCCCGGCCCTGACGGCTGCCGATGATCAGGCTCATGTCGCCGTCGGTCAGCTCCACGGCGCACAGCTCGTCGTCGTCGCGCAGGGTGATGGCGATCAGGCCCGCCTTGCGCAGGTTGGCAAACTCGCTGTAGGGGGTGCGCTTGATCATGCCGTTCTTGGTCATCATGACCAGGTAGTGCTCCTCCAGCCCGCGCGGGACGGGGATCATGGCGGTGACCTTTTCGTCGCCCGCGATCTGCAGGAGGTTGACGATGGCCATGCCGCGCGCGGTGCGTCCCGCTTCGGGGATCTGGTAGCACTTGAGGTTGTAGACGCGGCCGCGGTTGGTGAAGAACATGATCTCCTCGTGGGTGTTGACGATGATGAGGCGCTCGGCAAAGTCCTCCTCGCGGGTGGCCATGCCGCTGACGCCCTTGCCGCCGCGGTGCTGCGCGCGGTAGGTGCTCTTGGGCAGGCGCTTGACATAGCCGAAGTGCGTCATGGTCACCACCATGTCGTCGGACTGGATGAGGTCCTCGATGTCGATTTCGCCCTCCATCACGGTCAGCTCCGTGCGGCGCTCGTCGGCAAACTTGTCGCGGATGTCGGCCATCTCCTGCTTGATCACGCCCATGAGCAGGCTTTCGTCGGCCAGCAGGCTCTTGTAATAGGCGATGTTCTTTTCCAGCTCGTCGTATTCGGCCTGCAGCTTGTCGCGCTCCAGGCCGGTCAGGCGGGCCAGGCGCATGTCCAGAATGGCCTGCGCCTGCTTCTCGGAGAAGTCGAAGCGCGACATCAGCGCGTCGCGCGCGGCGTTCGTGCTCTCGCTCTCGCGGATGGTGCGCACGATCTCGTCGATGTGGTCCAGCGCCTTGAGCAGGCCCTCCAAGATGTGCGCGCGCGCCTCGGCCTTGTCCAGATCGTATTTGGTGCGGCGGGTGACGACGTCCTTCTGGTGGGCGATGTAGTGATAGAGCATCTCCCGCAGGGAGAGGACCTTGGGCTCGCCGTTCACCAGGGCGAGCATGTTGGCGCCGAAGGTCTCCTGCATGGAGGTGTGCTTGTAGAGGTAGTTGAGCACTACGGTGGGATGCACGTCGCGCTTAAGCTCGATGACGATGCGCATGCCGTTTCGGTCGCTCTCGTCACGGATGTCGGAGATGCCGTCCAGGCGCTTCTCGTGCACCAGCTCGGCGATCTTCTCCACTAGCTTGGCCTTGTTGACCATGTAGGGGATTTCCGTGACCACGATGCGGCTGCGGTTTTGGCTCATGGTCTCGATTTCGGTTTTCGCGCGCACCAGAATGCGGCCGCGGCCCGTGTGATAGGCCGCGCGGATGCCGCTCTGGCCCAGGATGATGCCGCCGGTGGGGAAGTCCGGCCCCTTGATGAACTGCATCAGGTCCTCGGTGGTGCAGTCGGGATGGTCGATCATGTGGATGCAGCCATCCACCACCTCGCGCAGGTTGTGCGGGGGGATGTTGGTGGCCATGCCCACGGCGATGCCATTGGAGCCGTTGACCAGCAGGTTGGGGTAACGGCTGGGCATGACGGTGGGCTGGAGGAGCGTTTCATCGAAGTTGGGGTAGAAGTCCACGGTGTCTTTGTCGATCTCGCCGATCAGGTGCAGCGTGAGCTTGCTCATGCGCGCCTCGGTGTAACGCATGGCGGCCGCGCCGTCGCCGTCGACGGAGCCGAAGTTGCCCTGGCCCTCCACGAGGGGGTAGCGGATGTTGAAGTCCTGCGCCAGGCGCACCATGGCGTCGTAGACGGAGCTGTCGCCGTGGGGATGGTATTTGCCCAGCACGTCGCCCACGATGCGGGCGCTCTTGCGAAACGGCTTGTCGGGCGTCATGCCCAGTTCGTTCATGGCGTACAGGATGCGCCGGTGCACGGGCTTGAGGCCGTCGCGCACATCCGGCAGGGCGCGGTTGATGATGACCGCCATCGCGTAGCTGATGAACGATTTTTTCATCTCGTGCTCAAGGTCGATGGGGATGAGCTTGTCGTTGATGGTGGAAGCCATGAGGGTGGATCACTCCTTACTGCTGATGGAAAAAGAGGAAGCGTCAGATGTCCAGGTCGGTGACCAGCTTGGCGTTTTCCTCGATAAACTCCTTGCGGGGCTCCACCTTGTCGCCCATCAGGAGGCTCATGATCTCGTCGGCGGCCATGGCGTCCTCCACGGACACCTGCATCATGGTGCGGGTTTCGGGGTTCATGGTGGTCTGCCAGAGCTGCTCGCTGCTCATCTCGCCCAGACCTTTGTAGCGCTGGATCTCCGGCTTGGGATCGCGGCCGATTTCCTGAAGCAGCTTTTCCAGCTCGTTGTCGTCGTAGACGTAGTATTCCTTCTTGCCTTTCGTCACCTTGTAGAGCGGCGGCATGGCGATGTACACATAGCCCTTTTCAATGAGGGGCCGCATGTAGCGGTAGAAGAAGGTCAGCATCAGAATGCGGATATGCGCGCCGTCCACGTCCGCATCCGTCATGCACACGATGCGATGATAGCGCAGCTTTTCGATGTTGAACTCGTCCCCGTAGCCGCAGCCGAAGGCGGTGATCATGGCCTTGATCTCGTTGTTGGACAGCGCGCGGTCGATGCGTACCTTCTCGACGTTGAGGATCTTGCCGCGAAGGGGCAAGATGGCCTGGAAGAAGCGGTCGCGGCCCGTCTTGGCGCTGCCGCCGGCGCTGTCGCCCTCCACGAGGAAAATCTCGCACTTCTCCGGGTCGCGCTCGGTGCAGTCGGCCAGCTTGCCCGGCAGGCTGGCGCTTTCCAGCACGGTCTTGCGGCGGGTAAGTTCCCGCGCCTTGCGCGCGGCCTCGCGGGCGCGCGCTGCGCCCACGCAGCGGTCCAGAATGATGCGCGCGATGGCCGGGTTCTCGCCCAGGAACGTGGAAAGCCGGTCGTACACCAGCCCGTCCACGATGCCGCGCACCTCGCTGTTGCCCAGCTTGGACTTGGTCTGGCCCTCAAACTGCGGCTCCACGAGCTTGACGCTGATGACGGCGGCCAGGCTCTCGCGCACGTCCTCGCTCTTGAGGTTGGTATCGGAGGCCTTGAGGAAGCCGAACTGACGGCCGTATTCGTTGATGCTGCGGGTGAGCGCGGAGGAGAAGCCGGTCAGGTGCGTGCCGCCCTCCGGGGTATGGATGTTGTTGGCGAAGGTGTAGATGTTCTCCTGATAGGTGTCGTTGTACTGGAGCGCAACCTCCACCGTGGTCCCCTTGATGACGCCCTCCATGTAGATGGGGTCGGGAAAGAGGACCTCCTTGTTCTTGTTGAGGTAGCGCACGAACTCGATGATGCCGCCCTCGTAGTGGTACACGCGCTCAATGGCGGGCTCCACGCGCTCGTCGGTCAAAGTGATGCGCACGCCCTTGTTGAGGAACGCCATCTCGCGCAGGCGGGCCTTGAGGATATTGAACTGGAAATCGCCCGTCTCAAACACGCCGTCGGGGTTGTCCTCGCCGCGGGCGTCGGGCCAGAACTGCACGGTGGTGCCGGTGCGGTCGGTCGTGCCGATCACCTTGAGGTCATAGAGCACCTTGCCGCGCGCGTATTCCTGCTGGTAGACGTTGCCGTCCTGATAGACGGTCACCTTCATGCGGCGGCTGAGGGCGTTGACCACGCTGGCGCCCACGCCATGCAGGCCACCGGATACCTTGTAGCCCTCGCCGCCGAACTTGCCGCCCGCGTGCAGCACCGTCAGGCAGACCTCCACCGCGGGGCGGCCCAGCTTGGGATGGATGCCCACGGGGAAGCCGCGGCCGTTGTCGCGCACTTCGCAGCTGCCGTCCTTGTGCAAAAAGACGTTGATATCGGTACAGTAGCCTGCCAGCGCCTCGTCGATGGCGTTGTCCACGATTTCATACACGCAGTGATGCAGGCCGCGAAAATCCGTGGAGCCAATGTACATGCCGGGACGCTTGCGCACGGCCTCCAGCCCTTCGAGCACCTGGATCTGCGTCTCGTCATACGCATTTTTATCCACGGCGGTCGCGCTGGTCGCGGAGGCGTGCGGCTCGGTCTGATCGTTGGGCAGATCGGTATCGCCCGGCTGGTTGTAATTGATTTCCGGAGTCTGATCAGTCACCAAATTCCACTCCCTTTGGCGCATGCCGCGCCGGATGCTTCCGCCATGGCGGACATGGAAAACCGCCTCGCGCCCGCCCAGAGCATGAGGCGATTTCCATACCTGTATTATACCATTTTTTTTGCCATATGAAAAGGGGCCGCTTCCTTAATATATAAAAGAAAAGGCGCTTCCCGTCCCTTTTGGGACAGGAAGCGCGGAAAAGTTTACTTTTTCTGCGTGTTTTTGCGCAGGCTGGAGAGGGTCTTGCTGCCGGCCATGCCGTCGGCATGCAGCCCCTTCTGGTACTGGTACTTCTTGACCGCCTCATAGGTCAGGTCCCCGTATACGCCGTCGATGGCGCCCTTGTAGCAGCCGACCTTCTTGAGCATCTGCTGCAGGGACTTGACCTTGCTGCCTTCACAGCCGTAGTACAGGGTGTTGGGGTTGTTGGGCTTGGAGGTGTCGATGCGCTCGCGGTCACGGGTGCCGTTGATGGCGCTGGTACCCTCGTAAAGCGCGGTGAGGGTGCGGTCGCCGGGCTTGCCGTCCACCGTGATGCCGATGGCCTCCTGGAATTTGCGCACGGCGCGCCGCGTTTCAGGGCCGAACTTGCCGTCCACCTTGCCCTTGTAGTACCCCTTGCTTTTGAGCTTGGACTGCATATCGCGCACATCCTGGCTTTCCTCGCCATAGGGGATGGTGTTATAGGCCAGCGCGGTCGCTACCACCGACAGGCAAAGAATCAGCGCCATCAGAAACGCGACAAAACGCACAAAGGACATTCGCATACCATTCCTCCTTTCCTTTGCTTCAGTATACCGCAAGCCAAGCGTCTTGCCAAGGGGGAAAAGCGCCGAAACGGCTTTTATTCCGGGAAAAGCGCCGCCCCCTCCGCAGTCGGCGAAAAACCTCCGGGGGACCTTTACAAAGCCCCGCCTGTTTTGGTATAATCCATTAAGATGTGCGCCTGTAGCTCAGCAGGATAGAGCGGCCGCCTCCTAAGCGGCAGGCCGTGGGTTCGAATCCCGCCAGGCGCGCCAGGCGCCGCAGAAATATGCGGCGCTTTTTTTCATGTTTGCCAGGGGAGGGGCTGGACGCAAACCCCTTGACGCATATGGGGCGGAGTGCTATAATACCCCGTGAATCGGCCCAATTGGGCGTGGAATGATGGAAGCGAAGGAAGTGGATAGCAGGATGATCATGCGTGCAAGAAATGTGCTGTGCCTTGTCATGGCGCTGATGATGGCCGTTTCCGTCTGCCTGGCGGAGGAGACGCCCGGCTTGAAGGATGACTTTTATGCGGTGGTGAACGCCGAATGGCTGGAGCAGACGGAAATTCCCTCGGACGCTCCGGAAGTGAGCGTCTTTTCCGAACTGGGGGACCAGGTCCAGGAGGTGCTCAAGGCGGACTTCCAGGCCATGCTCGACGGCGAGAAGGCTGTGCCGGAAGAACTGACAGACTTCATCGAGCTCTACCGGCTGGCGGCGGACTATGAAACCCGCAATGCCCTGGGCGCGGAGCCGCTCAAGCCGTACCTTGAGAGGATCGAAGCGCTGGACGGTATGGACGCGCTGCGGGAAAACCTGGCAGACCTGATGATGGCGGGCATGCCTCTGCCCTTTGGCGTGACAGTGATGGCGGATATGGCCGATGCCTCCGTCAACGCGCTGTATATGGGGCCCTGCGCGCTCTTCCTGTCGGTTAAGGACTATTATCTCGATGATGCCACCCGCACCACGCTGCAGGGCGTTTACGGCCAGATGTCCAAGAACCTGCTGGTGATGGCGGGCAAGACCGAGGAGGAGGCCGCGGAGATCGTATCCCAGGCGCTGGCCTTTGACGAAAGTCTAGCGGCCTACAGCCGTACCGCCGAGGAGAGAAGCGACGCCACCGTCAGCTATAACCCGCAGCCTCTTGCGCAGCTGGACGAGCAGGTGGAGAATTTTGACCTGACCGCCCTGCTGGGAGACCTGATGAAAGAGGTTCCCGAAACCGTCATCGTGACCGACCCCGCCTATTTTGAGGCCCTGGATGAACTGGTCAGCGACGAGACCTTCCCCCAGATGAAGAGCTGGATGCTGGTGGCGATGGTCAACGCCGTCGCCCCCTACCTCAGCGATGACTTCCGCGTGCAGGCCGCCGCCTTCAGCCTCGCGCTCAGCGGCGCCGCTGAGCCGACCGGCGCGGAGGAGGCCGCCTATAACGTGGCGATGGGCGTGTTTAGCGAGGTTGTGGGCATCTATTACGGCAAGACCTATTTCGGCGAGGAAGCGCGCCAGGACGTGCAGGCCATGGTGGAGCAGATAGTGGATGTCTACAGGCAGCGCCTGACCGAGAACGAGTGGCTTAGCGACGAGACCCGCGAGATGGCCATCCGCAAGCTGGACCACATGAGCATCCATGTGGGATACCCGGATGAGGCAAGGCCCATGTACGCGCTGCTCAAGACGGTGCCCGCCTCCGAGGGCGGCACGCTGGTAGATAACATGATGGCGTATACCCGTGCGTCGGCGGAGTATGTCCTCGGCCTCTGCGGACAGCCTGTGGACCGCAGCGAATGGCCCCTGAGCGCGAACACGGTCAATGCCATGTACACGCTCACCAACAACAGCATCAACTTCCCCGCCGCCATCCTTCAGGAGCCGTTCTACAGCCTGGAGCAGTCCGCTTCCGCCAACTACGGCGCCATTGGCGCGGTCATCGCGCATGAAATTTCCCACGCTTTCGATCCCAACGGCTCCAAGTTTGACGAAAACGGTTCGCTGGCCAACTGGTGGACCAAGGAGGACCTGGCGAAGTTTGAAGAGCTGTCCCAGGCGATGATCGAAGAATTTGACGGCCTGCCCTTTGCGGGTGGAACGGTCAACGGCACCCTGACCGTGACGGAAAATGTAGCCGATGCGGGCGGCCTGTCCTGCGCGCTGGAGGCGCTCAAGCAGACCGAGGACGAGCCAGACCTGGAGGCCTTCTTCACCAGCTGGGCCAGGGCGTGGCGCAACAAGGCCACCGAAGCCTATATGAATCTGAACCTGACCATGGACGTGCACGCGCCCTCCAAGCTGCGCGCCAATATCCAGCTGCAGAACCTCAATGATTTCTTCACCACCTTTGGTATCGAGGAGGGCGACGGCATGTACCGCGCGCCCGAGGACCGCGTGTCCATCTGGTAAGGTATTCCGCCCCGGCCGTCTGTGCGGCCGGGGCTTTCGCTTTCGCCGGACTCTGGAGCGGAACGCTCCTCCCTAAAGTAGAGAAAAAATAGAATATCCTCCGGTATGCTGGCTTCACGGGCTGTGGGAAAGAGCCGCCCGTGATTTTTTTCATAAGCGGGGGATGCAGATGCGTTGGAAACAGAACGATTCGTCGCCTGCGGGAGGAAACCGCCGCAGGCGGCTGATCGCAGCCGCGGGACTGACCGCCTTTGTGCTGGCGATGGCGGCAATCTGCCTCATGGCAGGCAAACCGATGCTCACCCTCCTGTCGGACCCGGATCGCTTCCGTGACTGGGTGGACGAGCGGGGATTGTGGGGCCGGCTGGCCTTTGTGGGCATGATGGCCGTGCAGATCATCGCGGCCATGATTCCCGGCGAGCCGCTGGAGATCGCAGCGGGGTATGCCTTCGGCGCGGTGGAGGGCACGGCGCTTTGCCTGCTGGGCGCGCTGATTGGCGGTGCGGCGGTGTTCCTGGCGGTGCGCCGCTTTGGTCGCCGCGCGGTGGAGGCGTTCTTTCCCGCGGAGAAGATCGACGCCCTGCCGCTTCTGAAAAACGGCCGCAGACTGGAGAGGTGGCTGTTCGTTGTGTTTTTGTTCCCCGGCACGCCCAAGGACCTGCTCACCTACTGTGCGGGGCTGACGCATATGCGGCTGGGCCGGTGGCTGGCCCTTTCCGTGGTGGGGCGCATCCCTTCGGTCATCACCTCCACCATCGGGGGCGACGCGCTGGGCGCGGGGAGCTATGGCCTTGCCGCGCTGGTATTTGGCGTTACGCTCCTATTGTGCGGGGCGGGCCTTGTGGTATACCGCCGCATGAACGGAAAGGGAGGAAAGAAGCATGCCCCGTCTGATGATCGTGGATGACGAGCCGGAAATCACCGCCATGCTCAAGCGTTATTTCACGCGCGAGGGCTATGAGACGGTCACGGCGCTCACCGGCGCGGAGGCGCTCAAAAAGCTGTCCAGCGCGCCGGACATGGTGCTTTTAGACGTGAATCTGCCGGACATGGACGGCTTTGCGGTATGCCGCGCGCTCAGGGAGCACCTGGACTGCCCTGTGCTGTTTCTGACTGCGCGTGTGGAGGATGCCGACAAGCTCGCGGGTTTTGCCTCGGGCGGGGATGATTATGTGCTCAAGCCCTTTTCCATCGACGAGCTGGGGGCGCGCGTGGCCGCGCACCTGCGGCGGGAAACCCGGCGCGCCCGCGCCGCCGTGGTGCGCATGGACGGCGGGCTGGCCATCAACTACACGGACCGCACCGTCACCTTTGAGGGAAAGCCGCTCGCCTTTGCCAAAAAGGAATTTGACATCATCGAGCTCCTCAGCCAGAACCCCGGCCAGGTCTTTGACAAAGAACGCATCTATGAACGGGTGTGGGGACTGGACGGAACCGGCGACGCCTCGCTGGTGGCCGAACGCGTGCGCCGCATCCGGGCGGGTCTGGCCGCCGCCGGGGCCAGACCCTATATCCAGACCGTGTGGGGGTGCGGCTACAAATGGGTCGAGTGAGACAGGGACGGAAAAAATTCCGGGACTGGTCGCTGCGGCCGGCCTTCTGGGCGTATACGCTGGTGGCGTTTGGGCTTGCGACGCTGGTGTGTGCGCTGTGCATCACCGGCCTGGAAAACCTGCGCATGCACAGCTATGCCAGGGAGTACTGGGAGGGGTATCAGGAATACGAAATCCCTGCGGGCGGCAGCTATGAGATGTGGTCCGACGAGGATGGCGTGCACTACCGCATCTTCAACGCGGGGGGCGCGGAAGTGGCGCTGGCCGAGGGCGACGGCGTGACCGCGCGCGTGACCTTGGGCTACATGGGCGAAGTGGCCGGGGACGAGGAGGAGCCAAATCTCATCGCCGTGGTGCCGCTGATGGACGAGCAGCAGCGCACCGTAAGCGTGCTGCTCACGGTGGCCTCCATCCTGTGTTTCCCCATCTGCTATGGAGGCGGGGCGGCGCTGTGCGCGGCGCTTTTCTACCGCCGCAAGCTCAAGGGCCCCATCGCGCTGCTGGACATGGCTTCGCGCAAGATCGCGGAAAAGGACCTGGACTTTGCCATCCACTGGGACCGGCGGGACGAGATGGGCGCGCTGTGCGCCTCCTTTGAGGAGATGCGGCGGGCGCTTTGGGAAAACAACCGCGTGATGTGGCGGCAGATGGAGGAACGCAAACGCCTCAACGCTGCCTTTGCGCACGATCTGCGCACGCCGCTTACGGTGCTCAGCGGCTATACGGGCATGCTCAGGCGCGACCTGGCGGAGGGCACAACCCCTGCGGATATGGCGCAGGAGGTGGACGTGATGGAGGCGCAGGTGCGCCGGCTGGAGGACTACGTGCAGGCCATGAGCAGCCTGCAGCGGCTGGAGGACCAGCCGGTCCGGCGCGCCTGGGTGCGCTTTTCCGACCTGCGCGCCCAGATGGAAAGCGAGATGGATATTTTGCTCGCGGGCAGGCAGACCGTGCTGGACGCACCCGGAGAGGGCGGGGCGGCGCTGGACGCGGAGCGGGTGATGCAGGTGTTTGAGAACTTGGTGTCCAACGCCGCCCGCTTTGCCGCTGCGCGCGTGGAAGCCACGGTGGAATGGGATGGAAACAGGCTGGTCCTGTCCGTCAAGGACGACGGGCCCGGCTTTACGCCGGAGGGGCTCCGCCGAGCCGCCGAACCCTTCTACCGGGGCGACGGCCCAGATGCGCAGGGCCACCTGGGGCTGGGGCTGAACATCTGCCGGGTGCTGTGCGAGGCCTGCGGCGGCGGGCTGGAGATCGCCAATGGCCATGAGGGCGGCGCGAGGGTGCGGGCGTGGTTTGGCGCGTAGGAGCGCTTTTTTGTCTCATTCGCAGGAAAAAAGGGGCGCTGCCGCGAACCTTTTTACCCGGATTTGTCGCAACGATTGATACGGGAGAGAATGTGCCTATGGGAATGACGGTTTATTTTCTGCGCCATGGACAAACGGCATGGAACGCCGAAAAGCGCATGCAGGGGCATGTCAACGTGCCGCTCAACGATGAGGGACGCCGGCAGGCACGCGAGGCGGCGGGCCGGCTGCCGGCCATTGATCTGTGCCTGACCAGCCCGCTGGACCGTGCGCGGGAGACGGCGCGGCTGGCGCTGGGAGGCGAGGGCACGCCCATCATGGACGAACCGCTGCTCATCGAACAGGGATATGGCGTGGCGGAGGGCCGCAATCAGACCGCCGCCTATGTTGACCCGCAGGACCCCATGTACAACTATGGCCGGGCCCCGCAGAACTACCAGCCACCGGAGGGCGGGGAGAGTTTTGAGGCGCTGTGCCTGCGCGCACGCGTATTTCTCAACTGCCGCCTGCTGCCCCTGGAAGGGCAGTATCATACGGTGCTGGTATCGGCGCACGGCGCGCTGCTGTGCGCCATCTTCCGCGAGCTGCTGGGTACGCCGATGGCGGATTTCTGGCAAAACCTCCTGCCGCACGGAGGCGTGCGCGTCATGACGGTGGAAAACGGAATTTGCCGCCTGCTGGAGGCGCCGCCCAGCGTGCGTCCCTGAGGAGGCGCGGCCGGTGGACGAGATCCTTGTGGTGGCGGAAAAGCCCTCCGTGGCGCGGGACATTGCGCGGGTGCTGGGTGCGTCCGCGCGCGGGGAAGGGCGCCTGACGGGCGGAGGGTACGTGGTCACGTGGGCCATCGGGCATCTGGTGGCGCTCAAGGAGCCGGAGGAGCTGGATGCACGCTACAAGCGCTGGCGCGCGGAGGACCTGCCCATTTTGCCCGAGCGGATGCAGCTCAAGGTGCTGCCCAAGACGCGCGCACAGTTTGCCGTGGTCAAAAAGCTCATGAACAGCCGCGAGATTCGCTCCATTATCTGCGCGACGGACTCCGGACGCGAGGGCGAGCTGATCTTCCGCTACATCTATGAAATGGCGGGCTGCCAAAAGCCCGTGGAACGCCTGTGGATTTCCTCCATGACGGACGAGGCCATCCGGGCGGGCTTTGCCGCGCTGAGGCCGGGAAGCCGCTACGACGCGCTGTACCGGAGCGCGCGCTGCCGCTCCGAGGCCGACTGGCTGGTGGGCATGAACGCCAGCCGCGCCTTTACGCTGCGCTACGGAGCGCTGCTCTCCGTGGGCCGGGTGCAGACGCCCACGCTGGCCATGCTGGTCAGCCGCCGGCTGGAGATCGACCGCTTTGTGCCCCAGCCATACTGGACCGTGCAGGCGGATTTCGGGGAGTATCAGGGCGTGTGGTTTGATCCCTCGCGCGAGGACGGCAGGCGCATCCCCAGCGAGGCGGCGGCCCGTGCCATCGCGGACAAGGTGCGGGGCAAGCCCGCGCGGGTGATGAGCGTGAAGGCCGAGGAAAAGCGCGAGCTCGCGCCCCAGCTCTACGACCTGACCACTTTGCAGCGCGAGGCCAGCGGTCAGCTGGGCTTTTCGGCGGAGCGCACGCTCAAGACCGCGCAAAGCCTCTATGAAAAGCGTAAGCTCATCACCTATCCGCGCACCGACAGCCGATACCTGTCCCACGACATGGGCGGCTCGGTGGAAAAGGCGCTCAAAAACCTGCCGGAAGGCTATGCAGCGCTCCGCGCGCCCCTGCTGGCGGGGCCGATTCCCCGCCTTAAACGCGTTTTTGACGATACGAAGCTGACCGATCATCACGCCATCATTCCCACGGGCCGCCGGGCCGACCCGCAGGCGCTTTCCCCGGACGAGGCCAGGCTGTTCGACCTGATCGCCCGCAGGCTGATCGCGGCGTTTTATCCGCCGTACCGCTATCAGGCCGTGCGCGTGGTGACGGAAAGCGAGGGCGAGCAATTTGCGTCCACCGGCACGACGGTGCTGGAGGAGGGCTTTCGCGCCGTGTACCGCGATTTCAAGCGCGAGCAGCAGGAGGATGCGCCCCTGCCGCAGCTGCATGAGGGCGATGCGCGCACGGCCAGGGGCGCGCGCGTCAAAAGCGACAAGACCAAGCCGCCCAAGGAGCACACCGACGCCTCGCTCCTGGCCCAGATGGAGCACGCGGGCCGCGCCATCGAGGACGAGGCCTTGCGCGAGCAGATGAAGGGCTGCTCTTTGGGCACGCCCGCCACGCGCGCCGCCATCATCGAGCGGCTCATCGACGTGGGTTACGCGCGGCGCAAGGGACGGCAGATTCTGGCCACGGAGAAGGGCGTGCGGCTGATGGAGGCCGTGCCGCCGGAGATCGCCTCGCCGGAGACGACAGGGCGCTGGGAGCAGGCGCTGGAGGACATCGCGCAGGGCGGGGGCGACTGCGACCGCTTCATGGCGGGCATCCGCCGCCTGGCAGCATTTCTGACGGACTATGCGGCAAAGTCCGCGCCGGAGGTGGCCTTTGAGAGGGAGGAGCGCCGGGGCAAAGGCCGAAAGCGCGCGCCGGCCAAATCGCTGGACGTTTCGTGCCCGGTATGCGGCAAGGGCCGGGTGGTGGAGAATACGAAGGCTTTCGGCTGCTCGCGCTGGCGCGAGGGCTGCCGCTTCACCCTGTGGAAAAACGCTGTATCGGGCGCAGGCGGCCCGGAGCTGAACGCCAAAATCGTGACCGCGCTGCTCAAGGCTCCGGACGGGGACCTGCGCGGCTCCACGGGCACGCTGCACTATCACGAGGGCACGGTGGGCTTTACGCCCAAGGCCCCGCGCTGAGGAGGAAAAAAGATGCGCCACATCCTGTGTTACGGAGATTCCAACACCTGGGGATACACGCCCGGCTCCGGGGAGCGACACGCGCCGGACGTGCGCTGGACGGGGGTGCTCCGGCGGCTGCTGGGCGAGGGCTGGGAGGTGCTGGAGGAGGGCATGAACGGCCGCACCACCGTCTTTGACAACCCCATGAGCCCCGGCCGGAACGGCAGCGCCTACCTGCTGACCTGTCTGGAGACGCACAAGCCGCTCGACCTGGTGATTCTGATGCTGGGCACCAACGACCTGCGCTTCACCGACGCCTGGGGCGCGGCGGAGGGCGCGGAGGCGCTGGTCAAAAAGATCCGCCTGTATAATCACATGGAGGAGAGCACCCACATCTTTCCCGGCAAGCCGCGCATTTTGCTGATAGCGCCCATTCTGGCGCACGCCGACCTGGACAACCGCGACGTGATTGAGCGCTGGCGCAGCTACGCGCAGAAGTCGCGCGGGTTTGCCGCGGCCTATGCCGCCGTGGCGGCGGAGCTGGGCGTGGACTTTCTCAACGCCGCGGCCTACGCCGACCCCTCCGCGGTGGACGGCATCCACATGGAGGCGTCGGGCCACGCCGCGCTGGGCGAGGCCGTGGCGCGCAAGGTGCGGGAGATGTTCGCGGACGAGTGACGGAACAAACGGCGATATACGAGGCGGGAACGGCGTTCCCGCTTCGTATATTTTTGTCTTTCAATCAAAACCCCTTGACAGACGGCCCGAAATGCGGTATGCTGGTTCAGCTGTCAAGCCAAAAGGATTGACGGCGGAAGGAGCGGGCCGTGAACACGCAGGAAAGCACCCGGCCGGAGCGGCTGGAAAAGAGCGTTGAAATCGGCACCCTGTGCGCCTTTTATGGCGGGCTGCTGACGCAGCGGCAGCAGGAGATGCTCCGCCTGTACTATGAAGAGGACTTCTCGCTGGGCGAGATCGCCGAGCAGTTCGGGGTCAGCCGGCAGAACGTGCACGAGCTGATCACCCGCTCGGTGCAAAAGCTGCGCCGCTACGAGGCGGCGCTGGGCGGCGCCGGCCGCATGGCGGCCACCGTGCGCCAGCTCACCAGGGCGCTTTCGCTCCTGGAGGCGGCACGGGGCGGCGATTTGCCCACGGAAACCAGACAAAGGCTGGACGAGGCCGCCGCTTTGGTGCGGCAGGTCATCGACCGGCAGGAAGGGGAGGAGAGAAGCCATGGCCTTTGAGGGACTCAGTCAGAAGCTGTCCTCGGCGCTCTCCAAGCTGACGGGACGCGGCAAGCTGACCGAGCAGGCCGTCCGTGAGGGCATGCGCGAGGTGCGCATGGCGCTTTTGGAGGCCGACGTCAACTACCTGGTCGTCAAGGACTTCTGCAAGCGGGTTACGGAGCGCTGCGTGGGCCAGCAGGTGCTGGACAGCCTTTCGCCCGCCCAGCAGGTCATCAAGATCGTCAACGAGGAAATGACCGCCCTGATGGGCACGGAAAACGCACGGCTGACCTGGTCGTCCAGCGTGCCCACCATCTATATGCTCTGCGGCCTGCAGGGCGCGGGCAAGACCACCATGGCCGCCAAGCTGGCCAACTACCTGCAAAAGACGGGCAAGAAGCCCCTGCTGGCCGCGTGTGACATCTACCGTCCCGCCGCCATCAAGCAGCTGCAGGTGGTGGGTCAGCAGGTCAACGTGCCGGTCTATGAGCACGGCACGCAGGACCCGGTCAAGACGGCGCTGGAGGCTGTCGAGTATGCGCGCAGCTACGGCCGCGACGTGCTCATCATCGATACCGCGGGCCGCCTGCACATCGACACCGAGCTCATGGAGGAGCTCAGGCGCGTCAAGGCGGCGGTCAAGCCGCAGGAGATCCTCTTCGTGGTGGACGCCATGACCGGCCAGGACGCGGTCAACGTGGCCAAGACCTTCGATACGGAGCTGGGCATCGACGGCGTGATTCTCACCAAGCTCGACGGCGACACCCGCGGCGGCGCGGCCCTGTCCATCCGGGCCGTGGTGGGCAAGCCGATCAAGTTCTCCGGCACGGGCGAGAAGCTCTCCGATATCGAGCCCTTCCACCCTGATCGCATGGCCAGCCGCATTTTGGGCATGGGCGACGTGATGACGCTCATCGAGAAGGCGCAGGAGGCCTTTGACGGCGACGAGGCCGAAAAGCTGGTCAGGAAGGGCGCCCGCGAGCAGCTGACCCTGGAGGACTTCCTCAGCCAGATGCAGCAGATGAAAAAGATGGGCGGCCTGCAAAGCATGCTCAGCATGCTGCCGGGCGTGGGCAACAAGCTGGCCAACGTCGAAATCGACGAGGACGCCATGAAAAAGCCCGAGGCCATCATCCGCAGCATGACGCCCCGCGAGCGTCGCAATCCCGGCATCCTCAACGCCAGCCGGCGCAAGCGCATCGCGGCGGGCAGCGGCACCACCGTGCAGGACGTCAACGCCCTCATCCGCCAGTTTGAGCAGGCCAAGGGCATGATGAAGCAGATGATGAACGCCCGCGGCAAGCGCGGCCGCATGCGCATGCCGTTCTGAACCGACCTGACATCACCCCTGTGTGATTTCAGATACAAACCAATGCAACCGCTATAGGGAGGAAACAAACCATGTCTGTGAAAATTCGCCTGAAGAGAATGGGTATGAAGAAAAAGCCGTTCTACCGCGTGGTCGTGGCTGACGAGCGCAGCCCCCGCGACGGCCGTTTCATCGAGGAAATCGGCTATTATGATCCCATGACCGAGCCCGCCACCGTCAAGATCGACGTGGAGAGCGCCAAGCAGTGGCTCAAGAACGGCGCGCAGCCCACCGACACGGCCCGCGCCCTGCTCAAGAAGAGCGGCGTGATCGAGGGCTGATCGCATGAAAGAGCTCGTTGCATACGTGGCGCGGTCGCTGGTGGAGAACAAGGACGCCGTGATCGTTGAGGAGACTGTCGGACCCGAGGCCACGATCCTTGAGCTGCATGTCGCGCCCGAGGACATGGGCAAGGTCATCGGCAAGCAGGGGCGCATCGCCAAGGCGATCCGCGCCGTGGTGCGCGCCGCGACCGCCAAGGACCAAAAGCCCGTATTTGTCGAGATTCAGTGACCTTTTGAAACGCATTGGGCGCATCGGGGCAGGTTGCCCTGCTGCGCCCAATCTTTGTAGGAGCGGCTTATGAAGCATGACTATCTGCTTCTGGGCGAGGTGGTGCGCCCGCAGGGCATTCACGGCGAGGTGAAGCTCAGGCACTACACCGATGACCCGGAGCGCTTTCTGGAGCTGAAAACCGTGTACCGCGAGCGGGAGGGCCGCTATGAGCCCATCGGGGTCACGGGCGCGCGCGTGCGCGAGGACGACGTGTTTCTGACGCTGGAGGGCGTCGCGGACCGCAACGCCGCCGAGGCGCTGCGCGGCGTCCGGCTGTGGGTGGACCGCGCCCACGCGCGGGAGCTGGGCGAGGATGAGGTCTATATCGCCGATATTCTGGGGGCTGAGGCGTTCGACACCCAGGGAGGCCGCGTGGGCACGCTGCGCGAGGTGCTCACCCCCGGCGGGGTGGATGTGTTCGTGTTCGACACGCCCACGGGCACGCTGATGGTGCCCGCGCTCAAGACGGTGCTGCTTGAGCTGGATGCGGAGAATGGAAAAATCGTGCTGGATGAAAAACGGCTGGAAGAGGTCGGGCTGTATGAAGATCGCCGTTCTTAGCCTGTTTCCGGAGATGTTCGACAGCTTTCTCTCCGCCAGCATTCTGGGACGGGCGCGGACGGAGGGACTTTTGGACGTGCGGCCGGTGGATATTCGTCCCTACAGCGACAAAAAACACAAGAACACCGACGACTATCCCTTCGGCGGCGGCGCGGGCATGGTCATGATGGCGCAGCCCATCGTGGACGCGGTGCGCGACCTGCGCGCGCAGGGCTATGCCGGCCCCTGCATCTACTTAAGCCCCCGCGGCATGCCCCTCACCCAGAAAAAGGTGGTGGCGCTTTCCGCGCAGGAGGGCATGATTCTTCTGTGCGGACATTACGAGGGCGTGGACCAGCGGGCCATCGACCTGGTGGTGGATGAGGAGATTTCCCTGGGCGACTTCGTGCTCACCGGGGGCGAGGTGGCCGCCATGGCGCTGATTGACGCGGTGGCACGCTATGTGCCGGGCGTTTTGGGCAGCGGGGAGAGCACCGAGGAGGAGAGCTTCTCCGACGGCCTGCTGGAATACCCGCAGTACACCCGCCCCCGTGTGTTCGAGGGGCTGGAGGTGCCGGAGGTGCTGCTTGGCGGCGACCATGCCAAGATTCGCGGCTGGCGCAGGCAGCAGGCGCTGCTGGCCACGCTGCGCGCCCGGCCGGACCTGTTCGCCTCCGCTCCCATGACCGACAGGGAACGCCTGTGGGCGCTGGACGCCGCAAAGGAGGAATGACATGCTGCTTCGCAGGCTGGTGGCGGCGCTGGGGCCGCTGCTTCTGTGCGTGCTGGTATGCGCGGTGCTTCGCTGGCTGGATGGCCTGATGGGCGCCACCAGCTTTCTGGCCTTTCTCTTAAAGGGCGCGCTGCTGGGGGTGGCGCTGGCGCTCACGCTGCCGCTGGCAGGCGTTCGGGCGCGCACCAACGGCCTGACCGGATGGCTGCTGCTGGGGGCGGGCCTTCTGGCGGCGGTGCTGGCCTATCAGTACCTGGAGACCGAGGGCCTGATCAGCGTGCCGGTGCTGCGCGCCGTGCTGTCCATCAACGGCCAGGTGGTGCTCACCGAGGGCGCGGTCCTTGGCTACCTATGTACGACGGCGGCGCTGTACCGGCCCAGACGTCTGCCTCCGGCTGGCGGGGGACGCGCTGCCGGATAAGACGCTCGATGTATTCGCCGCTGGTCAGCCCTTCGCGGGCCGACTGGGCCAGCGCCTGCTCATAAGCCGTCCGGCTCAGCCGGAGACAGACGCTGACCTTGTCGGGCGTGCAGCTTTCAAAGGCGGATTCCAGGCCCTGCGTATCCTTGAAAAACTTGCTTTTCATGCGCATGGCCCTCCTTTCCGGGCAGATGGGCGGGCGCGGCGGGCATGGAGCCGCCTCCCGTCATGGGTCAGGATATGCGCTTTTGTGCGGCGGGTTCGCCATAGGTTGCCCCCGGCGGTGCATGGGCATGCACAAGCGGAAAAAGTGTGTTATAATAAAAAGGTATGCAGCCGGAAGGGAGGAAGGCCATGTTTGCGGCTTTTGTCAGGTTTGCGGTGACGGTGGCGGCTGTGCCGCTGTGCGCGGAATATCTCGACGGCGTAAAGATGCTGGACCTGACCAACGCGCTGATCGTGGGCGTGATTCTGGCTGTGATTTTCACGGTGCTTCGGCCCGTGATGCGGCTGATCCTCTCGGTGCTGAACTTCTGCACGCTGGGGCTTTTGTACATCGCCGTGGACGCGTGGCTGGTATGGACCGCCGCGGGGCTGGTGGAAAACAGCGTGGTGTTCGAAAATTACTGGTGGGCGCTCGCGCTGGCGGTCATCATCAACGTGGCGCGCACGCTGGTGGACGCGGCGGGCGGCGATTTGAAGCGGTGAACATGGGGAAGGATGGAACGAATGCATATTTTTCTGGTCAATGACGACGGGATCGGCTCCAAGGGAATCATGGCGCTGCTGGCGGCGGCGGCGGAGCGCGGGCATGAGGTGACGATGTGCGCGCCCCGGTATCAGCAGAGCGCGGCAAGCCACCGCTTTACGCTGACCGAGCCCATCTATGTGAAGGCATGGCCCGTGGAGCGGCCGGGGTGCCGGGCCTACGCCATTACGGGATCGCCGGTGGACTGCGTGCGCGTGGGCCTGCAGCAGCTGGTGGACCGCCCGGTGGATATCGTTATCTCCGGCGTCAACGACGGCTACAACGCGGGCATGGCGGTTCATTACAGCGGCACCGTGGGCGCGGCCATGGAGGGTGCGCTCAACCATTTGCCGGCGATGGCCGTTTCCATCCATCACCGCGCGGACCAGGCCATGACCGACCACCTGGCGCAGTATGCCATCCGCGTGGCGGAGCGGTATGCCGGGGCGGATACGCCGCCGCACACCGTGCTCAACATCAACGCGCCGTGCCTCGCGCCGGAAAAGCTGCTGCCCCCGGTGTACGCGCCGCTGGATACCGGCAATTTCATCGACGGGTACGAGCGCCGCGAGTCCCCCAGGGCAGGCACGTATTTCTGGCTGCTGGAGGGCTCCAAAACCGAGCCGCCCGCCGAGGGTACGGATTTGCATTATCTCAGCCGGGGCCACATCACCCTGACGCTGATGGGCAATCCCGTCAGCCTGGACAGGGCCGTGTGGGACGGGCTGGAGATCGGCTGAAGCGGCCGGCAGGAAAGAAGGTCTTGATCCCCGTGCAGGATACCCGCGAACTGATCGGCAGGCTGAACCAGGGCTCCAGGCCGCTGAGCAAGGGGCACCGGCGCATTGCCGAATACATCGCACAGCACTACGACAAGGCGGTCTTTATGACGGCCGGCGCGCTGGGCCGCGAATGCGGCGTGAGCGAGAGCACCGTGGTGCGCTTCGCCGCTGCCATGGGCTACGAGGGCTACCCGGAGCTGCGCGAGCGCCTGCGCGGCCTGGTCAGCCAGCGCCTGACCAGCGAGCAGCGCTTCGCCATCGCCTCCGGCATCGAGCAGGGCGACGTGCTGACCACCGTGCTCAAAAACGACGCGCACAACATTCGAAAAACCGTCGAAGCTCTCTCCCGCAAGGATTTTGACGATGTGGTGAGGCGCCTTCTGGGCGCGCGGCGCATCTATGTGATGGGGCTTCGGTCCGCGGCGCCGCTGGCGCAGTTCATGTACCACTACCTGCACCAGATCTTCGACGATGTGGCGCTGGTGAGCAACACCACCGGCGACGTGTTTGAGGAGATCGCCCGCATCGACCGCAGCGACGTGCTGGTGGGCATCAGCTTTCCGCGCTACTCCACCCGCACGGTGGAGTGCATGCGCTTTGCCAAGAAAAACGGCGCGCAGGTGGTGGGCATCACCGACAGCGAGATGTCCCCGCTGCACAAGCAGGCGGACGTGTGTCTGTGCGCCTGCACCGATATGGCCAGCTTTGTGGACAGCCTGGCCGCGCCGCTTTCGGTGATCAATGCGCTCATCGTCAGCGTGGGGCTGAACCGGCGCGAGGAGCTTGGCGAGCATTTCAAACGGCTGGAGGGGATATGGAACGCGTACAGCGTCTATATCGACAGGCAGGATGAATGATGTAGCGGTGATCGGCGGCGGGGCCGCCGGAATGATGGCGGCGGCAGCTGCGGCGGAGGCGGGCGCGCGCGTGACGCTGCTGGAGCGCAACGAAAAGCTGGGCAAGAAGGTCTACATCACCGGCAAGGGCCGCTGCAACCTGACCAACGCCTGCGACCGGGACGCCTTTTTGCAAAACGTGGTGCGCAACCCGCGCTTTCTTTACAGCGCGCTGGACGCGCTTTCGCCCGCGGCGCTGATGGAAACCATGGAGCGCTGGGGCTGCCCGGTGGTGGTCGAGCGGGGCAACCGCGTCTTTCCCGCCAGCCAGAAGGCCAGCGACGTGACCCGCGCGTTTGAGCGGCAGCTGCGCCGACTGGGCGTGGAGGTGCGGCTGAACGCGCGCGTGAGCGGCCTTTCGCTCAGGGACGGCCGGGTGGCGGGCGTGACGCTCGTGGGAGGCGGCAGCGTGCAATGCGGCGCGGCCATCGTGTGCACGGGCGGCGCGAGCTACCCCTCCACCGGCTCCACGGGGGACGGCTGGACATGGCTTCAGGCCTGCGGACACACGATATCCCCGGCGCTGCCCTCGCTGGTGGGGCTGGAGAGCCCCGCGCCGTGGGCGCGCGCGCTCACCGGCCTGTCGCTCAAAAATGTGCGGCTCACCCTCTCGCGCGGCAAGAAGCGCCTCTACAGCGACCTGGGCGAGATGCTCTTCACGCATTTCGGCGTGAGCGGGCCGCTGGTGCTGAGCGCGTCGGCCTATCTGACCGGCCTGCCCGCCAATGAAACGAAGCTCGTTCTGGACCTCAAGCCGGGGCTGACGGAGGCGCAGCTGGACGCGCGCATCCTGCGCGACATCGCTGCCGCGCCCAAAAAGCAGCTGGGCCATGTGCTCTGCGGCCTGTTCCCCGCCCGGCTGGCGGAGACGGTGGCCCGGCTGAGCGCGCTTGATCCGCTCAAGCCCGCCGGCGCGCTGGAGCGCGAGGAGCGCCGCCGCCTGACGGAGCTTACCAAGGCCCTTGAGATACCTGTTTCCGGCACGCGGGGGCTGGAGGAGGCCATCGTCACGCGGGGCGGCGTGAGCGTTAGGGAGCTGGACCCCTCCACGATGCAAAGCCGCCTTGTGCCCGGCCTGTACGTGGCGGGCGAGGCCGTCGACGTGGACGCGCTCACCGGCGGGTTCAACCTGCACATCGCCTTTGCCACCGGCCTGTTGGCCGGGCGCGCCGCCGCGGCGCAATGCCTTGAGATACGGGAGTAATGGACATGCAGTTGATCGTTTTGGACCTGGAATGGAACCAGCCGACCAGCTATCAGAGCGCGGCCTACCGCCGTGTGGGGGACCGGCTGCTCTTTGAGGTCATCCAGTTTGGCGCGGCCAAGCTGAATGAGGCGCTGGAAATCGTGGATACCATCTCCATACCGGTGAATCCCACGCACTATCAGACCATCCATCCGCGGGTGAGGCGCATGACCGGCCTTACGCGGGACGTGCTGTGCGACGCCCCCGCCTTCCCGGAGGCGATGGAGTCGTTCATGGACTGGTGCGGGGAGGACTGCGCCTTCGTCACCTGGGGCTGCGACGATGTGAGCGTTCTGCAGCAGAACGTGGACTTTTTCCGTGTGGAGCGCCCCATGCCCAAGATGTACGACCTGCAGCGCCTCTACGCCGCCGAGGCGGGCAAAAGCGGGCAAACGGCGCTGAAAACCGCGATGGAGGCCCTGGGCGTGGAGGTGGACGAGGATCGCAGCTTTCACAACGCCATGCACGACGCGTATTATACCGCGCAGGTGCTCAGGAAGCTGCCGCGCCCTATGGATGTGCTGCGTTACGAGGAGCAGCCGCGCAAGCTGTGCCATAACGACCGGCGCAGCCGCTTCCGCGTGACCGACCTGGTGCCTTCCGTGCGCGAGGCGCTGGAGGGCGAGGCGCTGGCCGCGCCCAGGTGCCCTACCTGCGGCCAGCCCACCAGGCGGCAGACTGCGCTCATTCCGCAGGCGCCGGGCAAGTACGTGGCGCTCAGTCGCTGCCAGCAGCACGGGCTGATGTTTGTGAAGATCCGCTTTTCGCAGCTGCCCGACGGCCAGAAGGGCATGCATCTGAGCGTGCTGCCGGCCAACCGGCAGACCCGTGCCTATGTGCACACCAAGGAGCTGCAATACCAGTACCGCCTCAAGCGCGGCGACTATGAGCACGTGGACGTGGAGGACCTGTCCGCGGCGTTTTCCAGCAACATGCCCTTTGAGGACGCCTGACCAGGAGAGGAGGCGCGGCCATGGCCGAACAAGGCATGATTCACATTACGATCGGGGAGCGGAGCGGAGACTTCGCCTCCGGAACCACCGCGGGCCAGGCCATCCGCGCCCTGCTGCCTGAGGAGCGTGCGGAGCGCGTGCTATGCGCCATGCGGGGCGGGGCATGCGTGGAGCTGTCCGACCCGCTAAAGGAGGACAGCGCGCTGGAGCCGCTGACCTATCAGGACGAGGAAGGCCGGCGCGTCTACGAGCGGTCGCTGCGCTTTCTGTTTTTGCTAAGCCTGAAGCGGCTCTATCCTGACAGGCGGGCGCGGATGCTCAACTCCGTGGGCTACGGCCTGTACCTGCGCCTTCTGGACGGGGAGATCGGACATGAAATGGCCCGCGCCATTGAGGAGGACATGCGCGAGCTGGTCCGGCAGGACCTGCCCTTCCAGAAGGAGGAATGGACCCGCGAGGAGGCCATCGCCTACTTTGAAAACGAGGGCTGGCTGGACAAGGCCCGGCTTTTGCGCTACCGCCCGCAGCAGAGTATCCGCATGTACCGCATCGGCCCGCTGTGCGAATATTTTTACGGGGCCATGCTGCCCTCCACGGGGATGATCCGCGCCTTTGCGGTCAAGCCGCACTACCCCGGCGTGGTGCTGATGGCGCCCTCGCCCGCCAATCCCGACGAGCCCGCGCCCTATGTGTCGCGCGCCAAATTCCTGCGCGAGTTCGCCACCTCCCAGCGGTGGTGCCGCATTTTGGGCGCGGAAAACGCAGCGGATGTGAACCGGATGATCCGCGAGGGCCGCCTGCGCGAATTTATCCGCATCAACGAGGCCCTGCACGACAAGTCCATCGCCGGCATCGCGGACGAGATTCTGCGGCGCGGCGCGCGCGTGGTGATGATCTTCGGCCCTTCCTCCAGCGGCAAGACCACCTTTGCCAACCGGCTGGCCGTGCACCTGCGCGTGCTGGGACAGCGGCCGCACTTGGTTTCGCTGGACGACTTTTACCGCGACCGCCGCGATATCCCCCTTGAGCCCGACGGCAAGCCTGACCTGGAGCATGTGGACGCGCTGGACGTACCCCTGCTCACCGCCTGCCTGGAGGAGCTGCTCAGCGGACGCACCGTTCAGATGCCGCGCTTCGACTTCAAGACCGGCACCCGCTGCCAAAGGAGCTACGAGCTGACCGTAGGCCCCGACGAGCCGCTGCTGCTGGAGGGCATTCACGGCATGAACGACCGCATCATCTCCGAGGTGCCCGAGCAGCTGACCTACGGCATCTACGTCAGCGCGCTCAGCTGCATCAACCTCGACGACCACAACCGCATCCGCACGACGGATGTGCGGCTTCTGCGGCGCATCGTGCGCGACATGCGGTTTCGCAACACCTCGCCCGTGGAAACCATCGACATGTGGCCCAAGGTGCGCGCGGGGGAGGAACGCTGGATCTTTCCCAACATGGAAAAGGCCGACGTGATGTTCAATACCTCCCTGCACTATGAGCTGCCCGTGCTCAAAACCATTGCCTATGAGCTGCTGCTTTCCATCCCCCGCAGCGCGCCGGAGCACCTGGTAGCGCACCGCCTGCTCAAGGTGCTGCATTACTTCCTGCCGGTGGACGGCGATGTGATGGACGAAATCCCGCCCCTGAGCATCCTTCGGGAGTTCATCGGAGAGTGCTCATTTTATGACATGCATTGACAGGCAGCAGGGGGATATAGTATAAATAAGTGTTGCCTGTTGCCGGATATGCAGATGGAAGGATGTTAGCCTGTGGAAATCATAACGGCAGTCATTGAGGCTGTCATGGGTGTCATGAGCGCCTGGCTGGTGGTGATGCTGTTCTACCAGCTGTGCATCAGCTTTTTTGGCTTCAAGCGCAATACCAAAAACTATCAGGATCACGATCCGCAGATGCGCTTTCTCGTGCTGGTGCCCGCCCACAACGAGGAGGCGGTCATCGCGGATATCATCGACAACCTGGAGCACATGGAGTACCCGCGCGAGCTGTATGACTTTTATATCCTGGCTGACAACTGCACCGACGGCACCGTGGAGGTGGCGCGGCGCATGGGGGCCAATGTGCTGGAAAGCCATAAGGAAGGCCCCGACGCCCCGACCGGAAAGCCCATCGTCCTGCAAAAGGCGCTCAACGCCCTGGACGGGTATCAGGAGCATTACGACCTGGTCATGTTTTTTGACGCCGACAACCTGGTGGACCCCAACATGTTTCTGGAGGTCAACAGCCAGTACCTTTCGGCGGAGGGCAAGGCGGACATCATCCAGTGCTACCTGGGCTGCAAGAACCGCAAGGGCATGGTGGCGCTGTTCTATTACATGACCTATACCATCACCAACCGCTTTTTCCAATACGCCAAAAGCCGTCTCGGCCTCAACAGCGTGATCGGCGGCACGGGATTTGCCGTGTCGGCCCAGTACCTGCACCGCCGCGGCGGATGGACCGCCATGTCCCTGACCGAGGATTTTGAACTGCAGATCGAGGCTACCTGCGACGGCAAGCGCATCCTGTGGAACAACAACGTGCGCATCTATGACGAAAAGCCCACGCGCTTCTGCGCCAGCTTCCGCCAGCGCACGCGCTGGGCGCAGGGACATTGGTTCGTGGCCTTCAAAAACACGGGGCGGCTGTTTCGGGCGCTGTTTCACAGGCGCATCCGCCTGGGCGAATTCTTCTCCACATTCTTCTACATGTACAGTCTCACACCCTATGTGGTGCTGGTGGCGCAGCTGGTGCTGGGGCTTCTGATGGAGCTGTTCAAGCTGGCCGGGTGGATTGAAAGCCCGCCGGTGCACGCCACCATGCAGAGCTGGCTCACGCTGAACTGGCCGAGCATCGTGCTGTTCATCTATTCGTTCATCTTCCTGTTCTACATGGGCGAATGGCTGGACAACCACCGCCGCGTGGATCTGAAAATTCTGCTGCCCATGCTGTGGAGCATGCTGATCAATACCATGCTGGCGGGCTGGGCGCAGGTGGTGGGCCTCTTCAAGCACCGCCACCAGACCACCTGGGTCAAGACCGAGCATACCATCAATCATCTGGAGGACATGACCGTGCGCCTGGAGGATGTGGGTCTGGCAGGCGTGGAATCGGATGAGGAGCGCAAAGAGGACGGCGTCAGGGTCTGACGCGCCGGGGAGGGGAAAGCTTGAAGCGGGCGGCCGTCAGTGTGATCGTGCCGGTCTATAATGCGGAAAAGACGCTTGCGGGCTGTCTCGGAAGCGTTCTGCGCCAGCCCTTTGAGGATATCGAGGTGCTGGTCGTGGACGATGGCAGCACCGACGGGAGCCTTCCGCTGCTGCGGGAGATTGCCGCACAGGACGGGCGTGTGCGCGTGTTTGCCCAGGCCAACGGGGGCGTGGCCGCCGCGCGCAACCTGGCCATCGACAACGCGGTGGGGACTTACCTTCAGTTCGTGGACAGCGACGACCTGCTGGCGCCCGACGCCACCGGGCGCATGGTGGAGGCCATGGAAAAGCGCAGGTGCGACCTGGTCATCGCCCCCTACACCGAGGTGATCGGCCAGCTGCAAAGGAAGCGCGGCTTTTTGGATCAGGACATGATTCTCAGCCAGCGTCAGTTTCTGGACCGGCTGTCCGCACATCCCAACAGCTTTTTTTATGCCGTCCTGTGGAACAAGCTCTACCGCCGCGACGTGATCCTGCGCAATGCCATCCGCTGCGACGGGCGTCTGCCCTGGGGCGAGGACTTTGCCTTCAATACCCAGTACTATCGCTGGATGCGCTATGTGGCGGTGCTGGCCGATTCCGTCTATGACTACGTGCGAAGCCCCGGCGGCCTGGCGCTGTCCACCTCGCGGCAGGCGGTGATCCATCCCTGGAACGCGATGAAGGTGAAAACGGAGCTGTATCGCTATTATGTCCGCCTCTATGAGCAGACGGGGCTGTATGAGGAATATCGCCATGTGCTGCCGCAATATCTGTTCAAGGTCACGCTGAATAACTGAAACAACGGGGCCCGCCAAAGCACAGCCGCTTTGACGGGCCCTTCCCTTGTGCCACCGCGATTCTGACGCGGCATGAGCAGTGAACCGCGCCGCCCCTTACTCCGTGACAACCTCGCAGGCGTTCACGCGGATCAGCGCCGCATCCACCAGCTCCAGCTCGTCCTGGCGGTCGTTGATGCGGTTGGACGAGCGCTCGGCGTTGGTCAGGAACCACGCCTCGCCGTTCCAGGTAAACATGATCTCGCCGGAGAACTCCTCCCTGCGCGGCTGGGCGTCGCGCACCTCCACCACCTGCCCGTTGGGGTCTACCAGCGTGAAGCGGGCGTGCGTGTACGTCTTTTCCTGCCAGGTGCGGCAGAATACATAGCCGCCGTCCACCGGCGTAAACTCGGTTCCGATATCGGTGGGTACGGGCAGCTCCCACAATAGCGCGCCGTCCTGGTCCAGGCACAGCAGGCTCATAGCCGTCGTCTCGCGGGTATCGGGGTCCGCGCGGGACCAGAGGAAAACAATGCTTCCGTCCTTTTGCAGGCAGGGTATCCCGAAGTTTCCGGTGGCGTATTCGTCCGGCGAGAACCGCCAGCGTTCGACGCCGCTTGCGTCCACATAAGCCACGGCGGCGTGGCGCTCCCCCTCCACCGTGAAGAAGCCGCAGATCATCTGCCCATCTGCCGTGGCCAGCACCGAGCGCTTAGCGAGGCTTTTCACTGAAATTTCCCCGGCGTCGGGCAGGGTGTTTATTCCTGATTCATCCGCAAACTGGGTGTCTACCTGATAGCCGGAAAAGACATAGCCTCCCGCGCACCGATCGCCCGGAAGCTCGAATGGGGCGTTCGCAGGCAGGCTTACCTCGCCCGCGGGCTCGCCATCCTGCGTGAAGTAGCGGATGGCGACCGCCTCCGTCACCTGGCTGGGGCTGTTGTAGTACAGCACGGCGATGCGCCCGTCCGCCAGCACCTGCGGCACCACGTAGCGGGAGGTGCCCTCCGCGTCGTCGATGACCTCCCAGGCGATGCTCATGTCCGGGTTCAGGCACAGAAGCCAGGCGCGCTTCTCTCTTGAGGAAAAGGAAAGCTGCTCCTGCCCGTTCCGTCCCAGCTGGGTGGAGCCGTTGAGCAGCAGGCAGCCGTTGGGCAGGGGTGTGGCTTCATAGAAGGTTTCCTGCCCGGTGCCGCCGAAGTACCAGGTATCGGCGGTCTGATCGTCCGCCAGGGCGGCGGGGCACAGCAGCGCAGGCAGCAATAACGCGATCAGCAAGCGCCGCGCATGGCGTTTGAATGCTCTGTTCATCATAGGATTCCTCCTGATTTCTTTTTCGTCTGTCCCTTGCCGTCAAGATCATACTACACTATGTCTTACAAATTGTCAACCACCGAATGCGCTTGTTACAAGTTGAAATTTTCCGGAGAGGGGATTGACAACCAATAAGACAAGATGTATTATAAAGCTGTCTGTAATACATGCCGTCTTATCAAAACGCGAAGGGGGAACCCCATATGAAATCGCAGCGTTTGCCCGATACCGAATTTGAGATCATGACCTATATCTGGGACCGCGAGCCGCCCGTGACCACCACCATGGTGATGGAGGCGCTTGGCCGGGAACGCGGCTGGAAGATTCAAACCGTGGTTACGCTCTTCGGGCGGCTGACCGAGCGCGGCTTTCTGCGCGTGGAGCGGGGCAGCGGGCGCGAGCGGGCGTTTTATCCCATCATCACGCGGGAGGAATACCTGCGCATGGAAACGGAGAGCTTTGTGGAGCACTACCACCGCAACAGCTTCAAAAGCCTGCTGACCGCCCTGGAAAGCGAGCGCCTGACCGAAAGCGACCTGGACGAGCTGAGCCGGTGGCTTGAGCGGCAAAAGGGAGGCGGGCATTCATGAAGGGCTATTTTCTGGCCATGGCCTGCACAGGCGCGGGCCTGTCGGCGCTGGCGCTGGTCTACCTAGCGCTGCTGCCGCTGCTCGGAAAGCGCTACGGCCCGCGCGGGCTGTACCGTGTCTGGGTGGTGGTGCTGGCGGGCCTGCTGATTCCCTTCAGCCTGCTGGCGAGCCGCCCGCTGATGACGGTGGAGCTTCCGCAGGCGCTGTCGCGGCCCGTCGCAGGCAGCGCGGCAACCGCAGTCCCGCCGAGCGCCGAAACCCAGCTGGCGGAGGCCATGCAGGCGCCATCGGCTGTACAGGCGTCTGCCGCCGGGCAGGCCGCTCATCAGCCTGTCCGGACCGGTGTCGACGCTCAGCATGCAAATGTGGAGAATAGGCCCGGAACGGCCACGGCAGACCTGACGCTCGCGGCCGTGGAGGGGGAGCAGGGCGCTTCGGCAAAGGCTGTCATCCCCGTGGACTGGCTCTCCGTGCTGGCGTGGATCTGGCTGGCGGGCGCGGCGGCGGTGCTGGCGCTGGCGGCGGTGAGCCACCTGCGCTTTGCGCGCACCGTGCGCCGCTGGCAGATGCCCTGCGAGGCGGAGGGCTATACCGCCACGCTGAAAGCCTGCCTGTCGGAGATGCGCATTCGCCGCCGGGTCGCCCTGCGCCTGTGCCCCACGGTATCCAGCCCCATGCTGATGGGCTTCTTGCATCCCGTGATTTTGCTGCCGGATGAGGAACTCACCACCGACGAACTGGTGCTGGTCCTCCGGCACGAGCTGACGCATCTCAGGCGCGGGGATCTTCTGGTCAAGGCCGGACTGGTGCTGGCCTACGCCCTGCACTGGTACAATCCTCTGGTCTGGGCCATGGGGCGCTCCCTGTGCTTCTATCAGGAGGCTTCCTGCGACAGCCATGTCACCGCCCGCGCAGATGAGGAGGAGCGCCGCTTCTATTCCGAAACCATCCTGCGCGTCATCCGGAGGCAGGCGCGCGCCCGCACCGCCCTGTGCACGTCGTTCTACGGCGGGCGCAACGGCATGAAGCGCCGCCTCACCGCCATCATGGAGGGACGCCGCCGCACGGGCGCGGTGCTGTGCGCGCTGGCGCTGGCCCTGACGGCCGTGCTGGGCGGCGCGCTGGCGATGGTCGAGGAGGACGGCTTCGCCCTTCCGACGAATGCCTGGGTACACGCCGCGGACGGCGTGGGAACCGTGCTCCTGCCGGACCCCAGCGCCAATGACGTGAACTGCCCCATGGGCATCTATCTCAACGGCACGCCCGTTACTGTGGTTGAGCTGTGCGAGAGCAGCGCCCTTCCGGAATGGAACAGCGTGGAGGGCGAGCCCAACTGGGCCCGCGTGCTCATCGCCGGGGACGGCGATACCTCCGGTATTCCGGGCTGGATGCCCCTGCGCGACCTGGTGTACGAAAAGCCGGCGGAAACGCTTCCGGCCGCTACGCTGGCGGCTGGGGAGGAATCCGGCTTCACCACCCTGTACACCCTCAACCACCGCGAATCCGACGTGGCCGCGCTGGAGCGCGACGGCGCCGGGGTATCGGTGCTGGGTCAGCTGGACTACTGGCTGCACGTTTCCCTGGAAGGGGAGGGCATGTTCATGCTCATGGAGGACGCGGCGCTCTCCGACGAGGCGGACACCCTGCTCTACGACCTCTTGCCCGACCGTTTCAGCGGCACCACCCGCATCCAGTACGACCACGACCGCAACCTGAATCGTCTGCTGAGCATCATGGCTTCCAAATACGGAGAGAACGTGCCGATGGAGTTCTGGTCCGTGGAGGACAAGGCCTGGTACGGGCAGCTGGAGGAGATGTATCTGGGCAGCCACGACCACTACTATATCCTGCCCGGCGAGGATGACCTCCCGCTGGAGGAGGCCGAGCAGATCGCGCTGGACGCTTACGCCCAAGCCCTCGGCGACGCCGCCGTTTCCGCCGATGAACTGGACCTCTACTCCGGCTTCTATCGTCTGGGCTACAGCGAGCCCGTCTACTGGTCCGTCTACATCTGTGAAAAAGGCACGCACAACATACTCTGGAGCGTCGAGCTCGACGGCAAAACCGGCGAACCCAGGGGCTGACCAGGGGGTGACCCCCTGGACCCCCGCTCCGCCGGGAGACCGTAGAGAGCAGAGGCCGTTCCCGCGGGCGATGGGGGTTGCTTTCCCGTACCTGCCTTGGCACCCGTTTTCCGCATCATAAAGCCGGAGGGCCTTCTGCCCTCCGGCGGCAACAAGCCCGGTGGCCTTCTGCCACCGGGCGTCGTTTCTTTTCTGCAACCCGCTGCGCCCCCTGCCCGCCCGCCGGGCGGGCAGTCCGGGGGTCCAGGGGGTCACCCCCTGGTCACACCCTGGAGAGGGAGAGGACGTTTTCGACGCCGCCGGCGTAGCAGAACATGTCCACGGGCTGGCAGCGCTCGAAGCGGTAGCCGCCGTTTGCGAGGAGCTGTACGTCGCGCGCCTGGGTGGGGACGTGACAGCTCACGTAGACCACGCGGCGGGGGCGCGCGGCCAGCACGGCGTCGATGACGGCGGGTTCCACGCCCTTGCGGGGCGGGTCGAGGAGGATCACGTCGGGACGAAGCCCGTCCGCGACCAACCGGGGGAGCAGGTCCTCCACGGCGGCGACGTGAAATTCGGCGTTGGCGACGGCGTTGCGCGCGGCGTTGCGTCGCGCGCCCTCCACGGCCTGCGGCACGATCTCGATGCCGATGACGCGCGAGGCGTGACGCGCCAGACACAGCGACAGCGTGCCCGCGCCCGCGTAGGCGTCCACGGCCACGTCGCCGGGAGCGAGCGCGGCAAAATCCACCGCGGTCTGATAGAGCCGCTCGGTCTGGTCAGGGTTGACCTGAAAGAACGAGAGCGGCGGCATTTCAAAGGTCAGGCCCAGCAACGTTTCAAAGATAGCGTCCTCGCCGTAGAGCCGGTGGCTCTCACGGCCCAGGATGACGTTGTTGCGCCCGGCATTCACACTCACATGCAGGGAGCAAAAACCCGGCGCGCGCGCCGATAGCCGTTCGACGAGGCTGGGCACGCCGGGCAGTTTGGCCCGCGTGGCCGTGAGCACCACCATCAGGCTGCCCGCGCGCGAGACGCGCGTGACCACGTGGCGCAGGAGGCCGCGTCCGGTTTCTTCATCGTAGGGCTGGACACGCTCGGCGCGCATCCACTCCTTCACAGCGGAAATCACGCCCGTAAGGCCACCCATGGCCACCGGGCAGTCGTCAATGGGCACGATCTGGTGGCTGCGGCGGCGGTAGAAGCCCAGCACCGGCGCGTCTGCCGTGCCGCCCACGGGCAGGGCCGTTTTGTTGCGGCAGCGCCATGGATGCTCCGCACCCAGGACGGGCGGCACATCCTCCGGCTCAAGCGAAAGGCCCCCGATGCGGGTCAGGCAGTCGAATACCTGTGCGCGCTTTGCGGCGAGGGTGGCCTCGTAGCGCATGTGCTGGCCGCTGCATCCGCCGCAGCGGTCGTAGACCGGGCAGGGCGGGTCGGCGCGGTCGGGCGAGGGGGTGAGCACCTCGATCAGCCGTCCAAAGGCGTAACGCGGCTGCGCCTTGACACACAGCACGTCCGCCTCCTCGCCGGGCAGCACGCCGGGCACGAATACGGGCATGCCCTCATGCAGGCATACGCCCTCCAGCTCGCTCCCCAGACGCTCACAGCGCAGGCGCAGGCGTTGGTTTTTCTGCATCATAAGCCCTCCCGCGCGGTCAGGGGCAGAGAGGCGCGGCGCTCCAGCCAAAGCTCCAGCAGCGCCAGCGCCACCGCGCCCTCCACCACGGGCACGGCTCGCACGGCCACGCAGGGGTCGTGACGGCCGCGCACGGCGAGCGCCGCCGGCGCTTTTTGGGAGAGGGAGACGGTTTGCTGCTCCAGACTGATGGAAGGCGTGGGCCGGAACGCAGCCCGCACGACGATGGGCATGCCGTTTGAAAGGCCGCCCAGCAGGCCGCCCGCGCTGTTGCGCGCGGTGGCCACCCGGCCGTCCGACATCACATAGGGGTCGTTGTACTCGCTGCCGCGCAGGACGGCCGCGCCAAAGCCCGCGCCGAATTCGACGCCCTTGACCGCAGGAATGGAAAACAGCTGGGCGGCCATGACGGCCTCCACCCCCTCGAAAAAGGGCGCGCCCAGGCCCGCAGGCAGGCCCACCGCGGCGCATTCCACCACGCCGCCCAGTGAATCGCCCGCGGCGCGGGCCTCCATGATGGCGGCGTACATGCGGCTTCCGGCTTCGGGGTCCAGCGTGGGTACGGGCTGGGCATGACAGCGCGAAAGCGCGTCCATGTCCGGCCGGAGGGAATCGAGCGCATCATCCCGCTCGGAGGCGATGGCCAGCACATGCGCCCCCACGCGCACGCCCTCGCGTGAAAGCAGCTGCAGGGCTACGCCGCCCGCAAAGGCATAGGGCAGGGTGAGTCGGCCGCTGTGATGGCCGCTGCCGCGCAGGTCATCAAACCCGGCGCTGCGCACCCAGGCGGGATAATCGGCGTGGCCGGGGCGCGGACGGTCGGGCAGAAAGCCGTAATCCGCGCTGTGGGTGTCGGCGTTGTCAAACAGGGCGGTCATCGGCTGGCCGGTGGTCACGCCGTCCCTGAGGCCGCTGACGATGCGCGGCAGGTCGCTTTCACGCCGGGCGGTGGCGATGGCGCTGCCGCGCGCTGCCCGGCGCTGCAAAAAGGCGTTCAGCGCATCCGTGTCAAGGGCGAACCCCGCGGGCAGGCCGTCGAGCGTCACGCCCACGGCGGGCCCGTGGCTCTCGCCGAAAATCTGGATGGACAGCATGCGTCCGATGCGGCTGCTCATTTGGCGATTCCTCCCAACTGGCGGTAGGTTTCCACAAAGCCGGGCCAGGATTTGGAGATGCACTCCGCACCCGTTACCGTGATGGGCCCGTCGGCGATGAGCGCGGCGGCGGCCAGCAGCATCACCATGCGGTGATCTCCCCGCGCATCGGCGGTGAAGCCGCCCCTAAGGCGCGCCGGACCGTACACGGTGAGCGTGTCGCCGTCGGGGCTGACGTCGGCCTTCGCGCCCAGCTGGGCCAGCAACTCCTGCGTGGCCAGCAGCCGGTCGCACTCCTTCAGCCGCAGGCGGCTGACGCCCGTCAGGGTGGAGACGCCGCACGCCTGCGTGCAGGTCAGCGCCAGAATGGGTGCAAGATCGGGGATGTCGGAACAGTCGATGCGGGCGGCCTTCAGCCCGGCAGGCGACGGGCTGAAGGCATGCCATTCGCCCTGCGCCTGCCGGATACGCAGGCCCATCTCCTCCAGCACGTCCACGATGCGCGCATCCCCCTGCAGGCCGTCGCGGCACAGGCAGGGCAGCGTCACGTCGCCGCCCATGGCATCCACGCACAGAAGCACCGCGGCCTGCGACCAGTCGCCCGATACAGCGATGCTTTCCGGCGCGGGCGCGCAGGCGGGCGAGAGGCTGAACACCCCCTCCTCCCGCTCCTCGAAGGAAATCCGGAAGCGCTCCATTAGACGCAGCGTCATGTCCAGATAGGGTCGGCTGACGATGGGACCGGTCACGGTGAGCGCGGCGGGCGCGGGTTCGCCGCCCGGGGTGACGGCATGCGCCAGCGCAATGAGCAGGCCGGAGGCGAACTGGCTGGAACGGGAACCGTCTATCTCATAGTGCCCCGCTGGCAAAAAGCCACTGACCTCCACCGAGGCCAGCCCATCCAGCCCGGCGGGCGTGCGGACCATACGCCCCCCGGCCTGCCGCACCAGCGGCTCAAAGGCGTCGAGCGGGCGGCGGAACAGCGCGGGCTCCATCCGAAAGCGCACCGCCTGTCCTCGCGCGAGAAACGCGGGAATCAGCATGCGCAGCGCGGCGGCGCAGGCCCGCACATGGCACTCGACCGCGGGCGCGTCTTTTGCGGGCTTGCCGGGCGGCGGCGCGGGCGTCACCACCAGCGCGCCACCCTCCGGGCGCACCTGACCGCCCAGGGCACGCACGCCGTCGATCATGGCCAGAGTATCGTCGCAAAGCGGTGCGGAAAAACCGTTCAAACGGCATTCGTCGCGGCCCAGGGCAGCCAGGAGCAATGCCCGGTGCGCCTCGCTCTTGGCAGGGGGGACCGTCGCGCTTCCGCTGAGGCGCGCGGGATAAAAGGAAATGGACGACATCAAAAAAACTCCCCTTCCACCGGCAGAAAAGATCAGGGCAAAATGAAAAAATAGACGGTTTTTATTATAGCATACCAGACCTTAAAAACAACGAGAAGCCAGGTGCGGGAAGCGAAAAAAACCGAAAAAAATCCCGCCTCTGGCCGGCCTTACGCCAGATAGCCCAGGCTCTTGAGCACAAACACCCACAGAAACACGGTCAGGATGGAAAACACCGTGGTAAAGACCACCTGTCCGCCGGCCAGATCGCCGTTGCCGCCCATCTGCTGCGCCATGGGGAAGCTGGAAACCGACGTGGGCGAGGCATATACGGCGATCAGCGCGGCCAGCGACACATCCCGGATGCCCAGCGCCACCGCCAGGCTCAGAAAAATCAGCGGCACCACGACCAGCCGTCCCGTCACGCTGATGACGAGCAGCTTGATATTGGCGCGCGCCTTGCCGAAATCCAGCGACGCTCCCAGAATGAACAGCGCCAGCGGCGTGGCAATGGACCCCAGGCTGCGAAGCGGCGTTTCGATCAGGGAGGGGATGGGAATTTGAAAATGCCAGATCAGGAATCCGGCCAGCGTGCCCAGAATCAGCGGATTGAGCAGTACGCCCTTGACGATGCGCCAGGGCGATCCCTTCTCACCGGCGAACACCATGAGCGCAACGGTGGAAAGCACGTTGAACACCGGCACCACCACCGCCACCATGAGCACCGCGATGGAGGTGTCCCCCTCCGGGTACATCATCATGACCAGCGGAATGCCGAAGATGGCATAGTTGCTGCGCGCGATGCCCTGGATCAGCACCCCGCAGGAGGCACGGTCGCGGCACAGGCGCGGTGTGGCGACAAACAGCACGCCAAAGCACAAAAGCGTGGTCACGAATGCGTAGAGCAGCGTGCGCGCGTCCGTGGAAGCGCCCAGCTCGGTGTCCACGATGTTGAAGCACAAAAGCAGGGGCAGAAAGATCTTGAACACGCAGGCGTTGATCTGGCGCGCGGCGGATTCGCTGATGACCCCCACGCGGCGCGCCGTGAAACCCACGGCCATCATGACCAGCAGGGGAAAAACGGTATTGAGCGAAAAAAGCAGGTCGTCCATGGGGCGGGGTTCACCTCCCGTTGGGGATCAGGGCGAAGGAAAGGCGCTCAGGGCCAGCAAAAGCTGCGCCATGTAATAGATGCCCAGGCTTACGAAGTGATAGGGCGTGGAACGTTTCAAAAGCAGGTTGTGGCACAGCGTCATATCCGAAACGACGAACGTCACGGCCCCCAGCGCCGCCAGCGTGGAGCGGGGGGAGGGCGCCAGCAGGGGCAGCGGCAGGCTGAAGGCCAGCAGCGAGGCAAGCGCAACCACGTAGATCAGCACGCCTGCCAGCAGATGCGGCTTGGGAAAATGCCGGCGGTAGCGCAGCGCAAAGCACCACAGCCCTGCCAGCGCGAGCACGAACACCGTCAGGCACCACCAGCTCAGCACCCGGTACTGGCTGAGCGCGGCCACATAGACCGCGTGGCCCGTGAAAAACAGCGCGCCGCCCACCTCAAAGCGCACGTCCAGCGCGACGTCAGCGAGCGTGCATACGCACAGGCCGATAAAGATCATCAGGCCGTAGAGGTCATCCCCGCCGGCAGCGAAGCAGCCCGCCGCCGCAAAGGCCGCGGCCAGCGCCGTGGGCAGGGCCTTGAGCGCAAGCGAAGTCTTTCGATACCCCTTTGCCATGGCGCGAAAGCGCGCCGGCATCAGCGCGAGCCAGGTCAGGGCGATATAGAGCAGAATATAGGCCATGCCGCCTCCCGCGGCGCCGGACGCGCCGCCCGATCGTTTGTCTTTCTTCTATCATACGCCTTTTGCGGCGGGGTGTCAATTCCATGCAGCGGCGGAAAACGACGGCAAGCCAAAAACGCCCGGCGGATGTTTTTCCGCCGGACGTAAACGAGGAGCGGGCGCGGTCAGCGCCCGCCGCGAAAAGATGGAGGCTGCGGACTCGCACCCTCCAAGCCACCCCAAACGGGTTTTGAGTGGCTTCGGTCACAGGGCCTCGCCTTCGGTCTCGCTTTCAGACGCCCCCTCGGGCGGCGCGTCGGGCGCTTCCTCGGGCGGTACGTCGGGCGCTTCCTCGGGCGGCGCGTCCGGCGCGCCCTCAGGCGGTACGTCCGGAGCGCCTTCGGGCATGGCGCCGGGGTCCCTCCTTTCCGCGGGCGCGTCGCCGGGCGTGCCTTCGGGCATCGTACCGCCCCGTCCGCCGCCAAATCCGCCCCGCCCGCCGCCGAAGCCCATGCCGCCGGTGGAATCGGTGGTCATCTGCACGGTCTGGCTCTCGCCGCCCAGCGTCAGGGTGTAGCTTTCGCCGTCGGTAAAGCGGTCGCAATAGACGACCACGTGGCTGTAATCCCGCAGCGGCTCAAAGTGGACCAGCACATTTCCCGCGCTGTCGAGCACCTCCAGCGTGCCGGAGCCGGAGACGTTCATCGCCGTGCCGGGGATGGCGGGGTCGCTTACGCCCTGTGCCATGCCGGCGGCACCCACGGCAACCACCGTGCCGCCGGTCAGGGTGAAGGAGCCGTCGTAGTCCAGCGCGCCGTCGCCGCCGCTCCGGGGGCCGTTGACGTACAGCTCGCCGCCGGTCATCTCCAGGTCGCCGTTGACGTCCACACCGTCGCCGGAGGCGTTGACGGAGATCATGCCTCCGCTGATGAGAATGGTGCCCGTGGAGGAGGCGAAGCGGTCGCGCCCGAAGCGGCCGGAATCCCCGAAGGTGCCATCGTCGGTGGTGGTGGCTGAGTCGCCGCCCGCGCCGTTGATGCCGTCATCGCTGGCGGTGACGTCGATCTCGCCGCCGGAGAGGGTCACGTCGGCTCCCTCCAGCCCTTCATAGGAGCGCGTCACGGTGATGGTGCCGCCGGAGACGGTCAGCGTGTTGTCGGCGTGCACGCCGTCGTCGCCGGTAGCGAGGGTCATCTCCCCGCCCGAAATGGCCACGTCTACCGCGTGCAGCGCGTCGTCCACGCTGTCGATGGAGAGGGTGCCGCCCAGAATGGTCAGAATGGTTTCGGCCTTCACGCCCTTCTGGCTGGGCGTATCCTCCTCGGCCTGCTGCTGCCAGTCGCCCCAGCCGCCGGAGTCCGCCTGGCTGACGGACGCGCTGCCCTCGCCGGTGATGATGGTGAGCGAGCCGTCCGCGATGGTCACAAAGCCGCGGTCCGCATCCTCGTCGTTGGTGGCCTTGATGCCGTCTCCGGTCTGGGCGTCAATGGCGATGGTTCCGCCGCCGATGGTGACCTCGTCCTTGCCGACGAGGCCGTCATCCACGGCGTTTACGGTGATCTCCCCACTCACGATGCGCAGCGAATCGCGGCAGTTGATCCCGTCCAGGTAGGCGCTTTCGATGGTGAGCGCGCCGGTGCCGTTGATGGTCAGGTCGTCGCGCACGTAGATGGCCGCGTCGTTGTCCTCTGCGGAGGGCGTGGCCGAGCCCTGGGAGAGGGAATTGACGCTCCCTTCCGCCAGGGTCAGAATCAGCTTGTCGCAGCCGTCGGAGGTCAGCGTCGCCCCGCTTTCATTGTGGACGCTCACGCCGTCCAGCAGCAGCCACACGTCGCCCTCCGTGGCTGGAGCCACGCGGATGCTGCCGTCCGCTATCTGGCCGCTCAGGCGGTAGACACCCGGCTCGGTGATGTCTACGCCGCCTTCGGTCAGGACGATGTCAACGGCCTCGGAGGGGTCGGCGAGGGTCAGGTCCTTGTCGGTGAACAGGTCGTCCGCCGCCTCGGCCGAGGCGGCGGAAAGCGCGGGCAGGCACAGAAGAAGCGCGCAGAGAACAGAGAAGAAACGCTTCATGGGGGAGCCTCCTTGTTACAGTTCTTCATGGATGGGCGCGTTGCGGGTAAGGGAGAGGGTGAGGTTTCCGTTGCGGCAGCGCAGCTCATCCAGAAAGGCCTTTTCCTGCCTGGGGTCCTTGAGCACGACCGTGTAGCGCAGCTCAAACAGGCTGCCCATGCCGGTGGTCTTGACCCCCTCCAGCCGCCAGCGGCGCGTGTGCGCGGCGAACAGGTCGTCAAACACGCCGGTGTAGTCCAAGTCCTCGGGAATGGTCACCCGCAGCAAAAGCGGCTGGGAAAAGGGATGGACGAAGTGCAGTACCAGCAGCAGCGCGCACACCACCGCCGTGAGCAGCAGCGCATAGCCCGTATAGGCCATGCTGGTGGCCAGCCCGGTGCCCATGGCTAGGAAGATGAGCGTGATATCGCGCGAGGAGCCGGGCACGGAGCGGAAGCGCACCAGGCTGAACGCACCCAGCACCGCCACGCCCGTACCCACGTTTCCGTTGACCATGAGGATCACGGCCTGCACCACCACCGGCAGCGTGACCAGCGAGGCGGCAAACCCCTTGCTGCACGGGCCGGTGAGCATGGCGGTCACGGCGATGAGCAGCCCGCAGGCGGCGGCGCAGAGCATCAGCACCAGCGTGCTGCCGATGGACAGCCCCTGATTGACGTCAAACATGGCAGACAGCATCCGCAATCCCTCCTTTCACCGCGGCGGGGCGCAGGGCGCGGGCCCGCGCCGCCCGCATGCGCGCCTCATACACCCGCCCGTATTTGGAAAACGACGTAGGCCGGATCTCGTTCTGGTCCAGCGCGGCGCATAGCCACAGCGGGATGGCATGCGCGGTCTTGATCTCCATCAGCCGCATGCCGGGCGCGAGCAGCAGCTCGCCCGCCGATCCCAGGCGCAGGTCCAGATCCGTCTGCCGGCTGCGGATGTCGCGGTCGATGGTGATGCGCAGCTGGTTCGGGCTGGGCTCCAGCTCCGCGTAGGCGGTGCGGTCGTAGGCCAGGAGCACGGCGGGCTGCAGCCGGTAGCGGCGCAGCATGTAGGCGATCTCCCGGCCGATCTGCCCGCCGGCGGCAGGGACGCTTCCCTGCGCGAGGCATTCCATGGCCCGCGCCAGCGGCAGGCAGATGCGCCGCTTGTACACCACGCCCCGCACCTTTTTCTTCACTTCCAGAAAGACGTTGTCCATCTCGCCCGGCACGCCGTAGCTGCGCAGGCGCAGCTTCTCCTTGTAGGCGGGCTTTTCCAGGCTTCGGCGGATGAGCAGGCTGTCCTCCGTATCCAGATAGAGGCTTAAAATGGTGCTTTCGCCGTACTGATCCGCCTGCATATATTCGGGAAGCGTGCGCATCAGCCCCGTGTACTGCGCGGGCGTGAGAAGAAACTTGCGCTCCACACGCTCAAAAACATAGGTGAAATTTCCCATTTCAACAGCTCCCTTCCGGTTTGATCCGCCACAGGCCCAGCGTGCCGGCCAGCGCCAGCGCTCCGCCGCCCGCGAGGAACCAGCGTTCCCAGCCGCCGTCCACGCCGGCGATGTCCACGATGCCCCGGTAATACAGCCCCGCCGCCGCCGTGGCCAGCCCCGCGAAAAGCAGGTTCTGCCAAGGACGCGCGAGGGCGGGAGGCACGGAGCGTCCGCGCGCAAGAGCCCATACCCACAGGTGCGCGGCGCCGCCCAGCAGCGGCACCAGAAACGCCCACGTCATCGCCGGCGAGGCGACGCCGTACCCGAACGCCTGATACACGGCGCTTGCGGCGGCACAGCCCGCCGCGGAGAGGACGCATCCCAGCACGCGCCTTCGCGTGGCCGGCTCAAAGGCCGATGTAGACAATGTCGCTCACCTCCCGCTCGGTGATGGTGCGGCCGTTGGTGGTGGGGTTGTTGACCACCTCGCCCTGAAACACCATCGTGGACGAACCGCCGCCGTCCAGGTTGTAGGCCGTTTCGCAGCCGATGTCCCGCATCAGGTCCGCCAGTTGCATGAGGGACAGGCCCGCGCTTTCCTCCGTGCGGCCGTCCGTCACCACAAAGGCGTAGTGCAGAGGCCCGACCTGCCCGATGGCCGTGCGCGGGTTGCTGGCCATGGAGCGCGCTACTTCGTCCTCCTCGTCCACGGATACCTGCCCGTCCGTGACCAGCGCGGGCCCGAAGGAAAAGATCTGCCACAGGCCGTCGGCGTTTCCGGCGGTCATGGCGCGGTCGTCCATGACGGAAAAATCGCCGGAGCTATCCACCAGCAGCAGCTCCGTGGCCGCGGAGGCCATGCTGTCCCGGTAGAGCACGCCGTTTCTGAGGCACCAGCCGCTTTTGCGCGAACCGTAGAAATCGCCGTTGACGGCGAGCACTGCACCGTTTGTCCCGGCAAGCTCGCTCACGGTGTCCGTCACGTTGCGGCCGAAGGTGTTTTCAGCCAGCGCCGTGCGCAAAAGGGCGGGGCTGGCCAGCCAAACGTCCGCCACGTAGCAGGTGGTACCGTCACGGCGCAGGGTGGTGAGCTCAACGCTCATGTACGCATCCTGATAGAAGGAGGCGTCTGCCGCCGCCTCCGGCGCAGTCAAAGCGGCGGAAGGCGCGAGGGTTTCCAGCACTTCCTCGGCCACGTCGCGCGCACGGGATATGATCAGCTCCCGGTGCGGAATGACGAAGGTATCCAGCAGCGCCCAGGTAAACGCCGCGATCAAAAATGCCGCATAGCACGCGGCAAAGCGCCATGGCGCCCGGAAGAAACCTTTCATGCGGACCTCCTTTCCATGGGGCAGAGTATAGCGGCCCTTTGTGTAGGGCACGTGAACGCAGTCTGACGGTAAGCCAAAGGCGCAATGGAAATTTCCGGATGACGGGCGCTTTCCGGCGGCGCAGGGCACGCCTCCTTCGCTCCGTGAGCCTGTACAATTCCTGCACTTTTTGACATGCGCGCATTGCAACCGGGCGGACGAGTCCTTATACTAAACACAGTGCGCCCCGCCGGAAGCGGGCCGCGAACACTGGGAAAAAGCACGGAGGACCAACAGCATGAACGTAACGCAGAAGATTCTTTCCGCCCATCTGATATCGGGCGAGCTCAAGCCGGGCAGCGAGATCGCCATCCGCATCGACCAGACGCTCACGCAGGATTCCACCGGGACCATGGCCTACCTGCAGTTTGAGGCCATGGATGTCAAGCGCGTCAAAACCGAGCGCAGCATGGCCTATATCGACCACAACACCCTGCAGACCGGCTTTGAAAACGCGGACGACCACCGCTATATCGCCACCGTCGCCCGCAAGCACGGCATCTATCTGAGCAAGCCCGGCAACGGCATCTGCCATCAGGTGCAGCTGGAGCGCATCGGCAAGCCCGGCAAGACGCTGCTGGGCAGCGACAGCCACACCCCCACCGGCGGCGCGCTGGGCATGATCGCCATCGGCGCGGGCGGGCTGGACGTGGCGGTGGCCATGGGCGGCGGCGCGTATTATCTGAGCTGTCCCAGCGTGGTCAGCGTCCGCCTCACGGGCCGCCTCGGCCGCGGCGTGGCCGCCAAGGACGTGATTTTGGAGCTGCTGCGCCGCCTCACCGTCAAGGGCGGCGTGGGCAAGGTGATGGAGTACACGGGGCCGGGCGTGGAGACGCTGTCCATCCCCGAGCGCGCGACCATCGCCAACATGGGCGCGGAGCTGGGCGCGACGACCTCGGTATTCCCCTCGGACGAGGTGACGCGCGGCTTTTTGAAGGCGCAGGGCCGTGAGGCGGATTTCGTGCCCCTGGCCGCCGACCCGGACGCGACGTATGACGAGGCGGTGGAGATCGACCTCTCGGCGCTGGAGCCGATGGTGGCGCTGCCGCATATGCCCGACAACGTAAAGACCGTGGCCGAGGCCGGGCCCATTCATGTGGATCAGGTGTGCATCGGCTCGTGCACCAACTCCAGCTATCTGGACATGATGCGCGTAGCCGCCATTCTGAAGGGCAAGACCGTCAGCCCCGACGTGTCGCTGGTCATCGCGCCGGGCAGCCGGCAGGTGCTGAGCATGCTCAGCGCCAACGGCGCTCTGCATGACATGATCGAGGCGGGCGCGCGCATCTGCGAAACGGCGTGCGGCTTCTGCATCGGCATGGGCCAGAGCCCCTGCACCAACGCCGTGAGCGTGCGCACCAACAACCGCAACTTCTTCGGCCGCAGCGGCACCAAGAGCGCGGGCATCTACCTGGTGAGCTGCGAAACCGCCGCCGCCACCGCCCTGACCGGGGTGCTGACCGACCCGCGCGGCGTGGACGCCGATCTGGACGTGGTCATGCCGGACAGCTTCCTCTACAACGACAACCTGATCATCCCGCCTGCCTCCGAGGACGAAGCGGACGCGGTGGAGGTCGTCCGCGGCCCCAACATCAAGCCCTTCCCCAAGGCGGAGGCCCTGGCTAAGAGCCTCTCGGGCAAGGTACTGCTCAAGATGGAGGACAACATCACCACCGACCACATCATGCCCTCCGACAGCTCGCTCCTGCCCTTCCGCAGCAACATTCCCAAGCTCAGCGAGCACTGCCTCACGCCCGTGGACCCCACCTTCCCCGAGCGGGCGAAGGCGGAGGGCGGCGGCTTCCTGCTGGCGGGTCAGAACTACGGGCAGGGCTCCAGCCGCGAGCACGCGGCGCTGGTGCCGCTCTACCTCAAGGTGCGCGGCGTGCTGGCCAAGAGCTTTGCCCGCATCCACCGCGCCAACCTCATCAACAACGGCATTCTGCCCCTGGAATTTGCAAATGAGGCGGATTACGACCGCTTCTCGCAGGGGGACGAGATCGCCCTGGAGGGCGTGGCCGAGCGGGTGCGAAAGGGCGAGAGCCGCGTGCCCGTGACCAACGTGACAAAGGGCTTTACGGTGGAGATGAAGCTGGAGCTGACCGAGCGCCAGCGCGGCATGATTCTCGCCGGCGGCCTCATCAACATGATTTCCCAGCAGAACCGGTAAATAAAGAAGCGCGGCGGGTGAAAACCCGCCGCGCTTCAGCTTGTCGAAAAAGTCCGCCTGCGGCGGCCTTTTCCGCCAAAGGCTTAAGAAATGTTTGCGCCCAAGGGCGCAAACTCCCCGCCCGCCCGGCACCGGAGGGAAGCGTGTGCCCTGTGGGCACTTGGGCCGAAGGCCCAAAGCGACCCGAAGCGGGGCAGCGAAACCATGAGCGCGACCGTTAGGGAAGCGCGAATGATTGAGCAACCGGGGCACTTGCCACCGAAGGTGGCAAAGCGACTTGAAGGCGTGAGCAAATACAAGGGCTGCGCGCAGAACGCCGATATTTGCGAGGGAGCGAAACGAGCAGAGGGTGCGGGTAGCACCCTCTGCGAAGATTGAGCGACCGGGAAAAGCCGGGCGATACGAATTCACTTTGGAGGGCCTGCGGGCCCTCCAAACCTCCCGGAAAGGGTTTTTCAACGGTCTGCGGCGCGGCGGGTCAACACCCGCCGCGCCTTTTGGCTGCGACTACCGAGCCCAGCATTCGATCGCGTCCCGCAAAAACCGCGCGCAGCCGGGCACAGCCCCGTCATAGTAGGCGGTGAAGCGCTCGTCGGCTACGTAGAGCTGTGCGATGCCGCGGTGCCTGGCCGCGTCGTAGACGGTGCCCGTCAGCGTGAGCCAGCGGCGGTGCAGGGCGGTGATTTCCCGGCCTTCCTCGCCGCTGGGCGACAGGCCGCCCCGCACGGCGGCCTCCAGCCGCCGCCGGATCTCCTCGCCCAGCCGCGTCCACTCCCCGTACTGCTCGCGCGACAGATTAAGAAGGGTTGCCTTGGCCTGTTCCACCGGTTCATCGCCGTATTTTTGACGCGCCTCGTTGCCATAGGCCGCCTCGCAGCGCGCCATGGTCTGTGCTTTGAACGCCTCAAACTTCTCCTGATCGCTCATGATCTCATTCCTTTCTTCACACCGAATGGCTTCCTGCACCGAGCGGATGAGGCGGTCCAGCTGTGACTGCCTCGCCCGCAGGGCATCCAGGTGGCCGCGCAGGGCGGTCAGCCGGTCAAAGGAGGGGTCGTCCAGACATTCCCTGATTCGGGCCAGCTCCACCCCGAGGGCCCGATAGTAGAGGATGTCCCGCAGTCGGTCCACCTCGGCCGGACCGTAGTAACGGTAGCCGGTTTCCGCGACGCGGGCGGGCCTGAGCAGACCGATCTGGTCGTACCAGCGCAGGGTGCGGGTGGTCACCCCGGACAGGCGCGACAGGGCCTGAATGGAATACTCCATGGAAACTTCCCTCCTTCATGCGCAGTATAACAGTTGACGCTGCGGCAGAGTCAAGGGCATTTCCTCTTTTTTTGCACCAAAAACGCGGCGGATTGTGCTCCGCCGCATGTAAGCCGGTATCTCTTATTTGCGAATCCCCAGCGCCATGTCCCGAAACAGCCCCGGCACGCCCTCCAGCTCCCGGTAGGTGCCCTGCTGCACGATGCGGCCCTTGTCCATGACGATGATCTCATCGCAGTTTTGCAGCGTGGACAGGCGGTGCGCGATGGAGATGACCGTGGTGCCGCATTCCTCCTTCATCTTCTCGATTTCGGCCTGGATGCGCTTTTCGGAGGTGTTGTCCAGGGCGGAGGTGGCCTCGTCCAGAATCAGGATGCGGGGCTTTTTGAGGAAGACGCGGGCCAGCGCGATGCGCTGACGCTGGCCGCCGGACAGGTTGCTCCCGCCCTCGGCCAGCAGGAACTGATACCCGCCCTCCAGCTGCTCGATGTCGGCGGCGATGTTGGCCTTGCGTGCCGCTTCCCGGACCTCCTCAAGGGCAACCTCGCGCTTCATGCCGTAGCAGATGTTGTGGTAGACCGTATCCGCAGTGAGAAAGGGCGTCTGGGGCACGAGCGCCACGTTCTGCGAAAGCGCGGCGCGCGTGAGGCCGCTCAGCGGCACGCCGCCCAGCAGCACCTCGCCCTGCGCCTTCTCCAGCTTGTCGATCACCTTGATGAGCGAGGACTTGCCGCAGCCGCTGGGCCCGGCGATGCCGATGAACCTGCCCGCCGGAATCGCCAGCACGATGTCGTTAAGAATCAGCTGATCCGGCTTTTCGGGGTAGGCGAAGCGCACGTTCCTGAGCGCCACGCCGTTGTCCGCGAGCCTAGGCGCAGCCGGGGCGCCTTCGTCCCGATAGGAGAAATCCAGCGGCAGGTCGGACAGCTGGAAGTAGTCATTTGCCAACACCACGCATTCGGAAAACTCGTCCAGGATGCGGTGCAGCTCCCGAAGCGGGCCGGTGAGCTGGGTGAAGCACAGGTAGGCCGTGAGCACCGTGCCCACCGTGATGGCGCCCTGCGAGGCCAGCAGCACCGAAAGCCCGATGACCAGCACGCTGAAAAAGGCCTCGTTGACGAATTTGAGGCAGTCATAGAAGGCCATGGCCCGGTGATGGCGCATCTCCTTTTTGCGCAGCTGCTCGGACCGCGCCTCGATGCGCGCGGCCTCTGTCTGCGCGCTGTCCAGGGCGCGGATTGTCTCGATGCCGCCCAGCAGTTCCACCATGGCGCCGTCCATGTCCGCCTTGGTTTCCATCAGCTCCACGCGGATGCCCTTCTGCGTGCCGATCTGGCGAAGCACAATGAACGTGCCCACGGGAATCACCAGCACGACCAGGCAGGCCACGGAGGCGGGCAGCTGCGTGAAGATCGTGACCACCGCCGCCAGTCCGGTGGTCACGGCGGGGGCGAAATCCATGAACATCAGCTTGATCAGCTTGACGGTGCCCTCCAGGCTGCGGTTGAGGCGGCCGTGGATGTTGCCGGTCATGTGGGCGCGGAAATAGGACAGCGGAGCCATCAGCAGCGAGAGCGCGGCCCGCTGGCGCGCGGCTTTTTCCGCCTGGGTGGCGGTGTCCTCCACGATGAGCCGGCGCGCCACCTTGATGAGCTCGTTTATGATGTTGACGACCAGGATCGCCAGCAAAATCGGCACGACCGAGGCAAACGAGGCGTTCTGCCCCGCCAGCACATGGTCCGTCAGGTAGCCGACGGCCAGCGGGGTCAGCTGGCTGAGCACCGCCGAGACGCCCAGAATCAGCAGAATCAGAAAGAAGCCGGACTTCTGTTTTCGGGGCAGCAGGGCGAAGATGCTTTTCCAGATTTTCTGGCGGGTTTCCGGCATCTGCATAACGCGCACGATCCCTTCTATGTGGCGGCGGGCAAGGCTTGCCCGTATCATTTTACCACATTTCGGGGATCGTGAAAATGTCTGGTTTTGGGGTCAGTCCTTGTCCACGTGCTTTTTCATGTGGTTGAGCGCATTTTTCTCCAGCCGGCTTACCTGCGCCTGGGAGATGCCGATCTCCCCGGCGATCTCCATCTGGGTGCGCCCCTGGAAGAAGCGCAGCGTCAGGATGTGCTTTTCCCGCTCGCTGAGGCGGCTGAGGGCTTCGCGCACGCCGATCACGTCGAGCCAGTTGTTGTCCGGGCGCTTGTTGTCGGTCACCTGGTCCATGATGTAAAGCGCGTCGCCGCCGTCGTTGTAGACGGGCTCAAAGAGGCTGACCGGGTCCTGAATCGCTTCCAGCGCAAAGACCACGTCCTCGCGGGGGAGCTTCAGCTCCTCGGCGAGCTCCGTCACGTTGGGCTCGCGCCCCATGCGCTCGGCCAGGCGGTCACGCGCCTTGAGCGCCTTGTAGGCGATGTCGCGCAGGCTGCGGCTGACGCGGATAGCGTTGTTGTCGCGCAGGTAGCGGCGGATCTCGCCGATGATCATGGGCACGGCATAGGTGGAAAAGCGCACGTTCTGCGTCACGTCGAAGTTGTCCAGCGCCTTGATCAGGCCGATGCAGCCCACCTGGAACAGGTCGTCCACGTTTTCCCCGCGGTTGCTGAAGCGCTGGATCACGCTGAGCACCAGGCGCAGGTTGCCGCGGATGAATTCCTCGCGCGCGTTGAGATCGCCGCCGTGCACCAGGGGAAAGAGCTCGCGCATGCGCTCGTTCGAGATCACGGGCAGCGTGGAGGTATCCACGCCGCAGATTTCCACCTTGTTCATCGCCATAACCCACACCTCCGCACATAGGCTTGTATCTGGAGTATGGGCCGGCGGGCGCGGTTTTATGCCGCCTCGACCCGTTGGGGCAAAGGCTCCGAAAAACCGACAAAACAGGATTTGCACCCGCCCGCGTCGAAACTGACAGGAAAAGGCGCAGGCCAAAAGGACGCTGGAAAAGGAGCGGACGGCGGATGAGCGAGGCGGCAAGGCAGCTGGCAAAGATGCTGGAAAAGAGCAAACGGGCGGTATTTTTTGGCGGCGCGGGCGTGAGCACGGAAAGCGGCATCCCCGATTTCCGCAGCGCGCACGGCCTCTATGGCGGCGCGAAGGGGAAAAGCTACGAGGACATGCTGCATATCCGGTATTTTCTGACCTCCCCGGACGAATTCTGGACGTTTTACAAAAACGTAATGCTCTATCCCGACGCGAAACCCAACGCCGCGCACGCCGCGCTGGCAAGGCTGGAGGCCGCCGGCAAGCTGGACTGCGTGCTTACGCAGAACATCGACGGGCTGCATCAGGCGGCGGGAAGCCGGAATGTGCTGGAGCTGCACGGCTCCGTGCACCGCAACGCCTGCATGCGCTGCGGGAGGCAGTTTGACCTGGTGTGGGTGCTGGAAAAGGAGGGTACGCCGCGCTGCCCCTGCGGCGGGCTGGTGCGCCCGGACGTGGTGCTCTACGGCGAGCCGCTGGATGAGGACGTGCTGGAGGGCGCCGTGCGCGCCGTGCGGGGCTGCGACCTTATGATCGTGGGCGGCACGTCGCTGGTGGTGCATCCGGCGGCGGGGCTGGTGGGCTATCTGCGCGCGGGCGTGCCCCTGGCGCTGATCAACCGGGACGAAACGCCCTATGACGGCCTGGCCGCGCTGGTGATCCGGGAGAATATCGCACAGGTGCTGGACGAGGCCGTGCGGCTGTGCCTGGAGCAGACGTAAAACAATCGTAAAAATTTTGTAAAAAAGAGAAAACCAAACCGGCTCCCTGCGCGTCTTATAAGTAAAGAGACGCGAAAGGAGCCGGTTCATCATGAAGCGCGACTATGAGTACAGACGCAGAAGAACGGGACAGCGGCACCGCTGGTGCATCCGCGCCAGCGTATGGCGCTACATGCTGATGGGCCTGCCCATCGGCGGAAGGTAGTCAGCGGTAGAGGGACAGCCAGCTGTCCCGCACGGCCTCCCAGGAGTAGAGGCGGGGAAAGAGCGCGCGCTGCTCGGGCGCAAGGCCGGTGAGCGCGCCGTCCATGGCGCGTGCCACCAGCGCGGGCACATCGGCAAAGTCGCGGAAGGAAGCCAGCTCGATGCCCATGTCCTCCAGCTGGGGATAGCCCAGCCATGCGCCCTTGATCACGCACGCGCCGGCGTAGAGGTATTCCTGCATGCTGGCCGAGAACGCGTCCGTGCGGATGGCCAAAATGAACACGTCCGCGCACAGGCGCAGCATGGCGCTGTCCTCCGGGCCCAGAAACTGCGTAAGGACCACGGTCTGGCAGGGCAGGCGCCCCGCCAGCTCGCGCGTGCGGGCCACGTAGGCGGGGTCGTTTTCGCCGTAGGTCTGCTGCAGCACCAGCGTCATGCGCCGGAGCCGTTCGGCAGGCAGGAGCTTGAGCGCCTCGAGCACCTCCAGCTGCTGCTGGGCGGAGGAGGCGCTGTATCCCACGCACACCACGAACCGGTCCGGCGCGATGCCGAAGCGCTCGCGGCACTGGGCGGGCGTGAAGCGCTCGCGCGCCCGGTCGATGTCCGCATAGCCGGTCTGGCCGAAGTAGAGCAGGGTGGTCTTGCGCGCGGCGTCCTCGCCGTAGACGCGGCGGATCATGTCGCGGTTGAGCTCGCTGTGCACGCTGATGGCGTCGCAGATGCGCAGATAGGGCTTCATGCGCCGAAGCGCCAGCTGACTCGCGCGCATGAGGTCGCTGCCCCAGAAGCTGCACGCCCAGTGCGCGCGGAAGCGCCGCGCCAACAGCCGCCCCAGCGCCAGGTCGCGCTGGGAGAGGTAGTGGTTGTGCACGATGTCAAACGGCCCCAGGCGCTTGAGGCTGCGCGCGTTGAGGGCGATGCGCGCCCACATGCGCAGCCTTGGAATGTGGCGGATGACGGGCAGCGCATGGCGGTCGTGGTAGACCGTCACGCCGTTATCCCGGTAGAAGTCGGCGTACTTGCCGCCGTCGCCCCAGATGGGAAAGAGCACAAGTTCATAGCCGGCGGGCAGGAGCAGATGCTCCATCAGCCGCCGGGTCCAGAAGCTGTCCGCGTCCGCGATCATCAGGATGCGCTTTTTATCGCCCATGGCGCTCCTCCTTCCTGATATGGCCGCGCAGCGCGGCAAGCACCTGCCCGGCGGTGGTCGCAAGGGTCCGAAGCTCCGCGCGGAACAGGGCGCAGGCCAGCGCCAGCACCAGAATCAGCGCCGCGTATTTCCATACGCCGCTTAGCAGCAGGTTCAGGAAGGACGCCGCCGTCATCAGCCCGATGGTCAGGGCCAGGCAGCGGTAGTTGAGGATCGCACGGTAGTACCTTTCGCCCACGGCGGTGCGCAGAAGCAGCGTGAGAATGGCTGAAAGCGCCGAGGCCATGGCCGCGCCGGAGATGCCCAGCGGGGGGATGAGCAGGTAGCACAGCCCGATGTTGGCCAAGGAGGAGAACAGATAGATGAGCGTGGTCCAGTAGGTTTTTTTGGAGATGGTGATGCCCATGCCCGTGGTTTCGCCCAGGCAGTAGCAGATGGGAGAGAGGAACAAAAACGGGAAGAACACCACCGAGCTTCGGTAGCTCTTGCCCAGCAGCAAAAACACCGGGGACTGAAGCAGCGTGATGCCCAGCCCGAAGAGCGTGAGCATGCAGGCCATGAGCCGGTGCACGGTATAGAAGCGCTGGCGGTCGTCGCTCTGGTAGTTTTCCAGCACATAGGGGGCCCAGTAGGTGTTGAAGCCCGTCTGGATGATGTTGATGGTAGAGGCCAGCCCCAGCGCGCTGGAGAAGATGCCCGTCGCCTCGTATCCGAGCAGGTGCTTGAGCGCCAGCGTGCTCACCGAGGTATTCAGCCAGCTCAGCACGCTCAGCGGCACCAGCGGCAGGGCGTATTTGGCCAGCTCGCGCACAGCGTCCCGGTCGGTCTGGCGGGGAAAGGAAAAGTCCAGCCGGCCCCGCTGCAAAATCAGAAAGACCACCGTAAAGACCGCCATCAGCGCCGTGAGGGCCAGAATGGCGCTGCGGCCCGTGGGACGGCTGAAACCCACCGCCAGATAGGCGATTTTGGTCAGAAGCGCGTGCACCACGCCCTGGATGGTGTAGAGCAGCGCGTTCTGCTCCATGCGGTAGCACAGCGACAGAAAGCGGAAAATCACCAGCGAGCAGCTGTAGAGGCACAGGCACAGGAAGATGGAGAAATCCGGCTGCCCCACGATCTCCCCGCTCAGGGAGCGCCAGAAGCCCAGCAGCACCGCCGAGGACACCACCCCGAAGCCCAGCGCCACCGCCAGGCAGAAGGTCATAAGCGCGCGCGGCGTCATGCGGCCGGGGGTTTCGCGGAAGAAACGGACGAACGCCTGGTCCAGCCCCAGGTAGCACACCGAGCAGAACAGCGACGTGTAGGTGCCGAACATGCTCACCCGCGCCAGCTCCGCAGGCGCAAAGAGCCGTGTGGAGATGGGCGTGGCGATAAAGCCCAGCGCAAAGGAGATCCATGTCACCATGGAAAATCCCACCATGTTCTTCAAAAACCGCTGCTTGCTGCGTTCCATGTACCTGCGGGGATTCCCCGCGCTCCCTTCGTGTGTTAGCGCCCCTCGGGCGCAGGCTTCGGCGCGCCCGCGCTTTCGCGGGGCACGGTGACGGTAAAGACGGTCTCGGGGTCGGTTTCCAGGGCGATGGTTCCCCCGTACTCGGCCAGCGTGCTGCGCACGATGCTCAGCCCCAGCCCATGGCCCTCGCCCTTGGTGGACACGCCCGGCTCGAAAAGCCGGCCGCGCAGCTCCTCCGGGATGGGGGCGCCGTTGTTGGAAATCACAAAGGCAAAGCCGCGCAGGTCCTCCGAAACGGACAGCCGGATGCGCCCTCCCGGCACGTCCTCCACGGCGTCCATGGCGTTGTCCATGAGGTTGCCGATGATGCAGCAGAGCTCCCACGGCGGCACGGGCAGGCCCTCCAGCGTGCTGCGGATGTCCATCTCCAGCGCGATGCCGCGCTCCTCGCACGCTGCGCTCTTGACCTGCAGGAGCGCGTTGAAGGCCGTCATTTTGGTGCGCAGCACCGAGGAAACGGACCGGTGCTCGTCGTACACGCGCTCCAGATAGGCCGTGGCCTCGCCGTATTCCTGCATCTCCAGCAGGCTGTAGACCACCTGGAGATGGTTGAGAAAGTCGTGCCGCTGGGCGCGGAGCCGCAGGTTGAGCGCGTCCATCTGCTCGTTGGTTACCCGAAGTTCACCGATGGTGCGCTCCAGCCGGCGGGTGCGCAGCGCGTCCTGAATGTCCACGCTGGCGCCCCAGGCGGCCATCAGCGCGCCGGCGATGACCATGAATTGCAGGGACCAGCTGTTGCGCGCCTCCGGCCCCGCGGTGAGCACATAGAGCACGAAGGCAAACAGCACGGCGATCTGCACGGCGTTGACCACGATGGCAAACATCGTGGTTTTTTGGACGTCGGGCTTGCGTTTCAGCTCATGCTTCATGGCCTTCTCCAAATCTGCGCCCGTGCCGGTCGCGGAGCTTGGCCTCGTGCCCCTGGCCGGTGGGCCGGTAGTACACGGTATGCTCGTAACCCGGCGGCATGTAGGCCTGCCTGACAAAGTGGCCGGGGTAATCGTGGGGGTATTTGTACTGCGGCGTCTGCGCGTGCGGCGTGGCATAGCTCTGGTCGCGCAGATACGGGGGCACGGGGGCCAGCCCGCCCTTCTGGGCATCCGCCATGGCGGCGTCGATGGCCGTGCACACGCTGTTGCTCTTCTCCGCCAGGCAGACGGCGATGATGGCCTGCGCGATGGGGATGCGCGCCTCCGGCATGCCCACAAATTCCAGCGCCGTCACGGCGGCCTGCGCCTGCAGCATGGCCAGGGGATCGGCCAGCCCCACATCCTCGCTGGCATGCACCACGATGCGCCGCACGATGAGTCTGGGGTCCACGCCCGCGTAGATCAGGCGGCTGAACCAGAAGAGCGCCGCATCCGGGTCGCTGCCGCGCATGCTTTTGATGAAGGCGGAGAGCATGTCGTAATACTGCCTCTCGTCCATCTTGAGCAGGGGCTTTTGCACGCTTTCCTGGGCCGTCTCCAGCGTCAGGCGCTTGAAGGGACGGCCGGTCGAGGGGTCGGTTTCCTCGGCGGTGGTCAGCCAGGCCAGCTCCAGCGCGCCCAGCGCCGTGCGCACGTCGCCGCCCGACATGCGGGCGATGTAGGCGAGCGCGCCGTCCTCCACGCGCACGTCGCTTGCACCGTAGCCGCGCTCCGGGTCGCGCAGGGCGTTTTGCAGCGCACGAAGCACGTCCGCCTCCTGCAGAGGCTCGAACTGGAACACCCGGCACCGGCTCACGATGGCGGGGGTCATGCTGACCATGGGGTTTTCCGTCGTAGAGCCGATGAAGCGGATCAGGCCGCTTTCGATGGCGGGCAAAATGCTGTCACTCTGCGCCTTGGACCAGCGATGACATTCATCCAGAAGCAGATAGGTGGCGCGGCCGTAGCGCAGGCGGCGATCCTGCGCCTCCTTGAGCACCTGGCGGACGTCCGCCACGCCGCTGGTCACAGCGTTGAGCTTTTCAAAGGCGCTGCCCGTCATGCGGGCGATGATGGAAGCCAGCGTGGTCTTTCCGCAGCCGGGCGGCCCCCAGAAGATGCTGCTTTGCAGCCGGTCGGCCTCGATGGCGCGGCGCAGCAGCCGGCCCGGCCCCAAAAGCCGCTCCTGCCCCACAAATTCGTCAAGCGTGCGGGGGCGCATGCGTTCGGCCAGGGGCGGCAGAGAGACGCTTGTCTCCAGGCCGGCAAAAAGGGTTTGCTGTTCAAAATCGTTCATGCAGTCAAAGGCGGCGGGACAGGCCGCGCCGCACGGGTCGTCGGTTGGGGGAAGACAGGCAAACACTACACACTATACACTTTTTCTTTCAAAAATGCAACGCGCGGCCTACTCCTTGAGCCACGCGGCATACCGCTCCGGGGGATAGATGGTGCGGATCATGTGCACCATGAAATCAAATTCCTCCTTGGTATAGAAGGAGGCGTAGCGCTGGTACAGCACGCGCAGGGCATTGAGGCTGCATACGCGCAGGCTGTAGTCGTTGAGCTTGATGAAGTTGGCGGAAAAGGGGGTCAGCTTGTCAAAGATTACGCCCATCAGGTCGTCGGTGATGGCGGCGAGCTGCCCCGTGCTCAGGTGCCGGGTGTGGTAATTGTCGGTGATGACGGTCAGGCTGCCGCTGGTCAGGCGGTTGAGTTTCACCAGCAGCAGGCTCTCCAGCTCGTCGCGCAGGCTTTCCAGCGTCTGGCGGTAGGGCGCGTAGGCGCGCATGTGGTCGGCCACCTCGGAAGCCAGCGGGTTGGCGCTCAAAAAAAGCGTCCCAAGCCACGGCCTGAGCACGCGCTCCACATCCGCCACCCCAACGGGAATCGCCATCGCCGCCTGATACCTCCCGTCTGTGCGGGCTGATGCCAACCCAATTCTGCAACATATTTCTACATTCTCTTCATCAAGTCCTTGTTTTTGTGCGCGAAAATATGACAGAAGGAAATCATTTCTTTAAGAATTGTAATATTATACAATAAAAAGTGAATATTAA
>CHCFC05602__coassemble_94_pt1 | contig 78629 bp, 63 predicted proteins | sample CHCFC05602__metabat2_high_PE_021 | metagenome-assembled genome bin CHCFC05602
GGAAACGCGGAAAGGATGCGGTCCAGTCATGAAAGCGCTGCTGCGGCTTGTCTATGCGTCAGCCATGGGCATTACCCTTGCGCTGCTGCTGTTTTGGGAACATCTGGACCATATCTACAAGCGTGAGTTTGCCTTGAGCAACGCCGCTTTGCTGGCGCTGGATGCAGCAGTGCTGGCCTTGCTGGCTGCGATCGCCGCGCTTATGCGCCGCAAAGGGGTTCTGCCGATTTCTCCGGGCGCCGCTGCAAGGGTCGCGCGCATCCTGATGGCGGCGGTGCTCTTTGGCGTGCAGATCGCCCTGTGCCTCAACAACCTCTTTGAAGCTGGCTGGGACGTGGCGGGCGTCGTGGCAAGCACGCGCGCCCTGGCCAACGGCGGCGCGCTGCAGCATGACTATTATTCGATGTATCCCAACAACCTCATGAGCGTCTATCTTTACGGCGCGGTCAGCCTGCTGCTCAGGGCGACCGGGCTGTGGGAAACCATCGGCTTTCCGGTGGATATCGCAGCTTTCAGCATTCTCAACTGCATTTTAAGCACCCTGACCGGCGTTTTGCTGTGGCGCTGTGCGCACCGGCTCACAGGCAGCAGGGGTGCCGCCGACGCCGTATGGCTGCTCTATGCCGTGCTGATCGGCCTGTCGCCCTGGCTGATCGTGCCCTATTCCGATTCGCTCTCGCTGCTGTTTCCCACGCTGCTGCTCTTCATCAGCCTGCGTCCCTTTCGCAGGAACTGGGTGCGCTGGTCCCTGCTGGGCGGCGTGGGCGCGCTGGCCTATGCCGTCAAGCCGCAGGGAGCGGTCATGCTGATTGCCATTGTCCTTGCACGCCTGATCTGCGATGTGCTGCCGGCCTGGCGCAGGCGTTCTTCCGGTAAGCTGCGCCGCTGGGCCGCCGCGTGCGTGGCGCTGTGTCTGACCGCCGCCGTGTGTTTTGGGCTCATCGGCGGACTGGCTCCCCTGTTCGGCTTTGAGCTCGCGCCGGAGGAAGCGTTGGGCGCGTCGCACTTCCTGATGATGGGGCTCAACGAGGAAACCAACGGCAGCTACTACCGGTGGGACGTGAGCTATTCCGTGTCCTTTCCCACCCGCTGGGAGCGGATGAAGGCCAATATTGACCTTGCACTGCACCGCATCCTGTGGATGGGGCCGGGCGGCCTGGCGCTCCACGCCGCCAAAAAGGCGCTGGTCAATTTCAATGACGGAACCTTTGCCTGGAAAATGGACGGCGGTGAGCGCTTTTCCGTTGGCGGCGGACCCGTTTTTCCCACGGAACACGAGCTTCTCTGGAGCACGGCGCTGCAGGCCGTATGGCTTGGCGTCTTGGGTGGGTGCCTGCTCTATGCCTTCACCAAAGCGGACCGTGACAGCATGACCCTGTGGCTTTGCCTGCTGGGCGTGATGGCGATGGTGATGCTGTTTGAATGCCGCGCCCGTTACCTCTATGCCAACGTTCCCGTCTTTATCCTGGCTGCGGTTTTGGGCATCCGTTCCCTTGCCGCCAAGGTGCGCAGGCGATAGGGATGTGTTAAAAAAGCTCGCAAAGCCCGCCGGCGGCGGCCTTTTCCCACAGACAAAGGGGGGCTGTTTCTTTCGGAAACAGCCCCCTTTGATCGCCCGTTAAGCCGGGTCCTGCCCTTTATCCCTTCACCTGCCTGGCAAAGCTGTCCTTGAGTCCCACCACGCGATTGAACACGGGCAGGGCATCCGTGGAGTCGGGGTCCTTGCAGAAATAGCCCATCCGCAGGAACTGGAACGTATCGCCCACCTGCGCGTTCCCAAGGAACCGCTCGGCATAGCCGCGGCAGACCTCAAGGCTGTCGGGGTTGAGTTTCTTGAGGAAATCGGTCTTGAGCGCCGCGCTGCTCACCGGCGCCGCCTCGACGCCTTCGGCTTCGGCCTGCGCCTCCGCGTCAGCCTCGGCCTCCTCTTTGGCAAGCGCATCCTCGTCCATGAGCAGCGGCTCATAGAGGCGCGCCTCCACGGGAATGCAGTCCTCGGCGCTGACCCAGTGCAGCGTGCCCTTGACCTTGCGGTTTGCGCCCTCGGTGCCGTTGCGGGTGTCCATGTCCACGGTGCACAAAACCGCGGTCACATTGCCCTCGGCGTCCTTTTCGCACCCGTCGCAGCGGATGATGTAGGCGCCCTTGAGGCGCACCTCGTTGCCGGGGAACAGGCGGAAGTACTTCCTGGGCGGGTTCTCCATGAAGTCCTCGCGCTCGACGTAGATCTCGCGGGTGAGCACGGTCTTGTGCGTGCCCATTTCAGGATGGTTGGGATGGTTTTCCATCTCCAGCTCGTCGCGCCTGTCCTGGGGCCAGTTGGTCAGGATCACCTTGAGGGGCCGGAGCACCGCCATGGCGCGGGGCACCTTCTCGCCCAGATCCTCGCGCACGCAGTGCTCCAGCAGGGCCAAATCGACGGTGCTGTCGGCCTTGGCCACGCCGATGCGGTCGATGAAGTCGCGGATGCTCTCCGGCGTGTAGCCCCGGCGGCGCATGGCGCACAGCGTGGGCATCCGGGGATCGTCCCAGCCGGACACATAGCCGCCCTCCACCAGCATGCGCAGGTAGCGCTTGGACATGATGGTGCGGGTCAGGTTCAGGCGGCTGAATTCGATCTGCCGGGGGCGGGAGGGCAGCATGTTGGACGCGTGCTCCACCACCCAGTCATACAGGGGGCGATGGTCCTCATATTCCAGCGAGCACAGGCTGTGGGTGATGCCCTCCAGCGCGTCGCCGATGGGATGGGCAAAGTCGTACATGGGGTAGATGCACCATGTCTTGCCCGTGCGGTGGTGCTCCTTGAAGAGAATGCGGTACATGGCGGGGTCGCGCATGTTGATGTTGGGGCTGGCCATGTCGATCTTCATGCGCAGGATCATGCTGCCCTCGGGATGCTTGCCCGCCTTCATCTCCTCAAACAGGCGCAGGCTCTCCTCCACGGGACGGTCCCGGTAGGGGCTGTTCTTGCCCGGCTGGGTGAGGGTGCCGCGGTAGAGGCGCACCTCCTCGGGCGAAAGCTCGCACACATACGCAAGCCCGCGCCTGATCCAGTCCACGGCGATGTCGTAGCACTGCTGATAGTATTCGCTGGCGAAATACAGCCCGCCCTTCCAGTCGAAGCCCAGCCAGTGGATATCGGCCATGATGCCGTCCACGTACTCGGTTTCCTCCTTGGCGGGGTTGGTATCGTCAAAGCGCAGGTTGGTCACGCCGCCAAAGCGCTCGGCGGTCAGAAAGTCCGCCACCAGCGCCTTGCAGTGGCCAATGTGCAGGTAGCCGTTGGGCTCGGGAGGAAAGCGCGTGCGCACGCTTTGATAGCGCCCGCTCCGTAAATCTTCCTGTACGGCGTCCCAGATAAAATTGGTCTTGGAGGTTTCCATGCTCGCGCCTTCCTTTCCATCGTGTTCCCAGGCAGAACAAAGCCGCCGGTTCGCATCATTATAGAACGAAACGGCGGCTTTGGCAAGCCTGTACACCCCGAAAATGCCGGTTTTCCGGCGTTTTCGCAGGGGAAGTTCCCCTTATTCCGCCCTGAGGAACGCCTCGATACGCGCCCGTTCCTCCCGCGCGTCGGCGCGGCCCAGCTGATACTGCGCCTCCAGCACATCCGGGTTCTTTTCCACCCGGCCGATGGGGACGCGGCGGGAGGGGCACAGCACCAGCGCGCGGCCCTCTGCCTGGGCCTGATCGGCATAGGCCAGCGAGGCGTTGTACACCTCATGCCGCTGCTCGCTGGCCCTGACAAAGGCAGGATAGCGGCGGTAGCGCAGGCGCATGAGCGCAAGCGACCGGTCCGGCTGCTTGACGAAGCCCTCCGGCTGCGTGCGCACCACGAGGCAGCGCGTATACCCCATCTCCTCAAAGCGTTTGAGCGGGATCGAGTCCGCCGTGCCGCCGTCCAGATAGCGCCGCCCCTCCCACGCCACGATGGTGGACACCAGCGGCATGGAGGAGCTGGCCCTGAGCGCTTCCAGCAGGGCGTGCTCGCTTCGTTTTCCGTCCAGGCATACCGCCTCACCCGTTTCCACATCGGTCGCCAGGGCGTAAAAGCGCACGGGGCTTTTGAAAAAAGCGTCAAAATCGAATGGGTCCAGCCGGTAGGGCAGTTCCTCGTAGCTGAAGACGCGGCCCACCAGGTCGCCCGTGAGCAGCAGGGAACGCAGGCTCATGAAGCGCCAGTTGCGGCAGTATTTCTTGGTGTAGCGGATGTTGCGCCCCTTTTGGCCGGCCACGTAGGTGGCCCCGTGGATGGCCCCGGCCGAAACGCCCAGAATCCCGTCGGGCCTGACGCCCCAGTCCATCATCTCATCCAGCACCCCGGCGGTATAGATGCCGCGCATGCCGCCGCCCTCCAGCACAAAGCCCGTCCGCTCCATGGACACCGCTTCCTCTCCACATCGAATGTGTCCATTATACCACGGGCTGGCAAGGGGGGAAGCTCAGGGAAAATACGCATCCGGGCCCAGCCACAGCGCGACATCCTCCCGGCGCAGATATCCATAGGTTCCCGGCTGGTTCAGCGATCCGTCCAAATCCTCCCGGGGCAGGAACACATGCAGCCAGCCGTCCTCCGTTTCGGCCAGCACGCGCATGCGCTGTCCCGCTTCCGGAGCGCACGCCGCGCCGCCGCCATCCATGTCCGTCATCATTGAGCTGCCGGCCACTGCCGTCACCACCGGACACGGGCTGGAAGCCCGGTAAACAAACTCCGTCCAGTCGGCAGGGAAGGAAACATACCTTCCGCTGACATACCCCTCTGTGCCGCCCACCTGCACGTGATACCAGGGGACCTCCGTGCCCGGCTTCTGGTCCAGCACCTGCGCCAGTGCCACATGGTATCTTCCCAGGCTGCGCGAGCTGGAGGTGGCCTCGCTGCGCAGGTTCACGCCCCAGATGAGGCACAGGTCCGTCCCCGCAAGCGCCGCGCGTTGCTCCTCCTCCAGCCGGCGGGCCTCGCCTGCTGTGATGAGCAGGCTGTCCAGCCGCGTTTGCTCCGCGAGCCACGTCTTAAGCGGCACACAAAACCGCTCGCCGTCCGTCTCCATCTCTCCATTCCAGGCAAAGACCGTGCGCCGGCCCCCCGCATCCGTGTGTTCCACGGCATGCCATCCGCTGATCGAGTGGCAGCCAAAGTGCCAGCGCCGCTCTCCGCCCTCCGCAGGGAGCAGCAGCTCAAAGTCGCAAAGCCGCGTGTCCTCATCCCACAAGGGATGCACGGCACACCCCTCGCCCAGCGGCAGACCCAGGGCGCCAAAATCCTCCACGCGCGCATTTCTACCGCCCGCCTCACAGCGCAGGCCCACCAGCGAATACACGCCGCCCCGCTCCACCACCAGCAGCGCGCTGCTCGTCCACGGCAGGCCGTCGGTATCCGTGTCCACGGCCATCGCTTCCTGCTCCAGCGCCGCGCCGCATACGCAGCGCGCGTCGCCCAGGCCGTGCCTATTCATGAGGTCGCGTATGGCCTGCGGCGCGTCCTCTGCAAAGGTGACGAGCGTCTCCCGCACCCTGCCGTTCTCCGTGACGGTCTGCCTCGTCGTCTGCCCGCATGCCGCGGCAGGCAGCGCGAGCGCCAGCAGCATCAGCAACGCCTTGACAAATACACGTTTCATGCCGTTCCCCCCCTGATGATTCTTCGCTTCCGGTCCGGCGGAGACGCGCCACAGCCTCTCCCTCCGTTCCGTTTCTTTTTTCTTCCAATGATACCAACGGAAAAGAAGACCAAAGCCTTCCCCCATTTTTGCATTTCCCTTGACAATTCCCCCCATACCTGCTAGGCTTGTGCACAGCGTACAAATCCAAACACAAAGGAGACGATTCCCATTCTGGACATCATCGCGTCCGTCAACCAGGCGGTCAACAACTTTGTATGGGGCCTTCCGGCCATGGTGTGCATCCTTGGCGTGGGGCTGTACCTGAGCCTGCGCACCCGCTTTGTGCAGATCCGTCGCTTCCCCCTGGCCATCCGGGCCACGCTGGGCCGCATGTTCCAGAAAAAAACGGCGCAGGACGGCGCCATGACCCCCTTCCAGGCCGTGTGCACGGCGCTGGCGGCCACGGTCGGCACGGGCAACATCGCGGGCGTGGCGGGCGCCATCGCCATCGGCGGACCGGGCGCGGTGTTCTGGATGTGGGTGAGCGCGGTGCTGGGCATGTGCACCAAGTTCGCCGAGGTGACGCTGGCGGTGCATTTCCGGGAGCGCAACGCCCAGGGTGACTATGTGGGCGGGCCCATGTACTACATCAAAAATGGCTTGGGCAGGCGCTGGTACTGGCTCGCGGTGCTCTATTCCGTCTTTGGCGTGTTTACGGTGTTTGGCACCGGCAACGCCACCCAGGTCAACACCATCACCGCCTCCATCAACACGGCGCTGAGCAGCTATGGCCTGCTTCCCGCGGACGCGGTCACGCTGTGCCGCTGGATCATCGGCGTGGCCATCGCGCTGATCCTTCTGCTGGTACTGCTGGGCGGCATCAAGCGCATCGGCCGCGTCACGGAAAAGCTGGTGCCGTTTATGGCGCTGCTGTATGTCGTGCTGGCGCTGGGCGTCGTGATTCTCAACGCCGGGCGCATCCCGGCCGTGCTGGGCTCCATCGTCACGGGCGCGTTTTCGCCCATGGCCGTCACCGGCGGCGTGGTGGGGAGCTTCTTTACCAGCATGCAAAAGGGCGTAGCACGCGGCATCTTCTCCAACGAGGCGGGCCTTGGCACGGGCTCCATCGCCCACGCCTGCGCCGATACGCAGGAACCCGTCCGGCAGGGCCTGTTCGGCATCTTTGAGGTCTTTGCCGATACCATCGTCATCTGCACCCTGACCGCGCTGGTCATTCTGCTCAGCGGCGTGCCCGTGGGCTACGGCCAGGCCGCGGGAGCGGAGCTGACCATCAGCGGCTTTGTCGCCACGTATGGCAACTGGATCACCATCTTCACCGCCGTGGCCATGTGCTGCTTCGCCTTCTCCACCATCATCGGCTGGGGGCTGTACGGCGCGCGCTGCGTGGAGTTTCTCTTCTCCTCCCGGGCCATCGCGCCGTTTATGGTGGTCTATTCCCTGGTGGCCATCCTGGGCGCAACGGCGGACCTGGGGCTGCTTTGGAGCATCGCGGAAACCTTCAACGGGCTAATGTCCATTCCCAACCTGATCGCGCTGTTTCTGCTGTCGGGCACGCTGCTTCGCCTCATTCGCGGCGCGCTGGACGGGCGGCATGCGCCCAAGGAGCGCTCATGAGATTTTTGGGCTTGCTTTTTCCATAGGATAATGCTAATATAATATGTCGATATTCGCCAAGGAGGGAACCCCTGATGACCGTGCTTCACTGGATTGTTGGCATCCTGCTTTTGATATCTGCCCTTGTGATGATTGTGACCGTGCTTTTGCAAAGCAGCGAGCGCAGCGGCCTGGGCGCCATCAGCGGCGCGGCCGAAACCTTTTTCGGCAAGAACAAGGCCAAGGGCATGGACGCCAAGCTGGCGCTGATTACCAAGATCTGCGCGATCGTGTTTGTGGTGCTGTCCATTGTGATGATGTTTTTGGGCTGATGCCTTAAAGCGCGCAAGGCGGTCCCCTGACGGGGGCCGCCTTTTGCGCGTCCTTGGGATTACGCCGTCAAAAGCCGCAGAAGCAGCACATAGACCACCGTGCCGCCCGCAATGCTCAAAAGCGCGTTGTGCTTTGCCCGGTGCAGCACATAGATCACCACCAGCGCCACAATTTCGGGGATGGCGTGGGTGGGGCCCAGCACGTCCGTCCCCTTGAGGCAGTAAACCACCAGCAGGCCCATCATGGCCGGGGGCAGCGCCTGTCCCAGAAAGGCCACCGCGCGCGGGACACCCTTGCTCTCCGGAAACAGCCAGAAGGGCAGAAAGCGCGTGATCACCGTACCCGCCGCCACGGCGAGAATCATTGCCATCGTTTCCAGGGGCGTCATCACCTGCATAGCCTGTCCCTCCCCAGCAAAAGCGCCGCCAGAATGACCCCCATCGCGGGGATGATAAAACCGCTCTGACCGAAGGCAGCCAGGCACGCAACCGCCGCTCCCAGCCCGATGAGCGCGGAGGGGCGCTCTTCCCGCCGGTCCCATTTATCCAGGAACAGCACGAAGATCAGTGCCGTGAGCACGAAATCCAGACCGGTCAGGTCCGCGTTCAGCATGCCGCCGATCAGCCCGCCCACGAAGGAGGCCGCGACCCAGTAGAGGTAATCCAGCAGCGACACGGCCAGGTAAAAATCCTTGGCGGGAACATCCGCCGGCGGCTCCGTAGCGCAGTTGATGGAAAAGGTCTCGTCGCACAGAAGGAATACCAGCGCGTTTCGCGCGCCCCCCATCCCCCGGTAGCGGGGCAGCATGCTCAGGCCGTAAAACAGGTGGCGGGCGTTGACCATCAGGCTCATCAGAAACGCCTGAAGCGGGTCGAACGCCGCCGTGAGCAGCGAGATGGCCACATACTGCATGCTGCCGCCGAAGGCCAGCGCGCTCATCAAAAGCGACCACAGCGCGCCATAGCCCTTGGAGGCCATCAGCACGCCATAGGTCAGCCCCAGGCAGGAAAAGCCCATCAAAACGGGCAGCGTATGGGGAAAGGCCGCCCGGACCGCGGCGGCGGCGCGCCGGGCGGCGGCCGCCGGCGTATTGGTCGAAGGTTGCATCGCTTCATTCGCTCCTTTTGCAGAAAAATGCCCGCGCCCTGACGGGGCGCGGGCGCGGCATGCCGGCGGCCCGCCGGCTTATTTCACGTAGCTCTGGCCGTAGATGAATTCCTGCATGGCGGTCAGCGTGGTCTGCATGCGCTTTTCGCTGATGTAGATCAGGCTCTCGCCGTCAAATTCCCGGTAGCCGTACTGCTTCTCCATCGGGATGCCGAAATGGCCCACTACCTCGCCGCCGGAGGCGAGGCTTTGCATCGCGCTGCCGGAAAGCACCGTCATGCCCAGAGACAGCAGCTCGTCGGCGGTCAGATTGGTCTTGCCGTAAGGCAGGGCAGTTTCGATCAGGTTGAGGAATTTGGTGAGGTCCATATCCTCCATGACCTTTTTGAGCAGCGCCTCCAGCAGCTTTCTCTGGCGCTCGTTGCGGTTGATGTCGTTCTGGCCCTGGAGGTTGCGGATGCGGCCGTAGGTCACGGCCTCCATGCCGTCCAGGTGCTGCACGCCGTCAACCACCTCCAGCTTGTCGCGCTCGACGTCGTCCATGGGCTCCTTGACATGCAGCTCATAGTTGATGGCCTGGGCCTCGCCCTTGGTCATCTCCATGTCCACGCCGCCCAGCGCCTCGATGATATCGGCCAGGCCATGGATGTTGACCACCACGTAGCGCTCGATGTTCATCTGAAAATTGCGGTTGACGGTCTTCATGGCCAGCTCGGCGCCCTTGGCGATGTCGCCGTCCTTGCTGCCGAACTTGAAGGCGGTGTTCAGGCGCTTTTGGCTCTTGTAGCCGGGCACCACCACAGCCGTGTCACGGGCGATGGAGGTCAGCTTGATGGAGCCGTCCTGGGTATTGATGGAGCAGATGATGTTGGCGTCGGCCCGGCCGCTGACCAGCTCGACGCTGCGGTTGTCCACACCCAGCAGCAGAATGTTCACCACATGGTCGGGCAGGTCCTCGTTGGGCTCCAGATTGGTCAGGTCCACCTCGGTATCGACGGTGGTATCCTCCAGCATGGAGGCCATCTCCTCCATGAGCGCCTCTTCCTCCGGGGTCAGCTCGGCGGCATTTTCGGCGGTGGCGTCGCTTTCGCCCATGCCCTCCTCGGCCCACTCCTGCCATTGAGCCAGCTCCTCCGGGGTCAGCTCGTCGGGCACAAAGTCCTCAAGGCTATCCTCAGCCAGGCAGCCGCCTGCCAGCAGCAGCGCGCAAAGGCAGAGCGACAGCGCGCGTTTCAACATCTTTCCGATCATGGTTTTCCTCCTTAGGCACATAGGTTCATGCCCGTCACTGGGCCTGCTCGCCCAGCCCGTACAGTCCGCTCTTGGACAGGCTGGCCGTCAGGTACGGCCGGGTCCGCATCATCGCGCGGAACATGACAAGGTTGGATTCGGATGCAGTATAGGGCACCACGGCTGTCGTGTCAAGCGCCTTTTTGCCGTCGTCATAGCGCAGCAGCGTGGTGTTGTTCATACGGATGTGGTCATTGAGCATCTCAAGCGTCAAATCCAGCAGTTCCTCGTCCGCCTCGGCTTCGCCCTTGGCGGCGGCCACGGCGGCCTGCATGCGCTCGTCCTGGGCGTCCGCCGCCGCGTTCACGGGCTTGCCGGCAACGGTTTCGGTCACGTCGCCGCCGGACTGCGCGGGGGCCAGGTCGCTTTCCAAAAGAGCGCTGGCGTCAAAGAGCACGCTGGCGTTTTTCAAAACGGGCGCGATATCCACCCGGCGCGAGCCGCTGCTGACCTTGACGCTGACGCGCATAAGCTTTTCGCCCAGCCGGGCCGCCTCCTGCGCGCCGGCCTCGCTCTGGGCCAGCTGGGTGTCCGCGGTCACGGGCTCCAGATCCACCTGAAAGCGCGTGCCGCTGGTTTTGCTGATTCCCTCCTGCTTCATCAGCCCGGCCACCGCCTCGCCGCTTCTAAGCTCCTCCAGATCGATCAGCGCCATCACGCCATCCAGCCCGAAGGCGATGTAGTCGACGTTCTGGCGGGCCAGGTTGTTGAGCATGCTGTAGCTGATGGTGAGCCTGCGGCCGCGTACCAGCTTGTTGCCGTCCAGGTCGGTAGCGTAGCCGCCGTCGGCGTTAAGCTCCGGCTCGGCGTTGAGAATGAGCAGCGCGGAGTCATACCCGCCGCGCAGGCGCAAGGTGGGCGTGGCGGGGCGCTCCCTCCCGTCGATGAGATCCGTCACCGGCGTGCCGTAGTAGGTGTCGCCTACCTTGAGCACGTCGATGGTGCGAATCTGTGTGCGCAGGATCTTGCCGCTGGAAAAGCGCAGCTCATCGTAGACGGGATCAATGCGCGCCAGCGGATCGTAGGGCAGGTAATGATGGATATTCCAATCGATAAAAAACAGCGGGCTGTCGGGCGCGATGACCAGCTCGTAATAGTCCGGAGCGGACAGTGAGCCGGCCAGGTAGGGATAGTTGCCATAGGTTTCGCCCTGCACGCGGGACAGCGACCCCGTGACCTCGTCGTCCTCCAGCATGACACTTTCGTCATACTCATAGAAGAATTCCGGATCGTCCTGGCCCTTCTGCTTGCTGGCGGCTTCGGGATAGATCAGCACCACGATGCGCTTGATGGTCATGCGCACATCGTAGCTGCCCGGCAAATACTGCGCGTCCCCGGCGGGCACGGTGACCCGGGCGATGTACTCGCCCACCTTGACGGGGGCGCTTTTGAGAAGCTCGCCGTCCTGAAAATAGCTGACCGAGGCGCTCTCAGGGTAGAGCTTTTTGCTCAGCTGAAAGGCCTTGCCGTTGTAGGTGCGCTCCTGATCGGCGATGACCAGCGGCTGGCGCTCCTCCCGGACGGTAAAGACCACCTTTTCGCTGAAGGCGAAGGCGGAGGCGGTATCTCCCGAAAGGGTGACGCCGGCCTGCGCGCAGGCAAAGGCGCGGAAGGTGACCACATCGCCGTCCTTAAGGCCGGGAATGGTGCATTCCCCGCCCCGCATAAGGACCACACCCGCCGTGGGCTCCCAGGTATCGGCCATCTCCTCCTCCTTGTCCGACACGATGTACTGCACGCCCAGCGTGTTTCCCGTATCGGTTTCAAAGGTGATGGAGCCGTAGGGGGCGGCCCTGACGTTGCGGATGACGGGCAGCGCGTCGGGGCTGGCCGTGCCGCCGTTGATGACGGCGGCGTAGGTGTCCTGATCGCTGAGCACCACCACGTCCGTGCCGCTCAGCGCCTGAGCGCGCCAGAGGGTAACGGTTCCGTTTCTGCCGGTGGTGACGTTGAAGGGCTCCTGATTTCCCAGCTTGAGCACGATTTGCGCGCGCGCCATGGGCGCGTTCTGATCGTCGGTCACGGCGATCACGGTGGGCTGGAGGGCGCTGCCGGGCAGCGCCGTGCCGCTGGAGAGGCTGAGGTTGGTGGTTTCGGCAATGCTGACGGTGCCGCCGCCGGAAATGCTGGCCGCGTCCAGCGCGCCCGTGCCGCTCAGCGACAGGGTCGCGCCGTCGCCCACCACCACCGGCCCCACGGCATTGGCGCCCTGCAGCACGAGCGTAACCGAAGCGTCCGCGCCGATGCGCAGATCGCCGCTGGTGAAAGTTCCGGCCAGCGTGAGCTTGACGCTCACCCCGTCCGCCACGACGATTTGGCCGGAGGTGCCTCCCTCGCTGACGACGCGGTAGTTGCCGGCAGCGTTAAAGGTATGGCCGGACGCGTCCAGATTGATCAGCTCGCCCTGTTCGTTTTCCACGGCTTCCACAAGCAGCTTGCCGCCCTTCACCGTACCCTCATAGTGGTAGCCGGTTGCCGCGGCGGGCAGCGGCGCGTAGACCGTTTGCGGGTCCGTGCCAAAAAACAGCGCCGGCACGGCGGCTCCATTGTATTCCGCCGTCAGATCCAGCGTCATCTCGCCGCTGGATACCGGCACCTTGGTCCATGCCGTGGGCGCATCGCCCGTATCCGCGCGGATGGTCAGCCCGCCCTGCGCCGTCAGGTTCGGGGCGGAGAGCGTACCTACATGCAGGCGGCCCGTGCCGGAGAGGGCGTACGGGCCGGACAGCTCGGCAAGATAGGAGGTGCCGCTCACGTACAGCGTTCCCCCGTCCCCCTGAAAGGTGGGCACGGACCCCTCCGCGCCCACGCCCGCCAGCGTGAAGGAAGCCCCCGCCGCGCCGTTGATGAGGCGGCCCTGCTTGGCGGGGTCAGAGGCGTAAAGGGTGTAGCTTTTTCCTTCTTCTGCCGTGAAGGGATCTGTCACGCTCAAATCCACCTTGTCGCCCTCGGCGGGCGGCTCGGCCAAAGAGCTGACTTCCAGCGTATTGCCGTTCATGCGGCCCCAATAGCTTGCGCCTTCTCCGAGAACGGGCAGCCACAGCGTAACCTTCCCGTCGGAGCCGGTTTTGACGTAGGTGAAAAACTTGCCGTCCACGTAGGCCTGTTCCGCGCCGGGGGCGTCAAAGACGACCGGCCGGCGACCGTTGTCGCTGGACGCGCCGGAGGGCAGGCGCACGTTGCCGCGCTCCACATTGAGCACGCCGTAGTTGAGGTTGTTGGCTACCGTGAGGCAGCCGGAGCCGCTCAGCTTGACGGCCGCGTCCGGCGCGGTGAGGGTCTGGATGGTGGTGAAGCCCTGGAAGCCGATGGTGACCACGGACTTCTGCGACACGCGCAGGGTAAGGAGCTGTACCCCGTCCAGCTCGATGGACAGGACCATGTTGTCACGGATATAGAGCGTGGCGTTCTCCCCGCCGCCGGTCAGGTGATAGCTGCCGCTTCGGTAGAGGATGTTCTCGCCGTCCACCAGCTCCATCTCAATGGGCGCGGTCGCGGCCAGCGTCATAACGCCGTCCGTCGTGTCCGATCCCACCTCCATCAGCCACTGGCCCAGGCCGCAGAGCGCCACCACGTCGCCCGCCTCGTTGACGCCGATATGCCGGCAGCCCGGCACGGTGCATTTGGGCGCGCGCTCGCAGTGCTCGTTCATATGGTCGCACTGGCTTTCGTCCCAGACCGGGTCGCCGCCCTCCGCGGGCGGCACCGTGATGGCGGGAGGCGTGTCTGCCTCTGGCGTGGGCGCCGGAACAACGGTGGGCAGCGCGGACGCCGTCGGGCTCACCGTGGGCGTCGCGGACACCTCCGGACTCGTGCCGGGCGCATCGGATGCCGTCGGTTTCGGCGTATCCGCAGGCACCGCGGTCGTTTCCGAAACCGGTGTGGGTGCAGGCTCCTCGGATGTCTGCGGGACCTCCGTGGGTGTCACGGTAGGCGTAACGGAAGGCTCCGGGGTGGACACGGACGGGTCCGCAGGGGTTCCCGTCCCGGAGGCACCGCTTTCCGATTGGGTTACAAGATCCCCCGCAGGCAGCGGGGTTGGTGTGGGCAGAGGCGCTGCCGTATCCCCGGCCGCCGCTTCCAGCAGCGGCAGGGCGCACAGGCACGCGCACAGGCATAGGCAGGCGATACGCATATGCCGCTTCTTGACGGTACGCATGCTCATCCTCCTTCTTCAAACGCGTGGGTTAGGCGCAAAAAGCGCCTCCGATGACATAGAACGAATTGCCATGGCATTATCATCCACGTTTCCAAATCTTTAGGCCTGCCAGCGGCTGAGGTCCCGCCTGGCAAGCAGCTTGACCATCGGCACGCCCAGCAGGTAGCACACAACCGCTTCGCCCAGTCCCACGGTGAGCATGTTCAGCCACAGCATGTCGATGCCGTAGGCATAGGTCAGCACCAGCCCCACGATGACCGCGTTGCACAAAACCGGCGGCAGCGCCCTGAGCCAGACGCTGGCCCGCATGCGCCAGGTGAGCAGGGCGGCGATCATGGTGGCCAGCGTGCCGAACACCACATCATATACCGTGGCGCCCATGGGATTGAACAGATTGCTGATCAGGCAGCCCAGCGTAAGGCCGGGCACCGCCTGGGGAAAGAGCACGGGCAAAAGCGTCAGGGCCTCCGAAATGCGAAACTGCACCGCGCCGTAGCTGATGGGCTGAAACGCCAGCGTCAGCGCCGCATACAGCGCGGCGATCAAAGCGGACAGACAAAGATTTTTCGTATTGCGGCGGGTAAACAAGCTGTGCATTCGTCATTCCTCCTGTAAGTATGGCGTGCTGCGAGGATCACACCAAGGTGTAAGTATAGCACAACTTGTCTTTCGCGTCGACAGACGCATACGCCGACTCTCGAATGCGCATACTGAAGCCATCAACGAAACGGGGAGGTGAGCGAAATGTCGTTTCCCAACAAAAACCAGAGCATCCAGTGCGATGTGAACAGCTGCAGGCACCACACCAACGACGGCATGTGCGAGCTGGACGTCATCAAGGTAGCGCCCCGCTGCAACTGCCATACTGGCACCTGCGACGAAAGCGAATGCGCCAGCTACCATGCCCGGTAAGAAACCCCGGAAACGCAACAGCGGAGAGGAAGGGCTCCTCTCCGCTTTTTTGCGTCAGTTCACGGTGATGCCCGTCAGTTCTTTCCACGCCTTGCGGATGGCCTCCTGATTCTGCACGCCGTAGTCCGGGTCGTTCTGCTTGCATTCGTCCATGTCGCGCAGGAAATGCACGCAGTTTTGTCCGTCGAAATTATTGTCCGAAATGGTCTGGCTGCCATGCGCCACGTTATGTGTGGAAGCGATGGACCACCGACCGTCCGGCAGCTTGATGTAGACGACCTTGGGACCCCAGCTTTCCTTGTTGCCAAAGGCCTGGAACATGGCCGCCGTATCCGCCGCGGTGAGCGGCTCCACGTCGGCATGGTTGCCGCGGCTCATGATGCGCAGCGTCCAGCTGATGCCGGTATCGGGGTCATAAGCGATCAGGTTCTGCCCGTTCTTGAGGGTGGGCTTGACGTCGTCAAACCAGTGCAGCAGCTGGATGGTCGCGCCGTTGGGAGCGACGGTCGTTCCCGTGCTGCCCGACGACGACCCGCCGGAGGAGGAGCCGGAAGAGCCGCTGGAGGAATCGTAGCGCTTGGCGTTGCCGCTGTAGAGCACCGTCTGCGTCTTGGCGCCGGCTATGCCGTCGTCGTCCAGGCCGTTGAGCTTCTGGAAGGCGATGACCGCCGCCACGGTGATGGGACCGTAGGTGCCGTCGGCGCTGACGTCATAGCCCAAATCCTTGAGGGCCTGCTGCAGCTTTTTCACCTCCGTGCCCTTGTCGCCGGACTGCAGCTTGACATAGGCGCCGGAAGAGCTGGAGGAGCCGGAGGAGCTGGACGAACCCGCCGCCACGGCCGAGCTGGAGAACAGCGCGGCGTAGGTGCTCTGGCCCGTCAACCCGTCCACCTTGAGGCCGTTGTTTTTCTGAAACGCGGTGGCCGCGGCAATGGAGCCGCTGCCGTACACGCCGTCGATGCTGCCGGTATAGTAGCCCAGCTCCTTGAGGCGCTGCTGGACGGTGACGACATCATCGCCCGTATAGCCCCTGCGCAGCGTGCGCGTCAGGCCGGAAGAGGAGGAGGAAGAAGAGCCGGAAGAGGAGCTGGACCCGTCCGCTTTCTTATAAAGAAGCTCCAAAGTTTTGGTACCTGCAAGACCATCGGCCTCCAGGCCGTTATCTTTCTGAAAGGAAATCACCGCGCGCTGCGTGCCTGCGCCGAAGCGGCCGTCCACGCCATTGGTGTTGTAGCCCAGCTTGACCAGGGCGGTTTGCAGCTCCGTCACGCGGCTGCCGCTGTCGCCGTACTTGAGGGTGTTGGGATTGGTGGTCACCGGTACGGTGATCGAGCCATCCCCGCCATCCGTTTCCCCGTAAAGCATGGTCAGGGTTTTGGTGCCCGCCTTGCCGTCCACTTCCAGCCCTCTGGCGGCCTGATACGCCTTCACGGCCGTTTCCGTGCCGCGGCCAAATTTCCCGTCCGTTCCATTGGGGTTGAAGCCCAGTTCCAAAAGCGCCTTTTGCAGCTTCAGCACATCCGATCCGCGCGATCCAAATTCCAGCGTGGTATATTTGGTGGCTGCCAGCGCCGCGGGCGCGGCCAGCAACGTCAGGATCAGCGCAAGCGCAAGCATGCGAAAGGACAGCGCGCGCAGAGAAGCTTTCATGATCCGGTTCCTCCTTGGGTCAATGCGGTTTGTGATAAAGCCCGCCAGAGCGGACCGCGTTTCAAGTATAACAAAGCTTTTCCAAAAAGTAAATGCTATATTACGGTTTTGTTACGAAAAAGTCGTATTTTTGTATCGTGTTTTCAAAAAATCGAAGCAAATTTGATGCATGAAAATGGTAAACTAAATCGTTGGGATCAGTGGATGGGTGCCTGCAGTGCCCATCATCAAAGGAGATACCATCCATGAAGAAACGCATGTGGCTTTGCCTGGCGCTGTGCGCGCTGCTGGTATGGGCGTCCGTGCCGTCCCTGGCGGAGGACTGCTTCACCATCGACGTGGACGCGCTGGATATGAGCTGTCTGAACAGCGACGAATATGTGGCGCAATATCTTTCCGCAAGCGCCCAGGGGGTGCGGGTCAGGAAGTACATCAGCGATTCCAGCGAGCTGGCGGCCCCGGTGCGCCTGACGCTGGTGCAGATGGATTCCCAAACGCTGCTTTTTGACAAGGACTACGGCCTGCAAAGCGGCACCTTCGACAGCGGCGTGATCTACCTGCCCTACGTGGCGGACCGCACCATTCCCTACCTGGTGACCCTGACCATCGGCGACTATGTGTACGCCATGCCTTTCATGCACCAGCAGGCGCGCCTGGTAGCCAACAACGCCTGCACCTACGGCGTGCGGCTCAACGACCTGTCGGTGGCCTTCTACGGCGACTGGATGATGGGCACCATGGTGGATTTGAACACGCTGGCCAGCCAGGGCTCCATGGGGGTGGATCTCTGCGCCAGCAACCGCTATGTCATCGGTCAGGCCACGCTTTCCATGCAGGGTTCCTCCCTGTGCGTGTCCGTTTCCTTTAACAGCCAGGCCAATGTCACGGTGCAGAGCCAGAGCGTTTGGGTCGTGACCAACTGCGCGGACTTTGCCGCGGGCGTGCAGCCGCCCAGCCATCAGCCGGGCGACTGGGTGGATGTGAGCGGGGCGAGCAGCGCGCTGGTCGTGCTGTCCCTGCAGGTGGATTATGATCCCGCCGGGCTTCCCGCCTTCCATTACGACCTGTCCTCCTCCCAGCTGCAAAGCCAGCTGTCCCTGTGGGAGCAGAACCGCGCCGGCGGGCAGAGCACAGGCAGCTGGAGCGACGGAAGCACGGATTCCTTCACCTTTGCCGAGGACATCGGCTGGATTGACAATTCCGGCTGGGTGGACGACGACGGCTGGTACGACGACGGCACCGGCTGGGTCGATGACGACGGCTGGTATGATGACGGCTCCGGCTGGGTCGATGACGGCAGCGGCTGGACGGACGGCGGCTCCGGCTGGGTCGATGACGGCAGCGGTTGGACGGACGGCGGTTCCGGCTGGGTCGATGACGGCAGCGGCTGGACGGACGGCGGCTCCGGCTGGGTCGATAATGGCAGCGGCTGGACGGACGGCGGCTCCGGCTGGACGGACGGTTCCACCAACAGCGGCGGCTGGGTGGACGAAGCGGCGGCCAACTTCTAAAGGAATAAAAAAACGAGGGCCTGTTCCGGAGAAATCCGGTACAGGCCCTCGTTCTTTATGCCCCGAAGCCGCCGCCCACCCCGAGGACCTGGCCGGTCACGAAGGCCGCGTCCTCCTGGCACAGCCACACAATGGCCGCGGCCACCTCCTGCGGCGTGCCCAGGCGCCCCAGCGGGGTTTCCTCGGCCAGCGCCTTGAGGTCGCCGGGGGTGAACCCACCCAGCATGTCCGTCTGAATCACGCCGGGGCACACGCAGTTGACGGTCACGCCGCTGGGGCCGACCTCCTTGGCCAGCGCGCGTGTAAGTCCGATCAGCCCGGCTTTGGCGGCGGAATAATGCGCCTCGCAGCTGGCCCCCACCTGTCCCCAGACGCTGGATACGTTGACGATGCTGCCGTGCTTGCGGCTGATCATGCCGGGCAGCACCGCGCGGATCACATAAAACGCGCCCGACAGGTTCACATCCAGCATGCGCCGCCAGTCCTCGTCGGTGACGTCGGTCAGGAGCTTCTGCTGGGCGATGCCGGCGTTGTTCACCAGCGCGTCGATGTGGCCCAGCGTCCTCTCGGCCTCCCGGCACGCCTCACGCACGCATTCGGGATCGCTCACATCGCAGCGGATGGCCGCCGCGCCCGTTTCGCGCGCCACGGCCTGTGCCGCCGCCTCATCCGCCCGATAGAAAAACGCGGCGCGAAAGCTCGCGCGCGCAAACGCGCACACCGCCGCCGCGCCGATGCCCCGGCTGCCGCCCGTGATCAGTGCCGTGCGCACAAAATTCCCCCTTAGAACATCTTCTTGCGCCACAATAGCACGAACGCCGCCACGCTGGCCACCACCGAGATGCCCAGCACCATCCAGAAGCCGAAGGGCGCGTTTTCAAAGGGCACGCCCACGTTCATGCCCCACAGGGACGCAAAGAGCGTCGGGATGGACAAAACCACCGTCAGGCTGGTCAATACCTTCATGACGACGTTGAGGTTGTTGGAGATGATGGAGGCGAAGGCGTCCATGGTACCCGACATGATGTCGCGGTAGATGGCGCACATCTCCATGGCCTGCTTGTTTTCGATGATGACGTCCTCCAGAAGGTCGCTGTCGTCGGGATACTTGCGCAGCATGTCCATGCGCAGCATCTTCTCCAGCACCATCTCGTTGCCTTTGAGGCTGGTGGAGAAATACACCAGGCTCTTTTCCAGCTTCATCATCTGCAACAGCTCCTGATTGCGCATGCTGGCCTCCAGGCGGGTCTGCACGAACATGCTGGCCTTATCGATCTGCTTGAGGTAAGCCAGGAAGCGCGAGGCGTTGCGGTGCAGAAGCTGGAGAATGAAGCGGGTGCGCTTGAACGTCCAGAAGCCGCGGATGCGCTCCTCGGTGAAGTCGGTGATGATCGTGGACTCGCGGGTGGATACGGTGATGATCACGTCGTCCACCATGATGATGCCAAGCGGCACGGTGGTGTAGCTGTAGCCGTTGCCCTCGGCCTCCACATAGGGGATGTCCACGATGATGAGGGTCTGGTCGCCGTCGCGCTCGATGCGGGCGCTCTCCTCCTCGTCCAGCGCGGACTGGATATAGGTCGGGTCCAGCGCGAAACGCGCGTTGATGCCGTCGATCTCTTCGCGCGTAGGGTTTTGCAGGTGGACCCAGCAGCCCTTTTCAAAGGTGTTGATTTCGTTGAGGTGGTCCTCCACCGTCAGATAAATCCGCTTCATCAAAAAACCCGCCTTTCTGCGGCCGCCATCAGGGCGGCTTCGCTTCCGGGCAGGCACATGCATATGCAGGCACGCCTGAACCTATGCGTCGAAGCGTGCCGCGCGCACCGCCCGGAGCCTGTGAACTTGTGCCCATGGAAACGTCAAAACTTCGTTTCGACTATACGGGTCGGCATCCACCACATGCTCCTCCTTCCGGCGTATGCGCGCTTTTCTTTCCGTCTTTCATGATAGCGGTTTTGCAGGGCCGTGTCAATCAGGTTTTTCGCAAGTTTTTGGTTTTTTCCGGGGCGCGCCGCACTTCCCCTGGCACACACGGACATGATATAATGAAAGCGTATCTACACAGCCCAGGTTTTGAGGAGGCATATCCCCATGCGCAACACCCGCTCGTTTTCCATCGGCCCGCTCCCCATCGGCGGCGGCGCGCCCGTCACGGTGCAGAGCATGACCAATACCGATACCCGCGATGCGGCGGCCACGCTGGCCCAGGTACGCGCCCTGGCTCAGGCCGGATGCGACATCGTCCGGCTCAGCGTCTACGACGAGCAGTGCCTGGAGGCGCTGCCCGCCATCATCGGGGGGGCGCCCGTGCCGCTGGTGGCGGATATTCACTACCGCGCCGACCTGGCCGTGGGCGCCATGGAGCGCGGCATCGCCAAGGTGCGCATCAACCCCGGCAACATCGGCAGCGTAAGCGAGGTGCGGCGTGTAGCGGACTGCGCCAAAATGCATCATGTGCCCATCCGCATCGGGGTCAACTCCGGCAGTGTGGAAAAGGAGATTCTGGCGCGGGAGGGCGGCGTGACCGCGCGCGGCATGCTCCAAAGCGCGCTGGGCCACGCCCGGCTTCTGGAGGAGGCGGGTTTTCACGACATCGTGCTCAGCCTCAAGGCCTCCAGCGTACCCCTGACCGTGGAAGCCTACCGGCTGGCCGCGAAGGAAACCGACTATCCCCTGCATGTGGGCGTGACCGAGGCCGGCCTGCCCGGCGCGGGCAACATCAAAAGCGCCATCGGCATCGGAGCGCTGCTTCTGGACGGCATCGGAGACACCGTCCGCGTCTCCCTCACCGGCAGCCCTATTCCCGAAGCCGCCGCCGCCATCGACATCCTGCGCGCGGTGGGCCTGCGCACGGGCTATGTCAACGTGGTCAGCTGCCCCACCTGCGGCCGCACCGGCATCGACGTGGCGGCCATCGCCCGGCGGGTGGAAGCGGAGCTTTCGGACATCCGTGTGCCGCTGACCGTGGCCGTCATGGGCTGCGTGGTCAACGGCCCCGGCGAGGCGCGCGAGGCGGACATCGGTCTGGCAGGCGGGGGGCTCAGCCGCGCGGGCGGCTCCGCCGGCGGCGAAGGCAGCGCCTACGCGGTGGGCGCGATCTTCGAAAAGGGCAAAGCCCCGGAGAAGGTCGAGGGGGATTTGGCTGCCATTCTGATTGAGCGCGCGCGCAGGCTGGCCCGTGAGCGGGCCGCACAGGCCTGAGCACAGCATGAAGCGGCCCGGAAATGCAGCAACGCTTTCCCCGGGCCGCTCCTCATTATCTGCGGATGCAATCAGCCGTGTCTGCGGCGGACGGCGTATTTGCGGATGTAGTCGCCCATCTGCGCCATGTCCATGGGCTTGCCGATGAGGAATCCCTGCCCCTTGAAGCAGCCTAGTTCCTCGAAGAACTCGAACTGGTCCTGGTTTTCGATGCCCTTGGCGCACACGTGCAGGTCCAGCGTATGCGCCATGTGGAGAATCGCCACCACCAGGCGGCAGGTCTGCTCGTGTCCGGGCACCAGCGCGCCATAGGACTTATCCAGCTCCAGGCCGTCAAAGTGCACCTCGCGCAGCAGATCGACGTTGGAGTGCCCGGTGCCGAAATTGCCCAGCCACAGACCGATGCCATGCTCGTCGTGCAGGGCGTTGAGGTTGGCGATGCCCCGCTCGGTCAGGTCCTGCGCCTCGCTGACTTCAAACTGCATCTTCTGGGGCTTGAGGCCCGTCTTTTTAAGCATGGCGACCACGTCGTCCACAAAGCTCTCGCGGTCGGCATAGAGGGGCAGCAGGTTCATCGAAAGCGTTACGTTGGAATCCGTCTGCTCGGTCAGGTCGCAGGCCGAGCGCATGGCGTTTTCCAAAAACCAGCGCGAAAACAAAAGCGTCAGCGCCTCGTCCCGCTCGATCAGCTCCACCACCGGCCAGGCGGGCATCACATCCCCGTCGGGCATATGCACCTTTTCGACGAATACCTCATAGGTGTTGCAGGTATTCTTGCCAAACGTCCATTTCGGCTGCCCGTAAAGTTCCAGAGCATCGTTGAGAATCAGGTCTCCGATCATGTTGTGGTTCATGCCAGAAGCTCCCTTCCTATGCGGTTTTCAGCCATCGCGGCCTTGCTTTTCCGTCCGTGGCACAAAAATGCCGATATGTATCTTGTATTCGCCGCCGGACGGGGGTTTTCCTGCCGGACGGACGCGCCTTCCGCCGCTTTGCGCTTTTTCGCCGCGCATGCTATAATACCATAGCATCCCGCCGCGCGCGCGGCTTTACCCTTGATAACCTGCCGAGGCGTACCAATGAACAAAACCGAGCTGCTTCATCTCCTTGAGGAAACGGTCCCTCCCCTGCGCGGCAAGCTGCATATCGAGCGCGTGCTCTATCAGAAGGCCGCCAACAAGGCCTACATGAGCTTTCTGAGCGACGAGCTGGTCGCCGAGCACGACTATCTGCTTTTGGAACGGCGGCTGCGCGAGCTGTTCCCCAGGCTGACGGTGGCGCTGCGCATCGCCAGCCCCTCGCTGGGCGAGGCGTTCCTTTCCGATTTGGACCGCTACAAGCCGGTGCTGACCGACTTTTTGCGCCGCCAGAGCCCGGCGCTGGCCGCCTGGATCGCCGACACCGGCTGGAGCCTGGAGGACGGCCGTATTCTGCTCACCTGTCCGGATCAGATCGCGATGGGCTTTTTCCGCTCGCACCATCTGGATGAAAAGCTGTCCCAGGCCATCTATGACATTTTCCGCGTGCGCATGCCCGTGGCGCTGACCGTGTGCGGCCAGCGCGAGGCGTGGGTGGAGAAGATGCGGGCCGAGCGCGGCTTTTCCTTTGCCGCCGCCCCCGCGCCCGACGACGAGCCGCCCCCGTGGGATGACGCTGAGCTGGACGCCCAGGCGGCCGCCCTGTTCGGCGGCGCGCCGGGCGAAAGCGCCGCGCCCGCCGCTGCGGTTCCCCGCGCGGCAGCCGCCGCTCCCCGCGCCGCGTCGCCCAAAAAGCCCGCCGCGGCCAAGGGCGGCCCCGTGCTCAAGGGGCGCGCCGTGGGCGACGCGCCCGTGCCCATCGGCGAATTGGCCGAGGACAGCGGCATCGTGGTCATCGAAGGCACCGTCACCGGCGTAAACGATCCCAAGGAACTCAAAGGTGGCGAGACGGTGCTGGCCTCCTTCGCCGTCTATGACGACACCTCCACCATCTACTGCAAGGCGTTCTACAACTACCGCATGCGCCGCGCCGCGCGGGGCGAGACGCCCGAACCGCCTACCAAGGAGGAGCGCGCGCGGGTCATGGAGCAGATCGGCCAGATCAAAAACGGCATGCGCGTGCGCCTGCGGGGCGACTGCCGGATGGACCCGTTTCTGGGAGAACTGTCCGTGAGCGTGCGCGACCTGCAGCAGATGCCCAAGGTCGAGCGCACGGATACCGCCGCCGAAAAGCGGATCGAACTGCACATGCACACCAACATGTCCACCATGGACGCCACCGCCGATGCCGGCGCGCTGATCGCGCAGGCGGCCAAATGGGGGCATCCTGCCGTGGCCATCACCGACCACGGCAGCGCGCAGGCATTCCCTGCGGCGTTCGGCGCGGCGAAAAAAAACAACATCAAGCTCATTCCCGGCGTGGAGGGCTATCTGTGCGACCTGGTTCCCATCGTGACCGACGCGGACGACCGCCCCATCGACGGCCCCATCGTGGTGCTGGACTTTGAAACCACCGGGCTTTCGCACGCCATGGACCGCATCATCGAGGTGGGCGCCGTCAGGCTGGAAAACGGCCAGGTGGTGGACGAGCTGAGCCTGCTGTGCGACCCCGGCGTGCCGCTCAAGCCCAAAATCAGCGAGATCACCGGCATCACCGACCTCATGCTCCGCGGCAAGGAAAGCCCCGCCGAGGGCGTGCGCAAGCTTCTCGACTTCATCGGGGACTGCCCCGTGGCCGCGCACAATGCACCCTTTGACATGGGCATGCTTCAAGCCGAATGCAAGCGCATGGGCGTGAGCTTCCACGCGCCGGTGCTGGACACGCTCACCTTCTCGCGCAAGCTCTATCCTCAACAAAAGAGCCACAAGCTGGGCGCTGTATGCCGCCTGCTCGGCGTTTCCCTCAAAAACGCGCACCGGGCCGTGCACGACGCGGCGGCCACGGCCAAGTGCCTTGCGCGCATGTATGACGCGGCCAAGGAAAAGGGCGCCGCGACCCTCAAGGATATCGACGCCGTCATCAGCGGCGATACCATCGGGCAAAGCTACCACATCATTCTGCTTTGCACCAGCCAAAAGGGCATGCAGAACCTCAACCACCTCATCTCCGACAGCAACCTGCGCTACTTCTACCGCCATCCCTGCATGCCCCGCCACCTCATCAACCAGTACCGCGAAGGGCTGATTCTTGGCAGCGCCTGCGAGGCGGGCGAGCTGTTTCAGGCCATCGTCAACGACCGGCCGCAGGAGGAGATTGAGCGCATCGCCAGCTGGTACGACTATCTGGAGATCCAGCCCATCGGCAACAACGGCTTCATGCTCCGCACCGGCACGGCGCGCGACGAGGAGCAGCTGCGCGACTTCAACCGCAAAATCGTCGCCCTGGGCGAAAAGCTGCGCAAGCCCGTGGTCGCCACCGGCGACGTGCATTTCCTCAACCCCGAGGACGCCATCTACCGCACCATTTTGCAGGCGGGCCTGGGCTACGACGACTGCGACAACCAGCCGCCCCTGTACTTCAAAACCACCGACGAGATGCTGGAGGAGTTCAGCTATCTTGGAAAAGAAAAGGCGCATGAGGTGGTCATCGACGCCCCGCGCAAGATCGCGGACCAGGTGGGCGAGCTTCGCCTCTTCCCCAGGCACCCGGAGGGCAAGGACACCTTCCAGCCCTACTGGGAGGAGGCCGCCGGCGACATCGAAAGCCGCGCCTGGGGCCGCGCCAAGGAGCTCTACGGCGACCCCCTGCCCGACATCATCCAAAAGCGGCTGGAAAAGGAGCTGGGCTCCATCATCGGCTACGGCTTCTCCACTTTGTATTCCATCGCGCAGAAGCTGGTGAGCAAGTCGCTCTCGGACGGCTACCTCGTGGGCAGCCGCGGCAGCGTGGGCTCCAGCTTCGTGGCCACCATGTGCGGCATCACCGAGGTCAACCCCCTGCCGCCGCACTACCGCTGCGACCACTGCCACAAGATGTTCCTCACCCCGCCGGAGCTGGCCAGCGTGGGCGTGGACCTGCCGGACAAGAACTGCGAGATCTGCGGCCACAAGCTGGCCAAGGACGGCTTTGACATCCCCTTCGAGGTGTTCCTGGGCTTCAAGGGCGACAAGGTGCCCGATATCGACCTCAACTTCTCCGGCGAGTACCAGCCGCGTGCCCACGCCTACATCGAGGAGCTTTTCGGCAAGGGCTACGTCTACCGCGCCGGCACCATTTCCGGCCTCGCGGAAAAGACGGCCTACGGCTTTGCCGCCAAGTACCTGGAGGAGCGCGGCATCCATGCGGGCCGCGCGCACAAGGAGCGGCTGGCGGCGGGCTGCGTGGGCGTCAAGCGCACCACGGGCCAGCACCCCGGCGGCATCGTGGTGCTGCCCAAGGAGTACGACATCTGCCAGTTCACGGCCATCCAGCATCCGGCCGACGACGTGGAAGGCACCACCATCACCACGCACTACGACTTTAACTCCATGCACGATATTCTGGTCAAGCTCGACTGCCTGGGACACGACGATCCGACCATGATGCACCGGCTGGAGGAGCTCACCGGCGTCAACTTCCGCGAGATCCCGCTGGACGACCGAAAGGTCATGAGCCTGTTTTCCAGCCCCGAGGCGCTGGGCGTCACCCAGGAGCAGATCATGTGGGAGACCGGCACGCTGGGCATCCCGGAGTTCGGCACGAGCTTCGTGCGCGGCATGCTCATGGAGACGCGGCCCACCACCATGGAGGAGCTCATCCGCATCTCCGGCCTCTCGCACGGCACGGACGTGTGGCTGGGCAACGCGCAGGACATCATCAACTCCGGCACGGCCAAGCTGGCCCAGTGCTTCTGCACCCGCGACGACATCATGAACTTCCTGATTTCCAAGGGCATGCAGGAGAAGATGAGCTTCGACATCATGGAGAGCGTGCGCAAGGGCCGCGGCCTCAAGCCCGAATGGGAGGAGGCCATGCGCGAGCACGACGTGCCCCAGTGGGCCATCGACAGCTGCCACAAGATCAAGTACATGTTCCCGCGCGGCCACGCCGTGGCCTATGTGACCATGGGCCTTCGCGTAGCCTGGTACAAGGTGTACCGCCCGCAGGCGTACTACGCGGCGTATTTCTCCATCCGCGGCGACGGCTTCGACGCGGGGCGCATGCTCCTTAGCCCCGAAACCCTGCGCGACCGCCTCACCGATTTCCAGAACCGCGAGGAAAAGATGAGCGTGCGCGAAAAGCAGGAGGAAAACGCCTACCACATGCTTTTGGAGATGCAGATGCGCGGTATCCGCATGCTCCCGGTGGACCTGTACAAAAGCGACGCCAAGCGCTTTCTGATCGAGGACGGCAACCTGCGCTGCCCCTTCACGGCCATCAACGGCTTTGGCGAGTCGGCGGTGGAGGGCATCATCGCCTCGCGCGACCCCGCCCGCCCCTACATCAGCATCGAGGATCTGCAAAATCGCGCGCACATCGGCCAGAGCATCGTGGAGATGCTGCGCGGCCAGGGTGCGCTGGAGGGGCTGCCGGAAACCAGCCAGGTGGATCTGTTTTCGCTGCTGGGATGAAGGGCTGCACAAGCCAACAGGAAAGGAAGGATTCGCATGGAGCATGTGTCGATTCGCGCAAAGGGAGCTTTCTGGCCGCGCCTGCTTGCGGCGCTTGCGCTGCTGGCGATGCTGGTCGTGGGCCGCTATACCTACAGGGATTACGGGATCACCGTTGACGAGACGGTCGAACGCAACAGCACGCTCATCAGCTATCAGTATGCTTTTGAAACGCTTTTCGGAAAAGATTTGGCGCTTAGCGACCAACCGCTGGAAACCTATAAAGACCGGTACTACGGCGTGACGCTTCAGATGCCCACCGTAATGGCGGAACATCTCACGGGCTTCACCATGCCCTCGCGCGACATTTACATGATGCGTCATCTGTGGACCTTCCTTATCTGCCTGTCGGGCCTGGCGTGCTTCTATCTCTTTCTGGAAAAGGTCTTTCGCAACAGATGGTATGCCTTGCTGGGCCTGATGATGCTGGCGCTGTATCCTCGCTTTTGGGGCGAGCAGTTTACCAACATCAAGGACATGGTATTCATGGCCACATGCTGCTGGGCGTTGCTTGCCACGGCATTGAGCCTCAATCATGAAGGAAAATGGCGTTGGGAGCTCCTGAGCGCTTTTCTCTTTGCCCTGTGCGCCAACACGCGCATCATTGGCTTTCTCTTTCCGGCGCTGCTGTTTGGGTATCGGACGCTGCGCGACGGTGTGCTGGCGCCCGTATGGAAGGAAGGCGGCGCACGGCGTTTCCTCGCGCGGCTGGCAAGGCATGCCCTGGCGCTTCTGCTGACGCTGGTCTGCTATGTGCTTGTCACGCCCGCCGCTTGGGCATCGCCGCTGAGCTTTATCGCGGAAGCGTTTTCTAAATTTTCCAACTATAATGACTGGAACGGCAACGTGTATTTCCTGGGCAGCAGCTATCCATGCTATGCGCTGCCATGGTACTACCTTCCCACGTGGCTGTCGCTCTCGATTCCGCTATGGTACCTGGCCGTCACGCTCGCAGGGGTGGCAGGCGCGGCGGCGTTTGTTCTGCGCAATCGCCGCCGGCTGGGCAGCGCCCTGTGCCGTGCATTGCTCGGACCCGACCGCTGGTTCTTGCTGTGCCTGGTTGTGGCCACATTGCCGGTTGCAGCGGCCATCCTGATGCACAGCACGCTCTATAGCGGCTGGCGGCACATGTACTTCATCTTCCCGGAGCTGGTGGTGGTGGCGCTGTTCGGCATAAAGTGGCTGTTTGACCTGCTGCGCGCCCGCCGTTGGCCGCGCCGGCTTCTGGCGGGCGGCCTGGCCGCGCTGCTGGCGGGACAGGCCTGCTGGATCGCCTGGATGCATCCGTTTGAAAAGTTCTATCTCAACCCGGTGGGTCAATCCATGTGCGATCTGCTGGAAAGGGATTACTGGTATGAAAGCACCACGGCACAGATCCAGCGCATCCTTGAAGTCGACGACTCACACCGAATCAACCTGTCCGATAATGCCTTTACCCCTGTCCCCGTTTTCCATTTCCTTGCCGAAGAGGACGCCCGGCGTGTCTACATCTACCGTTCCATAACGTATAGCGAAGAAACGCCCATCGACTATATCATAGACGAAGCCCTCGGACCGGTCAGCAGCACGTTCCCCGGCTTCACCCCGGTTTATGAGCTGCGCGGCGCCAACGGCATGCTGATTTCAACGATCTATATGAGAGAGGAAGCGCTGATGGAGCGTTTCGGCGGTCAGTGGCCGCAGGAATAGGAGGTTCGGCCATGAACACCCTGGAACAAAACCTGTCTGGCGTCATTGCGGAAATGGCCCTGAAGCTGGGCCTGACGGGCGTGCCCCTGTCGCTCAACTACCCGTGCGCATCGCTGGGGCGCATGCTGGGCGTGGCGGATGATCCGCAGGCGCTCCAGCCGGCGCTGGATGCGTTTTTCGCCGCGCGCAAAGACCTGTTCGGCGCGGCTGAAGCCGTGCCGCACGAGGACGGGTTCTGCCTCACCATCCCCGCCGAAGGGGTGGCGCGGGTGATGTCGCAGGCTCCTGCCGCCGCCTTTCTGCGCGACCTGATTCAGACCGCCCAGACCCCCGGTGCAACGGCGGACGATCTGCTCGCCGCTTTCCGCCGGCATTCGGACAGGGTGCATGTCGAGCCCGTCGACAATGACGAATTCGACCTGCTGGTGTATTTTGAGGACGGCGTGCCGGATGATTTCCGCTACTGCATCGACCAGCACGACGGCTTTGCCAGCTATCACCGCTTTTCCAGGGAGGACTACGAGGCCTTCGGCTTCTGATTCATGAGACAAGTTCCGCCGGTTTTCTGCAAGCAAACAAAATCTTTTTTTCAAATGGAACCTTTGGGCCGTTCCATTCGTCTGTTCCACTGAAGGGCCCGGCAGACGGCCGGGTGCCGCCCAAAGGAGGATGCATGAAGATGAAGAAGACCCGCTTTTTTGCCCTGGCGCTCTCGCTGCTGATGGCGCTGGCCCTGCCCCTTGGCGCTTTTGCCGAGGAGACTGAACCCGACACCCTGCTGGAAGGCCTGGTGACGGAGGTGCTTGAGCAGGGCTTTGTGATGGAGGATACCGAACTGGGCAGCGTTTTGCTCAACGTGGACGAAACCACCGTGATGGACGGCATTCTGGCCGAGGAGGATATCGAGGTGGGGCAGTATGTATTCGTGGAATACGACGGCCGCCTCACGCGCAGCCTTCCGCCGCAGGCGCATGCCGACCGGGTGGGCTGCTACCGGCTGACCGGTACGGTGGACCTGTCCCTGTCGATCGGCGTGCTGCTCACCGGCGACCCCATCTTCGGCGATGTGATCATCCGTGTGGACGGTTCCATGCCGCATCTGTTCCAGGGCATGCCCATCACCGTCTACTATAACGGCGTGATGGCCATGAGCTATCCCGGCCAGGTCACGGCCAGCCACATCGTGGTGCCGGAGCTTACCGGCACCGTCAGCGACAAGGACAGCGCGGGCTTTACCCTGACCGATGCGGAGGGGAACGAATACCGCGTGCTGCTTTCCGAGCAGACCCTCGCCGGCGTGCTGTCCGCCTCGGTGGAGGACGCGCCCGCTGTGGATGAAACCGCGCAGGAGGACGCCGTGGAGGCCGAATCCGCGGAGGACGCCCAGTCCGCTTCCGACGCTGACGCGCCGGCTGCGGAGGATGAAACCGCCCTGCAGGACGAACCCGCCGCGGAGGACACCGTCGCAGAGGAACCTGTCGCGGACGAACCCGCCGCGGAGGAACCCGCTGATACCGAGCCCATCGTGGACGAGCCCGCCGGCGATGACGAGGCGGCCGCTTCCCAGCCCGCTTCCCTGCCCACCGTGGAATGGGGCGACGGCGATACCGTCACCGTGTATTACAATGGCGTTATGACCCGCAGCATTCCGCCCCAGGTAACCGCCCTGGAGGTGCTGGTGATTCGGGACTGAATATGGCTTTCGGGCGCGGCGCGCATTGCGCCGCGCCGCTTTTTTGTGCTACAATAATTCCGGTTCCGCCGCGCGCCGAGCGGCTACTGATGCACAAGGAGGCCCTGCCATGAACCTGCCCCGCCGCACCGACCCGTTTTTGCTGAAAGGCTTTGCCCTGCGCCAGCTCCACGAGGGCGACAAGGCGCAGATGATGCGCATGCAGGAGGAAGTGCTCTCCACGCTGGCCGACCCCGCGTGGTTTTTCCCTTCGGAGGAATGGGAATTTGTCGAATGGCTGCAAAACCGGGAGGCCTTCGGCTATTTTGACGGGGATACGCTGGCGGGCTACGCCGCCATGGCTTCGTGGCGCACACGCGGCGACCGCGGCTACGCCCGCAAGCTGGGAGAGCCCGAAGAAAACACCTACGATTTTCACGATGTGCTGGTGCTGCCCCGCTATCAGGGCCGCGGCATGCACACCCGCTTTCTGAACCTGTTTGAGGAGATGGCGCGCGCCATGGGCGGACACGCCATCTATGCCACGGTAGACCCCGGCAACAGCGCGTCCTGGCACAACTTTGAAAAGACGGGCTACGCGCTGGTCTGCACCCGTCCCGCCTATGACGGACGCCTGCGCCGGTATTATAAACGCACGCTGGACTAGCATTGCAGGAGGCCCCGAATATGGATGCCGCACGTCTTGAAAACCTGGCTGCCGATTTTACGCTGCAATCCCCGCTCAACCATGTACGGATCGAGCAAAGCGGAGAGGCGCTCACGCTGTTTGACCGGCCCCTTCTGGGCTACGCCCGCGCCGGGGACCCGCTGTTCGAGGCGTTTCTGGCGCCTGGCGTCATCGGGCCGCATTACCGCCCGCCGTGCAGGTGGCTGCCGGATGCGCAGACGGTGGTCAGCTTTTTCCTGCCCTTCAGTCCGGCGGTACGCGCCCACAACCGCGCCGCCCAGTCGCTGCCCAGCCAGGCCTGGCTCTACGGCCGGGTGGAGGGCCAGCGCTTTGTGGAGGCGCTGAGCCTGCATCTTGCAAAGGCGCTCCAGGACGCGGGCTTTGAAGCCGTCGCACCCTCGCTCTCGCCGGAGTTCTGGACGGTGTCCGAGCCGGAGTCGCCGGACGGCCCCGCCTTTACCAGCAACTGGTCCGAGCGGCATGCCGCCTATGCGTGCGGGCTGGGGACCTTCGGCCTCTCCAAGGGACTCATCACCCGGCAAGGCATGGCCGGGCGCTTCGGAAGCCTGGTCACCAGCTGGCAGGCCACCCCCACCCCACGCGAGTATGAGGCGCCCTATGACTGGTGCATCCGCTGCGGCGCCTGCGTCAGGCGCTGTCCCGGCGGAGCCATCTCGCTGGAGCATGGCAAGAACCACCACCTTTGCCTGCAATATCAAACCACCATTCTTCCCCAGTGCCAGCCCCGCTTCGGCTGCGGCCTGTGCCAGACGGGCGTGCCGTGCGAGGCCGCCCGCCCGCTTGCCCCAAAGAAATAAACACCCCCCGGCGAACGGCTGCGGCGCCTGCGCCCGCCCTTTGCCGGGGGTTCGTTTATCCGTTTTGAGAGAAGCGCGCCCTTACGTCCAGGGCGCTTTTATCCCGTGGCGGCGCGCCGTTCACTTCCGCCACAGAATCACGCGCTGCGCCTGGGCGCCTCCGTTTTCCTCCAAATCGGGATTCATGCGCTTGAGGCTGTCGCAGCTGACGCGGTAGCGCTTGGCGATATCCCACAGGCTTTCGCCCGGCTGGCTGAAATACATCAGGATGCCCGGCTCGACCTCCTCGGCGGGTTCCTGCGCCACCTGCGTCACCAGCGATTCGCTTGCCAGCTGCACGTCGTGGCAGTCCAGATGCAAAATGTATTTCACCTCGACCCGGTCGCTGGTGATGCCGTTGACGTCAATGTTGCTGGTCGTCAGCACCAGGCTTTCGGGCAGGCTCACATCGCACGCGAAGCACATGCGGAAGGGTTCCTCGGCCTGGTAGGTCTGGGGCGTTTCCGTGTCGTCGGTCATATACAGGAGGGTCACCTCCATCATGCCCTCCACGTTCAGCTTGCCTCCCGCGCGGGTCATGTCCGTCATCACGGGCCTAAGCGCCGCACGCAGGGGCGTGCGCACCGGCGGCTGCCCATCCAGCAGAAGGGTGAGCTTTCCGCTTTCCGCGGTGTGCACCTGCCTGTGCGCCAGCGCCCGCCGGACCTCCTGCTTCTCCAGCGACAGGCAGTCGCCCTGCGTGGTGTAGGCGTCCAGCAGCAGGCACAGGTCCCTCTGCCGCGCGGCCTGCGCATTCAGACCCAGCAGCACCTCCGCGCGCAGCGTGCGGCTGCCTTCCTCCTCGCCCTCCTGTGAAAGCACGGCCACGTCCTTGACCACCGCGCCCGCGCAGAGTGAATCGCCCTCCTCCCCCGTGAGGGAAACCGTCTCCTCAAAGGGGATGGTATGGCGCGTGACCACCAGCGGGCGCGAGGGCATGGCGCTGCGGTGCACCACCTCCAGCAGTATGTTGCCCGACAGCGTGGCCCGCTCCTCGCCGCCCATCACGTCCTGTACGGTGGCGATGGCCGTAGCGTACAGCGTATCGGTGATCTGCAATACCGCGCCCAGGTCGCATTCGTCACGCACGAGCACATCCTGCTCGCCCCTTGCCACGGTCTGGCAGCCACTGAGCGTTTCGGTGCGCAGCATCAGGCCGTCCACGCTGCGCACGCCCGTGACCACCTCCATGGGCTCGTCCGAAAAGACGCGCACCTGCACGCGCAAAATCGCCATCAGATGCAGCCGTCCGCCCTGGGCGCCGGCCTCCACATGCTCCACCATCAGGCTGACGGGCGCTGTCATGCCCGCCTGCGCGCCTGGCAGCTCCACCGGATGGCTGAATTCGGCCGAGGCCTCCAGCGCGCTCACGTGCGTGGGATCGCCCTGGGTATAGAGCACGTGAAAAACCACCTTGCCGTCGGCAGTCACGCGATCGGCTTCCGCCGTGCTGCGGTCCAGCACCGCCATGGCTTCGGCGCTAAGCACGGTGGTTTCCTCGCGCAGGCCGCCGGGCAGCGCTACCTCGCCCTCCACCACGGCCTGGCTCAGGCTTTCGCCCACAAAACGCTGCAGGGGCAGTTCCTCCCGGAGCACCTCCAGCGCTTTGGTGGCTCCGGCGCCCTGTTTTTCCATAAAATCCATGCTTCTATCCGTCATCATGACTCCTCCTAAAGCGGCTTTGTAGGTAGGGTATGCCTCCTCTCGCAGGGATATGACCCCGGCGACACATCGGCCGCGCAAAGGCGGTTTTGAACGGTCCGCGCTTGCCCGCACGCGTTTGACTGTGCTACAATACAAACGGTTTTACGGGGATTATTCCGCAAGGGGAGCACGCCATGCACAAGAAAAACGAACCCGAGAAGATTTACGTCGCCTCATCCCGCCGCGTCATGCTGGTGCTGATGTCGCTGAGCACGATCTACCAATACATGTATACCAGCCTGTTTTCCAGCGCGCTGGGCATGCTGCCGGTGTTCGGCGGCGCCATGTTTATGAGCGCGCGCATGGCAGGCGCCTTTGCGCATACCTTTCTGGGCGACCGCCGCAAGTACCTCACGCGCCGCCTGCGCGCCCTTTTTTGCGTGCTTACGGCCATTACGCTGCTGTGCAGCCTGGCGCTGATTGCGCTCTATCCCGTGCTTTGGACGTCCACGCCGGTATGGCTCACCTTTGCGGCGGTATTGTCCATCGCCCTGCGCAGCGGCGCCGGTCGCCGGCTGATGGGCCGCCGCATGCGGCGCACCATCGGCGCGCGGGCCTACTGGCTCCTCACGGCGCTGGTGCATGTTGTCCCGCTGGCGGCCATGGCCTGGATTCTCTCGGCCAATCTGGACAGCGCCACGGCCTGGCAGCTTTGGGGCGGCTTTGCGGCCGGCGGCGTTCTGGAGCTCTACAGCCAGTGGCGCGAACGCGACCTGCTGGCGCTGGAGGACCTGCCCGATGATACCGACCCGCAGACCGCTGCCCAAATGGCGGCGGACCTGCGGGAGGTCAATGCCTTTGACGCCTTTCAGCGCATGCACACGCTGGTGCTGGTCGCCTTACAGCTTACGCTCGTTATGGTGTATACCTTTATCGGCCTGAGCACCCAGGAGCTGCTGGTATGCATGCTTTTGTCGGTTGCCTGCACGGTCATCATGCGCGAGGTATCGGTTCTGTGCCTGCGTCTGGTCAAGCGCCCCTTTGACACGCAGCTGCTGTTGGTGGGGCTGTTTCTGTGGCTGTACGGCCTGTTTCTGCTCTACCGCCAGCTGGACCACGACCCGGGTCTGGTCATGAGCGCCCTGGCCGTGGCGCTGTGCACCAGCGGCCTGGCCGTGAGCATCACGGCGCTGGCGGAGCTGGAGCGCCGCATGACCGATGTGGCGCAGTTCCGCCTGAAGGACCGCATGCACGGCTATGCGCAGCTGCGCGCCGCAAGCACGGAAATCGCCATCTTGCTTGGGCAGATGCTGGCGCTGATTCTGCTTACGCTCCTGTGCATGCCCTCCGTGCCGCTTACGCGGCTGGACCTGTCCTCGCTGGTGTCCGCCTTCCGGCCGCTGATGGTGATTCCGCCGGTGCTCCTGCTGCTGGCCGCCATCGTCACCACGCTGCGCTTCCCCATGAACAACCGCCATTTTCAGAAGCTGGCGCGCTGGCTCACCCTGGACAGCGAGGGCCTGGACAACCCCGCCCTGCGCCAGCAGCTGGACAGCGTGGTGGTCAAGCGCCATAAGAACCGCTTCGGGGTCAGGATCATCATTACGCTTCTGCGCCCCCTGTATTACCACCGGGTGATCGGCAAGGAGAACCTCAGCGGCTATGAGGACGGCACCATGGTGCTCATCTGCAACCACGGCGAAATCTACGGGCCTGTGGTGGCCAACCTGTATGTGCCCATCACGTTCCGGCCATGGGTCATCAGCAGCATGATGGAAAAGGAAGCGATTGTGGAGCACATCTATCAGGGAACCATGGTGCGACAGCGCTGGCTGCCGGAACGCTGGAAGCGGCCCCTGATCAACCTGATCACCCCGCTTCTGATGTGGGTGTTCAACAGCCTGGAGGCCATCCCGGTCTACCGCGGTCAGCCCAGGGAGCTGATGCGCACCTTCCGCGAAACGCTCAACGCCATGCAGGCGGGCGACAACATTCTGGTCTTTCCCGAAAATGCCGAAAACCACGCGCCCGGCGAGGGCGGGTATGCGCGTGAGGGTGTGGGACAGCTCTATACCGGCTTTGCGATGATCGCGCCCATGTATTATGCCAAAACCCACAAGCGGGCGGTGTTTGTGCCCATCTACGCCAGCCGCAGGCACCGCACCCTGACCATCGGCCAGGGCGTGGTGTACGATCCCGACAACAACGCCACCGAGGAAAAGCTGCGCATCGTGGATGCGCTGCTGGGTTCCATGCAGGCCATGTACGAGCAGGAAACGGCGGGCGAACCTCCCGTCTCCCACGGTGCCGCCTGCTGAAAAGCGCCGTTCCTGCGGCTTTTGCATGGGTTTGGGATGTCGAAAGATAGAGCATTGGTTCTAATTTCCACGAATTCCCCTTCTGGCTGCGGTTCCTGTGCTATAATGCGGAAAACAAACACTCAGGAGGGGACTGACCGTGCTCAACATCCGCATTCTCGTGGTGGACGACCATGGAACGCTGCGCAAGCGCATCGCCGATTATCTTCGCGCCCAGGAGGGCGTGGAGGAGGTCGCCGAGGCTGCCAACGGCGTGGAGGCTCTCAAATGCCTGCGTGAAGGTCATTTTGACGTGATGATTACCGACCTGGTGATGCCGCTGATGGACGGCTATATGCTTCTGGAGGAGCTGCCCCGGCAGATCGATCCCGCGCCCAAAACCATCGTGATGTCGGCGCTCAGCCGGGATGACTTCGTGACCCGCGCCATTGACCTGGGCGCGGTGTTCTACATGGTCAAGCCGTTCGAGCCGGAGCATCTGCTCAGCCACATCCGGGACATTCAGGAGGAGCGCTCCGTGCTGCCCCAGGCCCAGGTGCCGGCCCGGCCTCACGTGCAAAGCCTGGACGAACGGCTGGGGAGCCTGTTTCTGACCATCGGCATCCCGGCCCATATCAAGGGCTATCAGTTCCTGCGCTGTGGGGTCAAGATGGTGATTGAGCAGCCCGACCGTATCAACCGCATCACCAAGGAGCTCTATCCCAGCATCGCCCGGCAGTTCGGCACCACGGCCAGCAAGGTTGAGCGCGCCATCCGCCACGCCATCGAGGTGGCCTGGAACCGCGGGCGTGTGGACACGCTCAACCGCGCCTTCGGCTGCCGCGTCTGCACGCCGGAGGACAAGCCCACCAATGGCGAGTTCATCGCCATGCTGGCGGACAAGATGAGCATGGAAAGAAGCGCATGAGGTTTCTGTGCACGCAAAACAGGAGGCGCGCGCCGCGATTGCGGCGCGCGCCTCCTGTTTCGCAGACCGGTTACAGCACCAGATCCCCCGGACGGTACCCCACGGGCAGGGGCTCCTCCTTGAGGAACTCAAAATCCGGGTCGCTCAGGATGGGCAAAAAGGCCTCGTAGGGCAGGCGGTCGAATTCGCAGCCATAGCTGCTGGCGCCGAACCAGCCGCCCTCCCTGGCGCGCAGGTTGAGATCCCGGGCAAATTTGGTATGGTTGGAGCAGTCATGCACCACCGGAGCCCAGCCCTCCTCATCCGCCTGCTTCATCAGCTTGAGCGTAAGCTCCCGGCTCCACACGGGCGATACGTAGCCCCGGCGGCACAGGTAGAGGTTCTCGCCCCAGTAGTTGCCGATGTTGTTGGGGTTGAGGTGCAGCTCCGCCAGGTTGATGAAGTCGATGCCCGTGGAGAGAATGGCGTCCTTCTTGCGCAGGAAGGTTTCGTAGAGTTCCGGGGTCATGGGGGTTTCCACGCCCACGAAGGGGATATACCGCTTGGCGATGCGCATGGCCTCGATCACGCCGTCCGCGCAGCCGGACGCGCCCAGGTTGAAGCGCAGCTCGTTCAGACCGGCGCGGCCCAGCTCGGAAAGGTTGTGCTCGTTGGCCAGCGTACCGTTGGTGTACATGTGCTGATGCACGCCCGCCTCATGGAAGCGGCGGATGATGGGGCCGTATTCCTCAATCTCCATGAACGGCTCCAGATACACGTACGAAATACCGGTGGGCTTTTGCTGGATGGAGAGAAGCAGGTCGATATCCTCCGCCCGGAACTTCGTCCCGCCGATTTCCCACATGCCCTCGCCCACGGGCGGGAGCTGGTCCATCACGCCATAGTCGTAGCAGAATTTGCATTGCAGGTTGCACTTGTTGGTCTTGCGCACGGCGCTCAGCCCCGTGCCCGTGAGGCAGGAGCGGCATCCGGCGGAAAACCGCCGCTCGTCGCCGACAAAGAAGGTACGGCCGCCGATCGTCTTGAGTCCCGGGATCTGCGCTTTCAACTGCCGGAAGCGCTCATCCACCGCCTCCTCGATCTGTGAAAACACCGCCCAGGCGATCTCCTGCTGGCGGGGCAGAAGGTCCTCGTCCTCCGGCAGCTCGGCAAAAAAGCGAAACCAGGTAAGCGCGTCCTGCTTGGATATCTTCATGCGCAGCTCCTTTCGGCGCCATGCGCCGCGTTTGGTGGGGAACTGTGTCATTATACCGCAAAACGGGCGGCTGCGCCAGAGGCAAGGCGCGTGGCTTTCAGCACGTCTCTTTTCGCTTCCCGCTTCCCTCCAGCCTTCCGATCAAAAACGAGGAAATCGTCACCGTCACCAGCGAGCACGCGATTTTGACCGGCGGGAGATAGCTCAGCGACAGCAGCAGCACCGTCAAATCCGTCGCAAGGTACGCCGCGGGGAGCTTCCACCCCAGCTTTTTGGAAAGAACCAGCGCCAGCGCATCATCGCCGCCCGCCGCGCCTCCCGCGCGCACTACCAGCCCCACGCCCACACCCACAAACATGCCGCCCGCCACCGCGGCCGCAAGGGGCATGCCGCCCAGATTGGGCAGCAACGGCCCGATGCGTTCATTGAGCGCGTAAAACAGGGCAAAGCAGCCGGTAGCCGCCAGCGCGTGGGGCAAGAAGGCCTTGCCCAGATAGCGCAGGCCCAGCGCATAGCAGATTCCGTCCAGCACCACCTCCGACACGGCGGGCGATACGCCCAGCCAGTGCTCCATAAGCAGCGTCATGCCCAGCACGCCGCCCTCGGTGATGTGGCTCTGGCTGTGCACATTGTACAGTCCGAAGGCCAGTATGGCGGCTCCCAGCGCCAGCATGGCATACCGGGCCGCCTCCTGACGGATTCTCATGCTCTCCTTCCTTTCCAGAGGATTTGATTTCATTGACAGGAATCATCATAAAGGATATAGTAACAATACTGTCAACCCCCTTTGGGAAGGGAGGAGGTCCGTTTTGAAACCCCGTTTCACCACCGGCGAGCTGGCACGGCTCAACGGCATTTCCAAGCAGACCCTGATTTTTTACGACCGCGCAGGCGTCTTTTCCCCCAGTGAGAAGGACCCGCACAACGGCTACCGTTACTATGGCGCGGACCAGCTGGAAATGCTGGACCATATTCTGATTCTCAAGGACATGGGGCTGAGCCTGAAGGAAATCCGCGCATTTCTGTCCCTGCCGGGCCCCTCGGATGCGCTGGATGTTCTGCGCCGCCAGCGCGAGGCGCTCGCCGCCCGCCAGCGCCGCCTGTCTGCCGCGCTCACCCGTCTGAATGTAAAAATCGACGAGCTGGAACGGCTGGAAACGCCGGGTGAGGTACGCTTTGAAACCCTGCCGGAGGGCTGGGTCGCGGCGCAGCCCGTAGCGCCTCCGGGCGGGACGCTGGAGACGGACATCGCCCTCAAGACGCTGCTGCGCCTGGCGCACGAACGCCAGCTGCCCTATCTGTACCAGATGGGTACGCGCGTGAGCCGGGCGGCCATGGCAGCGGAACGCTTCACCGAGGTCTGCGAGGTCTTTTTTCCTTTGCACAGGGCCGTCCGGACGCGCCTGTGCCGTCCGCGTCCGGCGGGGCTGTACGCGCGCTGCCTGCACGCCGGCCCCTACAGCCAGACGGGCGATACCTACCGCCTCATGCTGAGCGCCATTGAACAGCGGGGGCTGCATCCGCTGGACGCATCCTATGAAACCTGCGTGCTGGACAGCATGACCGCCCGCAGCGCCAGCGAATACCTGACCCGAATCGACATTCCCGTGGGCGGGCCGGACCCCTGCCCCGATGCAAACCATCCGACTGGAGGCGACACCCATGGCTGATTTTCTCATCCGCCGTGAGACCCCGGCCGATTACCGCGAGGTGGAAGTTCTCACGCGGGAGGCCTTCTGGAACGTATACCGCCCCGGCTGCCTGGAGCACTATCTGGTGCACCGCTACCGCGGACGGGAGGGCTTTGTGCCGGAATTGGACCTGGTTTTGGAAATGAACGGGCGGCTCGTGGGGCACATCATGTATGTACATGCCGCCATCCACACCGACGACGGAAAGGTCCTGCCCGTGATGACCTTCGGCCCCATCAGCATCGCGCCCGAATGCCAGCGGCGCGGGCTGGGCAAGGCCCTGCTGGACGATTCGCTGGCACGGGCGGCAGCGCTTGGCGCTAAGGCGGTGTGCATCGAGGGCAACCCGGCCTTTTACGGAAAATCCGGCTTTGTACCTGCCGCCGGAACGGGCGTCCGCTACAACGACGAGCCTGACACTCCGCCCTATTTTCTGCTCAAGGAGCTTGTACCCGGCTATCTCCACGGCATCTCCGGCACATACCGCACGCCGGAGGGATACCTCGTGGATGAAGCGGAAGCCCTGCGCTATGACGCCTCCTTTGCGCCCAAGCAGCGCCTCAAGCTGCCAGGGCAGCTCGCCTGATGCCAGTATTTCCTTTGTTTTACACGTTTTTCGCCCGTCCCCTTTGACGAATGTAGCATAACGTGCTATGCTGATAGCAGCTTTCAACGCCGTACAAAAAAGGAGGGGGTCCCATGCCGGTCTTTGAAAATGCCCGTTTTATCACCTGCGAGGCCGAGGGCGAGGTCTTTTCCAGAATGGCCGCAGGGCCGGACGGCCGCATTCTGTGGCTGGGGGATGACCTGCCCGCCGAATACGCGTCCCTGCCGCGCGTGGACCTGAAGGGCGCGGTGGCGGTGCCCGCCTTTGGCGATACGCACATGCACTTTGAGAGCTTCTCCATGTTTGAAAACACCTTCAACATCTCCGACGCCCACAGCTTTGACGAGGCGGCGGCCATCGTGCGGACCTACGCCGAGGCGCATCCGCGGGAAAAGCTGCTGATCGGGTTCGGCGCGTGCGGCCACCTGGTGCGCGAAGGGCGCCTGCCCGCCCGTGAGGACCTGGACCGCTGGACTGCGCGGCCGCTCATCATCGTCAAGTACGACGGGCATGCCGCCGTGTGCAACTCGGCCATGATGGCTTTCTTCAGCCCGAAGGTGACGGGCGACCCCGGTTTTCACGAGGACGGCTGGCTGTATCAGAACGCCTTTTACAACGGCGTGAACGAGGTCACGGCCAGGCTCAGCCCCCTGAGCATCATCGGCGGGCTGGCCAAGGGCGCCTCGGCGCTGACCTCCGCGGGCATCGGCCTGGTGCACGCGGTCGAAGGCGTGGGCTATCCGCGCGACATGGACGTGGATATGCTGCGCATGCTGGAGGGCGGCCTGCCGCAGACCTTCCGCATCTTCTTCCAGACCATGGACGTTGCCAAGGTGCAAAAGCGCCGCATGACGCGCATCGGCGGCTGCTTTGAGCTGGCGCTGGACGGGTGCTTCGGCTCCGAGGACGCGGCGCTGCTCATGCCCTACGCAAACAACCCGGACAACCGCGGCGTGCTCAACTACACGCAGGAGCAGGTCAACGCCTTTGCCATCGCCGCCAACCGCGCGGGGCTGCAGATCACCATGCACGCCATCGGCGACGCGGCGGTGGAGCAGTGCATCACCGCCTACGAGGCGGCGCTGGCCGATTTGCCCCGCCCGGACCACCGGCACATCATGATTCACTGCTGCATGGTCTCACCCGCGCAGCTGGACCGAATCGCAAAGCTGGGGCTGTGCCTGGCGGTACAGGCGCCCTTCATCGACTGGGCGCAGGAGCCGGACCGCTACCTCCGCGACATTCTGGGGGACCGCGCCGACGGGCTCAACCCGCTTCGGTCCATGTGGGACCGCGGCATCGTCATCGCCGACGGGTCGGACGCGCCCTGTACCCGCCCCGATCCCATCCGCGGCATGCACCTGGCGGTCAACCACCCCAACCCCGCCCAGCGCCTCACGCCCTACGAAGCCCTGCTCATGCGCACACGCAACGCCGCCTGGCTGGGCTTTGACGAAAAGGAGCGCGGCACCCTTGCGCCCGGCAAGCGCGCGGACTTTACCCTGCTGGACGCCGACCCGCTGACCATCCCGCCCCAGAGCATCGGCGATATCCGCGTGACGGGCCTGTACCTGCGCGGCCGCCGTGTGCCGGCGCAGGCAGGCAGCGTGACTCAGGTGATCCTCAAGGCGCTGTCGGGCGGCAAATCCCGCAAATGAATTCTGCTCAAGTAAGGAGACGATACCCATGAACCATACCGTCATCCCCGCCGGTTACGAGCCGGCCCTGTCCCTGTACGAAACGCAGGCCGCCATCAGCCTGATCAAGCGCACCTTTCAGGACCACCTGGCCCAGGCGCTCAACCTCAAGCGCGTCTCCGCGCCGCTGTTCGTGGACCCGGCCTCCGGCCTCAACGACGACCTCAACGGCGTCGAACGCCCGGTTTCCTTTGACATTCCGGCGGCAGGCATGGAGGCGCAGGTGGTGCATTCGCTGGCCAAATGGAAGCGCATGGCCCTCTATCGCTACGACTTTCATACCGGCAAGGGCATCTACGCCGACATGAACGCCATCCGGCGCGACGAGGAGCTGGACAACCTGCACTCCATCTATGTGGACCAGTGGGACTGGGAGCGCGTCATCACCCGTGAGATGCGCACCCTGCGCTTTCTGCAGGACACGGTGCGCGACATCGTGCGCTGCATCAGCGATACGTCGCTGCTGGTCAACGGCCGCTACCCGCGCCTGCGCACCCAGCTGCCCGACGAGGTCACCTTCATCACCTCCCAGGAGCTGCTGGACCTCTACCCGGACCTGCCGTCCAAGGAGCGGGAAAACGCCTTTGTCCGGGAACATCCGATCACATTTTTGATGGGCATCGGCCACAAGCTGTCCAACGGGCAGCCGCATGACGGCCGCGCGCCCGACTATGACGACTGGAACCTCAACGGCGATCTGCTCTACTACAGCCCGCTGCTGGATCAGGCCATCGAGCTCAGCTCCATGGGCATCCGCGTGGACAGCGAATCGCTGGACCGTCAGCTGACGCTGGCCGGCTGCGACGCGCGGCGGGCGCTGCCCTTCCACCGCATGCTGCTGGACGGCGAATTGCCCCTGACCATCGGCGGCGGCATCGGCCAGAGCCGCATGTGCATGCTTCTGCTGGGCAAGGCGCATATCGGCGAGGTTCAGTCCTCCATCTGGGATGCGGCCACACGCAGCCGCTGCCGTGAGGCGGGGATTACGCTGCTGTAGCGCATCCGCCCATGCAAAGGGGGATTTCCGCATGGAAAGCATACGATACGATGTCAAACAGCCCGTGTTCAGCCGGCAGGGCGTATGGCTGATGTACTGTGCCATTTCCCGCTACGACAGCTCGTGGAGCTCGGTTTTGCACAGCCATGCCCACGCCGAGCTGTTCTATGTCACGCGCGGGCGCGGCATGCTGCAGATCGTGGACACCACGCTGCCCCTGCAGCCGGGAGACTGCTTTCTGATCAACCCCTATGTGATGCACACGGAGCTATCCTCGCCGCAGGAGCCGCTGGAATACATCGTCATCGGCCTCAACCGCGTGGTGTTTCACGGCTCCGACGGAGGGCACCCCCGCTATGTGCTGCTGGACGACCGGGCGAACCAGCGCGTGCTGCTGCCCTATTTCCAGGACATCCTGCGCGAACTCAGCAGCGAACAGCCGGACTATCTGGAGGTATGCGCGAGCATCCTGGACGTGCTGCTGCTCAAGCTGGGCCGCCGCGTGGGCATGGACGTATCCCGCGAGGACACGGCCCGCATATCCAGCGGCTGCGCCGAGGCCAAGCGCCTGATCGACGAGCACTTCCAGGAGGAAATCACCCTGGACTGGCTGGCGCAGCAGGCAGGCATCAGCAAATACTACCTGTCGCGCACCTTCCATACCTATTTCAGCATCTCTCCCATGCAGTATCTCTGCCAGCGCCGCATCCATGAGGCGCGCCACCTCCTTACCACCACGGACCACAGTCAGGACGCCATCGCCATCCTGTGCGGGTTTTCCTCTCCCAGCTATTTCTCGCAGGCGTTTAAGCGCGTGGCGGGGCTGAATCCCAGCGAGTACCGGCGAAGGCAGCGGGGCGCGGACAAAAAAGCCGCCCACTGATGTAAAACGAAATTCTCAACGCAAAGACGCGCTCCCGGCATCCGGTCGGGAGCGCGTTTCGTGTTTTCGGTTCTCTTTACTCCATGTCAAACCACTGAATCCCGCCCGGGGCCAGCTCCAGCGGAAAGGAGGAGCCGTCGCCGCGGTACACGGTGGTGGACTGGGCCTCGGCGGAGTTGTTGACGACGCAGTACTTGCGGCTGCCCTCGTAGGCATGCACATCCACGGCGGGGTTTTCGCTGAACCAGCGGCGCAGCTCGCCCTCGCCATGGGAGGCCCACATCACCGCACGGTGCAGAAGGCGCGCGTTCTGCGGGCTGTAGGGCAGGCCGCTCACGTAGACCGCGCGTCCCTGACCCGCATCGTTGACGCTCAGCTGCACGTCGCCGTCGCGCTTGATGAGCACCTGCGCGCCCTCCAGCGCGTACACGCCCTTCTTGCCCTCGCCGAAGTCGACGGGCTCGCCGGCATCCTCCAGCAGGAAGTGGTCAGGATGCTCCTGCTGGTTGAACTTGCCATACCCCAAGGTGAAGCCCGTTTCCTTTTCCACGCCCAGCACGGAGGCCAGCTGGAAATAATGGCCCTGATACTGATGACCGCTGGGCTCGCCCACGCCGATGAAGCCGCCGCCGCCGAGCACGAAGCCGCGGATGGCGGACGCCACCGCCGCGTTTTCCCACCAGCGGCCGCCGGTATGGGCGGTGTCGCCGTCGCCCACGCAGATGAGCACATCCAGGCCGTCGAGCAGATCGGGCTGTTTCTCGATGTCCTCGAAGCTGATGAAGGACACGTCGAACGGCGCGCCGCTGAGCGCCTCGATGACGCCGGCATAGCTGTAATTCTCCTTCTGGTACAGGGCATGGTGGACCATATGGCATCCCCAGGAGCGCGCCTTGCCCCAGCAGTTGAGCACAGCCACGCGCCTCAGGCACACGGGATGGCCGCCCCGGACGTTTTGGTAGAGCTGGCGGAACTCGTTGCACACGCTCTCCACGTAATCGAGAAACTCCGGGAACTGGCAGGCCAGCTTGAGGTAGCCGCCGTAGCCGATGCGGTCGATGGGCTTGCGCAGGATCGCGCGGCGGGCGGTGAGCCAGTTGTCGCGCGCCTCGCCCACGGGGTCGCCGCCCTCGTGGAAGGTGTCGGGGAAGAAGTAGGGCAAGAAGCGGCCCTCGGTGTATTTGACGCCGGGGATGTCGCTGATGAGGCGAAGCGTGCTGCCATTTCCGACGCTACCTACCACCGCGTCCAGCCCGATGCCGGCGAACTCCGGCATATAGGGCTCGGTGCCGATCCAGTGGTCGCCCAGGAACATCATGGCCTCGCGGCCGTATTCGTGGGTGATGTCCACGAACTCCTTGGCCAGCGCCGCGACCTCACGCCGCTGGAAGGCCTGGAAATCCAGGTATTCCTTGCTGGGCACGCGGTACTGGTTGTTGTAATACCCCTGATCGACGATGTACTCGGGCCGGAAGGGATAGCCCGCCTCCTTTTCAAACCGCTCCAGAATGTAGGGAGAAACCGAGGCGGAATAGCCGTACCAGTCCACGTATTTCTGCCGCTTGAGCTCGTCAAAGACCAGCGTGAACTGGTGGAAGAACGTGGTGTAGCGCACGACGTTCACATACGGGTGGCTCTCCAGGAAGGCGCGCAGGCGCTTCAAGCTGAATGCATGCGTCTTGGGCTGGCGCACGTCGAAGGTGATCTGGTGCTCAAAGTCCTTCCAATCGTTGACGATGGCGTTGTACATGTGCACCGGGTCCCAGATGAGGTAGCACAGGAAGCTGACCGTATACTCATGATAGGGCTTGGCGTCATGGACGGTCACCACGCCGTCCTCATAGGACCACTTGGCCGTGTCCACGACCGCGCCCTCGGTGCGGTCCATGACCTCCCACCAGCGGTGGATGTCATCGCGGGTGTTGACCTGCATCAGCTCCGGCGATACGCCCTGCATCAGCGGGATGGCCAGCTCCGGTCCCGTCGCCGTGTAAAAGCCCGTCATGATGTAGCACTGCTGCACCTCGTCCGGGTTCCGGCGGGCCCAGTCGTTGTCCTTGCGGGTGGTATAATAGGTGGCGTAAACCTTGGCGCCGGTGGAACGCAGCGCCTCGGGGAAGTCGGTTCCGTCGCAGTCGCGCAGCGCGTCCGCGCCCCAGCGGTCCAGCAGCCTGAGGGTGTCGTCCACCACATCCACGTCCGTGGGGATGGTCACGCGTCCCGTCATGCGGATGTCCTTGTCCATTCAGGTCACCTCAACGATTTCTTCGGTTGTAATCCCAGATGACGACCAGCATGCCGATGATGCCCACGGTCATTTCACCCAAATTGGCATAGGAAATCCCTCGCTGTCCGTGCATCACCAGCCCGCAGAAAAACAGGAACAGGATCACACGTACCGCTGTGAGAATCCGCTGTTTCGTGTATTCCATCGTTCACTCATCCTTTCAGGCCGCCCAGGGTCATGCCCTGCGTCAGCTTTTTCTGCACGCAGATGTAGAGGATCAGCGTGGGCAGCATCACCAGCACCAGGCCGGCATACATCTGTCCGTACTGGGCGGCGGCGTTCTGCGCCTTCATCAGGTTCATCAGGCCTACCGGCAGCGTCTTGGGCCCCTTGGGGTCGGTCAGCAGCGTCATGGCGATGATGTACTCGTTCCAGAAGGACAGGAAGTTAAAGAGGATCACGGTCACGATGCTGGGCTTGGCCATGGGGAAGATGACCTTCACCATGGTGCGCGTGTAGGAAGCGCCGTCGATATAGGCAGCCTCTTCATAGGCCTTGGGCAGCGTGGCAAAGTAGCCGGAGAGCAGGTAGATGGTGAAGGGCAGCGCCGTGGCCGCGTACACCACCGCCAGCATCACGATGTTGTTGAGGAAGAAGCCGTCGATGCCGATGCCGCGCAGCGCCTTGTCCGCGTCCACAAACATCAGGAAGATGGGCACGACGATGTAGTTGACGTTGATGAACAGACCGCCCATGAATAGGGTGTTTAGCAGCTTGACGCCGCGGAAGTGGAAGCGGCTGAGCACGTAGGCGGCGGGCAGGGCCACCACCAGCAAAAGCGCCAGGGCGATGGCCGTGGTCAGCACGGAGTTGAGCATGAACTCACCCATGCGGGCCGTTGTCCAGGCATCCACGAAGTTCTGCCAGTACACGCCCATGGGGAGCGCCCAGGGGCTGCCATAGAACTCGACATTCTGCTTGATGGAGGCCATGAAGACCCAGGCCACAGGGATGAGGATGGAGATGGCCAGAATGGCCAGAACCACATAGATGAAGATGTGGTAGAGCTGTTCGCCGGTGAAGCGAGGCTTGCGCTTTTCTTTCATGTTGCCGCCTCCTTAGTATTCCAGCACATCGCGCTTGGTGATGGCGTTGATGATGGCGCTGAGCGCGAAGGAGAACGCGAACACCACCACGCCGATGGCCATGCCGTAGCCATAGGAGGAGTTGGTGTAGGCCTGCTTGTACATGTAGCTGAGGAATACCTCGGTGCTGCCGTCCGGGCCGCCGGAGGTCATGGCCTTGACGAACATGAAGCTCATGTTGATGGTGGAGATGATGAAGAAGGTCAGTGTGGTGCGCAGGTTGGTCCAGATCAGCGGCAAAGTGATGTGGAAGAACTGATGGATGCGGCTGGCGCCCTCCAGGTTGGCCGACTCGTACAGCGACTCCGGGATAGAGGCCATGGAGGCCATGTACATGACCATATAGTAGCCGATGGCCTGCCAGATCATGGCGCCTGCCAGGCTGTAGATGACGATGCTCTGGTCGCCCAGCCAGTAGACGGGCTCCGCATCCGCGCCCTTGAACAGCGCCAGGATGGAGTTGAGCATGCCGTTGTTGGCGTCATAGATGGCCGAGAAGATGGCGGAAATGATGACGATGGAGAGGATGTTGGGGATATAGAACACGACGCGGAAGAAGTTCTGGCCCTTGATCTTTTCGCGGGACAGGATGGCCGCAAAGATAATGGCCAGCGACATGGTGATCACGCTGACCACCACGATGAGCAGCAGGGTATTTTCCACGGACTGCAGGAATTTCATATCCCTGAAGAGCTTGGTGAAGTTTTCAAACCCCACGAACGTGCGGTTGGACGAAAAGCCGCCCCATTTGTACAGGGACATGCGAAAGATGTTGAAGGTGGGCAGAATCATGAAGACAAAAAACAGGAGCACTGCCGGCAGAACGCACATTGCAATGAACCCGCCTCTCCCCTTTTGCTTATCCAAGGCGTTTTCCTCCTCTCACGAAAGCCGGACCGATGATAAAGGCCGCGGCGAGCAGCTTCCTGCTTGCCGCGGCCGGCGGATGGCGGACCTTATTTCAGCGCCTGACGGAGCAGGTCGCTGTCGGTCTTGATCTGCTCAATCCACTGCTCCTGGGTCTTGTCGCCGCTGACCAGAGAGTTGATCGTGCCGAACACCGTGTCGGCGAAGTTCACACCCTCGACGGGATCGGTGGCGGCGAAGCTGCCCAGAGCGGCCTTCGCGCCGTTGTCATAGATGGAGTAGTAGATCTTGTTGTCGCCTTCCAGCTTATCGGCGAAGCCGACGATGGGCTGGATCGCGCCGCCCTTGGCGAAGATCTCGGCGGCCACATCGGAGTACATGAAGGCCACGAACTGCTTGGCGGCATCCTTGTTGGCAGCCTCGGAGGGAATCCAGAGCTGCTCGAACCAGGTGTAGCTGTAGCGGTCTCCGCCTTCGGTCACGGCCGGCAGAGCGGTGAAGCCCCACTTGAAGCCCTCAGCGCGGGGAGCGTCGGCCATTTCGCCGATCACCCAGTTGCCGTTGGGCATGAAGAGCGCCTTGTTGTCCAGGATCAGCTGCTGGTTCTTGGTGAAGTTGTCGTTGTTGGCGTTGGAGGGAACGGACTTTTCGGTGTAGGTGGCCAGCTTGGCGACGATGTCAAAGGCGAGCTGCGCTTCCTCGGTGTCCCAGATGCCCTCGGCGTAGTTGGTCGCCTGGGTGAAGAACTCGGGGCCGCCGCACTCGTAGAGCAGCGCGTAGAAGAACGCGTCGAAGTAGCCGGCGGTCGGATAGGCGAACAGCGCGATGCCCTCGGCAGCGGCGGTGTCGCCCAGCGCCCACATCTCATCCCAGGTCTCGGGCACTTCCCAGCCCTTTTCCTCAAACAGGCCGGCGTTGTAGAACAGGCCGCAGGGGCTGTAGAACATGGGAGCCATGTAGGTCTTGCCGTCGCCGTAGGGATTGGTCAGGGAGCTCTCGGTGAAGCCGCCGGCGATCTTCTCGCTCACCAGCTTGTCTTCGCCGGGCACAGTCATGCTCAGCACGTCGGTGATGTCCTCAAGCAGGTTTTCCTTGATGAGGGTCTCGGTCAGAGCGGCGGGACGGCCGGTGGCCAGGTGCACCACGTCGGGGAAGTCGCCGGCCTTCATGGGCGCGGAGATGACATCCTCCAGGTTTTTGTCGGTCACCAGGTCCACCTGGATGCCGGTGAGCTCGGTGAACGCGGCGGTGACTTCCTGCCAGATCTCAGAGCCGTAAGCGGTCTCGATCGCGGCAACGCTCAGGGTGGTGCCTTCGGCCATCGCGGGGATGCTCAGACCGAGCGCCAGGATCAGCGCCAGGAACAGGCTGACAAGTTTCTTCATAGACAAACGCCTCCTTCGTTGCATAGAACGGTCAAGTTGCACAAGGGCATGCACCCTTTTCATGGTGATATTGTAACATGCCGTACAAAAGCGCGCCATTCAATTCATTGCTGTAAATTTTATGTTTCTTGCTTTTCACAAAGCAAGGGCGCGCATCGCCAAAAGCGCGCAAAGCGCCCCTCCCCAGATTTCTGGGAGGGGCCTGCCAATAATCAATGGCGCCTGTTTTTTTCGCTCTCTCCGTAACGCAGGGAAGGCGCCGCGATCTCTCACTCCACGGCGGTCACGATCTGCGCCTCCCTGAAGCGCCGGCGAAAACCGTATGCCTCCAGCTGCGCATCCGTATAAAACGCGCCGGCGGCATGCCAGCCAAAGCCGAAGGAATCGCAGCCCAGAGCCTTAAGCTTTTCCAGCACGGCCTGCACCTCGTCCCGGTTCTGCGCCAGGGCGCTGCTCGCAGGCAAAAACAGCTGAAGCTGGAGCTGCTCCCCGTCGATGGCCACGGCGCGCCGTCCCTCGATCATAGCCAGCGTGGCAATCTGCGTCTCGCGCGCGGTCAAAAGGCCGCTCACCCGTCCCTCGCTCACGGCGGCGCTGCCCAGGTATTCGACGGGGTTGACGCTGGTCTGCGGCAGCAGGCCCGCCAGAATGTCCTCCGGCAGCAGGTCGCCGGCCCAGGGTTCGCCGCCTGCGAAGGCGGCGGCGTCCGCCCCCGAACCGCCCCCGCCGCTTTGACCTGATCCGCTCGGCGGATCGCCGGAAGCGCCTCCGCCGCTGTTGTCCTGGTCCGGCACGAGGCTCCGGTTCACGGCGCAGATGCAAAGAAGCGGGTCCGCCTTGCCGTCGCCAAGCTCCTGCACACACGCTGAAAGGCTGCTGTAGGGCAGCATGCTCTCCTGGCGAAGCTGCTCAAACAGCAGGTTGAGATGCGTGCTCAGGCGCATGCCCAGGTCCGGCTTCTGGGCGGCCATCACCTCGGCCGCGTTGCCCAGCGCCACCATCACATAGGCGTCGGGCCGCATGCTGGGCATCTCAAAGAGCGTGCGCAGCAGCGGGCGGAGGTGCGTGGTGGACGCCAGATCGTAACTTAGCAGACAAAGGCGCACCTGCGAAAAGTTGAACGGGTAGGGCGTTGAGGCGGATAGCACGCGCATCGCGTCGGAAAAGCTGTCCCCCGTGGCAGTCAGCAGATCATAGGCCGCCGCCCCGCTCTCGGTGCTGCTCTGGGGCGCCTGCACGCCTACCTGATACCGTCCCTTTTCGTCCAGGTCCACGCTCAGGCAGATGGGGTACACCTGCCGCTCCAGAGACGCGTAGCTGCACGCGCCCAGCAGCGGACCCACCGCCAGCAGCACGCACAGCAGCCATGCGCGTTTCATCCGGCATGCGCCTCCCTTCCTTTCCGGGCTGACAGCGCCCAGAGCGCACCGCCCGCCGCGGCGCTGATAAGCGCGCGCCAGGGCAGCGCCCAACCCAGCGCGCCCAGCAGATCGTCCGGCCAGATCAGCGCCGCCGCCGCACCCGGCAGCAAAGGGAGCAGCGCCGCGACCGAGCGGGGCACACGGGGCAGGGTGGAACGCAGCAGCTTTTCGCCGCTTACGGCGCAACCGGTCAGCGCCAGGGGCAACAGCAGCATCCACATAAGGCTGCTGCACTCATAGAGCAGCGGGCTGTGCGAATGCCGGGCCAGCCCCATGAGGCGCTCCCCCACCTCCAGCATATCGCCGCTGCGCCAGGGCCGGACCATGGCATACCACAGGGCCCAGATCACGCACATCAGCCACGGCACCGCCGTCCAGACCGCCGCGCGCCCCGCCGCATGCCTGTCCGCGGACAGCGCAGCAGCGCTCTGCCGGGAATGCAGCGGCAGGACGAACAGCAGCGCGACGCCCCAGCCGCTCCCCGCGCCTGCCAGCGCCTCCGCCGCGGTGCGTCCCGGCCCCTGTCCCAGCAGGGGCCACAGACGAACCGGGTGCGCGTTGGTGTTCAAAAACACCGTCGCCAGCAGAAACAGTCCCAGCAGCAAAAACCGCAACAGGCTTGCGCCGTAGGCCGCCCCATTTTCCCTGGAAAGCAGCACTGTCAGCCAGCACAGCGCCGCCGGTACCACAGTACAGGCCCAGAGGGGATATTCCGGAATCAGCTGGCTGATGTAGCCCCCCAGCGTGCGCAGCAAGACCGCCGCGTCCAGCATCAGACACGGCAGGAGCAGAAGCGTCAGCCGCGCTCCGTTTCGTGTGGCGAGCGCGTCCTCGCCCCCTCGCCAGAGCGCCCACAGCCCCGCCAGCGGAAGCGCCAGCAGCAACGCGGCCTGCCAGGTGGTCTGCACCAGCCGGTCATAGGCGTACAGCGTCACCCACAGCATCAGCTGCGCCGCCAGCTGCAGGACGCCCAGCGTGCGGTAGGCGGCGCAGGCCGCACGGCGCTGCTGCCGCTGCGCCTCTTCCCGGTTCTTCACGGTGCTCAGGGTCTGCCGCGCCCGCCGGAACCAGCCTGTCATCATGGACGCTCACGCCCCTTGTTCCGAAAGCGGCGCATGCGCCCGTGCGCGCGCAGGAGGTTGTCCGGCCTGGCCGCATAGGATCGCAGGCGCTGCCGGAATACGGGGCCCCGCCAGATCAGGTCCGGGTTGTGCAGGCGGCCCGGGCTGGCAGGGGCGAGAAACGGCCGGCCCAGGCTTTCCATGCCGGCCACGCGCAGCACCATGAGCATCAGCAGCAGGCACACGCCGGGAAGGCCCATCAGCCCGCCCGCGATGAGCAGCGCCATCTGGCCCATGCGAAACGCGAAGCTCAGCGAATAGTTGGGCAGCGCATAGCTGCCCAGGCCCGACAGCGCCACCACGATGATGAGCAGCGGACTGACCAGCCCGGCATCCACAGCGGCCGTTCCCAGAATCAGCGCGCTCACCAGCCCGAAGGAGGAGCCCATCAGCCCCGGAATGCGCGTGCCCGCCTCATTGATGAGGTCAAAGACCGTGAGCATGAGCACGGCTTCGCCAAAGAGGCTGATGGAGACGATGGAGCGGCTCTGAATGATATTGGTCAGAAGCGACATGGGCAGCGCCAGCGGATGGAAGATCACCATGCTCACGAACACCGCCGGCAGAAGCAGCGCCAGCACGGCGCCCACCGCGCGCACCACGCGCATGAAGGTGCCGTACATCCAGCGCATATAGCTGTCATCGGGCGCATGAAACAGGTGCCACAGGCTGACCGGCATGGCCAGGCACCGGGGGCTGCCGTCGATGAGGATGACCGCCTGCCCCTCCAGAAGAAAGCTCACCGCGCGGTCCGGCCGCTCGGTGGAGACCACCTGCGGCAGGGGCGCGAAGGGATCATCCTCGATCAGCTGGGACAGCTCCCCCACGGTGAGCACATGGTCGATGGCCGAGGCCTCCAGCCGGCGCTGGACTTCATCCACCGTCTCCTGCGGGCAGATGCCGTCCAGGTAGCAAACCGCCGTCTGTGTGGAGATGTGCGTGCCCACCTGCCCCAGCTTGCAGATCAGCCCGGGGGTGGGGAGCATGCGGTGCAAGAGCGTCAGGTTGTCGCGCAGCGGCTCGGTAAAGGCCTCATGCGGGCCGATGACCACGTTTTCCGTCTGCGGAATGGAAACGGGGCGGCGGATGTAGCCGCGCAGGTCCACCAGCACCGCCTCGTCCACGGTGTCGATCAGCACAAGCGTCTGGCCGCGCATCAGCTGCTGGATGGCGGCGTAGGGCTGTTTTTCGGTTTTGACCTCCGGCGCCTCGATCAGCCGCCGGGTCACGGCTTCCAGCGCCTGCCGGCCACTGAGATCCTCCCGTGCATGCATCAGGGGACGCAGCACGCTGTCCGACATCCGTTGTCCGGAGGACATGCCCTCCACAAAATACAGGGCGCAGCTGCGCCCCAGCGCCGTAAAGGAGCGGGTGACGATATCGTCGTTCCGGTCCAGATTCAGGCTTTCCGCCAGCATGTCCTGGTTGCGCCTGAGGCTGTGAAAAAAAGTTGACCGCATACTGACCTCCATCGGGGGATGGCGGTAGTATGGGTGAAACTGGCTCGTTTTATGCGGCGCGTCAGCGCACTTCGAAGGGGTCCTCCACCTGATGCAAGGGGTCGATGATCTCCTGATAGCAGAGGGTGAGGATTTCCCGGCCCAGCACGCCTATGCCGTTTCGGTCGCTTCTGTTGTCGCATCCGTTGGTCAGCATGACCACGCCGGTGCGGTCCGTGGGATCGAAATAGGCGGCGCACAGCATGCCGTAGGCCTTCCCGCCATGGCCCAGAAGGGTGCGGCCGGGCACCTCTGCATCGGTGATGACGTTGAGAAACAGGCCGTTGCCGCTGTCGCAGAAAACGCTGCCGATATGGTCCTGCCGGGCCGTCATCTCGGCGACCTGGCTTTCCTTGAGGATGCGCGCGTTGCCGCAGATCCCCCCGTCGCACAGGGCGATGAGGATTTTGCACAGGTCCGGCGCCGAGATGACCAGCTTGCCCGCGGTGAAGCAGTAGTCCTCAAGCGCGGAGGCATCGTCCCCCGGCCGTTTGGCCAGCCGGCCTTCGGGCATGAGGTACATGTCGGCCAGAGGAACCTTTCCCACAAGGCGCGACGCCTGATACGCCGCCGTCACGCCCAGGGGCTCAAAGACGTTTTGGGCCATATAATCGTCCAGCGCCATGCCGGACAGCGCCTCGATCAGCGGGCCGATCAGCCCGCCGCCGAAGTTGGAGTAGACCCGCTCATGCCCCGGCTCGCTGCGCGAGAACACGGCGCGCGCCCGCTCGACAAGCAGCGTTTCCAGCGGCAGCCCCTCGCCCTCCAGCGCATCGTCATAGTCCGACGCGTCGCGCAGGGAGGCGGTGTGGGTCATCAGCTGGCGCAGCGTGACGGGAACCTCCGGATAATACGGGTTTCGCACCTCGTAGCCCAGCACGTCGCCCAGCTCGTCGTCCAGGGATACGCCCTTATCGTCCATCAGCTGCAACAGGCCGATGCAGGCCACCATCTTGGAGATACTGCCCGCCTGAAACGCCGTATCGGCCGTCACCTCCGGCCCGTCGGGGCGGATCTGCCCGCAGGTATAGGTGTAGGTCACGCGCCCGTTTTGAAAAACGGCCACGGATGCGCCCAGCGTGCTGTACTCCTCAAACACGCGGGCAAGCTGATCCCCCACGGGTTCCGCCGCGCCTGCGCATGGCAGGGCAAGGCACACGAGCAGCAGCAGGCACCCCATCCGTCTGTACAAGGCGCGCACCTCCCCGAATCACGATGTTGCGATGCCTTATTATAGCCCGCGCGCGCCCGGCAGGCAAGTTTGACAGCGGCGCGCCCGCCCGGATATAATGAAGGCGTTGCCCCGTTATGCGAAATCAAAGGAGGACGGCAAACCGATGCGGATTCGATATGCCGCCGCCTGTCTGGCGGCCTGCGCCGCGCTGGCCCTGGGCGCGGCCCGTGCGGAGTGGTATGTGTTTGAGCCCGGCGATCCGCCCGAGGCGCTGCTGGAGGTGTCCATGCAGGTCAGCGGCTTCAGCGGCGAGGTGACGCTGAGCTTTCTGGGCGACTGCACGCTGGGCGGGGAAAGCAAGGCGGCCAACAGCCGCGGCGGCTTTGTACAGACCGCGCTGCGCGAGGGATATGACTATCCCTTTCAAAACCTCGCGTCCCTGCTGGACAGCGACGATGTCACCGTGGTGAACCTGGAGGGCGTCCTTAGCGACCGCAAGCTGGACCGCGTGAAGAAAACCTTCAATTTCAAAGGCCCGGCGGATTTTGCGACGATCCTGCCCCTGGGCGGGGTGGAGCTGGCGGGGCTGAGCAACAACCACACGCAGGACTATGGCGCGCAGGGCTACGCCGATACGAAAACCGCGCTGGAGGCCGCGGGTGTGGCCTATTTCGATTCGGACCACGTGGCCGTATGGGCGCAGGACGGCGTGATGATCGGCTTTACGGGATCAGCGTTCAGCCTGTCCACCGGCGCGCAGAAAAACCTCCGCGAACAGATGGAGGTCCTGCGTGAGGTGGGCTGCCAGCTGATCGTGCACAGCATGCACGCGGGCACCGAATATGAGCGCGAGCCCACCTCCCAGCAGAAAACCGTGGCAGCCCATGCCGTGGACATGGGCGCGGACCTGATCGTGGGACATCACCCCCATGTGGTGCAGGGCTATGAGCTGATGGACGGCGTGCCCGTGGTCTACAGCCTGGGCAACGCCGTATTCGGCGGCAACCGGGACCCCCGCGACTACGACGCGCTGCTTTTGCAGGCTGTTTTCACCTATGAGGACGGCGTGCCCGTCAGCGTCAGGCTGGTGTTTTATCCCATCAGCGTGAGCGGGGAAGCAGGCTACAACAACTATCAGCCCGTGCTGCTCACAGGCGGGGACGCGCAGCGCGTACTGGACAAGATGGCCGATTCCACCGGTGTCGCGCCGCCCGCCTTCACGGAGGGAGAGGGCGCGGTGACGGAGGCGTTTCCCATCGGCGGAACATAAGCAGCCCGGACCCCATGCGGCAAAAGGGCTTAAGCCCCCGTCTGTCGAGAAAATTCGTAAAACATTTGTCATATACTTGTAAAAACATGGCCCGTCCGTTATAATAAACCGTGTGTGCCTGTCACGCGCACACGGTTTTGCGTCCCGAAAAGCGCATTCTGATCCACATACAGGGGGGAAGCGGTGGTATGCTCAATCCGCGCCAGGTTATTACGGCATTGAAACAAAATATCGGCAAGGTCATCGTCGGCAAGGACGAGGTGATCGAGCTATTGCTCATCGCCATGCTTTGCAAGGGCCACGTGCTGATCGAGGACGTGCCCGGCACCGGCAAGACGACCCTGGCCAGCGCCCTGGCGAAATCGCTGGACTGCTCCTTCAACCGCATCCAGTTCACGCCCGACGTGGTGCCCAGCGACGTGACCGGTTTCACCATGGTCAATTTCAAGACCGGTGAGATGGAGTTCCATCCCGGCGCGATCATGTGCCAGATTGCCCTGGCGGACGAGATCAACCGTACCTCGCCCAAGACGCAGTCGGCCCTGCTGGAGGTCATGGAGGAATACCAGGTCACGGTGGACGGCGTAACCCATCCCCTGCCCAAGCCCTTCATGGTGCTGGCCACGCAGAACCCCGGCGAATTTGTGGGCACCTATCCCCTGCCCGAAGCGCAGATGGACCGCTTTTTCCTGCGCGTGTCGATGGGCTATCCCACGCTGGAGGAGGAAATGGCCGTACTGGAGCGCTTCTCCGGCACGGTCAAGCCCCAGGCCAGCCTGACCGCCGTGTGCTCCGCGCGCGACGTGATCGCCATGCAGGATATGGTGGGCACGGTGTACTGCTCCAAGGAGGTGCGCCACTACGTGGCCAACATCGCCGCCATGACCCGCACGCATCCCAGCCTGCAGCTTGGCGTGTCCACGCGCGGCGCCATCGCCCTCATCCGCGGCGCGCAGGCGTGCGCGCTGCTCAACGAGCGCGACTATATCCTGCCCGAGGATGTGCAGCGCATGGTGCTGCCGGTGCTGGCCCACCGCATCACCCCCAACCCCGAAGCCAAGATGAAGGGCATCAGCGCTGAGCGCATCCTCATCGCCGTGGTCGAAAACGTGCCCGTTCCCCTGCGCCTGAGCTGAGCGCCCCGGCGCGGCCCATTCCACACGAAAGGAGTCCCTGCCGGTGAAGAAGGCCAATGCGACCCTGGCCACATGCTTCGGCTTTTTTCTGCTGTGCGCGCTGTCGATGGGCAACCGCATGTACCTGCTCATCGCGGCGATCATCGCGCTGGCATGGGTGTTCTCCCTGGCGAGCGTGCGCATGGCCGAAAAGAGCGTCAAGGTGGAAAACGCCCTCAGCGGCGCAAAGGTCAACCGCGGCGAGGTGATCAGCATGGAGATTTCCGTCAGCCACCGAAGCCCCCTGCCCATCGCCCCGGTGGCGCTGCACATGCGCGCCACCAGCAATACCCCCGCCGGCACCATCCACCTGACCCAGCTGGGCCGGCGGCGGCAGCGCGTGGTGCATAAATTCGCGGCCGATCACGTAGGGGCCATGTTCCCCGGCGTGGAAAGCTACGAGGTCAGCGATGTATTCGGTTTTTTCAAGCGTGAGCACAAGCCCGACATGACCGGTCAGGAGCTGCTGGTTTTGCCGGTTCCCTTCGATGTGGAGCCGCTGACCTTCGCGGCGGGCGACATGGGCGTGGAAACCATGCGCCGCGCCATGGAGGACCCCTCCAGCCCCAACGATTTCCGCGCCTATCAGCAGGGTGATCCCCTCAAGCGCATCCACTGGAAGATGAGCGCCCGAAAGCGCGAGATCATCGTCAAGCAATTTGAGGAGCCGGCCCTGCCCGACGCCCTGGTCATGCTGGACACATCGCCCCCGCAGCTGGCCGAGGGCATGCCGGAAGACCAGAGCGCCTTTTTGAAGGACGCGCTGCTGGAAACCGCCGCCAGCGTGGTGGCCTGCCAGATCCGCCAGGACAATCCCGTGCGCATGCCGCTGGTGGGCGACCGGCCCATGGAGTATTCCAGCCGCATGGGCCTGCCGGTGCTTTTGGACGAGCTGGCGCGCTGCACCTTCAACGAAACCGAGCGCTTCGAGCGCGTATTGATGATGCAGCTGGCCGAGCTGCGCAAAACCGGCGCGGTGGTCATCATCACCACGCGCCTGACCTCCGCCGTGGTGGACATGATCGTGCGCATGAAGCGCATGGGGCCCAACGTGCGGCTCTATCTGGTCACCTTCGTGGCGGAAAACCCCGAAACGCTGCCGCTGGTGGCCAAATTGCAGCATGCCGGGGTAGAGGTCAACTATGTGACGCCGCAGGGCGCGTAACCGCCCTGCCAAAGCCGTTGTGGAAAGGAGGGGAAGCCCGTGCGCAAGCCTGCGTTTTTATCCAACGAGCGCCTGTCGCGTTTTCTGGTCAGCCTGCTTATGACCATGGGGCTGCTGCTTCCCCTGATGTTTACCTTTGAGGCGGAAAGCGCCCTGGCGCTGGCCGTCGCCTCGGCGGCTGCGGTGACGGTGCTGTGCACCGTGCTGGGAACCCTGCGCCACGGCCGGCTGATCCTTGGCATTGTCGGCGGCGCCCTGCTCGCGCTGCAGCTGCTCCTGCCCCAGATGGGGCTGATTGGCTGGGCCATGGAAGCCTTCAAGGCCATATCGCTCTATCTGAGCGGCGTCACGGCAGCCACCCCGCTGTTTGCCAAACAGCTGGCCCTTACGCTGGGCGTGGTGGTGGCGGCCGTCAGCTACCTGTTTTCCTCGCGCAACGTCGGTTTTCTCCCCGCCACCATTCTGGTGGTGCTGATGCTCTTTGGCATGTGGAGCCTTTGCCAGGCGGAACACCTGTGGTATGCCACGCCCGCGCTGGTGGCGCTTCTGCTGCTGGTTTCGCAGACCTCGCATGAAAAGACCAACCTGTTTGAAGTCCTGCCGCTGGCCGCCGCCGTGGTGGTGCTGGCCATGCTGCTGCTTCCCTCCGGGCAGACGGTGATCCAGCCCCTGTACGACAAGGCCATGGAGCTTCGCCAGACCATTTCGGACTACCTGTTTTTCACCGATCCGCGCAACGTGTTCACCCTGGGCAGTTACGGCTATTATCCCCAGGGCAACGCCCGGCTGGGCGGCCCCACCGAGCCCTCCGACTCGCCGGTCATGACCGTCAAGACCGATTCGCGCACGCTGCTGCGCGCCATCTCCAAGGATGAATACACCGGCCTGACCTGGCGCAGCACCGCCTCCGCCAGGCGCTGCCTCTACGTCAGCCCACGCTGGCAAAGCCTTAGGGAAAGCGTGTTTCTGGAGAACATGCCCTCCGAAGTGGTCCGCAGCGCAAGCACGCTGCTCGATGAGCATGCCGTGAGCATCCAGATGCAGGATACCGCCACCAGCACGCTGTTCACGCCGCTGTTCCTGCGCCAGTTTTCCTCGCAGAGCAACATGGTCGCCTATTTCAACGACAGCAGCGAGCTGTTCACCACACGCGACTTGCAGCGCGGCGACCGCTACACCGTCTTTGCCCCCATCCTGGAGGGCGGAAATACGCAGCTGGGCGCGCTGATCGCCGCGGCGCCCAAGGGCGACGACCCCTATTATGACGACATCCGGAGCAGCTACCTTCAGCTGCCGGAACATCTGACCGGCACCTCCGACGCCGAGCGCATGATGGCGGACGTGAGCAACATCACCGCCTCCTCCGCCACGCCCTATGAAAAGGCGTGCGCCATCATGCGCCATCTGCAACGCTACTACCGCTATACGCTCACCCCCGACGTGCCGCCCGATTCGCAGGACTTCGTCACCTACTTCCTCTATGTGGGCAAGGAGGGGTACTGCACCTATTTTGCCTCCGCCATGACGGTGCTGTGCCGCATGGCGGGCCTGCCCGCGCGCTATGTGGAGGGCTTTGTGGCCCAGCCGGGCGCGGACGGCTTCGCCTACGTGACCGGCAAGGACGCGCATGCCTGGACCGAGGTCTACTTCGAGGGCTTCGGCTGGGTGCCCTTTGACGCCACGCCCCAGCAGCAGGAGATGGGCAACGACAACCAGCAGGACGAGCAGCCGCCGGAGCCCAGCCCCTCGCCCTCTCCCACGCCCAGCCCGCAGCCGCCCGAGCAGGACCAGCAGGATGAGCCTACCCCCAGCCCCGACCCGCAGCCCCAGCAGGACCCGGACGTGCCCCCGCCTCCGCAGGACCAGCCGCCCTTCCCGTGGTGGCTTGTGCTGATCGCAGCCGCCCTGGCCGCGCTGATCGTGCGCATTCACCTGCGCATGCCCGCACACATGGCCGCCAGGGCGACCGGCGACACGGACAGGATCTTCGTCTACGGCAGCGCCGTCTATACGCTGCTGCGCCTGATGAAATACAAGCCCGCTCCGGGCGAGACGCCGCTGCTTTTCGCCCGCCGCCTGGACCGGCAGAAGTCGCTGCCCGTGCAGATGCTGCCCCTGTGGCGCATCATGGCCATGAGCCATTACAGCCGTGTGGAGCCGGGCCCTGCCGAAACCGCGCGCGCCAGGGACGTCTTTAGCAGGCTTTACAAGCCGCAAAGCCCCCTGCGAAAGCTGCGCTTCATGTTTGCCGTCGCCTTCGGCAAGGGCGTCTATACCGGCCTGGATACCCCGCTGGTGCATGAGGAGCCCAGGCCGCAGTACGACTATGCCTCCGCCGTATCCCGGAAGAAGGGCCAGAAGGCCCGCAAGGGAAAAGCGAAAAAGGCGGGCAAGGCGCCGGCGCGTTCATCCGCAAAGCCGCCCGCAGCCAGGGCGCCGCGCAAGCCCCAGGCTCCTTCGGAAGCGTCCGAGGCACAGCCGCCATCCGGCGGCGCGCAGGCCCGCCCCTCCGCGGAACCCAAGCGCCCCGAACCACCGCGCGACACCGGCGCTCCCAGGCGGCGGCGTTCCGACCGGCGGTAACCGGGAGTGCGCACCAGGCAGGCGCCGCATGCGGAAGGGAGGCGGTATGCCCTGAAGATGCCCAAGGATTTGGAAAAACAGATACAGCGGCGCTACACGCCGGCCCAGCAGCCCCGCGTGCGGGAATGGCTGACGGACGTGCGCGCCCGTCTGGGCGGCATCAGCCGCCGCCATGCCGGCATGATGATGCGGGACCATCTGGAGGCACTCCTGGTGCTCACGGACCGGGGGCTTTCTCTGGAGAAGGCCCTTGACCGGCTGGACCCCGGCCAGCTCGGCGGTTTTTACCTCTCCGAGCGCACCGACTGGTACCCGCTGGACCACGCCGCCAAAATTTATCCCATGAGCATGGGCCTCAAGCGGATGATGGTGTTCCGGCAGTCATGCTATCTGAAACGGCCGGTCGAGCCCGCCGTCATGCAGATGGCGCTGAGCTATACCATCTGCCGCTTTCCCTACTTTGCCACCACGGTCAAGTGCGGCTTTTTCTGGCACTACATCGACAGCGCCATGCGCCGCTTCGCCGTGCGGGAGGAAAGCAAGCTGCCCTGCGCCGTGATGAAGCTGGGACAGGTATCCTCCCCCACGCTGCGTGTGGTGTACTGGCAAAACCGCGTAAGTGTGGAGTTCTTTCACATCCTGACGGACGGCACGGGCGGCGGCGTGTTTCTGCGCACGCTGGTGAAAACCTATCTGCGCCTGCTGGGGGAAACCGTATCCGACGGTCCGGAGACGCTCCGCCTGGACCAGCCGCCCGACCCCTGCGAATGGCGGGACGACTTTGTGCTGGGCGGCCGGATGCGGGGCGCGCACGGCTTTGCGGGTAAGCCCGCGCTGCAGATGCGCGGCATGCCCGCCTATGAGCAGCCCAACCGCGTGCTGCACTTCAACTTTTCCACCGCCGCGCTCCTGGAGCGGGCCCATGAAAAAGGCGTGACCGTGACCACGCTGATGCTGGGCTACCTGATGCTGGCCTGCCGCGACGCATGTCCCCGGCATACCGGCCGCCGCAAGATCCAGATTCAGCTGCCGGTCAACATGCGCCGCTTTTACCAGAGCCGGACCCTGCGCAATTTTTCGCTCTATTGTTCCATCGGCCTGCCGCCGGACAAAATCGACACGCTGGAGGGCATTCTTCCCCTCATCGACGCCCAGGTGAAGGCGGGTTCGGCCAGGGAATCGCTGGACGAAACGCTTGAGCTGTCGCGGCGGCTGGTGCGCTGGCTGCGCTTTGTGCCGCTCATCATCAAGCGGCCCATCGCCTACCTGATTTACGGCACCCTGAGCGACACGGTGTTCACCACCACCTTTTCCAACCTGGGCCCCATCCGCGTGCCGCAGGATATGGCCGCTCACATCGACAAGTTTGACTTCGTGCTGGGCGCCCCCATCCGCAACCGCGCGTGCTGCTCGCTGTGCAGCTTTCAGGATCGCGCCGTGCTGACCGTGACCAAAAGCACTCCGCTGACGCTGTTTGAGGACTCGCTGTACCGGCATTTTGTGGAAAGCGGCCTGGAGCCGTACATGGAGGGCACCTCATGACCCGTGAAAATCCGCCGACCATGCGCGTGCATGCAACCTATCCCCCCAACACGCCGCAGTCCTTCTGGCGGCGCAACCGGCAGGCGCTGTGGCGCAGCGCATTTGTGCTGACGGGCTACCTGTGCCTGATCATCAACCTCCTCACGGGCGGCCCGGCATGGAGCCTGATCGTCATCGGCGGGCTGATGACCTTCTGGGTGGCGTTCATCTACAAGCCCCAGGTGGAGGCGACGCCCATCAAAAAGCTGTGCGATACGGCGCTGGCCGTGTGCCTGTACCTGTTCCTGCTGGACAGCGTGGTGGGCGGCGGCTGGAGCGACTTTGTGGTTCCCATCGTGTTCTTCGGCGAGCTGATTGTGACGGGCGGCTATTTTCTGCTGTTCTTCCACAAGCGCAAGCGCGATTTTCTGCCCCTGTTTGAATTGATTCTCATCGGGCTGGTGGGCACGCTGCTGTCCCTGGCGGGCCTGAGGCAGCTGGACTGGCCCATGGTCGTGGTGGGCGGGGTGAGCCTGGGGCTGCTTGTGCTCAGCTTCCTGCTCTTCCGCAAGCCGCTGTGGAGGGAAATCCGCAAGAAATTTCATACGTAAAAAGGCGCGCGGCAGCAGACAATGCTCCGCGCGCCCAGACTGTCAAAAAACCTTTCGGGAGGTTTGGAGGGCCCGCAAGCCCTCCAAAGTGAATTCGTATCGCCCGGCTTTGCCGGGCGGGCGGGGAGTTTGCGCCCCTGGGCGCAAACATTTCTTAAGCATCTGGCGAAAAAGGCCGCCGCAGGCGGACTTTTTCGACAAGCTGGGCGCGCGGCAGCAGACAATGCTCCGCGCGCCCTGGCTTTCCATGGCCGCATCAGGCGTTTTTGACGATTTCCACCATGGCGTCCCAGTCCCGTTCCATGCACGCCACCAGGCGCAGCTGCGTGCGGGCACGGTCCAGATTGTGTCCCTCGCGGTGGATATGGAAATAGCGGTCCCCGCTGAGATGGTCGGTCAAAAAGCGCATGCCGCATTCCAGCGTCATCAGCTTCGCTCCCAGGGGCAGCAGGTCCAGCTCACGCCGGGTCAGCTTTCCGCCCAGGCCGCGCAGGTAGCCGCCCACATAGGCCTTGAACATCGGCAGCGAAAACGCCACCCGGCTCAGGTCGCGCTCATCCTCGGCGGCCGTGTTTGCGCCGGCGCGCACCGCATCGCCGAAATCCCAGGCGCTCAGGCCCGGCATCACCGTGTCCAGGTCGATCACGCATACGCCGCGGCCCGTCTTTTCATCCAAAAGCACGTTGTCCATCTTGGTATCGTTATGCGTCACGCGCAGCGGCACGCTGCCCGCTTCCAGCTCGCGCATCAGCGCATCCGTCTGCGAGGCCCGCTCCATGCAAAAGGCGATTTCCTCGCCCACCTCGGCCCGCCGGCCCACCGCATCGGCGCCGATGGCGTTGGTCAGCTGCTGCAGACGCGCCGGCGTGTTGTGGAAATCGGGCAGGGTGGGATGCAGCGTCGCCGCGTCAAACCCGCCCAGCTGGCGCTGAAAGCGCCCGAACGCCTCGCCTGCCGAGGCGAACCTCTCCGGGCTGTCCGGCATGTCGGTCGAAACCGTTCCCTCGATGAACAGATAGACCCGCCACAGGTCGCCGGACGCATCCGTCAGCCAGGGCCGGCCGTCCATGGTGCGCACCAGCGTGAGCGTCTCGCGTGCGGGATCGCCTCCCTCGCGGGCAATCACGCCGCGCAGGTAATGGGTGACGCGCTGGATGTTGCCCATCATGGGTTCGGGATCGGGAAATACATAGCGATTGACCCTTTGCAGGATATACCGCCTTGCCGACCCCGTCCATGGACGCACCGTCAGGCAGAACGTATCATTGATATGGCCCGTGCCATAGGGTTCGCAGGTCATTTCCCCGCGCGGGACGTCAAAGAGATGCGCGATGTCAAGGGCGCGTTTCGTCAGCATTTCCATGGTCCTTTTCCCCTTTTCTCTGTTCCATGCCGCTCCGCCGCGCAGCGGCCAGCGGCTGGTCCGTCCCGGAGAGGAACGGAATATGAACGGTTTGCTTGGTGACTGAAGTATACCACAAGAAAATGGCATTGGCAATCAAAAACTGGATGTGCCGCCGTGCTCAGAAGCAGCGCTTGCCCGCCGGAAGGAAAGTGTGATAAAATGTCACGGTATGTCCGAACGGCCATTCAAAAGAGAAAGAAGGTGTGCGCATGAGCGGTTTCCGGCGACTTTGGCCGCGCGGCTATGGCCTTGCCGACTGGCTGATGGCGTGGGTCGGCCCCCTGTGCCTTTTGGGGCTGCTGGAGGGGTTTTCCCGCGGGGATGTGGGCAGCGTCCTGTCATGGGCCGCCTCCCATCCGCTTTTGTTTTGCATGAATTATGCGCTCTGCGCGGCCCCCTGCCTGCTCTTGTGCCTAATTCCCTCCAGGCGCGCGCGGCTGCTGAGCCTGCTGGCGCTGGCGCTGGTGTGCGCGCTGCTGGGCATTGTGAACCGCTACAAGATCTTCTACCGCATGGAACCCCTGCTCTTTTCCGATGTGACCCAGCTGGCCGATGCGCAGCAGGCGGCCGCGGGGCTGGCGCTGGACATCAACTTTACCGAAATCTTTGCCGTGGCAGGGGTTTTCGCGGCGCTTTTCATCGCGGCGGCCCTGTGGGTGCGCGGCCGCTCGCGCTGCGGGGCGCTGCTTCCCCTGCTGGGGGTGCTTGTGATGGCGGTTCTTCCGCCGCTGTGCACCTTTGCGCTGGCGGACGGCCGGGAGCGTTACGATATGGTGGACCAGGCCAGGACCGACGGCACGCTGTACACCGCCTTTGCCGTGGAGAATCACCGCCGCTCGCTGATGCGCGTGGACTATGACGAGCAGACCGTGCGCGAAACCTACCGCGCCCTGATGGAGCAGACCTCGCCGGCTGTTGCGGACGATCCGCCCAACATCATCGTGGTGCTCAGCGAGAGCTTTGCCGACGAGGCTTGGCTCCGGCAATACCTGGACCTGGACCATGAGCTGACGCCCTTTTACAACCAGCTGATCGAAAGCTGCCGGCGGGGCCGGCTGTACGTGCCCAAGCTGGGGGGCGGCACCAGCGAAACGGAATTTGAGGTGCTCACGGGGCTTCGCAGCCAGTATGTGGTCAACCCCTATTCCCTGGGCCTGCCGCCGATGAGCAGCCTGGCTTCCGTCCTGCGGGACCGGGGATATGCCGCCACGGCCATCCACTGGTACAACGGCGTGTACTACAACCGGTATTCCAACCTGCGCATGCTGGGCTTCGACAGCTTTTTCACGCTGGACACCACCGTGACCCCCTTTGAAAAAAAGGGGATGTTCGTCAGCGACGAGGAGCATTACCGGGCCATCCTGCATCAGCTTTCCCAAACGGAGGAGCGCGATTTTATCTTCTGCCTGACCATGCAGAATCACGGCGGCTATGACTACGATGATTTCCGCGTCACCTACGGCGCGCAGACACCCTTTTCCAACGAGGTGAGCGACCGCGCGGCCGCCATTTTGACCAACTATTGCTGGCTGCTTGAGCAGAGCGACGCGGCGCTGGAATCGTTCATCACCCAGCTCAGCCGCCTGGATGAGCCGACGGTGGTGGTCTTCTTCGGCGACCATATCCCGCCGCTGGGGTCGGATGTCTATGAGGAAATCGGCGTGCCCGCAACCGGCGACGCGGGGCACCTGACCCCCTACTTCATCTGGAGCAACTATGACGGCTTCGCGCCGGGCGAAACCAACCTGTATTCCTGGCAGCTGGGCGCCTACGCGCTTGAGCTGGCCGGCATGAACGACGATCCCTTCTTTGCCTATGTGGAACGGCTGCGCGAGGCGGCGGGCGATCCCGCGCCGGAAGCGCTGACGGCGGCGGCCGAAAGCGAATCCGCCTACAGCCTGCTCAGCTACGACGCGCTGTTTGGCCGGCAGTACGCCTATGATGAAGGCGGCTTGTCCCCGGAAAACGAGGATTTTCAGATCGGCGGAAAAATGACGCTGAAGGGCTTTGACGTGGCGGAAATCGCCGGAGAGGTCTACTTCCGTCCCCAGCTTGAGGTGTTTGATCAGACGTATCTGCTGGAAATCAACGGTGTGCTGCGGGAGATGGGGCGCGTGGCCGCGGATGCCGGGCAGGAGCTGAGCCTTCGCTGCGTGCTGATGGTGGGCAACCGGCGCTACAACGAAAGCAACGTGCTAAGCTATGCCGGCGCGCAGGAGTTGCTGAAGGCCGGCACCCCCATGGCCTATGACACCTATCCCCTGTGGGAAACAGGCTATGAGCAGGTGGAAAGCCAGTGGTATCAGGACTATGTCGTTTACAAGAGCACGGACGCCTATCCCGTCGCCGGAGGCACGGCCCTCGTGGCCGATGGCCGGCACTGGGAAAAGCAGCCCACCTACGGCCTGACGCAAACGCAGCAGTACAGCATCGACGAAAGCGGCCATATCTGGGTGGTGCTGAGCAAAGAGGACCTGGAGGGGACAGATCCAGCCGCGGTGCTCAGGGACCTCGGCGCCACATTGTATGCCTTCGAGCCCTAACGAAAGGCGAAAAACCGAAGATCGCCGCGCGCATCCACCAGCTGCGCGGTCACGGGCCGTCCCGCGCCATGGCTGATATATGCCAGCAGCGCCTGGGGCGGCTCTTCGTCCGCGGTGACAAACAGAATCGCATCGCTCAAAAAGTCGGCGGCGGTGAAACCCTCCGGGTCAAAGCCGAAGCGCGCGAGCTGCGCGTTCCAGCCGGGCGTGCGGCACAGCCAGTCGCCCCAGATCATGGTATTGGTGGGAATGCCCGCGGAAACGTCGGGAAACAGCCGTGTGTCGCGCAGGAGATCCGGCGTGCGCACGATGAGGCGATCCGGGTTTTCCAGCGCGTAGGCCTCCAGATCCGCTTCCCGCGTGGGCGATACGATATCCGGCCGCCGGGTGAGCGTATAAAGCGTCTGTTTGAGCTGCATTCCCGCAGGAAGCAGCAGCAGCGCGCACAGGCAAAACGCCGCGGCTCGGACGCGGCGCCGGGACGCCGCCGGCCATCCAGCCATCGCCAGACAGGCCGTCACGGCCGCCGCCGGCAGCAGCGCGCAATCCACCGCACGTGCCAGGAACCGTCCCTTCCAGGCCAGATAGACCAGCATGGCCGCAAACAGGCCCAACGCCGCCAGCGCGGTCAGGCGTACCACTCCCGCGCCTTCACGGGGCGCAAGGCAGGCGAGCGCGGCCAGCAACGCCAGCAGCGCTACGGAAAACAGATAGGCTCCGCTTTCCCCAAAGAAGGTGCGGAGCGTGCCGGGAATGGCCTGTATCCGCTCTGTTGCGGATGGTTGCGAACCGCCTTTGCAGATGAGGCGCAGCGCTTCGGCGGTGATATTTTCATCCATGAAATACCACTGGCGTACCAGCTCCACCTCGGACGCGTCCCACCCCAACGCATCCAGCGTTTCCTGCGAAACGCTGTCCAACGCTTCGGAATGATAGTCCATCAGCTCGATGCGTGCGTTATGAAAATCAAAAAACGCCTGATACTCGCGCTTTTCCCACAGGCGCACCCCCAGCAGCACCGCTCCCACAATGACCGCCGGCACCAGCACGCGCACAAGCGCCCGGCGCTCGCGCCTTTCGCCGCCGGACAGCCTCGCCACCAGAAATGCCAGCGCCAGAAACCAGAAGCACAGCGAGGCGGGCAGGGAGCTGTCCCGAAGCATGCCGCCGCCCATCAGCAGGACGGCGGACAGCGCCACGCACAGCCCCACGCGCCTGCGGGTGACTCCGGCGCACACCAGCAATGCGCAGGCCGCGGCTGCAAGCAGCGCCGCTGTGGTGGTATACGTCAGGCGGGCGCAGACAAACGACGCGAACACGCCCAGAAACAGCAGCGCCGCCACGCCGCAAACGGCCGGATGCAGCCGCGCGGCCCTGCCGCAGCGAAGCAGACAGACGCACAGCGCCGCCGCCGACAGCCACAGCGCTCCCATCTGCACCACCGAAAACCAGGCCACGCCGGGCACGGCGTCCGAAATCCCGGTCAGCGCCCACACCAGCACAGGATGCAAATACAGATGCGGCGAAACCGGCCGCACCCCCTCAAAGCCCAAAAAAGCTCTGGCTATCAGAAAATCGTCCGAATTTTCATAGCGGAAATAGGTGATGCGGCTCAGCGTCAGAAAAAACAGCGTCGCCAGCAGCGGCGGCAGCCACAGCGTCCATTTTTCCAAAGCGCGCTTCATCACGCAGGCCTCCCTCGTCAGACTTCCTCTATACTACCCGATATTGGAAAAACATGCAAGCCGAAGCGTACAGCGCGCCTGCAAGGCGGCGGTAAAAAAATTTGGCGCAAAAATGCAGAAAGGGGCTTTACAAGATACCGGAAATATGCTATGATAACTTTCGCTGAAACGCGGGGCATTAGCGCAGTTGGTAGCGCACAACACTGGCAGTGTTGGGGTCAGGAGTTCGAATCTCCTATGCTCCACCAGCAAAAAACCCTTGAGCCATAAAGGCTTGAGGGTTTTTCTTGTTGCTCTGTGTTTGGCTGTTTTCTCTGTTTGACAGTAGTTTTGACAGTAATTGGCCATTTTTGAGTAGTGAGAATTTTATTCTATGGGAATGTGCGGAAACTGTGCGGAAACATGTGGTATTTCCCCCTAGATGATCGTGGCCATGGTTTCCATGCCTGCCCGCTTGCTCGCCGTATCTGCGTGCACGTAGGTTTTGAGGGTAAATGATACGTTGGCATGCCCCAGAATCTTCGACAGGGTGACGGGGTCCTTGCCACTTTGAATCCAGCGCGTAGCGAAAGTATGGCGCAGCGCGTGCGGCCCCCGGTGCTCAAGGCCCGCTTTGTCCAGATATGCGCGCAGGGCGCGGGCTATGCCGTGCCTGTCTGTGGGGGTGCCCATGGCCGTTGCGAAGATGTATTGTGTTCCCTTGCCCGGCTCACCTCCGCGCCATATCTCGCCCATGCGCAGGTATTCCAACCGCTGGGCCTGCCGCTGCTCGCTGATGATCTGGCGCAGCTTGTCGTTGAAGGGGATAAAACGGCGGCCTGCTGCTGTCTTTGGGGCCGATTCACGCATACGCAAACCCCTGTATTCATCTTCGGAAAGGTGCCTGCCGTCAACGACGTACAAGGTCTGATTGACCGTGAAACCATCTTCGGAGAGGTCGCACCAGCGCAGCGCGCACAATTCGGACACACGAAGCCCTGTCCCAAGGATAAAGCGCACGGCCCGCCCGTAGGTGCTCATGGGCAGCACATCCAGCAGGGCCGCGCTTTCCCCTTCCGACAGAAAGGAAACCTCTTTCTGCTCTGCCTTGGGGAGCTTGACCGCACTGGCGGGGTTGCGGCTGATAAGCTGGTTTTCCACGGCCTGCCCCAGCGCCCGCTTGAGGATGGACATACCGCGCCGGATTGTGGCTGGGGAAAGCTCCGCCCGCTGGCGGTTCACAAGGGCCTGTATGCTGTCCGTGCGCAGGGCTTGCAGTTTGATGGAGCCAAGAGCCGGACAGAGCCGCCCGTCAATCGTGGCCCGGTAGGTGGCAAGCGTGGATGCTCTGGCCGTATTGGGCGCGTACTCGCTTACCCATATGTGGAGCCAGTCTTTCACCAGCATGGCGGAGGGGCTGACGTATTCCCCGCGCTGCATGCTTGAGAGGGCGGCCCCCCAGCCGCTTGACCGCCTCCGCCTCTGTTTTGGCCGTGCGGTTTACCTGCCGCCCGTCCGGCCCGGTGAAGGAATACCCGAAGCGCCCGTCGCTCCGGCGGTAGACGCTCCCGGTATTATTCGCCGCCCGCTTCTTTTTCGGCATCCGTGCCCGCCTCCATGTCAAAGTGCCATCGGCTTTTCGTCAAGTGCGTGGAGCGTAGCGGAAAGCCACGCTTCGTAAAGCTCTTTTGTGTCGTCGTCTGTTTTGCTCATTTCCTCGAATCGAACCTTTTTCATAAAGAAACCGCTTATTGTTTGGTCTATAATTGCTATTTTTATAAAATCCCCTAGCCTGTCCGATGGAAGAACTACTCCGATTTTCATTAGCAAACGCACGACCTGCCCATATGTCGTTGTCGGCGAGGCAAAGGCGGATTTTCCGCATAGCCAGTTAAGAGACACGCCCAGCGCCTCCGCGATTTTCACGGCCACGTCAAGGGGCGGGAGCGTGGCCCCGGTGGAGTAGTGGCTCATGGCGGATTGAGAAACCCCCACAGCCTCGCGCAGCTCTTTTAACCCCATTCCCTTTCTCTCGCGGGCAAGCCGCAACCTCTCCGCAAAAGTGTCTTTTTGCACTTCGCCGTGCCTCCTTTAGTCATGCAATTTTGATACTTTGACAGCCACATAGTAACACATTGCAATGCGGAAAGTCAATAAAGTTTTCCACATGTATTGCCTTTCCCTGATGATTCTTATATAATAATAAGTGTTGATATCGACACTTTAAATCAGATGGAGGCGAAACGTTCATGGAAAATGTTGCTTTCAACATCTCCGAAGCGGCAAAAATGATGGGAATCAGCAAGAATACGGTGATCCGGCTTATCAAAGACGGGAAACTTCCCGCGAAGCGCCCGGCTCCCCGGAGAATCATCATTCCCTTGGGAGCTATCAACGAATATCTGAAAGGGAACGACTTTGACCGCTCTTGACGTGGCGGCGGCCTATGGCCTGCCCATTCACCAGAAGGGCAGCAGGCATTGGGCGCGGTGCCCGATTCATGGCGAGAAAACCGCCTCGCTGTGCTTCTTCCCGGATGGGCGCTGGTACTGCTTCGGATGTCATCAACATGGCGACGCGGCGGACCTGTACGCGGCCCTGTATGGGGTGCCCCTTGGGCAGGCGTTGCGGGCTGTCCGTGGTGATTACCAGCAGCCCCAAAAACCAACCGCCGCAGACCTTCGCCGAAAGGTGCAGGCGTGGAAGGGGCAACGTTGGGCGGATGCATGTGGAGCCAAGCATGCAGGCCGGGCGCTTATGGGCATTGCGGAAGCACTGGGCGGGAATGACGCGGCGTTCTGGCAGGGGGCAAAGATGGCGGCAGATGCGGAGGACGCGTTGCTCCTACTGGAAAGCGCCACCCCGGCGCAACTCTTGAAAATGACAGCGGAGGACCTGCGATGAATTACGAAGCGGAAGCCAAGGAATACGAAGCCCTGATGAATACCCCGGAAGCGCAAGCGGTCCTCCAAGCGGAGGAATGGCCGCCGCTTGCCTCTGTGCCTGTGCCCCCGGCATTTGACCCCGAATGGCTCCCCCAGGTGCCACGGGATATGGCGGATGCAGTAACCCGCCTGCGTATAATGCGTATACCCTTCGGCATGCCTGCCCTGTGCGCTCTTGGCGCGTCCTCTGCCTGTGCGTGCGGGCGCGTGACAATTCAAATCAATCAGGGATGGGAGGAAGCCCCCCAGCTTTACCTTGCAGGGATTGCCCCTCCCGGCGCAGCCAAAAGCCCCGTTATAAAGGCCATGACGGGCCGCCTGATCGCCTTGCAGATGGAGGAAAACAGGCGCAACCGAATAACAATGGCCCGCGAGCAGACAAGGCTTGAGGTTCTGGAATCGGAGCGCGCAAAGGCCGTCAAAAAGAATCAGAGCGCCGAAGCCGAGGCCAAGGCGGAGGAGATTGAGCGTTTCAAGCAGGCCATGCACCACCCCATTGCACGATTCATTGAGAGCAATGTCACGGCGGAGGCTGTGCCCCGGCTTATGAGTGAAAACAAGGGCGTTGCTTTGATTGATGACGAAGGGACCCTTTTTGAAATGCTTACAGGCGGCCGATACTTCAACGTACCCGACACAAGCCCGTTTGTGAAAGGCTATGGTGGGCAGGACGCTCTTACAGTTTATCGAAAGGATCGGGCTATTGTTGTTGAAAACCCTGCAATGTCTATCCTTGCTTTAATACAACCCATTATCCGTGAAAACATCATGAAGGACCCGCGACTGATCGGAAACGGCTTTGCCGCCCGGTTTCTGTTCGCGGACTTCTGCATGGGCGGCGAGCTGGGCGCGGAAGAAGAACCCATCCCCGACAAGGTGCGGAGGGCATACAACGCCCGACTTGAAGCCTTGTACAACCTCCCCGCGTTTACCATGACCCTGACCCCGGAAGCGTGGGCCGTGTTGTGCGTGTGGGAAAGGGAACTGCTGGAGCGGGGAGATACGGGCGGCGAGTGGGAGGCGGCGGCAAATGCCGGGCATCTTCGGAAGATGAAGGGCACAACGGCGCGCATAGCCGCAAACATTCAACTATGGAAGGGCGGGGAGCGAGTTGACGCGGATTCGATGCGGTGCGCGGTTGAAATTGCCCGTTACTTCGTGCTGAATCTGCTTTGCATGTTTGGTACACAGGTCACCATGACAACAGGGGGGAAGCAGGCGCTTGATCTGCTATTGAAGAATGGGGCGTCCTCGCAGCGGGAGCGCGATGTCAAGGAAGCACTTAACCGGAGGAAGCTGTTTAAGCGCGCAAGCGGCCTCGCGGATGCATCCCTCGCCGAGCTGGAAAAGGGTGGTTTTATCCGGCGCATGCAGAAAGCCACCAGCGGGCGGCCTGTGCGCTATATCGCCGTGCATCCCGACCTTTTGGCGCGAAAGGTGGTTATTGACCTATGACCGTGTGGCAGGCAATGCATGCCCTTGAAGGGCTGGGCTACCGCTTCCGGGCAACTGGCGGAGGGGTGAAAGCGGAGATATGCGGGGAAGCGCCCCCGGAATCCTCCGCCCTGCTGGACATCGTACGCAGCGACCGGGAGGCGGCGCGGGCGTATGTTGTGGAACGGGAGGCGGGGACCATGGTGCAGGATGACGGCTGCACCTTCTCCCTCTTTGACGCGCTGGCCATTGGGCAGGCGGTGCGGCGCGGGGAAGCCCGGCTCATGGGAAAGGTGATCTTTCACAGGCAGCCCATGACCGCCACAATACACTGTGAGGACCTTTCCCCTCTCCCTGTCTGGCGGGAACGGCTCAAAAAGGCGCTGGAAGCCCGCTTGCAGGCCATGGAGCGCAGCGGGTGGGAAACCATGCAGGCGGAGGACTACGCCCGTTTCTGCGAAAAATACGGGCAATATACAAGGCTTTTGGAGGTATATCACGATGAACAGCAAGCGCAAGGGCAACGGCGGGGAGCGTGAATTGCTCTCCATCCTGCAAGCCGTGGGGGTAGCGGAAAGGAACGACCAGCGTTATACCGGGGGCGTTGACAACCCGGATATTTCCTTCACCTTGGGCGGCAGGCGCTTTCATGTGGAGTGCAAGCGCGCAGAGCGCTTCAACGCATATGCAGCCATGGAGCAGGCGGAGCACGACGCAAACGGCCATGCGGTGCCCGTGGTCATGCACAGGCGCAACCGCGCGCCATGGCTGTGCGTGATGAAGCTGTCCGACTGGTTGCGTATGACGCAGCACGAATAAAAAAAGGAGGGGAACATATGTTCAGCATTACAACGAATCGGGTACGGGACGCGGTAAAGGTGACAGAGGGAACGGAAAGCATGATCTTGCGGGTAGACTTTGACCCCATGGCCTTTGTAAGGGTGCTGGAAACAGCAAAGGCAAAGCTGGCCGCCGTGCGCTATGCGCAGGACGACACCACGGCGCAGGTCGTACAGGCGGCGCGGGACTTTGCCTCCGCGATCTTTGGCGGGGAGCAGGCCGGGCGGCTGCTGGACTTCTACGGAGGGCACGGCGCGCCCGTGATCTCCATTTGCTCCCGGTACTTGCGGGGGCGGCTGGTCAAAAAGGTCATCCGTGCGCAGAGGGCAAAACGATGAAGCTATACGAAAAGCCCGTTGACCGGGTAACGTTTGAGGGAAAAACCTATCCCATTGACGCAGACTTCCGAAACGTTCTTCGTAGTCAATCCATCCTTGCAGATAATGCCTATTTGCCCTTTATTCGCGTGGAAAAGGCCCTCCGCTGCTTCACAGGCGCACCCCTTCCCGATAGGAAAGGGCTGCTTGACGCCATTTTCCGGGCCGTTTTGGGGCAAGAAAAGCTCAAAGGCAGCGGCCCCGTCTCCATTTCCTTTTCGGTCGATGCTGACCGGATTATTGCCGCCTTTTGGCAGGCTTACGGGATTGATCTGACAAAAGAAAGGCTGCATTGGTGGGTTTTCGTCGCTCTGCTGGACAACCTGCCGGACGATACGCGCATGATGAAGGTCGCGCACATCAGGACGTGCCCGGTGCCCGCACCCAACAAGTACAACAAAGAGCAGCGCGCGGCGCTGATGCGTGCCAAGGCCGCCGTGGCGCTCAAGCCTGCCATAACCCCGCAGCAGAGCGCGGACAATCTGGCCGCCGTACTGACAGCCATGGCCAAAAAGATGAGGTGAGACAATGGCCGCCGACGGGAAAGTAGTATTTGAAATCACAGCGGATGACGCGCCGCTTAAAAAAACCGTAAACCAGACGGAAAACTGGCTCAAGAAGCTGGACCTTGGGAACATCTTTGATTTTTCCATCGGCTCCATGCTGGCGGATGCTGTGGGGAACATCGGAACCGCCCTTAAGGACTTTGCCACCGAGAGCGTGGGCCTTGCCTCCGACTTGGAGGAAGTGCAGAACGTCGTTGACGTGACATTCGGAAACGACGCAAAAACCATTGAAACATGGTCCAAAAAGGCGAACAAGCAATTCGGCCTGACCGAGTTGCAGGCGAAGAAGTACACCTCTACGCTGGGCGCAATGATGAAGTCCAGCGGCCTGACGGGCAAGGCAGTAACGGGAATGAGCACGGACCTTGCCGGGCTGGCGGCGGATATGGCGAGCTTTTACAACCTTGACTTTGAGACGGCTTTCGAGAAAATCCGAAGCGGCATTTCCGGCGAGACGGAGCCGCTCAAGCAGCTGGGCATCAACATGAGCGTGGCCAACCTCGAAGCCTACGCGCTTTCACAGGGCATTGATACCGCGTACGAGAGCATGACGCAGGCCGAGCAGGTGACGCTTCGGTACAACTACCTGATGCAGGCCACCAGCGACGCGCAGGGCGACTTTGCCCGGACCTCCGACAGTCTGGCCAACTCCCAGCGCATTTTGTCCACAAATTTTGATACCCTCAAAGCGAACCTTGGCGACGCGCTTCTGCCTGTACTCAATTCGGCAGTGGGGGCGATCAATGACCTTTTTGCGGCCATAACCCCGGAAGTTGACATCATGGGCACATTTGACCAGATAGAAGCGGACTATACAAGCGCCGTTGAGGAAATCAACAGCAAGGAGTTTACCGCGCTGGGCCTTGTGGACGAGCTGGAAAAGCTGCAAAGCAAGACCACCTTGACGGCGGACGAGCAAAACATCTGGAACGCCACCTTGCAAAAGCTGGTGGAAACCGTGCCGGAGCTGTCCGACCTTATTAACCTGCAAACCGGGGAACTGCTGGCAAGCACCGACGCGATCAGGGAGCAAACCGAGGCATGGGCCGAAAGCGCGGAAAATGACGCGCTTACAAAGGCCGTAGAGGCGAAGCGCACCGAGCTTACCAACCTTCGCTATGATGTCGCAACGTCACAGGTGGAATATACCGCCTCATGGAAGAAATGGCGCGCCGCCGAGGATGAACGCCTCACCCTGTACAACGATCTGGCCGAAGCGGCGGGGAAAGAGAAAATCAGCATTGACCAGCTCATGGCGGGGCAATACGACCTCCGGGAGATTGAAGCCGGCCTTAACGGGCAGCGGCAAGACGATCTTCAAACGCTGGTGGCCATGACCCAGGAAAGCGAAAGCCTTAACGCGGAAACCGCCGCCCTCCGGGAAACCTTCGAGGCGCAGACCGCGAGCTATGAAGAAGGGGCCGCGCGCATGGAGGAAATCGAGGCGGCTTACTACGATACCGCCGACGCTCAAAACGCGGCTGCATCGGCAGCGGAGCAAAACGCGGGGGCGCTGGAACAGGAACAGGCCGCCGTGCAGGGACAACTTGAATTTTTGCAAAGCGGGGCCATTGAAGAAGCCCTCGAAGCCATGCAGGCATATGAGGAAGGCGTGCGGGAATCCATCAGGGGCACCCTTGACGGCGTGGCGGGCGTGTTCGACGAGATAGGCGAAGTCAACGCGCGATCATCCGAAAGCCTGATGGCCGCCGTAAACTCACAGCTGGGATATTGGCAGGACTACGAAACGAACCTTGACACCTTGAAAGGGCGCTTTGCGGAGCTTGGCATTTCCGAAGCGATCATCGACCAGTTTGCGGACGGCTCCCTCGAAAGCGCGGAAATCATGGCCGGACTGGTTAGTATGTCGGATACGGAGTTGCAAAACCTCGCCGGAACGGCAAGCGAAGTAGACGGCATCAAAGAAACCATCGTGGGTGAGCTGACAGAAACCCGGCTGGGACTGGATGCGGAGTATCAGACGATGGAAGATGAATTCGACGCGCTGATAGCCTCTTTCAACCAGCAGGAAGCCGCCCGCGCAAACGTGGCCGCGACCGCCACGGGCGTTACCTCCGAATTGGCCGCGCTGTATGAAGAAACCGCCGCATGGGTGGACAAAATCAACAGCGTAATGTCGGGCACAGGAAAGGACCTTTCTTTCTCCACCCCCAAGCGAGTGAAAACCCTGATTGACGGTTCAAACGCTGACGGCCTCGACTATGTACCCTTTGATGGCTATATATCGGAGCTGCACAAAGGCGAAGCCGTATTGACGGCAAGGGAGGCTGAAGTGTGGAGGACTGGCGGCGCGTCCATCAACTATGAGGCCCTTGCCTCCGCCGTGTGGGCATCGGCGCCCCGTGATCTGTTCGCAAGCCCACAGATCAACGTAGAAGTGGGGCTGAACGGCGAAAACCTTGTGGACTATGTGAACACCCAGCAGGGGCTTGATTTTAAGTCCTACGGCATGAGCAAGTGGCAACCCAGATAAAGGGGACTTTCCTGTGGAGCATGACGGGCTTGTAATATACATGGCAAACAAGTACTTTCCGCTGTGCGACGCTGCTACAGACTTTGACGACCTTGTGCAGGCCGGGCGGCTGGGCATCATGCGCGCGCAGGCCACATACAACCCCGGAAAGGGCGCTTTCTCAACGTGGGCTGTCTATTACATCCGGCACGAATTTCAGCAGATTTTGCCCCGTGTGCGGCCCGTAAGCCTTGACGCGGAGGTTGGGGAGGACGGCGTGCCGCTGGTGGACCTCCTGCCGGCCATAGGAGAGGGACCGGACAAACGCATGGAGCGGCAGGCGGTGCGGGAAACCGTGCGTGAGCGCGTGGGCATGTTGCCGCAGGCGCAGCGGCAGGCCGTCACCCTGCATGATCTGGAAGGGCGCAGCATGGAGGAAACGGCGGAGGCGTGCGGGAAACCCCGGTCCCTTGTGGTGTCGTTGCGCCTCTCCGCTTTCTCCACCCTCCGCCGTGACCGCGTTATGAAAGAGCTTGCAGGGCTGGACCGCCGCACAAACTGGCACATGCACAAGGGCCTCAAGGCATGGCAAAGCGATTGGACCAGCAGCACGGAAGCGCTGGCTTTCTGGCGATTAAGCAAGCAATAAAAAGGGGGCGGGCGTTGTGCCCGTCCCTTCTTTCACTCCCGAACCATCCTTCGCTGTACGAACCAGTATATGTGCGTCATGGTCCTTTCGCTCTTGATGTTCCCCAGCATTTCGACGATCCGCGCAAGGTGGTAATCCCGGTTGCTTTCCTGCGTTACCTGTGGTATAATACGGATGTTGACTTCCGCTTTCGTCCCTCGCGTGTTGGCCGCACGCGAGGGGCTTTTTTTACGCGTTGCGCACGGCATACTTGCACACCCCCACCGCCTTACCGTCCAGCACGGCCACCCCGGCAGCGTCCACGGGTGCCAGAAGGGCCGACCGGAGGATGTCGTGCTTGTGCTGCTGGTGAATGTCCGCAAACACCTTCCCCAGCTTGACCAGATAGGCCGTGATGCAGGCCCGCGCGTTCTCAAGGTTGAAGGTGTAGACCCGCTCGCCCTTGGCCTCCGCCCAGGCCAGTTTTAGGGCCGTTACGAAGGTGTGGCGCGTGCCCCGGCGAATCTCCCACGCCCGGCACATGATGGACCGAAGGTTGTACTTCATAGGCTCTTGCCCCTTTCTTTGTTGGTGCCCGGCGCGGGGTGGCGTTACTTACTTCGGCGGCTCATGCGGCCTCTTTCGTATCCGTTCCCCGTCTTGCCTTGCCTTCTTGTCGGGCTTGCGCCCTTCGTCTGCCTTGGCCGGGCCTTGCGGCTTGGGCTTCTTCCCTTACCGTGATTAAAGTATAGCATATAGCGCACTATATATCAATAGGCAAAGGGGCAGAATATAGCGCACTAT
>CHCFC05602__coassemble_120_pt1 | contig 62653 bp, 58 predicted proteins | sample CHCFC05602__metabat2_high_PE_021 | metagenome-assembled genome bin CHCFC05602
AAATGCTCTGGTGAATTCATCCACTGCGGCAGGAATCGGATCCCTCCTCGTCGAACAGAATATACCAAGCAAGGGCAAGGAAAAGGTGGATTCACAAAGCAGCATGGTGCGGGCTGATCAGGCCCGTGTCACTTGTTGGAAAGGAGCGTGGTTCCATTGGCACACGCATCATTTTCTCTATCCGGTTTCAGCCGGAGGGCTGCACGGCGTTCCGCCTGACATCCTTCCCCATTACATAGTAAGGAGTTTCCAAATATGAAAACGACCATCACCGGCAAAAACATGGTAGTCAGCCCCGGCGTCAGCGAGCGCGTTTTGAAAAAAACCTCCAAAATGGAGCGTTATCTCAACCCCAACACCGAAATCTTCGTGCGTCTGACGCGTGAAAAGAATAACCGCCGCACCTGTGAAATCACCGTTCCCTTCGAGGGCGTGGTGCTTCGCGCCGAGGCGTCCAACGACGACAACCTCTACGTCAGCATCGACCAGGCCCTGGCCAAGCTGGAACGGCAGATTCACAAGCATCGTACCAAACTGGGCAAGCGCCTGCGCGAGGATGCCTTCAAGCCCGGCGAGCTGGAGTACGACGCGGCGAGCGCCGAAACCGTCATCGAGGACGAAGCCGCTCCCAAGGTGGTGCGCCACAAGACCTTCCCGGTGCGCCCGATGAGCGTGGAGGATGCGGCCTTGCAAATGGAACTGTTGGGGCACAGCTTCTTCGTGTTTGTCAACGTGGAAACCGATCGGACCAACGTGCTTTACCTGCGCAAGGACGGCGATCTGGGTCTGATGGAGCCGGAGGCCTGAGGGGCCGAATGGGCGTTTCAAAGCAGCCACGCGGGGCGGCCTGAAGGCCGCCCCTCAGCTTGTCGAAAAAGTCCGCCTGCGGCGGCCTTTTCCGCCAGAAGCTTAAGAAATGTTTGCGCCCAGGGGCGCAAACTCCCCGCCCGCCCGGCAAAGCCGGGCGATACGAATTCACTTTGGAGGAACTGTGGGTCCTCCAAACCTCCCCAAATGGGTTATTTGGCAGTCTGCGGGGCGGCCTGAAGGCCGCCCCTTTTCAGCCGTTGCCGCCTGCGTTGTCCCCGGCCTGATAGACGGTGCCGTCATCCGCCAGTATGTCAGCCCAGTAGCAGAGGTCCCAGTTTCCGCTCTGCGGGTTGAGCTGCCTGAAACAGACGTTCCACACCCGCTCCTTTTCCGCGGATTGCAGGGAGCACAGGCACAGCTCCATATCCAGACGATACTCCTGATCGAGCGTTTCCGCCCGGATGCCGCATGCCTGCGCGATGGCTTTCCTGGCGATGGCCAGCGCCTCCTCCTGGGGCAGGTCGCCTTCCTCGGGCAGCACGCTCACACTCATGGAGGTAGACACATACAACCGGTCGTAGAGGGCGCGGTCCTCCAGGCTCCAGAACCACCGGGGTCCGCGCTCGGCTTCCCAGCGTTTTGTCAGGGCGCTTTCTTCGCCCAGCACCGCCTCCAGCACCTCCCCGCCCGGCGATGCGACGGTAACAGCCCCCGCAAACACCGGCAGGTCTGCCGGAGCAAAGCTCACAATCCAGGCGGCGCTCCCGTCCGCCAGCGTGACAAAGGTTTCCCAGTGCTCAAGCGCCCTGTCCTCGATGCCGTAGAGGGGAAAATCATACAGGTTTTCCCCTGCGGGCGCCAGCACGTCGGCACGTGCCGCAAGCTGCTCCATGGCTATGGCAAGCGCCTCGGCCCGGGGAAGGTCCTCCGCCGTGGGCACGGCTTCGCTCTCTACCTCAAGGGACGTGGCCTTCGCAGCGCAAACGCAGAGCAATACCGCCAGAAACAGCGCCGGCCATGCTTTTGTTTTCAATCCTCTTCCTCCTTTCCATGGTGTTGTTGGATGCTTCTTTCCATTTATAACGCATTTGCGGACTGTTTTGTTCCCGTTGAAAAGCGTCTTGGCACATTTCTGATGAAATTTATTGCGTTGCTTGACTAAAGTGTTAAAGCGTGCTATACTGTCCACCATCCCGGAAGGAGGGGTTCCATGTCTGTTCCCGATGTGCTGAGCGCTCAGGAGCGCCTGGTGCTGAATCTGCGCGGGCTGTACGAGAGCTACGGCTACGCCCGCTTTCCCATGCGCCGCTTTGAGGAATACGCGCTCTACCTGGAAAACAAGAGCTTTCTCACCAGTGAAAGCGTGCTCAGCTTTACCAACGCCAGCGGCCATCTCATGGCTCTCAAGCCGGATGTGACGCTGTCCATCGTCAAGCGGGCGCGGCCGGAGCGGGGGCAGGTGGAGAAGCTGTACTACCATGAAAGCGTATACCGCCTTTCGCCCACCGATCATGAATTCAGCGAAATCGGCCAGCTGGGCGTGGAGCTTCTGGGCGACGTGGATCTCTACGGCACGTGCGAGGTGCTGCGTCTGGCCATTGAAAGCCTGCGGATGACCGGAGCGGATTTTGTGCTGGACATCAGCCACATGGGCTTTACGGGCGGTCTTTTGGCCGACGCGGGGCTGGACGGCACGCAGCGCGAGCAGGCCAGCCGCCTCATCCGTCAGAAGAACGCGCACGAGCTTGCACGGCTGCTTTCGCAGTGGCAGGTGCCGCCCTTCTATGCCGGGCGCATTGCGCAGCTGCCTGCGCTGTGCGGCGATTTCACCCAAACCCTGCGGCGCGCGGCGGATATCGCCGTGGGAGCAGACATGAAGCAGGCCGTGGGCGAGCTTTCCAGCCTGTATGCGGCGCTGGATGCGCTGGATTTGTGCGGACATGTGCGGTTGGATTTCTCCATTGTCAACGACTTGGATTACTACAACGGCCTGGTATTCCAGGGCTATGTAGAGGGGGCGCCGCGCGTGGCGCTCAGCGGCGGACGCTATGACCGGCTGATGCGCAAATTCGGGAAATCCGGCGACGGCCTGGGTTTCGCACTGTATCTGGACCAGCTTCAGCGCGTGCTGGCCCGGCCCGCGGGCGACGATGTGGACGCGCTGGTGCTCTACGATGCGCGGGACGAGGCGGCCAGGGTGTTTCAGGCGCTGGACGGGCTGAGGGCGCAGGGGCTGCGGGTGCTTGCGGCGCAGCTGCCGCCGCCCGGCCTGCGAGCGGCCCGCACGCTGCGCTATCAGGACGGAGGGCTTGAGGAGGTGAGCGGCGCATGCTGAACGTGGCATTGCCCAAAGGGCGGCTGGGCGACAAGGTATACCGCCTGTTCAAAGCTGCGGGCTACGACTGTGCCGCCATGGAGCAGGACGACCGGCGGCTGGTGCTGACCGACGAAAAAGGGGAAATGAGCTACCTGCTGGTCAAGCCCTCGGACGTGGCCATCTACGTGGAGCACGGCGCGGCAGATGTCGGCGTGGTGGGCAAGGACGTGCTTCTGGAGGGCGGAAGCGACGTGTACGAACTGCTGGACCTGGGCTTTGGCAAATGCCGCATGGCGGAGGCCGCGCCCGTGGGCTTCCGGGAGGACCGCCAGCGGCCGCTGCGCGTAGCCACCAAGTACCCGGCGATCGCCCGGCGCTTCTATGCCGCGCAGAGCCGGGAAATTGAGATCATCAAGCTCAACGGCTCCATCGAGCTGGCGCCTCTGCTGGGTCTTAGCGACGTAATCGTGGACATTGTGGAAACGGGAACCACCCTCCGGCAGAACAACCTGGAGGTCACCCGCGAGATTCTGCCCATCAGCGCGCGCTTCATCGCCAACAAAGCCGCCATGAAGTTCAAGGAGCCGGCCATCTCCCAGCTGCTTTCCCGCATCCGGACCCAACTGAGCCAAAAGGAGGAACGCCCATGATCCGCATCGTATTCTATGAGGGGCAGCCCGCCGCCCAGCTTTTGGACCGCGCCGCCGAAGTCAAGCGCGACGTGACGCAGGCGGTGGAACGCATCGTGGAGGATGTGCGCCTGCGCGGCGACGAAGCCGTATTGGACTATTGCGAAAAATTCGACGGCGCGCGGCCCGACGGCCTTCTGGTGCCCCAGGAGGAGCTGGACGCGGCGTTTTCCCAGGTGGAGCCGGAATTTCTCGATACGCTCAAGCTCGCCGCCCGCAACATCGAGCGCTTTCACCGCCTGCAAAAGCGCGCGGGCTTTGTGGACACTCCCGCGCCCGGCGTGGTGGTGGGCCAGCGCGTGCTGCCGCTGGCCAGCGCCGGACTGTATGTGCCCGGCGGTACGGCGCGCTATCCCTCCAGCGTGCTGATGGACGCCATTCCCGCCAAAATCGCCGGGGTGGAAACCATCGTCATGGCCACCCCGCCCGGTCCGGACGGCAAGGTGCCCGCCCCCATTCTGGCGGCGGCAAAGCTCGCGGGCGTGCGCACCGTGGTGCGCGCGGGCGGAGCGCAGGCCGTGGCTGCGCTGGCTTTCGGCACGCAGACCGTTCCCAAGGTGGACAAGATCGTCGGCCCCGGCAACATCTATGTGGCCACCGCCAAGCAGCTGTGCTATGCACGCGGCCTGTGCGACATCGACATGATCGCCGGCCCCAGCGAAATCATGATCATCTCCGACGGCGGAAGCAACCCCGTCCATCTGGCGGCGGACCTGCTTTCACAGGCGGAGCACGACCGGCTGTCGTCAGCATGGCTGGCCGTGACCGACGCTGCGCTGGCCAGGGCCGTGGCAGCGGAGGTGGAGCTGCAGCTCAAGCTGCTCCCGCGCGAGGAAATCGCCCGCACCTCCATCGAGCAGAACGGCCGCATTCTCGTGGTGGACAGTCTGGAAACTGCCGCCCGTCTGGCAGACGAGATCGCGCCGGAGCACCTCGAACTGTGCGTGGACGATCCCTTCGGCCTGCTGCCGCTGGTGCATTACGCCGGAAGCGTGTTCCTGGGCCGCAGCTGCCCCGAACCCCTGGGCGATTATCTGGCCGGGCCGAATCACACCTTGCCCACCAGCGGCACGGCGCGTTACTCCTCCCCCCTGGGGGTGGATGATTTCTGCCGCCGTTCCAGCTACCTGTACTATACCCCCGCGGCGCTTGAACAGGTATCCGAGGACGTGATGCGCTTTGCCCGCCGTGAAGGGCTCGACGCACACGCCAACGCCGTCGCTGTGCGCATGGAGGACCGCTCATGAGCCATTTTCTGATTCCCGCGCTTTCCGGTCTGGACCCCTACGTGCCGGGCGAGCAGCCCCAGGACCGCCGGTATGTGAAGCTCAACACCAATGAAAGTCCCTTTCCTCCCTCCCCCCGCGTGCTGGATGCGCTCAGCCGCGAGGAGGTTTCCCGGCTCAACCTCTACTCCGACCCGACGGCTCTGCCGCTCCGCCGCGCCATCGCCGAGCAGTACGGCGTTTCGCCGGACAACGTGTTCTGCGGCAACGGCTCGGATGAGGTGCTGGGATTCAGTTTCCTTGCCTTTGCGGATACGGCGCATCCCGTCACCTTCCCCGCGGTAAGCTACGGCTTCTATCGGGTGTTTGCGGGCCTGTTCCGCGTGCCCGCGCGCACCGTGCCCCTCCGGGAGGACTTCACCGTACCCGTGGAGCCGTTTTTGAACACGGGCGGCATGGTGGTGCTGGCCAACCCCAACGCGCCCACCGGCATCGCGCTTCCACTGGAGGAGGTGGAGCGCATCGTGCGGGCCAATTCTGACCACATCGTGCTGGTGGACGAGGCATACGTCGATTTTGGCGGCGAAAGCGCCCTGCCCCTGCTCAAAAGCTGCCCCAACCTGCTCATCGTGCGCACGTTTTCCAAATCGCGCTCGCTGGCGGGCGCGCGCCTGGGCTATGCTCTGGCCAACGCTCCCGTCATCGAGGACCTCAACCGCGTCCGGTACAGCTTCCACCCCTACAACATCAACCGCCTGAGCATGCTGGCGGGCATCGAGGCCATGCGCGACACGGCCTACTTCGAGGCCTGCGTGCAGAGCATCGTGCGCCAGCGGGAGGAAACGGCGGCGGAGCTTCGCGCCCTGGGCTTTACCATGACGGTAAGCCGCGCCAACTTCCTATTTGCGGCCCATCCGTCGCTGACCGCGCGCGATTACTATGAGGCGCTCAGAAAACGCGGCGTGCTGATTCGCTGCTGGGACGACCCGGCGCTCAGGGAGCACGTGCGCATCTCGGTGGGCACGCGGGAGGAGATGCGCCGCCTCGTGCTGGAGACGCGCGCCATTCTCTCAGAAAGGACGATATCATGAGAAGCGCAACCATCCAACGCAAAACCGCGGAAACCGACATTTCCCTCTCCCTGAATCTGGACGGTACGGGAAAGGGCGACATCCGGACCGGCTGCGGCTTTCTGGACCACATGCTCACCCTCTTTGCCGCCCACGGCCGCTTTGACCTGCGCGTGTGCTGCGCGGGCGATACGCAGGTGGACGACCACCACACCGTGGAGGACATCGGCATCGCGCTGGGTCAGGCGCTGCGCTCCGCCCTGGGGGACAAGCGGGGCGTGAGGCGATACGGTCAGCGCCTCCTGCCCATGGACGAGACGCTGGCACTGGTCGCCGTGGACCTCAGCGGCCGGGCCTGCCTGGGCTTTGACGTGCCCCTGCCCGCGCAGAAGGTGGGCACGTTCGACACCGAGCTGGTGGAGGAGTTTTTCCTCGCTCTCGTGCGTGAAGCGGCACTCACGCTGCATATCCGGCTGATGGCGGGCAGGAACACGCATCACATCATCGAGGGTATCTTCAAGGCCGTGGCCCGCGCCCTGCGCGAGGCCTGCGAAATCGACCCGGCCACCGCCGGGGAAATTCCCTCCACCAAGGGCACGCTGGGAGGGAACGCGCCATGATCGCCGTGGTGGATTACGGGGTGGGCAACCTCTATTCGCTCACCTGCTCGCTCAGGCATATCGGCGCGGCATGCACGGTCACGCGCGAAGAAGAGGCGCTGCGCACAGCGGACTGCATCATTCTGCCCGGCGTCGGAGCCTTCGGGGACGCGGCGGAAAAGCTGCGTGCCCTCAGGCTGGATGCGCTGCTGCGCGAGCTGGCCGGGCAGGGCAAGCCGCTCATGGGCATCTGTCTGGGCATGCAGCTGCTCTTTGACAAAAGCTATGAATACGGCGAGCACGCGGGCCTTGGCCTGATTCCCGGCGAGGTGCGGCCCCTCGCGCCCGTCCTCGCCCCCGGCGCGAAGGTGCCGCATATGGGCTGGAACAGCCTGCACCTCAACCGTCCGGAGGACCCGCTGCTCTCCGGCGTGCGCGAGGGCGATTTCGTGTACTACGTGCATTCGTTCTATGCGACCGGCTGCGGCGAGGCGCTCGTCGCGAGCTCCGAGCATGGCGGGGTCACGGTGGCGGGTGCCGTGCGGCGCGGATGCGTGTGCGGCACGCAGTTTCATCCGGAAAAGAGCGGCGCGGTGGGCCTGCGTATCCTGCGGGCCTTCGCCATGGGAGAGGGGGATGCGGCATGCTGATTTATCCGGCCATTGACCTGCGCGGCGGGCGTGTGGTGCGCCTGACGCAGGGGGATTACGACCGCATGACCGTCTACGGCGACGATCCGGTGGCTGTGGCGCAGGGCTTTGTAGAGGCCGGTGCCACCTGCCTGCACGCGGTTGATCTGGACGGCGCGAAGGACGGCAGCCCCAGGAACCGCAGCGTCATCGGGCAGCTGTGCACGCTGCCGCTTAGCGTGGAGGTGGGCGGCGGCATGCGCACGGAAGCCGACGTGGAGGCCGCCCTCGCCCTGGGCGCGGAGCGCGCCATTCTGGGCACCGCAGCCGTGGAGGATTTCTCGCTGGTTGAGCGGCTGGTGAAGCGCTGGGGCGCGCGCATCGCGGTGGGCGCGGACGCACGCGGCGGCAAGGTAGCCACGCGCGGCTGGCGCGAGGTGAGCGATCTGGATGGCGTGGCCTTCTGCCGAAAGCTCGCGGACGCGGGGATCAAAACCGTCATCTATACCGACATCGGCCGCGACGGCGCGCTTTCGGGCACCAATCTGGAGGTCTACGCGCGCCTGTCCGGCATCGCCGGGCTTCAGGTCATCGCCTCGGGCGGTGTCAGCTTTGAATCGGAGATCGCAGCGCTTCGTGACATGGGCCTCTACGGCTGCATTCTGGGCAAGGCGCTCTATGCGGGAAAGCTCAGGCTGGAACGCGCGCTGGCCATCGCCAGAGGGGAGGCGCAGCCATGCTGACCCGGCGCATCATCCCCTGCCTGGACGTGCGAAACGGACGGGTGGTCAAGGGTGTGAACTTCGAGGGCCTGCGTGACGTGGACGACCCCGTTACCCTCGCCCGCTTTTACAACGACTCCGGCGCGGATGAGCTTGTGTTTTACGACATCACCGCCAGCGCCGAGGGCCGGCCACTGTTTGCGGACGCGCTTCGGGCCGTGGCGGCGGAGGTGTTTATCCCCCTCACCGTGGGCGGCAGCATCAATACTCTGGACGACTTTGACCGCGTGCTCAAATGCGGCGCGGACAAGGTCAGCGTCAACAGCGGCGCCATCCGCGACCCCTCGCTCATCGCCCGCGCAGCCAAGCGCTACGGCGACCAGTGTGTGGTGCTGAGCATGGATGTCAAGCGTGTGGACGGGCGCTTCCACGTCTTTGCGCGTGGCGGGCGTGACGATACGGGGCTGGACGCCATCGACTGGGTCAGGCGCGGCGTGGACAGCGGCGCGGGCGAGGTCGTGGTCAACTCCATCGACACCGACGGCGTGCGCCGGGGCTTTGATGTGGAAATGCTCCGGGCCGTGGGCGAGGCGGTATCCGTGCCCATCATCGCATCGGGCGGCGCGGGCTGCCGCGAGGATTTTCTCGACGTGTTCCGGCTCGATTGCGTGGACGCGGGGCTGGCCGCCTCCATCTTCCATTCGCGCGAGGCGGATATCCGCGCCCTCAAGCGCTGGCTCAATGAAAATGGCGTACCCATGCGCCTTGTGGAGGATTGACAAATGGATTATGAAACGCTCGTCTCCGGCCTCAAATTTGATGAAAAGGGCCTCATCCCCGTGGTGGTCCAGGACTATGTGACCCACGAGGTGCTGACCCTCGCCTACATGAACCGGGAAAGCCTTAAAATCACGCTGGAGGAAAAGCGCACCTGCTTCTACAGCCGCAGCCGCCAGTGCCTGTGGCGCAAGGGCGAAACCAGCGGCAATGTGCAGACGCTGGTTTCCCTCACCGCCGACTGCGACGGCGACGCGCTGGTCGCACAGGTCAAAAAGGCCGGTCCTGCCTGCCACACGGGCAGCGAGAGCTGTTTTTTCGACGGTCTGTACGAAAACGATGAGATTCGTCCCTTCTCCCTCTCTGCGCTCATGGAGGTCATCGCCGGGCGCAAGACCTCGCCCAAGGAAGGCAGCTACACCACCTACCTCTTTGAGAAGGGCCGGGACAAGATCCTCAAGAAGGTCGGCGAGGAATGCACCGAGGTGCTCATCGGCGGCGCGAAGGGCGACAAGGCCGAAACCACCTACGAACTGGGCGACCTCATCTACCACGCCATGGTGCTGATGGTGGAGATGGGCATTTCCCTGGAGGATGTGGTGCGTGAGCTGGCCCGCCGCCATGTGATTGACAAAAAGGTAAAACAGGAGCGCATGCAATGATTTTTCCAAGCAATGCCCATACCCACTCCCGCTGGTGCGACGGCGTGGATACCATTTTTGACATGGTGGAGGCGGCCCGTGCCCTCGGCTTTGTAAGCCTGGGCTTTTCGGGCCATGCAGGTCAGGGATTCGACCCGGCCTATTCCATGGCTCCCGATGCGCAGGCGAGCTATTTCGCGCAGCTCCGCGCCCTGCAGGCCGCGCCGGAACCCGGCTTCCCCCGCCTGTGGGCGGGGCTGGAGGTAGACGCGCTGGCCCACGAGGACCTGCGCCGCGCGGACTATGACGAAGCGGATTATGTGATCGGTTCGGCGCATTACCTGTGCGAAAGCTGGCAGGGGATGCCCGTGGCCGTGGACGGCGATCCGGCGCTGCTCCGGCGCTATGTGGATGAGGTGTACCATGGCGACGGGCTGGCCATGGCAAGCGACTATTTCGACATTGAGGTGCAGGCCCTCTTGCGCGACCAGCCGCCCATCATCGGCCACTTCGACCTGCTGCGCAAATATGCCGCTTCCCTGTCGCTCTTTGACGAAAGCGATCCCGCCTATCGCCGGCTGGCTCTCTCCGCGCTGGAGCGCGCCTTCCCCTGCGGCGGCGTGCTGGAGATCAACACCGGCGGCATGGCGCGGGGCTACCTGCCTACCCCTTACCCCACGCTGGAGCTGCTGGGCGCCTGGCATGAGCTGGGCGGAAAAATCACCCTCACCTCCGATTGCCATGACCGGCGGTACCTGACCCATGCTTTTCCGGAAGCGGCAGCTCTGGCCCGGCAGGCGGGTTTCCGAACCGTCCTGCGGCTGGGCGTGGGTGAAGCGCTGTGGGAGGAAACGGCACTGTAAGCGAAACGCAAAGCGGCTCCGGGGCAAATGCCCCGGAGCCGCTTTTTTCCTTCATTTCATCAATCAGTTCAGGCGGTCCTTGTAGATCTTGGCGTCCGCTTCCTCCACCCAGGCTTCGACGGCGGCGTTGTACGCCTCGTCCTGCTTCTGGGTGAGAAGCTCGCTTTCCAGCGCCTCGCGCACCGCGTCCAGCCCAACCTCGCCCTCGGCCGCGTCGCTCACATACTTGATGATATGGATGCCGTACTCGCTGCGCACCGGCTCGCTCACATCACCCACGTTGGCCAGCGCCATGGCCGCGTCGCGGAACTCGGTCACCCAGTTGGTGCTGTCCGCGCTCACAGGATAGCCGTTTTCCTTGGCGGGAGAGGTCTCCATGCCGGGATCCTGGCCGTACTGTTCGATAAGGGCGTCGAAGTCCTCGCCAGCGGAAATCTTCTCCAGCACCTCGTCCACGGTGGGCTGGATGGCGACATAGGCCGCTTCCTTCGCATCCGCCAGCTGGCTTTCCAGGTCCGCGATCTCGGTGGTGCACGTGTCCACGGTCTCGGTCAAAGTGGCGCGATTCTGGGCAGTCGCTTCGTCATCCGCGGAAGCATCCTCACCCAGATCGGTCAGCGAGTTCTGGGCGGTGGTCAGCTCGGTCTGCTTTTCGCTGATCTGGCTCTCCAGATCGCTGATGGTCTCGCTGTCCTCGTCGGTGAACTCAATCAGGATGTGCTTGACATAGCGGTAGCCGGCAGGCACATAGTAGATGGTCGAGCCGTTCTGCACGTCCGTGCCATAACTGGAGGGCGAATTGCCGTAGGTGGTCATGGCGCTTTCCACATGGGTGTTGTAGGCCTCCTGCAGCTCTTCCTCGCTGACGGTCACGTCCTTGACGGCCTCATTGTACACCTTTTCCAGCACCGTGCTTTCGGTTTCATACGTCAAAAGCTCGTCGCGGGTAGGATAGCCATACTCGGCCATCTTCGCTTCCACGGCGGCATCCAGCTCTTCGCCTTCCAGCTCCGTATCGGCAAAATCAACGCTCTTGACGCTGTCGAAGTACATCGTGTAGGCGCTGTCGACCGTTTCGTCGATCTCGGTCTGCTCCTCCTCGCTGAGCACGTCCAGGCCCAGGTCAGCGGCCTTCTTTTCCAGCACGGCCTGCTGCACCATGGCGTCGATGGCGCTGTCCTGCGCCGCGGAAATGATGGACGCATCCGTGCGGTCGTAGGGGAGGCCGTAACCGCCGTACATTTGCTCCTCATAATTCATGACGGCCTCAACCTGCTCGTTGACCTCCGCCTTGGTAAAGGTCTTGCCGACCACCTCGATGATGGGGGTCTGCTTGTCCACTTCCTCGTCCTTGATGATAAGGGAGCAGCTGCTGGCCGCCAGCAGGGCGAAAACCAGCATGAAGGCCAGAATGACACGCTTGCGCATGAGAACTTCTCTCCAATCCTGTAAAGTCGTGATAACGCGCTTTTTGTATTATACTCGAAGCGCCCTTTTGCCGCAAGGCTTTTTTCGCATGTTCACGCCTTATTCACAGGCGCCTTGCGAAATCCTGTGACCATGCATACCGCCACCAGCCGTCCCTCGCCGTCGGTCACCTCCACGCGGTAAAGGCAGGTGGACCGCCCGGCGCTGACGCACGCCGCCTCAGCATAGAGGCGCTCGCCTGCGCCGGGGCGCAGGTAATGCATGTCTGCGCACTGGCTTACGGTGAGGATGCCGCCGGCATTGGCCGCTACGGCAAAGGTGGTGTCGCACAGGGTATAGACCGCGCCGCCCTGCGCTACGCCCCCGGCGTTGAGGTGCATCGGGGTGAGCGGCATGGAGCATCTGGCCCCGTCCGCCGTCACTTCGTCGATGGTGATGCCGCAGGCCTCCATGGCAAAGCGGTCGGCTGCGAAAAAGGCCCGGCTTTCTTCCAGCGTTCTGGTCATTGTCCCAGCCTCCATGCGAGCAGCTCCTCGCCCGTCTCCAGCGCGCGGATGGAGAACAGCCCGTTTTCATAGATCATGTAGCTTTTGGGCTGGCCCTCTTTTGGCAGCGCCGCGGAGCCGGGGTTGAGATAGGTGTAATCCCCCTGCGTAAGGGCGCAGTGCACGTGCGTGTGCCCGTGGATGAGCACGTCGCCCGGCTTATGCGGGGGCGGGCATTCGGTGTTGAACAGGTGGCCGTGCGTCACAAAGGCGCAGTGCCCGCCTTCCAGCGGCAAAAGCGCGTAATCCGCCATGATGGGAAACTGCAGGACCATCTGGTCCACCTCGGCGTCACAGTTGCCGCGCACGCACAGGGGCACGATGGGGCTTTCGTTCAAAAGCCGGATGACCTCCCTGGGCTCATAGCGGTCCGGCAGGTCGTTGCGCGGGCCGTGATAGAGCAGATCGCCCAGCAGGAAAAAGCGGTCCGCGCCCTCGCTGCGCAGGCGCTCAAGCACCCTTTCCGCCGCCGAGGCGCTGCCGTGCAGGTCCGATGCAAAAAGAATCTTCATGATCAGTCCATCCCTTTCAGTTCCAAAATGACGGGACAGTGGTCGCTTCCCATCACCTTATCGTCAATATCCGCCAGCGCCACATTGGGCGCAATGCGCTCGCTCACCAGGAAATAGTCGATGCGCCACCCGATGTTCCGCTCGCGGCTGCGCTGCATGTAGCTCCACCAGCTGTAGCGGTCCCGCTCGTCAGGGTGAAGCAGGCGGAAGGTATCCACAAAGCCGCGGTCCAGCAGCGCCGTCATCTTCTCCCGCTCCTGCGGGGTGAAGCCCGCGTTCTGGGTGTTGGTTTTGGGGTTTTTCAGGTCGATTTCCTTATGGGCCACATTCATGTCGCCGCAGACCACCACGGGCTTTTGGGCATCCAGGCCGCACAGGTAATCCGCGAACGCGTCTTCCCACGTCATGCGGTATTCCAGACGGGTCAGCCCGCGCTGGCTGTTGGGCGTGTAGACCGTGACCAGAAAGAACCGTTCGAATTCCAGGGTGATCACGCGGCCCTCGTGGTCGTGTTCCTCCACGCCGATGCCCATTTGCACCGACAAAGGCTGCCGGCGGGTGAAAATCGCGGTGCCGGAATAGCCCTTCTTCTCGGCGCTGTTCCAGTACTGCGCGTACCCATCAGGCGCAAAGTCGGCCTGTCCGGGCTGCATCTTGGTTTCCTGCAGGCAGAACGCATCCGCGCCGCAGGCGGCGAAATAGTCCGCGAACCCCTTGGTCAGACAGGCCCTAAGGCCGTTGACGTTCCATGAAATCAGACGCATGGGCGGCAATCCTCCTTCGTATCAGGCATGACGCGGCAGCTGCGCGCACGCGGTTATTGTACCATAACCGCCCGTGTCCGCGCAACGCAGCCGCGCCCGCTTTTCCTTTCCATGTCTGCGCGCGCGGCGCGGGTGTGTCCCTGCCGGGGTTCAGTCGCGCTCTACCGCGCTTTTTCCCTTTCCCTCGTAATAGGCGCTCAGCACGCGCCCGTTCAGCCACGGGGGCAGCAGGGCGTGCAGCCAGACCGCCAGGTGCTGGTCCGGCTTGGCCACGCGCAGGCGGAAGCGCATATGCCTGCGCTCCACGTTTCGGACCAGCTTTTCTCCCAGCCGGTCCGGCGAAAGTCCACCCGCCTCGTCGCGGTGGATAACCGCCACGGCAGCTTCGTACCGGCGGTGATAGGGCGACGTCTCGTCCTCCTCGCGGGCGTTCAGACGCGTGCGCTGGCTTCCCCCGCGATGATCGCCCGGCTCCACCAGGCACACCCGCACACCCCAGGGCGCGGTTTCCATGGCCAGGCATTCCGCGTATCCCTCCAGCGCGTGCTTGCTGGCCGTATATGCGCTCTGAAACGGAATGCCCAAAAGACCGTTGATGGAGGAAAACAGCACGATGCGCCCGCCACCCTGCGCGCGCATGTGCGGCAGGGCCAGCCTCACCATGCGCGCCGCGCCGGTGAAGTTGGTGTCCAGCACGCGGCTGTATTCGTCCGCGCCCGTCTTTTCGCACGAGCCCAGCACCAGCACCGCCGCGCCGCATACCAGCGCGTCCACCCGGGGGCTGATCTCCAGCGCCCTTTGGACAAAGCGCGCGCAGCTTTCCTCATCCGTCACGTCCAGCCGGAGCCGGACCCAGTGCTCCGCGTCTTCCAGCGCTGCCGGCGCGTCCGCAAAGGAGCGCGCTCCAGCCACCACCCGCCAGCCCCGCCCGGCGAACGCCCTGGCCGTGGCCAGTCCCAGCCCGCTGGATGCTCCCGTAATCCAAACCGTTTTGATGGCTGTTCCTTCCCTTCTCAACCTTTTCCGTGCGCCGCAGATGCTGGCGGCATGATGCGTTTTGTCGTCAATCTGCGTCCGCCATCAGCTGCTTCACGCGCAGGCTGGCCGCATATACGGCGTTTTTCCGCTCGCCCTGCGCGGTCACTTCCTCCATGCTCTCCCGAAGACTCAGGCCCCGCACCAGCCCGTCAAACAGCCGCGCCTCCAGCGAAAGCCCGCTCGGCGCCGCCTCCGGCGCAGGGATGTCCTCCCCGGCCCATTCAAACGCCAGGCAGTATTCCCCCTTTTCGGCCTTGGGGTTCTGCTCAATGGCTTCCAGCACCTGCGCAACCGGACCTCGCAGGGTTTTCTCGTATTTCTTGGTCAGATCGCAGCTGGCGCTGACCATGGTGTGAGGCAGCGTCTCCGCCACGGTGTCCAGCAACTCGCGCACACGGTGAGGCGACTCATGCACCACCGCCAGGCGCGACCTGCGCGCCATGTCCAGCAGCTTTTCCCTCAGCTCACCCTTCTGCCGGGGCAGAAAACCGAAGAAGGTGAACTCGCTCACCTCAAAGCCGCTCACGCTCAGGGCCGAAGCCATGGCCGTGGGGCCTGGCACGGCCACCGCCTCGATGCCGTTTGCCACCGCCTCGCGCACCAGCGCGCTTCCGGGGTCCGAGATGCAGGGGGTGCCCGCGTCGGTGGTCACGGCCACGTCAATGCCCTCCTCCAGCATGCGCCGGACAAGCAGCGCGGCCTTGCCGCGCTCGTTGTGCTCATGGCAGCTGGTCAGCGGCGTATGAATATCAAAGGCGCTGAGCAGCTTCTGGGTCACGCGCGTGTCCTCGGCAGCGATCAGCGATACGCTTTTCAGCGTTTCGATGGCGCGGGGCGTCATATCGCCCAGGTTTCCAATGGGAGTGGCGACCACGTACAGGATGGGCATGGCTTACCTCTTTTCAAACACGCGCAGCTTGGCGCTGCGGGCACGGGGATTGCTTGCGGTTTCCTCCGCCGACGGCTTGACCGCGCCGCCCGCCAGCACGCGGCCCAGCGGCTTTTTGCCGCAGGTGCACACGGGCGCCTTGGGCGGACAGGTGCAGGGGTTTTGCAGCTGGCGAAACGTCTGCTTGACGATGCGGTCCTCCAGCGAATGGAAGGTGATCACCAGCAGCCGCCCGCCGGGGGCCAGCAGGTCCACAAAGTCGCAAAGCGCCTGCCTGAGGGGGTCCAGTTCGTCGTTGAGCGCGATGCGCACGGCCTGGAACGTGCGGCGAGCAGGGTGCCCGTCATCCCTGCGGCGCACGGCCTTGGGAATGGCGGCGTCCACCACCGCGACCAGATCGCCCGTGGTCAGGATGGGGGCTTTCGCCCGCCGCTCCACGAAAATCTGCGCGATGCGCGCGGCCCATTTTTCCTCGCCGTAGTCGGTGAGAATGCGGCGCAATTCCTCCTGTGAGATACCGGCCAGGTACTCCGCGGCCGTGGGACCCTGGGAAGGGTCCATGCGCATATCCAGCGGCGCGTCCTCATGGTAGCTGAAGCCGCGCGAGGCCTCGTCGAGCTGATGGCTGCTCACGCCCAGGTCCACCAGCGCGCCGGTGAGCGGCGGCGCGTCCACCGCGCCGAGCAGCGCCTTTGCGTCGTGAAAGTTGCCGTGAATCGCCCGAAAGCCGGGATAGGCCCCGAGGCGCGCTGAAGCGGCGGCAATGGCCTCGCCGTCGCGGTCGATGCCGTACAGCCGCGCCGTGCCGCCCGAAAGGCGCAGAATGCCCTCGCTGTGGCCGCCGCCGCCCAGCGTTCCGTCCAGGTAGACGCCGTCGGGCCGGGGCGCCATCCATTGCATGACCTCGTCAAAGAGCACCGGCACATGATGAAACGCGTTATCCATGCATCCTCCGTAAAAGCGGGCCGGTTTCCCGGCCCGCCGTCCGTTCTTATGCCTGCTTCAGGTCCTCGATGCGCGCCTTGAGAGCTTCGAGCATGCTTTCCGTGGTTTTCAGCTTCTCGCGCTCCTGCTCCACCAGCTGAGCCGGCGCTTTCGACAGGAAGCCCGGATTGTTCAGCTTGCCCTGCGCACGGGCGATTTCACCCTCCAGGTTCTTGCGCTCCTTTTCCAGACGGGCCAGCTCCTTCTGCAGATCCACCAGATCGCCCAGCGGGATGCGGATCTCGCCTGCGGCGCATACGGCGCTGACCACCTTTTCGCCCGCGAGCGCATCCTTGCCGTCGATGGCCACGTCGCTGGCATAGGCCAGGCGCTGCAGATACGGCTCGGCCATCGCGAGGGTGCTCTCCCAGCCCGCGTCGGGGATGAGCGTCACGTGCGTGCGCCTGCCGGCCTGCACGTTCATCTCGGCCCGCAGGTTGCGGATGGCCCGGATGATCTCCATCAGGCCCTCCATCTGCCGCTCCTCGGTCTCAAAGGCGTATTCCGCCCTGACCTCGGGCCAGCGGGCCAGAATGAGCATGCCGTCATGCTCCGGCAGATGCTGATACACCTCCTCGGTCAGGAAAGGCATGAAGGGATGCAGGAGCTTGATAAGACCTTCCAGCACGTAGAGCAGCACGCCGCGGACGTTGCGCTTCTGGTCCTCGTCCTCGCCCATCAGGCGACCCTTGGACAATTCGATGTACCAGTCGCAGAACTCGCTCCACGCGAAGTCATAGATCTTGTTGGCGGCCATGCCGAAATCGCCATCCTCCATGTGGGCGCTCACCTCGGCGACGGCCTTGTTCAGCCGGGAGAGAATCCACTGGTCCGGCAGCTGCAAGAGCGCCGGGTCGATGGCTTCGCGGGTCTGCGTGTTCATCAGCACAAAGCGCGAGGCGTTCCAGACCTTGTTGGCGAAGTTGCGGGCGCTTTCCACCTTCTCGTCGGAGTAGCGGGTGTCGTTTCCGGGGCTGACGCCCATGGCCAGGGAGAAGCGCAGCGCGTCGGCGCCGTACTTGTCGATGACCTCCAGCGGGTCCACGCCGTTTCCGAGGCTCTTGGACATCTTGCGGCCCTGCGCGTCGCGCACCAGGCCGTGGATAAGCACGGTATCAAACGGGCTGTCGCCCATCTGCTCGATGCCGGAGAAGATCATGCGGGCCACCCAGAAGAAGATGATGTCGTAGCCCGTCACCAGCATGCTGGTGGGATAGAAATACTTGAGGTCCTCGGTCTCTTCGGGCCAGCCCAGCGTGGAGAAGGGCCACAGCGCCGAGGAGAACCAGGTATCCAGCACATCCTCATCCTGACGCAGGTGCGTGCAGCCGCACTTTGGGCAGGCCGTGGGAGCCTCGCGCGCCACGATGGTTTCTCCGCACTCGTCGCAGTACCAGGCAGGGATGCGGTGACCCCACCACAGCTGGCGGCTGATGCACCAGTCGCGGATGTTTTCCATCCAGTTGTAGTAGGTCTTGGCGAAGCGCTCCGGCACGAACTTCGTCCGGCCCGAACGCACGGCCTCGATGGCGGGCTTGGCCAGCGGCTCCATCTTGACGAACCACTGGGTGCTGGTCACGGGATCGACGGTGTGATGGCAGCGGTAGCAGGTGCCCACGTTGTGGGTGTAGTCCTCAATCTTGACCAGATAGCCCTCCTGCTTAAGCTGCTCGACCACGGCCTCGCGGCATTCCAGCGCGGTCATGCCCTGGAAGCGTCCGGCGTTCTCGTTCATGGTGCCGTCATCGTTGGTCACGCGGATGACCTCCAGGTTATGACGCTTGCCCACCTCGAAGTCGTTGGGGTCATGCGCAGGGGTCATCTTCACTGCGCCGGTGCCGAACTCCATGTCCACATAGCTGTCGGCCACCACGGGGATTTCCTTGTTCATGATGGGCAGAATCACTTTCTTGCCCACCAAATCCGTGTAGCGCACATCATCGGGGTTGACGGCCACGCCGGTGTCGCCCAGCATGGTTTCGGGGCGCGTGGTGGCCACCACCACGCCCTCGCCGCCGTCGGCACCGGGATAGCGGATGTGCCACAGGTGGCTGGCCTGCTCCTCATATTCCACCTCAGCATCGGAAAGCGCGGTCTGGCATTCCGGGCACCAGTTGATGATGCGGTTGCCGCGGTAGATGAGCCCCTTTTCGTAGAGCTTGACGAACACCTCGCGCACGGCGCGGTTGCAGCCCTCGTCCATGGTGAAGCGCTCGCGGCTCCAGTCGCAGCTGGCGCCCAGGCGGCGCTGCTGGCGGTTGATGCGGCCGCCGTATTCCTTCTTCCAGGCCCAGGCGCGCTCGAGGAAGCCCTCGCGGCCCAGCATCTCCTTGGTCAGGCCCTCCCTGGCCATCTGCTCCACCACCTTGACCTCGGTGGCGATGGAAGCATGGTCCGTACCGGGCAGCCAGAGGGTGGGATCGCCCTTCATGCGGTGGTAGCGGATGGGCGCGTCCTGCAGGAGACAGTCCATCGCGTGTCCCATATGCAGCTGACCGGTGATGTTGGGCGGGGGCATGACGATGGTGAAGGGCTTCCTGCCCTCCTCGCGGTGCGCTATAAACGCGCCGCTCTCCTCCCACATCTGATAGAGCTTATCTTCTATGGCCTGGGGGTTGTACACCTTTTCCATTTCAAAATCCATGGGGTTTTCCTCCCTTCCTCATCCAGCTTACAATCCGGGAAACACATCCAGCAAGATCATCGCGCCCAGTAGCGCCATCACAAGCCCCACGATTTTCACCGGGAACACGGCGCGCTCGCCCCTGTCGCGGAGCACAAACCTGCACAGCCGGGTGGCCTGAGTGCACAGCACCACGCCCGCCAGCAGCAGCGTAATGCCCGGCACGCTCAGCCGCGAAAGCACCTTTTCCCAATCCACGGCAATCGCATCCTTTCCTGGCAAGCCCGAAACCCAAAAAGCCGCTCACGTCCAAAGGACGGAGCAGCTCCGTGGTACCACCTTAGTTCGCAGCCTGAAAGGGCCGCCTCCATGCGCTGTAACGCGCGCACGCGGCAGGGCTATGGCACAGCCGTTCACCCCGCGCCCTCCCAGGCGACCTTCCCCTTTCCGTGCATCCGGACCGCTTTTCAGCCGGTGAGCGATCCTCTCTTGGGCGACGGAGGAGGGTACTCCTCCTGTTCTTTGGGCGATGACGGCGCAAGGCCGCCCGAACCTTCAGGCAGCCTTGCAGCCATGGAAGAGATGCTTACGCATTCTCCTTCTTCTCGGTCATGTCGATGACCTGAACGCCGTTGTAATAACCGCAATGCTTGCACACGCGGTGGGACAGCTTCTTTTCGTGGCACTGCGGGCACTCGACGATGCCGGGCAGGCTGAGCTTCCAATTTGCGCGGCGCTTACGGCCACGGGCCTTGGACACTTTTCCCTTGGGAAGAGCCATGGTTACACCTCCTCATTCCGCGCCCCGTCGCTGACGGGGCTTTCCAAATCGTTCGCCTGGGGGCGAACCAGCCTTCCGGGGAATGACGAGGCAGATGCGTTTGCCGCGCCCCGCGACCATCCCGGCCATCATAGACAAGGTATTCATCCTTTGCAACGCTGCGGCGGCACCTTCTTGCGCATGCGCCTGTCCACAACGTGACCAATTTGTATTATATGATGGAGCAATTTCTTTGTCAAGCCCTTTTTTGAGGATTCGGGCCGATTGCGCAGCGCGCGTCACTGTTTGGGCGGCTCCTTTTTCATCAGCGCGTCCAGGCCCTCAAAGGGACGGTAGGTTCCCCCGTCCTCCGGCTCCTCTCTCCATACCTTTCCTTCCTCATTCCAGGCCTTCAGCTCCGCGGCGGCATGGCAGTCCGGCCTGCCGCACACAAAGCGCATGGGCAGATTAAGCATCGCAAGCGTCAGCGCCATATGATCCAGCGGCACGGATTTTCCCTCGTAGCGGAAGCACTCGTCCTCGGTTTCGTTGGCGTCCTTTCGGAAGGTTTCGTCAAAATCAATCCCGACGGCCTTCTCCGCCGGCGCCAGGCATACGGCGCATACGGCGCGGGCCGTGGTGGTCAGACGTCCTTCCAGCCGCACGGTGTCGTCCGCCACAAAATAGGTCCCCTCCAGCGTCACCGGATCAAAGGTCACGGTTTCACCGCCCACGTCCTGCGCCTCCAGCGTCAGGCTTGCCTCGAAGGGAAAAGCCGTCGCCGGATGCAGAAAGCCCTGGGATACGTCCAGTTCCATCATCGTCACCTCCGTGTCAAAAGGCGGGGTTGTTCCCGCCGCCTTCATTATAGGGGCGGCGGCGCGCCCCTGTCAAGCCGCGGGGCGGCGCCGAAGACGCGCGGCTTTCTCCAGAGGAAGGACAAGGCGCGGTTTTGCGGCTTGACGGCATGGATGGCTTTAAAACCATCTTATGCCCTTTGTTTCCTGCCCGGATCGGCAAAGTAAGCCGCCAGGCCCACCGGCATAGCGCCGATGATAGGCAGCGCATAGCGCAGATAGACCACCGGCGAAAACAGGCATGTCACAAACGTAACCAGGGCGGGCAGCCATACCAGCAGCGTCCCCCTTCGGCCGTCCACCAAAGAAAGGTAAATCAGGCAAAACATTGCGATTACGTTAAAACTCATGCTGGCGCAAAGCCCGATCAACGGCAGCTTGTCAAAATCCATGTACCATTCCGTAAGGGCCCGCTGGGCGCTGTTCAGCGGCACCAGCGCCTCCCGGTCATACATGGTCATATCGTTGAAGGACCAGGGATAGACGTAGGTATCCAGCTCCATATCGCTGAAGCTGATATACATGGGCTCGTTGTTGCGCAGATCGAACAGCACGCCGTTCATATGCAGTGCTGCATCCAGATACTCCACCGGCCAGCGGCACAGCTGCCGCCACCACACGCCCCAGTAGGCGCGGCGGTCCTCTGCCGTCGCCGTCTGGCGGTAGGTGTCCTTGACGTTGTCGGCGTACCAGTCGCTGTATCCCTCCGCCAGCGAATCATAGTCCAGCACACGGTCGATAATCTCCCGCTCCTCCTGGGGAATTTCCTCTCCATGGAGCTTCACCACCCGCGCCGTCTGCTGAAAAGGCAGGGACATGACATCCTGCATGTAGCGGTCCTGAATATTCATTGCAGCGCTGATGGCGGTCTCCAGCCCGAAGGCCAGTATAAAAGCGGCTGCCGAGCAGGTCAGCAGGCGCACGGCGCTGCGGCCGCGCGGCGCGCCTGAGGGCAGCATGACCAGCAGCGCCAGCGTCACCACCGCCGCCACGGGCGCGCCGTTGTGCCGGCTGAGGGCCATGACCAGAAAGCACACGCCCAGGGCGGCCGGCTTGCGCCAGCCGGCATAGAACGCCTTCCGGTCATACAGACATTCCAGCAGCAGCGCTGTCATCCACAAAAAGGGAATTTGGAACATCGTATCCTTGGAGATCACCGTAGCCCAGCCCGCGTATACAGGGGAAAGCGCATAGAGAAGCAGCGCCAGCCTGCGTATCCGCCGGGGCACGCCCATCCGCTCCATGGCTTGAAGGGTATAGGCCAGCACCGCGATGTAGCACGCGCACTGAACCAGCGTAAATATGAAATACACCAGGTTGCGGCTGTCCACCGCCGCCCCCAGCCAGGCCAGCAGCCCGTATACCAGCGTGCCGAACGGCGGATGGCTGGAGAGGCGCTCCGCCGCGCCCATGAACTGCATGATCTGCATGTAGCTGTCCCACATGAGTACGCCGGGATAACGAATCAAAATCTGGGGCAGCCAGGCAGCCGCCAGAATCAGAAAGGACCGCCGGTAGGAATGATTGTCCCTCAAGTCCTTCGGACTTGAGGGCAGGCTGGCCTGCCGCTCCTTTTTCAGGACGTTTTGAAGCGCGCGCAAAAGGGTGAGAAACAGCAAGTAGACGCCGCAGACAAACAGCGCCGCCTTTGCCAGCTGAAACGCGTTTTCCCACAGCACGGCCACCGTATCCTCAGTGCGCACCGCGGTGCACAGCAGCGTCATGACGGCCAGGAAAGCGCACAGCGCATATTCGCCCGCGCCGGTTCCTTCGGGTTTGCAAAACAGGTACCGCTGGCACAGCCAGACGCACACAACCAGGAGCAGTGCCGCCGCCAGCCGGTCCACCTGAAAGGACGCGAAGGTACGCGCGATCAGCTGATACACATAGCCGAAAAAGTCGCTGGCATCCGGCCGGGCGTTTCTCGCCGGCGCCATGTCCAGCCAGGGCGCCGCGGTCATCAGAAGCGCGCACAGCAGCACGCCCGCACGCCTGCACCATTCCTTTTTCATTGCTTTCATCCCCTTTGCAGCGCCCGTATCACTCCGACAGCCGGATCACCATGACCCCGTCCACCAACTGGCAGTACCCCTTGTTGGGAAACACCGGCATGGCCTGCACCGCCTCGCTTTCGGCCAGCGTTTCGGTCTCTTCCTCGCTTACCAGCGCCAGCGGATAGCCCATCACCTGGGTAAAGAAGGGCTTGATCGTGCGGTAGTGGCTGATGGCATAGCTGCCGCTGACGCCATACCCGCGCAGCTCGCCCAGTCCGTCGCGGTAGACGACGGCGTCGCTTTGGCCCAGATCGCCCACCCAGGCTACGGGGGTTTCTCCCACCACGTAGCCGTCGGTCTGCTCCAGGGTCATCACGATGCGGTTGACCGCCGCCACCGTGCTGTCAAACTCCACCTGCTTGCGCAGGTAGGCGGTGTTGGAAAACGCCACGCTGCACGCCATCCCCAGCGCCACGCCCGCCGTGGCCGCCCAGACGGGCCAGTCGCGCGATTTTTTCTGCGTCTCCCGCGCGCGTTCCACGAGCACCAGCGCAAAGGCCGGCAGCAGCGCCAGCGGATAATTCATCAGGTCGTGCATGTATTTGGAGATGAAATAGGTCACGTTGGTCAGAAATGGAAGCGCCACGAGCGCCGCCACCGCGACCACGGCGTACAGCGGGCTGCGCCCGCGGCCGCGCGCGATCAGGCGCACCACGGCCCATACGGCCAACGCCAGCAGCACGACGGAGCCAAGCATATACAGCCTGGGATGCACCGGCAGCCAGTCAAAGAGGTATTCTGCCACATAGCGGTACGTGTCCGCAATGAGCTGAAGGATGGAATACTGGTCGTAGTTGCCCACATACGCCACGGTGTTGTAGGCGGTGGAGGCCTCCACGCCCGTCAGGCGAAGCGCGGCTTCCATGCCCAGCTTGTAGAGGACGCCGCCCAGTAACGCCATGCCGCCGCCCTTGAGGGCGGTCGCAGCCAGGCCGCGCGGCCCCGTGCGGCCGTCAAGCGCATCGAGGATGAACAGCATCGTCACCAGTCCGCAGGTCGAGGCCATAAAGCTCTGATACAGCCCCAGCGACCCGACCAGGCACACCGCGCCCGCCAGAAAGCCCCATCGGAACCGCCGCATCAGCCACACGGCCAGCACGGACAGGAAGAACGCGCACATGAAAATATCGGTAAAATTGAAATAGCCCGCATTGCAGAAGGCCAGCATGGGCGCGGTGGCAAGCAGCGCACCCATGAGCACGAGGGTGCTTTTGCGCCGGACCTGAAACAGATCCGCAATGAGGCACAGCGCCGCCGCGATCCAGGCCAGCGAAATCAGCCCGCACAGCCACGGCACGCCCACCAGTCCGCGCAGATGCGTATAGAAGGGCTGCAGGAAGCGGCCCAGGCCGATTTGGAACAGATCGTCCGTGCGATAGAACCCCTCCAGCGAATCACCCGAATGATAGATGGCAAAATAGCCGTAGGCATGCGCAATCAGGCCGAAAGCGAGAACGCTGAGCGCGCAGGTTTTCCATCTGGGGTCGGTCAGAAAGGCTTTGACAGCCTGATATCGCTTTTGCATCTGCGATCAGCTCTCCTCCCTAGCGTTAGAAAAAGCAGGCGTGCCGCGCCGTTGTTCGCGGCTGACGGCACGCCTGCCCTGCAGGGCTGCCCTTTATTCGATGGGCTTGCCTGTCACGATGCACAGGGTGTCCCGCGCGATGACGATTTCCTCGTCCGTGGGGATGACGCAGATCTTGACCTTGCTGTCGTCGGTGGAAATGATGCTCTCCTTGCGGTTGCCCTCGACGTTCTTGACGGGATCGAGCTTCGCGCCCAGGAACTCAAAGCCGCTCATGACGCGCTCGCGCAGCTCCGCGCCGTTTTCGCCGATGCCGGCGGTGAAGACGATCACGTCCACGCCGTTCATCACCGCGGCATAGCTGCCGATGTACTTGCGGATGCCGTGGATGAGCATGTCGCGAGCGATGATGGCGCGCTCGTGGCCGCTGTCGGCGGCGGCGTCGATGTCGCGCATGTCGCTGCTCAGGCCGCTGATGCCAAGCAGGCCGCTCTTTTTGTTGCACATATTGAGGACCTCGTCCACGGTCATGTGCTCGTTATTGGCGATGTACTGCACCACCGCGGGGTCCATGCTGCCGGAGCGGGTGCCCATGATCACACCCTCCAGAGGCGTGATGCCCATGCTGGTGTCCACGCACTTGCCGCAGTCCACGGCGGCCATGGAGCTGCCGTTGCCCAGGTGACAGGTGATGACGCGGGTCTTGAAGCGGTCCAGACCCAAAAACTCGCACACGCGCTTGCTCACGTAGCGGTGGCTGGTGCCGTGGAAGCCGTAGCGGCGCACGTGCAGGCGCTCGTAGTACTCGTAGGGCACGCCGTAGAGGAACGCCTTGGGCGGCATGGTCTGGTGGAAGGCGGTATCGAACACGGCCACGTTGGGCGTGCCGGGCATGACCTTCTCGCACGCCTCGATGCCCATGAGGTTGGCGGGGTTGTGCAGGGGGCCCAGGGGGATGTTGGCGCGAATGGCCTCCTTGACCTCCTCGTTGATGAGCACGCTGGCGGTGAAGGCCTCGCCGCCATGGAGCACGCGATGGCCCACCGCGCCGATCTCGTCCATGTGCTTGACCGCGCCCTTCTCCGGGTCGGTGAGGGCCTTGATCATGAGGGAGCAGGCCTCGGTGTGGTCCTTGATGGGCTGCTCAAAGACGATCTCCTGGCCGTTCACCTTCTGGGTGAGCTTGCTGCCCTCGATGCCGATGCGCTCCACCAGGCCCTTGGCCATGAGCTTTTCGCCGTCCATGTCCACCAGCTGATATTTCAAAGAGGAAGAACCCGCGTTGACGATCAGAATTTTCATTGGTCGCTCTCCTTATCTGTTGCTTACGCCTGCGCCTTGACGGCGGTGATGGACACCACGCTTACGATGTCATCCACGGAGCAGCCGCGGCTCAGGTCGCTCACAGGCTTGGCCAGGCCCTGGATGATGGGGCCGATGGCCTCCGCGCCCGCCAGACGCTGCACCAGCTTGTAGCCGATGTTGCCGGCCTGCAGGTCGGGGAACACCAGCACGTTTGCATGGCCCGCCACGGTGCTGCCGGGGGACTTGAGCTGACCGACGCTTTCCACCAGCGCGGCATCCGCCTGCAGCTCGCCGTCGAGCTGCAAGTCGGGCGCGAGCTCATGGGCCATCTTCGTGGCCTCCTGCACCTTGGTCACGTTGTCGTGCTTGGCGCTGCCCTTGGTGGAGAAGGAAAGCATGGCCACGCGCGGGTCGATGTCCACCAGCTGCCTGCCGGAGGCGGCGCTGGCAATGGCGATGGCCGCCAGCTCCTCGGCCGTGGGATTGGGGATGACCGCGCAGTCGCCGAAGATCATCACGCCGTCATCGCCCCACTTGTGATCCGGCAGCTCCATGATGAAGCAGCTGGACACCACCTTGATGCCGGGGGCCGTCTTGATGATCTGCAGCGCCGGACGAAGCACGTTGCCGGTGGAGTTGATGGCACCGGCCACCATGCCGTCGGCGTCGCCCGCCTTGAGCATCACCGCGCCGTAATAGAGGGTGTTCTTGGTCACCAGCTCCGTGGCCTGTTCGGGGGTCATTCCCTTGGCCTTGCGCAGCTCATAGAGCAAGTCGGCATAGGCGGCGCTCTTTTCGCTGGTCGCGGGGTCGATAATCGCGACGCCCGTGAGATCGGTGCCGGTTTCGGCGGCCACCTTGCGCACCTCGTCGGGGTTGCCCAGCAGCGTGACGCGGGCCACGCCCTCCTTCAGGATCTTGGCGCTGGCCTGCACGGTGCGGGGCTCGGTGCCCTCCGGCAGTACGATGTGCTTTACGTCAGCCCGGGCCTTGGCTTTGATTTTCTCAATCGCGGACATGTTCTTTTCCTCCCTGATGTGCTAAAATACAGAGGGTGTATCTGTTTTCAACCCTTATAGTATACAACTTTTTCTACTCAAATGGAAGGGGGAAAGCCCAAAAAAGCGCGCCAGAAAAGCATTTGGCGCGCATGGGCGCGGACATGGAAGCCATCGTGGGCATCATCTGCGAATATGACCCCTTCCACCGGGGCCACCGGCGGCAGTTTGATCTGATCCGGGAACAACTGCCCGGCGCGCGCATCGTGTGTCTGATGAGCGGGCCGTTTACGCAGCGGGGCATGCCCGCCCTGCACGCCCCCGCCGTGCGCGCCCGGGCCGCGCTGGAGGCCGGTGCGGACCTGGTGCTGGAACTGCCCTGCGCCTTTTGCGTGCGCGACGCCGAGCATTTTGCGCTGGGCGGCGTAAGTCTCCTCACCCGCCTTGGGTTTGTCACGCACCTCTCCTTCGGCGCGGAGGACGGGCTGGACGCGCTGATGCCCGCGGCCGCGCTGTTGGACGCGCCCACGCCCGCTTTTCAGGCGGCGCTCAAGGCCGCGCTGGGGCGGGGGGCCAGCTTCGCCGCCGCGCAGGGCGAGGCGCTCACGGCCTGCCTGGGCGGCTTAGGCAAAGCGCCCTGGGAAAAGCCCAACAACATCCTCGCCCTGTGCTACCTGCGCGCGCTCCGGCGGCTGGAAAGCCCGCTCGTCCCTCTCCCGGTCCTGCGCGAGGGCGATTATCACGCCCCCTCGCTGGAGGGGCAGCGCTGGCCCTCCGCCACGGCGGTGCGCGCCGCCTTTCTCGGCGGGGATCTGGCGGCAGCCCGCGCGGCCTGCGGCTATGACCTGTCCGCCGCGCCCGTGTGCCGCCCGGACGCGCTGGATTCCGTGCTGCTCTACAAGCTGCGCGCGCAGAGTACGCAGGCGCTTTCGCGTCTGCCCGACTGCACCGAGGGGCTGGAGCACCGCCTTAAGGCCTGCGCGGCCCGTGCCGCGACGCGGGAGGAGCTGCTTTCCCTGCTCAAGACCCGACGGTACGCCCATGCGCGCCTGAGCCGCCTGTGCTGCCATGCGCTGCTGGACATGACCGCCGACCTCCTCGCAGCACATCCGCTGCCCACCTATGCGCGCCTGCTGGGCCTCAGGCGCGGGGCGCTGAATGGGGAGCTGCGCCGCAGCGCTCTTCCCCTGCCCGCCCGCGCCGCCGACCTGAACCCGGATGACCCGCTGGCGGCGATGGACCTGCGCGCCTATGACCTGTGGGCGTTGGGCGCAGGCCTTGCGCAGGGAATGCTGCAAAGGCAGAAGGTATGCGCCTTATAGGCACCTGTCAGGCAGGCGCCAGCAGGCGGTTTTCTTTGTCCACGCGATAGATCTGTACCTCTCCCTCCTGCGGCAGCTGCGCAAAGAGCGACCCATAGGTCTGCACGAAGGCCTCCGTGTTGCCAAAGACCAGCACAAGATCGCTTTCCATGAGTCCCTCCATCAGCTCCTCCGGGGTCAGGCAGGCCGTGAAGCGGTCCACGGCGGCCGGGTCGTCCACCGGGTTCCAGGGCGCATCCAGCACCACGAGGGGACGCAGGCGGTAGCGCATCACCTGGTATTCAAACCCGCCCGACCCCGGCGCCAGCACGTAGACGCGCTCCTGCCCCGTCTCGCACAGAGCACGCACGCCTGCCTCCGCGTCCAGATAAACCGCCTGCTTCTGCATGGCGGCCTGCGCATCCAGGCGGGTGACGGCATTGAGTGCGCTCTCCACCGGCGAAACCGCCAGCAGCGCCGCCAGAGCCAGCACGGAGGCGCGGCGGCCCATGCCGCCCTGCATCCGGGGCTGCCGAAGGCAGGCCGCGCACGCGAAGAGCACAAAGCCCGCCGCCAGCACCGCAATGCTCAGATACCGTTCGTAGGAGGCCATGCGCACAGCCTCGTCCTCATAGAACTTGAACACATAGGTCAGCCCCGTCCCGGCGATGTAGAGAGCCGCCGCGGCAAAGACCACCCAGGCCGTGCGCCGCATCCGCGGGGCCAGCGCGCTTTTTCTCGCCGCGCCATACAGGAGCGCAAACCCCGCGCCGATGAGCACGAAGGCCAGGAAATAGCTGATGCTCATGTCCGTGTCGCCCACCGGCACGATGGCTTCAAAAAACTTGTAGAGGAAATTGCGAAGCGTGGTACGCCGCCACGCCCCCTCCGGCGAAAGCAGCGCGCTCAGGCTGACCGGGTCGGAGAAGGTAGCCTGTGCCGTCGCACCCATGACTGCGGCATAGGCGCTCCAGGTGAGGCGCGCTGCCGCCACGCAGCCGAGTGGCCACAGCGCGTGCCGAACCGCTTTCCCGCGTTCAAGGGCCGGTTCGTCGCCCTGCGTGCGCAGGCATGCATACGCCGCCACGACCCCCGCCAGCGCGTAGAGGAGTCCCGCGTCCTTGACCAGCGTGAGCACCGCCAGCGACGCGCACAATGTCAGCAGCGAAAAGCGGTCCCGCACGGGAAACAGCAGCGGCCATGCGCAGGCAAAGCCGCCCAGCACACCCACCATCATATCCGCGTGCAGCAGGTCCAGACCGCGCGGAAAGGCAACGAGCACGCACAACGGCACCCCCGCTGCCAAAGCCAGCCACTCCAGCGGCCGCCGGAGCCGCGCCCCGCGCAGGAAGGGCATGAAAAACGCCAGCATCAGGCATTGGTAGCTGATAAACAGCAACCCCTCGTCAAACCCGCCGCCCAGCAGCCCGTTGACCGTCTGGGCGAGGTACTGCCACAGGGGCAGTGCCGGCGGATAGGACGCAAAGAGCGACCGCGCAGCCGCGTCTGCGGGCAGGATGCCCTTAAGCGTCATGATTTTGACCGCGTCGGCCCAATAGGTGAATTCGTCCCACGTGTGCACGGGCTTGCCCAGGTTGGCCACCAGCGCCGCCAGGCACAGCAGCGCGTAGATCAGCGCCGCCGGCGTGAAAATCCGTCCCAGAAGCGCGCGCAGACCGCGCCTTTTTGCCGCCAGTACCAGCGCGGCCGGCAGGCATGCCGCACAAAGGCCCAGCGCCGCCAGCGCCCCTGCGTGCAGCAGGCCCGCCAGCGCAAAGGCGTACATCCACAGCACCACCGCGCATGCGGCCAGCGGCAGCACTTCCTCCAGCCTTCTTTCAAACAGCTCGCACAAAAGCGCGCAAGCGCACGCGAGCAAAACCAGCATCACCAGCGCAGCCATGAAACCCCTCCCCGTTTTCCTTATCCTACCATTCTCCGTCCCTTCCGTCAACCGCTTGCACATTCCAAAAGCTGTGCTACAATAGGGAACGTTCCGATTTTATCCATGAGGAGATCTGCCATGCGAACGCTGCTTCCCTTTCTCAAACCCTACCGCAAGGAATGCGTGCTCGCCCCGCTGTTCAAGCTCCTGGAAGCGGTGCTGGAGCTGTTCGTCCCCCTGATCATGGCGGCGATCATCGACAACGGCATCCAGGCGCGCGATACGGGCTACGTGCTGCGCATGGGCCTGGGGCTGGCAGGGCTGGGGCTTTTGGGCTTCGTCAGCTCCGTCACGGCCCAGTACTTCGCCGCCAGGGCGGCGGTGGGCTTTGCCGCGAAGCTCAAAAGCGCGCTGTTTCGGCATATTCAGGGGCTTTCCTACACCGAGCTGGATACGCTGGGCGCCTCCACGCTCATCAACCGCATGACCACCGACATGAACCAGGTGCAGACGGGTGTGAACATGACGTTGCGCCTGCTTTTGCGCTCGCCCTTCGTGGTGCTGGGCGCAATGGTGATGGCATTCACCGTGGACGCCAGGACGGCGCTGATCTTCCTGGCGCTGATCCCGCTGCTGGGACTGACGGTCGCGGGCATGATGCGGCTGACGCTGCCCGGTCACCGCAAGGTGCAGGGCCAGCTGGACCGGGTGCTCGTGCACACCCGCGAAAACCTGACCGGCGTGCGCGTGCTGCGCGCCTTTGGCAAGCAGGAGAGCGAACAGGCCGCCTTTGACGCGGACAATCAGCTCCTGTGCCGCATGCAGCGCCGCGTGGGCGCGCTCTCGGCGCTGATGAACCCGCTGACCTACGTGCTGGTCAACGGCGCGCTGGCGGCGCTTTTGTGGAGCGGCGCGATTCAGGTGCAGGCGGGCCTGCTCACGCAGGGCGCGGTGGTGGCGCTGGTCAACTACCTTTCGCAGATTCTGGTGGAGCTGGTCAAGTTCGCAAACCTGATCGTGACCATCACCAAATCCATCGCCTGCGCGGGCCGCATCGAAAGCGTGCTGAATACGCGCGCCTCCATGCCCATGCCCGCCTCCCCCGTCGCGGCCGGCGCGGACGCGGAAACCTGCGTGTGCTTTGAGGACGTATCAGCCCGCTATCAGGGCGCGGGCGCGGATTCGCTTGCGCACATCAGCTTTGCGGCGCGACACGGGCAGACCGTGGGCGTCATCGGCGGCACGGGCAGCGGCAAGACGACGCTGGTCAACCTGATTCCCCGTTTCTACGACGTATCGGCGGGGCGCGTGCTGGTAGACGGCGTGGACGTGCGGGAGCAGCGCGTGGAGGACCTGCGCCGGAAAATCGCCGTCGTGCCGCAAAGGGCGGTGCTGTTTCAGGGCACCATCCGGGACAACCTCCGCTGGGGCGACCTCGACGCCACGGACGAAGCGCTGTGGCGCGCGCTGGAGGCCGCGCAGGCCGCCGAGGTGGTGCGCGCCAAGCCCGGCGGGCTGGATGAGATGGTGGAGCAGGGCGGCCGCAACCTTTCCGGCGGACAGCGTCAGCGCCTGACCATCGCCCGCGCGCTGGTGCGCAGGCCTGAGATCCTCATTCTGGACGACAGCGCCTCGGCGCTGGACTACGCCACCGACGCGGCGCTTCGCAAGTCGCTTCGCGCGCTGGACTGGCCGGTCACGGTGTTCATCGTGTCGCAGAGGGCCAGCTCCATCCGCCACGCGGATGTGATTCTGGTGCTGGACGACGGCGAGCTGGCCGGTCTGGGCACGCATGACGAGCTGCTGAAAACCTGCCCCGTCTATCAGGAAATCTACTCCTCGCAGTATCCCAAGGAGGCCGTGTGATGAAAACGACGTCATCCCGCAAGGACACGCTCCGGGGTGTGTTGGGCTATGTCGGCCGTTACCGCAGCTACCTTTGGGCCTCGCTTGTGCTGTGTGTGATCACCGTGGCCAGCACGCTGTATGTGCCCATTCTTACCGGCGATGCGGTGGACCTGCTGCTGGGGCCCGGCGCGGTGGATTTTGCGGCGCTGTGGCCCATTCTGGCCGGTATTCTGGCGCTGGTGGCCCTGACGGCTCTGGCCCAGTGGCTCATGGGCCTGTGCAACAACCGTCTGACCTACTGCACCGTGCGCGACATCCGCCGTGACGCCTTCGCCCACATCCAGCACCTGCCCCTGTCCTACCTGGACCAGCAGCCCACGGGCGACGTGGTCAGCCGCGTCATCGCGGATGTGGACCAGTTCGCAGACGGCCTGCTGATGGGCTTTACGCAGCTCTTTACGGGCGTTCTGACCATCGTGGGCACCCTGTTTTTCATGTTCTCGGTCAACGCCGTCATCGCGGCGGCGGTGGTGGTCATCACACCGCTGAGCCTGGTAGCGGCGGCCTTTATCGCCCGGCGCACCTTCAGGATGTTCACGCTGCAAACCCGCACGCGTGGCGAGCAGACCGCGCTCATCGACGAGATGGTCACCCATCAGAAGGTGGTGCGTGCCTTCTCCATGGAGGATGAAACCCAGCGCCGTTTTGACGAGGTGAACGAGCGGCTCGAAAAGTGCAGCCTGCGCGCCATTTTCTACTCCTCCCTGACCAACCCGGCCACCCGTTTTGTCAACGCTTTGGTGTATGCCTGTGTGGGCGTGGCGGGCGCGCTGGTGGCCGTGACCACAGGCGGCATCACGGTGGGTCAGCTTTCGGCGTTTTTGAGCTACGCCAATCAGTACACCAAGCCCTTCAACGAGATTTCCGGCGTGGTCACGGAGCTTCAGAGCGCGCTGGCCTGCGCCGGACGCGTGCTGGACCTGATCGCCCAGCCGCCGGAGACGCCCGATGCGCCCGCTGAGCTTTCGCACGTGGACGGCTCCGTGGCCATACGCGACGTGAGCTTCTCCTATACGCCGGACCGCAAGCTCATCCAGCACCTGAACCTGAATGTTTCGCCGGGCCAGCGCATCGCGATCGTAGGTCCCACGGGCTGCGGCAAAACCACGCTGATCAACCTGCTCATGCGCTTCTACGACGTAAACGAGGGCCGCATCGAGCTTAGCGGCCAGTGCATCGCGGACGTGACCCGCAAGAGCCTGCGCAGCGCCTACGGCATGGTTTTGCAGGATACCTGGCTCAAGGCCGGCACCATTCGCGACAACATCAAAATGGGCCGCGAGGACGCCACCGACGACGAGGTCATCGCCGCGGCCAAGGCCACGCATGCCCACAGCTTCATCAAGCGCCTGCCGGAAGGCTACGATACCGTCATCACCGAGGACGGCGGGAGTCTCAGCCAGGGGCAGAAGCAGCTGTTGTGCATCACGCGCGTGATGCTGTGCCTGCCCCCCATGCTGATTCTGGACGAGGCCACCTCCTCCATCGACACCCGCACCGAGCAGCGCATCCAGCGTGCCTTTGAAAAGCTGATGACCGGCCGAACCAGCTTCATCGTGGCGCACCGCCTGTCCACCATTGAGAACGCGGACGTGATTCTGGTGATGAACCAGGGCGACGTGGTCGAGCAGGGCACGCACGGGGAGCTGCTTACCCGCGGCGGCTTCTACGCACGCCTGTACCTGAGCCAGTCCGAGCAGTAGTCCCGCGCGGTTGACACCCGAGCGAAACTCTGCTATACTCCGCACACCGGCCATCCGTCCAAAGGAGGGAACCTACGATGATTGAATCCCGCTGCGGTCTTTTGTGCAGCGAATGCAAGTACCGCGACATCATGAAATGCGCGGGCTGTCTCAAGATTAAAAAGCCCTACTGGGCCAAGAGCTGCCCCATCAAAAACTGCTGTGAGAGCAAGAAAAAGGATCACTGCGGCCAGTGCGACCGCTTCCCCTGCAAGCAGTTGCACGAATTTGCCTACGACCCCGCGACCGGCAGCGAGGGCACGCGCATTGAGCAACTGACCGACTGGGCACGCGAGCTGCCCGGCTGACGGGAAGGCACAGCAGCAGCGAAACGCCGCGGACGCACCGTCCGCGGCGTTGCCATTTTTCCTATCGTTTTCACATCAGCCGCTTGAGCTGCCTGAGCTTTTGCCCGTAGGGCGCGTAGCGCAGCGCCACGTCCGGCCAGGACAGGCGCTTGAGCACGCTCTTCTCGTGCGAAAAGGCGTCAAAGCTGTATTTGCCGTGGTAGCCGCCCATGCCGCTTTCCCCCACGCCGCCAAAGGGCATGTTGGAGGTGGCCAGGTGCAGCACCGTGTCGTTGACGCAGCCGCCGCCGAAGCTTACCTCGTCCAGCACGCGTTTTTCCGTGGCCGCGTCGCGCGTAAACAGGTACAGGGCCAGCGGCTTGGGCCTCTCCTGAATGCGGGCGATGGCCTCATCCAGGCTCCGATAGGTCAGCACCGGCAGAATGGGCCCGAAGATCTCCTCCTGCATCACGGGGCTGTCCCACGCCACATCGGTCAGAATGGTGGGCGAGATGCGAAGGCTTTCCGGGTCGATCTGCCCGCCGTGGCTGATGGCTCCGCTGCCCAGCAGCCCCACCAGCCGGTCAAAGTGCTTGCGGTTGATGATGTGCGGCCATTCCTCATTCATCAGGGGCGCGCTGGTGTACCGGGCGCGGATCTCCCCGATCAGCGCCTCCACCAGTGCCTGCTCCCGGCTGTGATGCACCAGCACATAGTCCGGGGCCACGCAGGTCTGTCCGGCGTTGAGGCACTTGCCCCAGACCAGCCGCCGGGCCGTGAGTGCGATGTCCGCCGTCTCGTCCACGATCACGGGGCTTTTTCCGCCCAGTTCCAGGCTCACCGGCGTCAGATGCGCGGACGCCTTTTCCATCACCAGCCGCCCCACCTGCGGGCTGCCGGTAAAGAAGATGAAATCAAACCGCTGCTCCAGCAGGCGGGCGTTTTCCTCGCGTCCGCCCTCCACCACAGCCACGTGCTCCGGCGCAAACAGCTCCTGCGCCATGCGGCGCAGCAGCGCCGAGGTGGCCGCCGAATAGGCCGACGGCTTGACCACCGCGCAGTTGCCCGCGGCAATGGCCCCGATCAGCGGCGCCACGGTCAGCTGAAAGGGATAGTTCCACGGCGACATGATCAGCGTCACGCCGTAGGGCTCGCTGTAGATGCGGCAACGGCCCGGAAACTGCCCCACCGCCGTGCGCACCCGCCGGGGGTGCATCCACTCGGCCAGATGGCGCAGCGCATCCCGGATCTCCTGGCGCACCATGGCCACCTCGGTCAGATACCCCTCGAAGGCGCACTTGCCCAGGTCCTCTGCAAGCGCCTCCAGCACGGCGTCCTCATTGGCGTCAATCCAGCCGGAAAGCGCGCGCAGCTTCTCCAGGCGAAACCCGTACGGCTTGGTGGCCTGGCTGAGAAAATACGCCCGCTGACGGTTGACCATTTCCGTAAAATCCTGCATCGTTTCCGCCTCCCTTGTCCCAGCATTGTATCAGGTTCGATGAAAGGTTTCAAGCCGCTCCCCTGCCGGATTTGACATTCGGCTGCGCATGTGATACACTCTTGCCATTCCACAAGGAAGATTCAAAGGAGTGTGATATCGCCGTGGACGGCGATCCTGGTACCCGAACGGTCCCGGCGCGAAGGCGCGGGGAGCCCGGTTTGCGCCCGCACTCCCGTGGGGCGGCCATCAACGTGGCCGCCTGTTTGCGTTTCGCTTTTTGGAAAAAGCGCGTAACTGGAAGCATGGCATCCGCACGGCCCGGCAAGGGCGTACGGGCCTGCTTCCAGTCTGCATTTTAAGGAGGAAAACCATGCAGGGAACCACCATGGAACTGTTGCTGATGCTGGTGCTGGTAACGCTTTCCGCGTTCTTCTCCGCCACCGAGACGGCCTATTCGTCCCTCAACCGCGCCCGGCTCAAAAGCCTGGCAGACCGCGGGCAGAAGCGCGCAGCCGACACCCTGGCCCTGGCGGACCGGTATGACGAGCTGCTTTCCACCATTCTCGTAGGCAACAACCTCGTCAATATCGCCCTGGCCTCGGTGGGCACGGTGATGTTCGTGCGCTGGCTGGGCGACGCGGGCGTGGGCGTATCCACGGCCGTTGTGACCGTGTTTGTGCTGATCTTCGGCGAAATCTCGCCCAAGAGCCTGGCCAAGGAGGTGCCGGAGCGCTTTGCCATGGCGGTGTATCCGCTCATCCGGGTGTTTGTGACGGTGCTCAAGCCGGTCAACTGGCTCTTTACCAAGTGGAAGCAGTTCCTCAGCCGCCTGCTGCGCGTGGACGACGACCATGCCATCACCCAGGACGAGCTGCTCACCCTGGTAGAAGAAGCCAAGCAGGAGGGCGGCATGAACGCCGACGAGAGCGAGCTGCTCAAAAGCGCCATCGAGTTTCACGACCTGGACGTGAGCGACATCCTCACCCCGCGCGTGCGGGTGGACGGCGTGCCGCTGGAGAGCACCCCTCAGGAAACGGCGGACCGTTTTGAAGCCTCCGGCTATTCGCGCCTGCCCGTCTACGAGGATACGCTGGACCATATTGTGGGCGTCATTCATCAAAAGGATTTTTATAACCGCGCGCGTCATGGCGTTGGCTTCGATCTGTCCTGCATCATGAAAAAACCGGTCTATGTGCCTCCGGGGGCAAAAATCAGCGATACCCTGCGCCTGCTTCAGCGCACCCAGTCGCAGATGGCCGTGGTGGCCGACGAATACGGCGGCACCGTGGGCATCGTCACGATGGAGGATATTCTGGAGGAGCTCGTGGGCGAAATCTGGGATGAGCACGACGAGGTCGAGGAGCCTTTCCGCTTCATCAACGACAACACCTGCCGCGCCCTGGGCTCTGCCGACCCGGAGGAACTGTTTGAAAAGCTGGGGCTGGACTGCTCCACCGAAGCCAGCACCGTCAGCGGCTGGGTGATGGAAATGACCGAACGCGTGCCCCAGCCCGGCGACAGCTTCGACTGCGGGCCGTGGCACGCCACGGTGCTCAGGACCGACGGACGGCACGTGCAGGAGATCGAGCTGCGCCGCTCCGCGCAGACCGTCTCCGCGTAAGCCAAAGAATAACGCGCCCCCGGCGCGGGAACAGGATGGATGCATATGGCGAAACTGTGGGCCGGGCGCTTTGAGAAACCCACCAGCGCCCTTCTGGACGATTTTCAATCCTCGATTCCCTTTGACCAGCGCCTGCTGGAATGCGACGTGACCGGCTCCATCGCCCACGCCACCATGCTGGGCGAGCAGGGCATCATCCCGCGCGAGGACGCGGAGCGCATCGTGGCGGGCCTGCGGGGGATTCTTGCCGACTATCACGCCGGCACGCTGACCATCGACATGAGCGCGGAGGACGTGCACATGTTTGTGGAAGCCCTCCTGACCGACCGCATCGGCGAGGCGGGCAAGCGCCTGCACACCGGCCGCAGCCGTAACGACCAGGTGGCCCTGGACGTGCGCATGTACGCGCGTGGGGCCTGCCGTCATGTACGGGAGATGCTGCTCTCGCTGCTTTCGCTGCTCAGCGCCCTGTCCAGGGAACACCTGAACACCGTTATGCCCGGCTATACGCACCTGCAAAAGGCACAGCCGGTCACGCTGGCGTTTCATCTGATGGCCTACGCGCAGATGTTCATGCGCGATGTAACGCGCTTTGAGCACGCCTACGACGAGGCCGACGCCATGCCGCTGGGCTCCGGCGCGCTGGCGGGCACCACCTATCCGCTCAACCGCGACCGTGTGCGCGAGCTGCTGGGCTTCTCCCGCCTGACGGACAACGCGCTGGACGGCGTGAGTGACCGCGACTTCCTGCTTTCCTTCCTCTCGGCGGCCAGCATTGCGATGATGCACCTCAGCCGCTTCTGCGAGGAGCTGATCCTGTGGAGCACCAACGAGTTTTCTACCGCCGTGATGGACGACAGCTTCGCCACCGGCTCCAGCATCATGCCCCAGAAGAAGAACCCCGATGCCTGCGAGCTGACCCGCGGCAAAACCGGTCGCGTCTACGGAGACCTGATGGGCCTGCTCACCGTGATGAAGGGCCTTCCCCTGGCCTACAACAAGGACATGCAGGAGGACAAGGAAGCCTTCTTCGACGCCTACGACACGCTTTGCAAATGCCTGCCCACCTTTACCGAGATGCTGCGCACCACCGCCTTCCGCGCCGACGCGATGCGCAGGAGCGCGGGGCTGGGCTTCACCAACGCCACCGACCTGGCGGATTACCTGGTGGGCAAGGGCGTGCCTTTCCGCGACGCGCATCATGTGAGCGGCTCGCTGGTGGGCAAATGCGTGCATGAGGGCCGCGCGCTGGAGGACCTGTCGCTTCAGGAGCTGTGCGCCGCACATCCCGCCTTTGACGAGGATGTGTACGAGGCCATTTCGCTGGAGGCGTGCGTCCAGCGGCGCTCCCTGCGGGGCGGCCCCGCGCCGCAGGCGGTGTCCGACAGCATCGAGCGGCTGGACCGCTGGCTGAAAGCGCACGCGGACGGAGCCGAGGCATGACCCCCGCCGCCGTGGCCGGGACCTCCCGGCGCGAGGGCTGGCTGGACGCGCTGCGCGTGCTGGCCGCCTTCGGGGTCATCATCAATCATACCAACAGCAAGGTGTTTCAGGCCCTCACGCCGCAGGATGCGCAATGGTGGCTGTCGGTCGGCTGGTACTACGTGAGCAAAATGGCGGTGCCGCTGTTTGTGATGGTCTCCGGCGCATGCCTGCTGCCCCGCCGGGACAGCCCCCGAAAGGTGCTGGGGCGCATGGGGCGCATCTTGGCCGCGCTGCTTCTGTTCTCCTACGCCTACTACCTCTATGACGCGTGGGTCTACTGGGGCCTGTGGCCCCGCATGGCCGACCTTAGCACGTTCCTTTCGCTGGTGTGGACGCAGCAGATCACCGATTCGTTCTGGTATCTCACGTTCTACCTGAGCCTAATGGTGATGCTGCCCTTCCTGCAGCGGTTGGCGGCCTCCCTGAGCGGACGCGGCCTCGCCGCGTTGGCGGGCCTGTGCTTTCTCTGGGACGGCCTGTGGCCGCTGGCCGCGCATTATGTGCCGGCCATCGCTCCGCCCGCCTATTTGGACGCGCCGCTGATGACCGTATATGTGGGGCTGTTCTTTGCCGGATACTGGCTGCGCCGCTGCTTTACGCCCACGCGCGGGCGCATGCGCCTGGCTTGGGCGGTGCTGGCCGCATCGCTCCTGGCCAGTGTGCTGCTCACCTATGTGGAATACGGCCGCGTCGTTCCCGGCGAAAAATACTGGTTCATGGATGACCGCATGCATCCCTCGCTGCTCACGGCTCTGAGCGCCGCTTCGGCCATGGCGCTGATGCGCGGCGCGCGTTGGCCGCAGCGCCACGGGCGCGCCCTGGCGGAGCTGGGCGGCTGCGCCTTCGGCATCTATCTGGTACAGGACTGGGTGATCGCCCAGACGCAGAACCGGCTGTTCCTGCCGCTGTGCGGCGCGCTGCCTCCGTTTGCGGCAGCGCTGGTCTGGGAGGCGGTGGTGTTTGCGCTGGCGCTGGCCGCGGCGTGGCTCATGCGCCGGGTACCGGGGTTGCGCAAAATCGTATAGCCCGCAAAAAGGGAAGCCCCGACGCAACTGCCGGGGCTTCCCTTTTTTTACGCCGGAAAATCCTATCTCCAGTTGTTCAGCACCCGGAAAAAGCCTTCCAGCAGGCCGGGCATGCCCACATCCTCCGCGGCTACGGCAGGCAGGCGCGCGATCACGCTGCCGTCGAGCTTGACGCGGATCATGCCCAGCGTGTCACCTGCGCGCACGGGCGCAGACACCTCCGCGGGCAGCTCCACCTCCAGCGAGAGCTGTTTCTCCTGCCCCGGCTTCAAAAGCATGCTCATGCCCCTGCCCACGGCGGCTTCCACCTCGTCAGCCATGCCCAGCCGCACGGGCACGCGCTGGCCCAGCCGGTCCCCCTTGCTCAGCACCGTCACGCGCTTGTAGTTGGCAAAGCCGTAATCCAGCATGGCGCGCGCCTCGTCAAAGCGCTTCTGGCTGGTTTCCGCGCCCAGCACAACGGCGATCAGCCGCAAACCGTCCTTTTCCGCCGTGGCGCTCAGGCAATAGCGCGAAGCGTCCGCGCTGCCGGTTTTCAGCCCGTCGCAGCCCTCGTAAAACCGTACCAGCCGGTTGGTGTTGGTCAGGTCGGTCACGCGTCCGCTGGGATGGGTAAGCGTGTCCATCCATACCGAAGCGTGGGTGAAATAGTCCGGATGCCGGCACATCTCCACCGAGAGGGTGGCCACGTCGCGCGCGGTTGTGTACTGGGCGTCGTCCGGCAGGCCGGTGGCGTTGGTATAGTACGTGTTTTCCAGCCCCAGCTCCGCCGCACGGGCGTTCATGCGCTCGGCGAAGGCTGCCTCCGTGCCCGCGATGTACTCGGCCAGGGCGCACGCCGCGTCGTTTGCGCTGGCCACGATGGTGGCGTGCAGCAAATCGCCCAGCGGATACACCGCTCCTGCGTCCAGCAGCGCCTGGCTTCCGATCTGCGCGGCGGCCTCCTGGCTCACGGTCACGGAATCCTCCAGATGGATGGTGCCCGCCTCCAGCTCCTCGAAGCAGATGAGCAGCGTCATCAGCTTGGTCACGCTGGCGGCCTGCCGGCGCTCGTCGGCGTTTTTCTCAAAGATGACGGTCCCCGTTCCGGCCTCCACCAGCATCGCGCTGGGCGACGTCAGCTCCAGCGGCGGCTCCGCCTCAAGCGGCGCGGCCAGCGCCGGCCCGCCCAGCCAGCACAGCGCAAGCAGCAGCGCGCCCAGCCGTGCAATTTCCTTTTTCATATAAAAAACTCCTTCCACGCATAGGGTCTGTGATACCATACGCGTGAAAGGAGCAAAATAGCCGTCGAAACAGCGCCCGTCAGGAAAAAATCACAGTGCGGCGATCACGCCGTCCACCAGCGCGCGGAAGGTGTCCTTCACCCGCTCGCCGGTTTCCATCACTTCCTGATGGGTCAGGGACTGGTCCAGGATGCCCGCGGCCATGTTGGTGATGCAGCTCAGGCCCAGCACGTCCATGCCGCTGTGCCGCGCCACAATCGTCTCCGGAACGGTGGACATGCCCACCGCGTCGCCGCCCAGAATGCGCGCCATGCGGATCTCCGCGGGCGATTCATAGGTGGGACCGTTCATCCAGCAGTATACGCCCTCGCGCAGCGTAATGCCCAGCTTCGCGGCCACCTCGCGCGCCAGCTTCTGCAGCCTCACGTCATAGGCGTGGGTCATATCCGGGAAGCGCGGGCCGAACTCATCCAGATTGGGGCCGGTCAGCGGGTTTTTCCCCGACAAGTTGATGAAATCCGTCATCAGCATCAGATCGCCCGGCGCAAAGGACATGTTCACCCCGCCGGAGGCGTTGGTCACGATCAGCGTTTTCACACCCAGGCGCTTCATCACGCGCACGGGCAGCGTCACCTCGCGCAGATCATAGCCCTCGTAGGCATGGAAGCGGCCCTGCATCATGCACACGCGCTTGCCATGCAGCGTGCCCGCGCACCAGCGGCTCGCATGACCCGGCGCGGTGGATACGGGAAAGCCGGGAATGTCCTTGTACGGCAGGAATGTGGGGTTCTCCAGTGCCTCGGCATAGCCGCCCAGGCCGCTGCCCAGAATGACCGCGATTTCCGCGCCGCCGCAAGCCGCTTCGATGGCTGCCGCCGCACGGTCGATTTGTTCCAGATAAGCCGCGTTCTCTTCGCCCATAAAACGTCCTCCTTACCGGTTGTTTCTCAGCTGGTCCGCAAACGACTCGGCCCCGAAGCGTTCCGGCACGCCCATCAGGTCGGCCACGGTGGCCGCGATGTCGGCATAGGTGCGGCGGGTTCCGATGTCGCAAAGGCCGGTCATCTCGGGCGACCAGGCCAGAATCGGCACGTATTCGCGCGTATGGTCGGTGCCGGTATGCGCGGGGTCACACCCGTGATCCGCCGTGAGCAGAATCAGGTCGCCCTCGCGGGCGGCGGCCTTGATTTCGTTCAGGCGGCTGTCAAAGTACTCCAGCGCCTGCGCGTAGCCCGCCACGTCGCGGCGGTGGCCGTAGACGGAGTCGAAATCCACGAGATTGACAAACACCAGGCCCGTGAAATCCCGCGCCATGGCCTTCATCAGCGAGTCAACGCAGGCGGGGTTGCCGGCGGCGTGATCGCTTTCGCACAGGCCGCTCATGCAGAAGATGTCCTCGATTTTGCCGATGCCCATGGTGAACACGCCGCGATCCTGAAGGGCGTTGAGCACCGTGGGGCCGATGGGCTCCAGCGAGAAATCGCGCCGGTGGCCCGTACGGACAAAGTGGCCCTTGCCCGTGCCCACGAAGGGGCGCGCAATCACGCGGCCCAGCGCATGCGGGCCGGTGAGGATGCCGCGGGCGATGCGGCATATCTCATACAGCCGCTCCGGGGGCACGATCTCCTCATGACAGGCAATCTGGAACACGCTGTCGGCCGAGGTATACACGATGGGATACCCCGTGCGCATGTGCTCCTCGCCCAGCTCGTCCAGAATGGCGGTGCCGCTGGCCGGATAGTTGCCCAGGGTCTTGGTGCCGATGGCCTTTTCAAAGGCGTCCATCACCTCGGGCGGAAAGCCGTCGGGATAGGTGGGAAAGGGGGTGTCCAGTCTTAGGCCCGCAATCTCCCAGTGGCCGGTGGTGGTATCCTTGCCGGCGGAGACCTCCACGGCGCGTCCATACACGCCCGCGCCGTTCACGGGCCTGGGGCCGCCGACGCCGGGGATAAGGCCCAGGCCCATGGCCTCCATGTTAGGCAGGTGCGGATGCGCCTGCTCGATGATGTGCCCGAGCGTGTTTGCGCCCGTGTCGCCATAGGCGGCCGCGTCCGGGAGCGCGCCCGCGCCCACGCTGTCCAGCACGATCAGAAAGATGCGTTTCATAATGATCCTCCTTACAGTCCCAGGCGGATGCAGGCGGGGCCCACCGGGCGGATGTCCAGCACGTTGCAGCTGTGCGCGCCGAATACCGCTTCCATCTCCTTGACAAAGCTGTCCAGCCCGCGCTTGGGCACGAAGTTGAGCGTGGTGCCGGCAAAGCCGCCGCCATGCACGCGCCACGCGCCGTCCTCATGGAGCTTGCTTTCCGCCAGCATCAGCGCCAAAGACAGCTCCTGCCGGTCGGGGGTGGCGAAGATGTTTTGCAGGTAGCAGAAACTGCTGCACCCGCTTTCGGTCACCAGGTGCAGGAAGGCGCGCAGGTCGTCGGCCTGCAGCGCGGATACCTCATCAGCCACGCGGCGGTTTTCCGCAAAGTAGTGCGCGGCGCGCAGGATAGCCCGGTCGGCGTTCACGCCCTTGAGCCGCTCGCGCAGCTGCGGCAGCGTCTGCATGAACTGTTCCGGCTGCACCCGGCGCAGATAGGTTTCGCCGAAGCAGGCGGCCACGGCACCCATCTCCTGAGGAATGGCGGCATAGAACTCGGTCAGGTTGTCATGGCTGCCGCCGGAGTTGACCACCACCAGCGCATAGCCCTTGGCGGCAAAATCATAGCTGATTTCGCGCACCTCGGGATCGTCGTTCTGAAAGTCGATGTACACCAGGCCGCCCGCGCTGGAGGCCATCTGGTCCATCAGGCCGCTGGGCTTGCCGAAGTACACGTTTTCGGCATACTGGGAAATCTGTGCGCGGCGCTTGAAGTCCAGCTTGCCGTCGTTATAGAGCTCATCGAAGATGGCGCACAGCAGCACCTCCACCGCGGCCGAGCTGCTCAGTCCGCTGCCGCTGCGCACCGTGGAGGTCATCACCGCATCAAAGCCGCCCACGCGCAGGCCCGCTTTCTGCAGGCCGTCGGCCACGCCGCGCACCAGCGCTGCCGTGGTGCCCTTTTCCGCCTCCTGCACGCTCAAATCGTCCAGTGAAAGGGTGAGGGGCGCATAGCCCTCGCTGTGGATGTTGACCACGCTGTCGCTGCGCGGGCTTACCGCAGCCAGCGTATCCAGGTTAACAGCGGCCGCCAGCACCTTGCCGCGATTATGGTCGGTGTGGTTACCTCCGATTTCGGTGCGACCCGGCGCGCTGACCATGGCGATGGGACCGTCGTAGCCGACAAGTTCCTCGTGACGCCTGAGCAGACGCGAATAGCGCGCGCTCTGCGCCACCAGCATGCCGCCGCGCTGGCCGTAAAGGTAGGTCAAACGTTTCATGACCTCGGGTGTTTTGAGTTCACTGATCATTTGCGCGTACCTGTTCATAAGCCATCCATCCTTCTTTGGTGATGTTAAGCCGCGTGCTTGTATCGAGGCTTCGCGTCACGCACCCAGCCGGCTGGCGACGCTCTGCCACAAATCGAGCATATCCTGCATGCCGCGCTCCTTCAGCCCCTCCACAAACGCCTGGGCCTCGCCGGCGTCTATCTCTCCCAGCACCACACGGGCCAGCGTTTCGTCCACATAGGGCCCCAGCTGCGATTGCAGCGCAAGCGCACGGGCACTTTCCTCCTCCGTCAGCGTGTAGACGGGGAAGGGCTTGACAATAAAGGTATCCAGCTTGCGCAGCTCGCGATTGACGCGCAGCACAGTTTCCTCATTGTAGCGGTCATAGAACGCATCAGGGAAGAGCCAGGGCATATCGCCCGTATCATAGACGCTCAGCTCGCTGAGCGTGGAAGCGGTCATGGATTCCATGCCGCCCTTCCAGCCCCAGTTGCCGTCCTCATCGACGACGTAGTCCTCGCCCTCGGTACCCGCGAGCGCCTCAATGGCGCCTTCCTCGGTATAGAGCACATCGACCCAGGCCAGCAGGGCGGCCGGGTCCTCACAGGCCGAGGTGATGGCAAAGGTGCCGCGCGTTACCTGCCCGTAAAGGTCCCGGTAGATCTGCTCTCCCTCGAAGGTGAGCGGCTCAAGCAGCGCATAGTCGGCAGACATGTCATAGGGCACCAGGTTCACCGGCGTCGGCGCGAAAAATACGCCATAGACCGCCTCGGCATCCTCATCGGTGATCCGCCTCAGCGCGTCGGCCGTGACAAAGCCGTCCGGATCGAGCAGACCCTCCTGGTACAGTTCGCGCAGGGCGAGAGCCATCTCCCAGAAGCTGTCCTCCGCGGGCCAGTAATGCACCTGACCCGCTTCGTCCAGATAAATGTTGTAGTCATTGACCGCCACGCCCCAGGCATGGGAAAAGAACTTCAGCTCCCACGGCCCCAGGAAGGCAAACGGAACTTCGTCCTTTCTGCCGTTGCCGTTGGGATCGCGGTCACGGAAGGCCGTCAGCACCTGACGCAGGCTATCCCAGTCCGTCGGCGCCTCCAGGCCCAGGCGGTCCAGCCAAGTCTGGTTGATCCACATGGCGTTTTGCGGGGCCAGCTCCTGAATGGCGGGCAGCGCCACGATCTTTCCGTCGGGGAGCGTGATGGCTTCCCGCCAGTCGGGATGCGCCTCCAGCAGCGCCCACAGGTTCGGCGCGTTCTCCTCCAGAAGCGGAGCCAGGTCGATGAGCTGGCCGCTGTCGGAATAGCGGATCAGTTCCGGCGTGGTCAGCGCCGCCTTGAACAGCACGTCGGGCAGCTGGCCGCCGGGCGCGAACATGGCGTCCTTGGCGTCCTGCCACTTTTCCAGGCTGGTATACTGGTCAAAGGTAAAGGTCAGGCCCGTCCTTTCCTGCATGCGAAGAAAAAACCCGTTGGTGTTCCAGTCGTGCGTGCTGTTTTCCCCGTCATAGCCGGCCATGGTAAAGGTGTCTTCCGCCACAGCAGGAGCAGCGGCCAGCATCAAACAGATCATGCAGCACAAAGCGCGTCGTAGCATGTACAAAGTCCTCCGAATGTGCGTTTGCGTGGGAAGAACACATCCCGTTCTTTTATTATACCTGATCGCCAAGTTTTTGAAAACCGTTTTTCAGAAAATTTCAATCTGCCCAAAGCAGGACCATTTCCACCAGCTCGGTTTCCGCGCCGCCGAACAACTCCTTCTGCGACCGCCCCGAAGCCCGAAAACCCATATGCCGGTAGAACGCCTGTGCCTGCCGGTTTCCTTCCAGGACCCACAGGCACACGCCGTCACACCCGTCCTCCCGGAGCCTTTTAAGGGCCGCCTCCAGCAGGCTGCGGCCATATCCGCGCCCCATGGCCTGTGGCCGAAGGTACAGGCTGACCAGCTCGCCGAAGCCCTCTCGGTCCGGCTCACGCGCATAGCTGACCATCGCGGTTCCTACGATCCGCCCCTCCTCAAACACGCCCAGCGACGCGGAGGGATCGGCCCGGAGCATGCCGCTCCAGCGATCGTGGGTCAGCTTGTCCAGAAACGCCTGCGGCAAAAGGCCCCGATAGCACGCCTTCCAGCTTTCAGCGTATACGTTTCCCACCTCGTCAAAGTCATCCTGTGCGCAAAGCGGCCTGACCACGGCCATATTTGCCACCTCCCTTTCATGGGAAGAAGGAAATTCCTCCTCCAGCAACATGATGATATCACAGTATAACACAGTTGTTTTCTGCGGACCAGAGCGGTCCTCCTGTTTCAAAGAAGAATGGATTTTTGGCATTTGTTGTGCTAAAATACCAGATAAAAGATTCCGGATTAATGGAAGGAAGCATCGCCCATGTGCACATCCTCTTTCCGACGTCATGCCTCCCTTTTTCTTCTGCCAGCCGCAATGATCGCGATGTGCGCGCTGTTCTGGTTTGCCTCAGGATGTCCTGCCCTGGAATATACCTTTCTCTGGGGCATAGGGGTTGGGCTGATCTCCTGGCTGCTGCTGTGGGGCCTGCTGCTGGCCGCCATGCGGATAAGCCGTGTGTGCCTCACCCGCGCACAGTTTGGCTGCGTTTTGCTTGTGACGGCAGGAGCACTGGCCTATTTTGCCATGCAGATCCGAAGCCGCCAGTTTATCTACTATTTTGATTACGGGCACTACTACCAGAAGCAGATCGCCTATGAATACTTTTTCAGCCTTGGTCCCTGGTCCGGGCTGAAAAACATCTTTGAATTAGGCGCCTACGGAGCCAGCTACGACTATACCAATTACATCTGTCTGTTTGTGGAGCTTCCCTATGCCTTTACCCCAAAGACGGGCGATTGGTACACGCTGTCCTGCTGCGCAGCGATTCTGCCGCCTTTGTTTACCGCCCTTGCGGCGTTTGTGAGCAAATGCGTGACGCTCTTTCACCCTCGGCGGCGCCGGCTTGCCTTTGGACTGGGGTTTCTGGGATGCGTGTCCATTCCGCTATTGTACCAGGCGTTGTCCTATGGCCAACCGGATCTCATTGGCCTCATTTTTATTCTGGTCATTCTCCTGCTCACCCTGGATTACTGGTTTGAAAGGCCGGATGTGCCGCGCTGGCTGCTGCTGCTGGCAGCCGTCTATCTGCTGATCGTGTGCAGGCGGTGGTATGCCTACTGGCTTACAGCCTATGTGCTCTGCTATGCGGTAGCCTGGCTGGCTCGCCTCATCACCAAACATGACCGAAGGCTTGCCCTGCTCAGCTTCCGAAATGCACTGGTCTTTCTGCTACCATCGCTGAGCCTGCTCGTGCTGACGTTATGGCCCATGCTGCAAGCCATCATAAGCTATGACTATGCGGTTCACTATGCCGCCTACCTGTCCGGCGGATTTGCGGCGGAAGTGACGGCACAGGTAAGCAGGCTGGGATGGCTTGCCTGCGCTTTGTTTGCAGCGGGCCTGATATGGGCGCTGGTACGGAAAAAAAGCAGAGGCCCCGCGCTGGCTGCCCTCATAACCTGTCTTCTCAGCCTGATCCTGTTTACACGGGTGCAGAACATGGGGGCACATCACAGCCTGCTGCTCATGCCTTGCTACTTTTTCTTTGCGATTTTCTTTGGCTGCGCGGTTGCCAGCGTCCAAAAGACGGCTGCTTGCCGCGTTGCCGCAGCCTTCACCGCGGCGGCACTGGTGGTGCAGTTGGCATCGAGTTCTGTTCCCGCAGCCTTTCCAAGAACAAACTGGCTGCCGGGCAGCGTCCTTCCCACCCCTGACCGAAATGATATGGAGCAGGTCGAGACGTTGGCTCGTTGGATTGACGACACCATACCTCACGGAGAAATCGCCTACATGATTCCCCATGGCGAACCCTACAATCCGGATGTGTTTCGTAATGCGCTGTTGCCAGATGTAAGCGTGCGTGGGAAGCTCGCCTACGGGTCAGCCATTCTGGGAACGCACGGATTTCCCGTGGACCTGCTTGATTCGGCTTATGTACTGACCTGTGAACCCTTCTGTCCCACCGGCTTTGCCGAAAAAATCAACGCGGCCTTTCTTGCCGCGCTGGATAGCGGAACATTTTCTCCTGAATGCTCCTTTGACATGGGCAACGGCTATGTGTTCACCGCTTATCGTCGCGTGCGGCCCGCAGACCGTACCGAAGCGCTGTACTACCTGTCCTGTCTGGAAGAGGAAAACGCACAATTCCCTGAGCACTTTGAAGCTGTCGTAGAGCGCTGGCTCCAGCAGCATGGCCTGTAAGGGCCGATGCCTTAGGCTCCGCGCACATATTCCCTCACCGCCTCCGCCACCCGGCCGATATCCGCTTCGGTCAGGTAGGGATGCATGGGCAGAGAGAGCACCCTGTCACATGCCGCCAGGGCGTTCGGATAGAGCGCGTCGTCAAACGCCCGGTCCGCGTAGGCGGTCTGCCGATGGATGCAGCGGGGATAGTAGACCATGCTGGGGATGCCGCGCTCCTTGAGGAAGCGCTGCGCCCCGTCGCGCCGCGTGCGGTTTTCCATAAGCACGGTGTACTGCGCCCAGCTGCTCAGGTACCCATCGGGCACGCGGGGCGTCTCCACGCACCCGTCCAGCGCCTGCGCGTAGACATCCGCCGCGGCGTTGAGCGCATCCAGCTCGTAGGCGCGTAGCGCGCGCAGCTTGGGCAGAAGCACCGCCGCCTGCAGGGTATCCAGCCGGCTGTTCATGCCGATGCGCTGGTTGTCGTACTTGTCAGAAACGCCCCTGCCGTTGGCCCGCAAAGAGCGCAGCAGCGCGTCCTCCTCCGCATCGTCCACAAAGACCGCGCCGCCGTCCCCGTAGCAGCCCAGCGGCTTGGCGGGGAAAAAGGACGTGGCGGCCGCCTGTCCGAAAGCGCAGGCATTCGTATCGCCGATACGCCCGCCGTAGCCCTGAGCGGCATCCTCCAGAATCCGCAGCCCGTGACGCGCGGCGATTTGCGCAATGCGCGGGTAGTCCGCCGGCAGGCCGAACAGGTCCACCGGGATCACGGCCGCGGGCCGAAGGCGCCCCTCGGCCTCCACCCGGCATACGGCGGCTTCCAGCGCGTCGGGGTCGATGTTGAAGGTATCCGGGCGGATGTCCACCGGAATCATCTCCGCGCCCACGGTGGTGGCGCATCCGGCGGAGGCGAAGTAGGTGAAGTCCGGCACGAACACCGCGTCACCCGGCCCCACGCCCCACAGCATGAGCGCGAGCACCAGCGCGTCGGTGCCGTTGCCGCAGGTCACGCAAAAGCGCCGCCCCACGTCGCGGGCCAGCGCGTCCTCCAGCTCGCTCACCTGCTCGCCCAGGATGAAATGGCCCTTTTCCAGAACCGCGGCGATGCCGGCGTCGATCTCGCTTTTCAGCGCGCGGTACTGCGCGCCCAGATCATGAAACTGCATCTATTCGACCTCCCTCAGCCCTTCCCCGTCGGGAAGGAAGCGCCGCCCGCATTCGGGGCAGGCCAGCGCGTCCCGCAGAAGCGCGCCGCACGTGCACACAAAGCCGTGCGGCCGCGCGGGCACGCCCAGCATGAGGGCATGGGGCGGCACGTCGCAGGCGACGACCGCGCCCGCGCCGATCATGGCGCAGCGCCCGATGCGGTGCCCGCAGACCACGGTGGCGTTGGCGCCGACGCTGGCCCCGTCCTCCACCACGGTGGGCACGAAATGCGCGGAGCCCTTGGGAAAGCGCGCGCGGGGGGTCAGGTCGTTGGTAAACACGCAGCTGGGGCCGCAGAATACCCCGCGGCCCAGCGTAACGCCCTGATAGACGCTCACGTTGTTTTGCAGCTTGCAGCCGTCGCCGATGGTCACATGCTGCCCCACATAGCCGTTCTGACCGATGGAGCAGCCCGCGCCCACTTTGGCTGTGCCCTCGATGTGACAGAAGTGCCACACCTTCGTGCCCTCGCCGATCTCCGCTCCCTCATCCACCACGGCGGTGGGATGGATGTATGCGCTCATCGGCCGAATCTCCCTTCAAAATCGGTGGTGGCGCAGTCCGTGAGCGGCAGCTGCACCGGCCGGTGCTCCGCCGCCGACCGGTAGATGGCCAGCACCAGCTCCAGCGCGCGCATGCCCGCCCGCCCGTCCACATAGGGCGCGCGGTCCTCGCGGATGGCGGCGATCACATCGGCGTACAGGGGCGTGTGGCCGTAGCCGTACACGTTGGGCGGGTTTTCGCCAAACTGCATCTTGATGGTGGCGGGGTCGCCGCGGCCGTCGCGGAAATCCCACTCCTCGATGATGTTGACGCTCTTGCCGCCGGCCTTGACGGTGCCGTTTTCCCCAAAGAGATAGAGGGTTTCCTCCAGGTTATGGGGGTAGACGTTGGTGGTGCCCTCCACGATGCCATAGGCCCCGCTGTCAAAGCGCACCAGCGCAAGTCCGAGATCCTCGGCCTGGATGTAGGGATGGTTGAGGTTATCGGTATAGGCCATTACTTCGGTCACGCCGTCGCCCAGCATCCAGCGCAGCAGATCGATGCTGTGGATGCACTGGTTCATCAGCGCGCCGCCGTCCATGGCCCAGGTGCCGCGCCAGGGCGCCTGACGGTAGTATTCCTCGCCCCGGTTCCAGCGCACATGTACCGTACCGTGCAGCATGCGCCCGAAGCGCTTTTCCTCCACGGCGGTACGGATCTTCTGAATGGATTTGTTGAAACGGTTCTGATGACAGGCGCACAGCTTGAGCCCCCGCGCGTCCGCCTCGTCGATCAGCGCGCGCGCATCCGCCAGCGACAGGGCCAGCGGCTTTTCGATGATCACATTGGAGCCCGCGCGCAGCACATCCAGTCCCACCTGCGCGTGCAGGCCGCTTTCGGTGGCCACGGCGCACAGCTGCGGCGTCTCCCTGGCCAGCAGCTCACGGTGGTCGGTATAGCGGCGCACGTGGGTGCGCTCCTCCTCCGTAAGGGGCCGAAGCACGGCCTCCATGCGCTCCGGCACGGGGTCGCACACGGCGCACAGCGCCAGATCCTCCGCATTGTTCAGGTATGCCGCGATATGGTTGGGCGCGATTCGCCCGCAGCCGATGAGCGCATAGCGCAGTTTTTCCCTCATGGTGATGCGGCCTCTCCTTTCGCGTCTCACAGAACGCGGATGTTCTCGCGCTTTTTCACGTTCTTCATGACATTTTTGGTGTCGAAGATCAGGCTGGCATGCTCGGCCACAAAGTCGTAATCCACGCAGGTATGCGCCGTGGTCACCATGACAAGGTCGGCATTTTCCAGCGCGGCCCTGTCAAGGGCCGGGATGCGGTGCTCCTCATGCCCCTGATAGCGGTAGGATTCCACATAGGGATCGTAGTAGCTGACCTCGGCGCCGAGCTTGCGCAGGCTCTCGATCACGCGCAGAGCGGGGCTTTCGCGGTAATCGTCGATATCCTGCTTGTAGGCCACGCCCAGCACCAGCACCTTCGCGCCGTTCATGGCCTTCTTGCGCTCGTTGAGCGCGCCCATGGCACGCTGCGCGCAGTATTCGGGCATGCGGTCGTTAATGATCATGCTGCTTTCGATCATCGAGGTATGGAAGCCGAACTCCCGCGCCTTCCAGCTCAGGTAATACGGGTCCAGCGGGATGCAGTGCCCGCCCAGACCGGGGCCGGGATAGAAGGCCTGAAAGCCGTAGGGCTTGGACTTGGCCGCCTCGACGACCTCCCAGATGTTGATGCCCATGCGGTTGCACAGAATCGCCAGCTCGTTGATCAGGCCGATGTTGACGTTGCGGTAGGTATTTTCGAGGATTTTTTCCATCTCGGCCACGGCGGGGCTGCTCACGCGATGCACGGGCGCCTCCAGAACGGCCTCGTAAAGCGTGGCGGCGATATCGGTGCATTCGGGGGTGACGCCGCCCACCACCTTGGGGGTGTTCTTGGTTTTGTAGATGGCGTTGCCTGGGTCCACGCGCTCCGGCGAGAAGGCCAGGAAAAAGTCCACGCCGCATTTGAGGCCGCTCTTTTCCAGAATGGGGCGGAGCATTTCCTCGGTGGTGCCGGGGTAGGTGGTGGATTCCAAAACGATGAGCATATCGCGGTGCATATGGGGCATGATGCTTTCCGCGGAGGAGCGCACGTAGCTGATATCGGGCTGCTGATGCTCGTCAAGGGGCGTGGGCACGGCGATGCACACGCAGTCGCACGAGGCCACGGAGGCAAAGTCCGTGGTGGCGCGAAGCATGCCCTCCTCCACGATCTTTTTGAGGTCGCTGTCCACCACGTCGCCGATATAGTTGTGTCCCTGGTTGACCATGTCCACCTTCCGGGGCTGCACGTCAAAGCCGATCACATGGAAGCCGGCCTTGGCCTTTTCCACCGCCAGCGGGAGCCCGACATAGCCCAGTCCAACCACGCCCAGGGTGACGGTACGGTCGAGAATCTTTTGCTTCAAAACCGACATGCTTTCAATCTCCTTGCTTGCGTATAGAATCGCCCGAAAGGCGGCATGATCCATGATTTATGATACCGCACGACCGCCGGAAAGTCAATCTCGGCCGCTTCAGCGGTAGATGAAGAAATCGCATTCCAGCCGTCCGTTGTAGAGCCTGCGCTTTTTGTCCGCGCGGCGGCCGAAGGCGCGCTCAAAGCCGGGGTCGGCGGAAATGGCGCACAGCTTCCAGCCGGGGTGGCGCCTGAGCATCGCGCCCAGCTCACGGTACAGCGCGCGTGCGCCCTCTCGGTCGCTCAGCCGCTCGCCATAGGGCGGGTTGAGCAGAAACACCCCGGCGGGGCCGTCCAGCGTGAGCGACCTCAGGTCCTGCCGGCGCACGCAGATGCGCCCCTCCAGCCCCGCCTGGCGGATATGCCGCTCGCACAGCGAGAGCGCTTCGGGGTCGATGTCGCTTCCGGCGATGGAAAGCGGCGCATCCGGATGAAAGGCCTCGCGCGCCTCGCGCCTGAGGGCGTCCATCCCCGCCCGGTCCATGAAGGGGTAGCTTTCGCAGGCGAAGGCGCGCGCAAGGCCCGGCGCGCGGGACGCGGCCCTGAAGGCCGCCTCGATGAGCAGCGTGCCCGTGCCGCAGCAGGGGTCGTAGAGCGGCATGCCGGGCCGCCAGGGGCTGAGGTCCACCAGCGCGGCAGCCAGCGTCTCGCGCAGGGGCGCCTCGCCGTTCCAGGTGCGATAGCCGCGCCGATTGAGCGCATCGCCGCTCATGTCCAGCGTGACGCGCGCGCGGTCGTTGACCACCGACACCCCGATGGGAAAGCGCGCGCCCGTCTCCGGCAGACGCGAAACGCCCAGACGCTCCATCAGCCGCCGCACGATGGCCTTTTTGCTCACGGCCTGGCAGTCGCGCACGCTCATCAGGCGGCTGCGCACGCATTTGCCGCTGACATGAATGGCCGCGTCCCGCGGCAAAAGGCGCTCCCAGGCGACGCTCCCCACCAGCTGGAACAGGTCCTCGAAGGTGGCGGCCTCACCCTCGGCCAGCACCAGCAGCACGCGGTCCGCCGTGCGAAGGTACAGGTTGGCGCGGAAGGCATCCATGAGCGTGCCTTCAAAGCGCGCGCCGCCGTTTTCCGCCCTGGCGGGAAGGCCCATGCGCTTGAGTTCGCCCGCCGCCACGCCCTCCAGCCCGAAGGCCGCCGTCGCCAAAAAGGTGTATGCCACGCCTCTTTCCCCCATTCCTACCGTATCAACGCAAAATTATAACATGGCATGAGCGGCCAAACAAGCGGACATGCTAATTTGCGGGAAACCTTCGGGGAAAGGACGGATGACTCATGCTTGCAGCCTTTCTGGCCGGCGCGGCGGCCTATCCGATGCTGGAGATGGCCTGGCGCGGGCGCACCCACCCCGCCATGGCGCTGGCGGGCGGGGCCTCCTTCGCCGTGCTTCGCGGCGTCAGCCGCATGCAAAAAGGCCGCCCCCTCTGGCAGCAGGCGCTGCTGGGCGGCCTTATGATCACGGGTGTGGAATATGCCTTCGGCCTGGTTTTTAACCGGCGGCATCAGATCTGGGACTACCGGCGCATGCCGGGCAATGTGCGCGGGCAGATCTGCCTGCCCTTCACGCTGGCCTGGTGCGGGCTGAGCGCCCTGGCGCTTAGCGGCATGCGCATGCTCCGCTCCTAGAGCTCGCGGGCCAGAATGTCCGCGATGTAGCGGCTGGCGTGCCCGTCGCCGTAGGGATTGGCGGCGTGCTCCATCTCGTGGTAGGCGGCGGGGTCGCCCAACAGCTCGCGCACGGCGGTGTAGATGGTATTCTCGTCCGTTCCCACCAGCTTGAGCGTTCCGGCCACCACGCCTTCGGGGCGCTCGGTGGTATCGCGCATCACCAGCACCGGCTTGCCCAGCGCCGGGGCCTCCTCCTGAATGCCGCCGCTGTCGGTCATGATCAGGTAAGCGTGGGCCATCAGGTTATGGAAGTCCAGCACGTCCAGCGGCTCGATCATGTGGATGCGCTCCTGCCCGCCGAAGCAGGCGCGGGCCATCTCCCGCACCGCAGGATTTTTGTGCATGGGGTAGAGCACCTTGATGTCGGGCGTTTCGTCCACGACGCGGCGGATGGCGCTGAACATGTCCCGCATCGGCTCGCCCAGGTTTTCGCGGCGGTGCGCCGTGAGCAGAATCAGCCGGCTGCCGCGCGCCCATTCGATTTCCGGATGGGTATAGTCGCTTTTGACGGTGGTGTCCAGCGCGTCGATCACGGTGTTGCCGGTCACGTGGATGCGCTCGGCGGGCTTGCCCTCCCGAAGCAGGTTCTGCCGGCTCAGTTCCGTGGGCGCAAAGTAAAACCGGGCGATGAGGTCCACCGCCTGGCGGTTGAACTCCTCCGGGAAGGGAGAATACAGGTTGTAGGTCCGAAGCCCCGCCTCCACATGCCCCACGGGAATGCGCATATAGAAGCAGGCCAGCGCCGTGACAAAGGCGGTGGAGGTATCGCCATGCACCAGCGCCACATCGGGCTTTTCCGTCTCCAGGATGGCGCGCAGCTTTTCCAGAATGTTCACCGTCACATCAAAGAGGGTCTGCTTGTCCCGCATGATGGACAGGTCATATTGAGGCGTCACCTGGAAGCATTGGAGAATCTGATCCAGCATTTCCCTGTGCTGGCCGGTAACGCACACCACGGTTTCAAATTCCGGGCGCCGCTTCAATTCCAGAACCAGCGGACACATTTTGATGGCCTCCGGTCTGGTGCCGAAGATGAGCATGACCTTTTTCATTTGCATACCTCAATCATCCGCCGCGAAAGCGGCCAACGTTCACACGCGCTCCGTCGTTTCCTGCCACAGCCTGAGCATGCGCCGCATGCGCGCCTCCGCCTCCCCGCCCTCCTGCGAGGAGTGAAACGTCACCTCTCCGCCCGGTCCGGGGGAGAGGAGGCCCTCCTCCTCCAGGCGGCGGCGCAGCTGGCGCGCGGTGCCGAGGTTTCCGTCGATGAGCGGGGTCCCCGGCGCAAAGCAGCGGGCGATCGCCCCCCGCAAAAAGGGATAATGCGTGCAGCCCAGCACCACGGCCTTGACAGGCAGCCCCCGCACGGAGGATAAAAGCCTGTCCAGAAGGCTTTCCACCCTGGGTCCGGAAAACGCGCCGGCCTCCACGCACTCCATCAGGCCCGGACAGGGTACGGGCAGGGCGTTTTGCCCGTAACGCTCCATCAGGCGCAGGAATTTGGGCTGGGTCAGCGTCATATGCGTGGCCATCACCACCACATAACCGCCGCCGGGAAGGAGCGAGGCAGGCTTGAGCGCCGGCTCCATGCCGATGACCGGCATGTGCAGCTCCTGCCTCAGCGGCCCGGCGGCCGCGCTGGTGGCCGTGTTGCAGGCGATGACCACCGCCTTGCAGTCCATGGCGATGAGCCTGTCCACCGCCAGGTGCGTGAGCCTGAGCACCTCTTCGGGCCGTTTGTCGCCATAGGGAACGTTGCGGGTATCGCCGTAATAGACGAAGTTTTCCTCCGGCAGCACCTCCAGCATCTGCCCCAGCACGCTGATGCCTCCCATGCCGCTGTCAAACACGCCTACCGGCCGACGATCCACCGCATTCACCTCCGTTCCCGATTATACCCGCTGCCCTCCTTTTTTTCAAGTATTCCGGGGTTGTTTGTGTCAAAGCGCCAGCACCTGTACAATGGCGTCCGCCAGATACGGCATGGCCGCCAGCACCTCCTCAAGGGTGTTTCGGTTGTTTCCGGCCTCCACCAGCACGCATCCCACGGCCACATGCTGGTTAAAGCGTCCGCTTTTGACGCAGACCTCCCGGCAAAGGCCGTCCACCTGGGCGTTGAGGTCGTCCGTCATCGCTTGGGCGACGGCCAGGTTCGCCTCCCAGTCGGGCCGCTGGTCAAAGCCCTCAGAGGTCTGCCCCTCCCCCTTGCCGATGAGCAGCATCAGCTTGGCCGCCTCCACCCCGCCGGCGTTCACGGTGTTGGGGCCGGTCTGCGACTCGGCGTAGGCGTCGCGGTGCAGGTCGATATACAGGTCGTATTTTTCCCCCGCCGCCTGACGCTTCTCAAGCATCTCCAGCGACCGCGTGTAGGCGCTGCTCAGGTTGGGCGGCTCGAAGGCCGTCACGTCATGCACCACCTCCACGCCCAGGCCTCGCAGCAGCGCGGCCAGCTCCTCGCCCACACGCACCACGTTGTACGCGCTGTCGGCTGTGCGCCACTTCTCCGTCTCCTCGTATGGGTCGTCCGGCGTCTGCTCATAGGCCTCGTAGGTGTGCGTGTGATAGATCAGCACGCGCTTGCGCGGGGTTTCCGTCTGCACGCCAAGAAGCCGGATGACAAAGTCCGCATCCTCCGGGGGCGCGGGCGTCTCCGCCGGGTCGCCCGTCTCCTGTGGCGCGGTCGCAACGGCAAACAGGTTTTCGGTCACTTCGCCACCGAAGGCGGAAAACGCGGCCACCACTCCGCCTCCCTGCACGCGGGCCGGCAGATTCAGGCCCGCAGCCGTTCCCAGAAGCGCCGCCGCCAGAAGGACCACCGCCAATCGGATTTTCTGCTGCCTGTTCATCCGGGTCACCGCCTTTTGCGTTCTTCCCGGTAGGATATGCTATCCCTGAACGTAAGTATGCAGGGTTTCGGGATCTACATCCGGCTGAAGGGCCTGGTTGATGCCGTCGCTCAGCAGCGCCGCCACGTGCAAAACCAGCTCGTCGATCTCGCGCGGGGTGACGACCATATCGCCCAGAAAGCCTTCCGACACCTGCCGAAGCAGCTGCTCCGCCGCCTCCTCGTGGCCGCCGGCCAGCAGGCCGTATTCGTCGATCAGCCGCGCCATGGCGTCGCGCGCGATGGTGGAGGCATACACCACCATGGGCACCCCAACGGCGATCACCTTCACCCCCAGCGTCTCCTCCGTCAGACCCAGACGGTGGTTGCCCACGCCGCTGCCCGGCTCGATGCCCGTATCGGTGATCTGCACCGTGGTACAGATGCGCTCGCTCTCAAAGGCGGCCAGCGCGTCGATGGCGATGACCGCCGCAGGGCGCACATGCCGTACCAGCCCGCGGCACAGCTCCGCCGTCTCGATGCCCGTCAGTCCCAGCACGCCGGGCGCGATCGCGCTCACGCCCCGCAGCCTGCCGCGCAGCTCCTGCGCCATGGCCTGACGCAGGTGGCGCGTCACCAGCATGCGCTCCACCACGCGGGTGCCCAGCGCGTCCGCGGTCACGTTGCGGTTGCCCAGGCCCACCACCAGCACCTCGCCCTCGCGCGGCAAGAGGCTTCTCACGCCCTGCGCCACAAGCGCGGCCAGCAGCTTCTGGGTATGCGCATCGCAGCGGGGCAGGTCGCGGTACTCCAGGGTGATGTATTCGCCCGTGTGCCGGCCCAGCAACTCGGCCGCGCGCTCCTTCTCGATGCGGATGCGGGTGTGCGTGATGCCGCCCATGTGATGCGTGCTTACGCGCACGCCCTCCACCCGTCCGCCGCCCTCGTCGATGCATTCCATGGCCAGATCCGTCCGAAACCCGCGCATGCTTCTTTTCCTCCATCCTGCCTGAAACGCGCGCGCAAAAAAGCCGCGCATGCGTTTTCCTATAGCATGCGCGGACTGGGGAAAAACATACGTCAGCCCTCGTAGTGCAGGGCCTCGATGGGACGAAGCTTGCTGGCCTTGTTGGCCGGATACATGCCGAACACCACGCCGATGAACACTGAAAAGGCTATAGCCATCCACGCCACGTTGACGGGAATCGTCAGCGTCATCTGCAAAACGGGCGCCAGGGCGTTGACGGCCACCACCGAGATCGCCAGGCCCATCAGCCCGCCCATGAGGCTGACCACCAGCGACTCGATGAGAAACTGCATCAGAATGTTGCCCCGCGCCGCGCCGATGGCCTTGCGGATGCCGATTTCCCGCGTGCGCTCGCTGACGCTGACCAGCATGATGTTCATGATGCCGATGCCGCCCACCAGCAGCGAAATGGCCGCGATGCCGCCCAGCATGAGGGTGAGGGTATTGGTGGTTTCGCTCAGGGTGGAGAGCATCTCGCTCTGGTTAAAGACGCTGTACTGCGTGCCGAAGGAGTTGGTATTGTAGTTGGCAAAGGCCTTTTCGAGGTAGCTTTCCACCACGGCCTGCGCCTGCCCGACCTGCGCCGAGGAGGCGGCGGACACATAGAACGAGGAAATGGACGTCTGGTTGGAGAGGCGCTGGGCCAAAGTAAAAGGAATGAGGATCTGATTGTCATTGCTGCCCGACGCGCTGGAGCCGACCTCCGCCAGCACGCCTACCACGGTGATGGTGTAGCCGTTGAGCGAGAAGGTCTCGCCCACGGCATGGGTGGTGCCGTACATCTCCGTGGCTGCCTCCGAGCCGATGACCGCCACGAAGCTGCGGTTGTCGATATCGGGCTGCTGGAGGAAGCGGCCCTCCGCCACGGTCCAGTTGCGGATGCTCTCGTAGCCGGGCGTGGTGCCCTGCACCACGCCGTCGTCGTAGGTAGCCGCGCCGGCCTTGACGGTGCCGCTGACGCTGGCGATGGGCGCCACGTAGGAGATATTCTCGTTCTGGGCCAGTTCGTTGAGGCTGTCCAGATCAATGGGATTCATGCGGCGGGCGTTGATGTTGGCGGTGATGAGGTTGGTGCCCATACCCTCGATGCTTTCGACCACGGAGCTGTTGGCCCCCTGGCCGATGGAAACCAGCACCACGATGGCCACCACGCCGATCACCACGCCGAGAATGGTCAGAAACGAGCGCATCTTGTTGCCCGCGATGGCCTTGACGGCCATCTTAAACGACTGGTAGATCATCCTGGGGCACCTCCTGATTCTCGTAGAGCCTGCCGTCCTCAATGCGGATGACGCGCTCGGCGCTTTGGGCCACCTTGGGGTCGTGCGTGATGAGCACAATGGTGTTGCCCGCCTGATGCAGCTCGCGGAAGATCTGCAGAATTTCGCGCCCGGTCTTTTTGTCCAGGTTGCCGGTGGGCTCGTCGGCCAGGATGAGCGAGGGTTTGACCGCGATGGCCCGCGCGATGGCGCAGCGCTGCTGCTGGCCGCCGGAGAGCTGCGCGGGCCGGTGCTTCATGCGCTGTCCCAGGCCGACGCGCTCCAGCGCCTCGCGCGCCGCCGCCCGGCGCTGCGAGACGCCCGCGCCCTGATAGATCAGGGGCAGCTCGACGTTTTCCAGCGCGGAGAGCTTGGGCAGGAGGTTGAAGCCCTGAAAGATAAATCCGATCTGCCGGTTGCGGATGCGGGCCAGCTGGCGCTCGCGGTATTTCTGGATGGGCTTGTCATTGAGCATATAGCTGCCGCTGTCGGCGGTATCCAGGCAGCCGATGATGTTCATCAGCGTGCTCTTGCCGCTGCCGGAAGGGCCGATGATGGCCACATATTCGCCCTTGTCCACGTGCAGGGAAATGTGGTTGAGCGCGTAGATGGTCTCCCCGCCCAGGGTGTAGCGCTTGACCACGTCCGTCATATCAATCATGCTGCTGCGCCCCCTCAGTTGCCGCGGGTCCGGCCGCCGCCCGCTCCGCCGCCGGAGGGCGGGGAACCCGCGGGCATGCCGCCGTCGAACGAGCCGCCGGGCATCCCGCCCATGTCCATCATCATGCCGCCCATGCCGTTTTCGCGGCTGTCGTCGGAGGAGGTGCCGGCCTCGCGGGTGATGAGCACCACGTCGCCTTCGCTCAGGCCGCTGAGGACCTCGGCATAGGTTTCGTCGCTCAGGCCGGTTTCCACCGTGGTGCGCACGCCTGGCTCATCCTCGGCCGCGCTGTCGGACTTGAGCCAAACGTAGCTTTCCCCCCGCGAGGTGCTCAGGGCCGCGATGGGCACCAGCAGCACGTTTTCGCGCTCCTCCACCAGAATGGTGGCGGTGCCGTTCATGCCCAGCTTGAGCTGGTCGTCGCCCTCGATGGTGAGGGTCACGTCGTAGACGGTCACACCGCTGGTGGCGGTGCCGATCTGGCTGATCTTGCTCACCGTGCCCGCGTAGGTGTGGTCGGTGATGGCGTCCATGGCCAGCTCCACGTTCTGGCCCACTTCGACGCTGGTGATGTCCAGCTCATCCACGCTGACGACCATTTCCTTTTCGTCGCCCACATAGAGGGAAACCAGCACCGTATCAATCGCCTGTTCGGTCGCCGAAGGCGTCACGATGGAGGCCACGATGCCGTCCTGGGGCGCGGTGATGGCGCCGGTGTCGCGCAGGGTCCGCATCTCCTTGAGCTGCTCCGTCTGCTGGACGCGGGTTTCCAGCAGCGCCTGATAGCTGTCGCTGATGGGCACGTTGATCAGATAGCAGATGCGGTTGCCTTCCCACTTGCGGTCGTTCTCCTCGATGAACACGCTGTGGATGTAGCCCTTTTCGGAGGTGGTCAGCTCATAGGGCATGTGGATGTGCGCCGTGGCCGTGCCCAGGCTTTCGCCCTTATAGGTGATCTCCACCTCGCCGCCCTCCTCGCTGTAGGCATCGGAGAAGGTGATGGTGGCCGTGCCGTTTTCCAGCGCGCGCACGGTGCCGTCCAGCACGACGTTGCCCACCCTGACGGTCACGGTGTCGTCAATCTCCCAGGTTTCCTGGGCGGGAAACTCCACATACATCCATCCGTCCAGGGACAGCAGGGCGATTGCGCCGTACTGATCCATCACATCCTGGATATAGACGCCTTCGGTGATATAAACCTCCTTGACGCGGCCGTACTGCGGCATCTTGAGATATGTGGTGGAGGAATAGTCCGCCGCCAGCGTGGCGATTTCCGTTTCGGTCGTCTCCAGCTCCGTTTCAAGGGTTTCGATGGTGGTCTGCAGGGCCACGGCGTCGATGTTCAAAAGCGGTTGCCCGGCCGTAACGTTGTCGCCCGCTTCCACCAGCGCATCCGTCACCGTCACGGCATAGTCCAGCGCCACGTCATCGGTCTGGCTGATGGACAGCGTGCCAGTGCCTGTGACCGTCTTGGAAAGGGAACCGGTGGAAACGGTGTATTCCGTATAGGCGCTGCCGCTGGCGGACTGCGCCGCCACCGCCTGCCGTGACTGGTAATACCGGTAACCAAAGAATCCCGCGGCGGCCAGAACTACCAGCACCGCCAGTGTTTTGAGGACCTTCTTCATGGGAAAAACCTCCTGCCATCAGGCATGCTTGTTTGATGCCGCTTTATGGTATCGGTCCTACCTTTGCAACGCATGACGGTTTTGTGAAAATTGGGTGTTGAAGGCCCATGAAAAAAGCCCCCTTTGGAAAGGAGGCTTGCGGGCTGCATGCAGGGGCGTCTGTGATTTCCCAGCGCTATTTTGCGTTCGTCCGCCGCCGGAACGCGACGCCGAATTTGATGAACACTGCGACGTAAACGGCCAGAATCAGCAGATACACAACCGTCACAAACCGGCTGAACGGCCCTGTCCGCTGGCCTTCGGCGATCAGCACGGGCACGATCACCATCAGCAGAATCACCATCAGCGGCAGCATGCGTCCCTTCATCACCCGCTCCATCATGTCCAGCCGGGACGCATCGTCGCAGAAGATTTCCGCGTCGCGCTCCGACGCGGGCGCGGCCTTGCGGAAATAGCTGTAGCCCACATAATCCTGTATATATTCCCAGCCGCAGTCGCTAAACATCTGCACATATTCCTCCCGGTGCGCGCGCCCTTCCGGGTTGTAATCCAGCCGGTACGCCACCTCCTGCGGCTCGCACCGCTCAAAGCCGTACAGCCCCGGCAGGCGCACGCCCGTGAACCGCCAGCCCTCCCGATGACGCTGGCTCAGGTACGCCTCCTCCTCTTCCCAGTCAGCCACGGTAAAAAACCGGAATTCCCGCTTGTGCTCCCCCATGTTCAGCGCGCCTCCTTCATGGTTTCGTACAGCCGCTCGATTCGTTTCATTTCCAGGTCCAGCACCTCCGTGCCCAGCGGCGTAATCCGGTAAATCCTTCGCTTCTCTTCCTCCCGGACAAACCGGATCAGCCCGTCCTTTTCCATCTTGGACAGGCTGCCGTACATCGTGCCGGGGCTCAGGCAGATTTCTCCATGAGTCAGCTCCTTCACCTGCTGGACGATGCCGTAGCCGTGCTGCTCCCGGCGCAGGCACAGCAGTATGTAAAACCCGGTTTCCGTCATCGGCACATACACCTTGCGAATGTGCGCGTCCATGCCGCACCTCCTCTGTAGCACGATATATCGCACTACGATGTATCGACGTGAGTATAACATCCCCTTGTCGGAGATGTCAATACCCGCAGCACAAAAAAAGGAGCGCTTCCTCCAGAAGCGCTCCGCAGCCTGTCAAAAAAGGTCGCATTATGCGGCCTTTTTTGGTATACTAAGGAC